>Ga0308159_1003046_pt1 | contig 17874 bp, 16 predicted proteins | sample PhyCR1_FD_201040 | JGI IMG/M metagenome (GOLD analysis project Ga0308159, IMG submission 201040) | Phyllosphere microbial communities from UC Gill Tract Community Farm, Albany, California, United States - DLSLC.R1 | ecosystem: Host-associated > Plants > Phyllosphere > Unclassified | place: USA... | reverse complement strand
GGCAGGAACGCGCTCATGATCGCCGAACCGATGACGTAGCCGGCCACCGTCCCGAGGATCGAGGCGCCGATCATGCTGCCGAACGACGGACCGCCGCGCTGGCCGCCGAAGCGTCCGCCGCCACCGCCGACGCCACCGAGCGAGCGCTCCATGAAGCCCGGCTGGCGGATCTCGGAGCGGGTCGCCGACTGGGCGAGCGAGCGGGGGTCGTCACCACGGGGCGCCTCACCGGGAGGCGCGGTTCGGGTGAACTCGTCGTAGACCATGCGGCGCTGCTCGTCGGTCAGCTTCGCGAAGGCCTCGGCGTGGACCTCCTCGATGCGCTCCGGCGGTGCCGTGCGGAGCAGGTAGCGGTAGCGCTCGACCGCACGCTCGTCGTCGGTCGTCGCACCCTGCTGCTGCGTCGGCGCACCGCCCCACTGCGGGACGCCGTACTGGTCGCCCTGCGGTGCGGCCGGTGCCGGCTGCTGGTAGGACTGCTGGCCGTACCGGTAGCCCTGCTGCTGCGGCGGCTGCCCCCACTGGTTCTGCTGTGCGTCAGCGGATCGGTCACGCTCCGGACGTCCGAGCAGGCGGTCGAGGAATCCCATGGTCGATGCTCCTTCGGGTGCACGGTGGGCCCGGTCGGACCCGTCGTGGACTGCAACACTACGAACCCCCGGCGTCGGCTGACTGAGCGCCCGCTCAGAGTCGGCCGGGAGGCGCGTGCCGGGCTGGCACCGTGCCTCCAGTCCGCACCGTGCTCACCCCGCGGCGAGCGCCGCCGTCCACACCGCGTGCAGTTCGTCCGCGGCACCCGGGTGCGCCACGAGGAACGGCTCCCCCACGGGCGGGAAGCCCTCGACGGGGCCGGACCGCGTGAGCACGACGCCCCCGGCCTCGTGCACGAGCAGCACCGCTGCACCGTGGTCGACCGGGTTGAACGCCGAGACGCAGCCGCCGATCCCCCGCCCGGCCGCGACCTGGGCGATCGTCAAGGTCCCCGATCCCTGCACCCGGAGCGTGCACGACCGGTCGGCCAGGGCGTCGAGGAACGCGCCGAACCCCGGCCACGGGCGGTGTCCGTCGAGCTCGGTGCCGACGACGGCGCCGGCGAGCGGCCGGGGTGTGTCGTCGAGTCGGAGCTGGCGGTCGCGCAGGGTGGCACCGCGGCCGCGTCGGGCCTCGAGCACCTCACCGCGCCAGGGGTCCGCGACGACGCCGACGAGCGGACGGCCGCCACGGGTCAGGCAGAGCGACATCGAGGTCCACGGCACGCCGTTGGCCAGGTTGGTGGTGCCGTCGACGGGGTCGAGGAACCAGCGGTGCCGGTCGCCGGGGGCCTCGCCGTACTCCTCGCCGGTGAACCCGTGCGTCGGGAACACCATCCGCACGCGGGAGCGGACGTGCTGCTCCACCAGGCGGTCGACGTCGGTGACCAGGTCGGCGGGGTTCGCCTTGGTGTGGACCTCGCTGACCGGGTGTTCTCGCGTGTAGGCGATGACCTCGTGGGCGATGCGGTGGGCCAGGGCCTGGGCGCGCGAGGCGACCTCGGTCTCGGTGGGCTCGCGGTCGCGCTCGGGCCAGCCGTCGCGCTCGGCCGCCGACAGGGCTGCCCCGATGGACCCGACGTCGTTCGTGGTGATCGAGTCGACACCGAGCCGGGCTGCCCAGATCGCGGGCTCGACGTCGTCGATGGTCCAGACGGCGACGCGCAGGCCCAGGGCGTGCGCGACCTCGACGGTGCGCGGGGTGAGGAACGCGACGTCGAGGTTGAGCGTGGACGGGCCGAGCGCCTCGAGGTCCGCCGACACGGGCGGGTCGAGCGACTCCCACGCCAGCCACAGGTCGGCGTCGGGCAGCACGGAGCGGACGGCCGCCATCGCCGCCGGTGCGCCGCACCAGGCCACCGCGGTGGAGCCGGTGAAGCCCGCGACGGTGCGGGCGGCGACCAGGGCGTCCTCGGCGTCGGTCAGGTCGACGAGCAGGGTGGACCGGCAGCCGTCGAGGCGTTCGAGCGCGCCGTCGAGCCGCGGGATCCGGTCGAGGCCGTTGCCGAGCCGGGCGACGTCGCACCAGTCGACGTCGGACACCCGGCGGGCGTCGCCCCACATCCGGCCGAGCGTGTCGTCGTGCAGCAGGACGGCGACACCGTCGGCGGTGCGGCGGACGTCGACCTCGATCACCTCGGCGCCGAGCGCCTCGGCGACCGCGATGGCGGGCAGGGTGTTCTCACGCCGGACGCGCGGCGCACCACGGTGGGCGACGAGGCGTGGCGGACGCACGCCGGGCCTCCCGTCCGGGCTCGTGGCGACCACACGGTCGACCGCAGCCGCAGCGGAGACGGTCGACGTCGGGACCCCCGCGCTCATCGCGCGACCTCGAGCAGCACGCCGTCGCGGTGGACGAGCACTTCACCCAGGCGCACCCCGGTCTCGGTGCCGACCGCCGGCGGTGGCCCGGTGACGTAGGCACGGAGCTCCGCGCCGTCGGTGCTGAGCACGACCTCGGCGAAGTGCCCCCGCATGAGCACCCGCGCGACCGTCGCGCGGATCGGCGAGTCGTCGGTGAGCACGACCTGCTCAGGGCGGATCACCACCGTGTCGGCCGCTGTCGGGCTGACCGACGTGCCGGCGAGGAACCGGCCGGTGACGACGCTCGTCGACCCGATGAACGACGCGACGAAGCTCGTGGCGGGGCGGGCGTAGAGCTCCGTCGGGGTCGCGATCTGCTCGATGCGGCCGTCGTGCATCACGGCGATCCGGTCGGAGATGCTGAGCGCTTCGTCCTGGTCGTGCGTCACGATCACGGTCGTGATGCCGAGCCGCTGCTGGATCCGCCGGATCTCGTCGCGGACGCTCACGCGGAGCTTCGCGTCGAGGTTCGACAGCGGCTCGTCGAGGAGCAGGACGTCGGGCTCCTGCACGATGGCGCGGGCCAGGGCCACGCGCTGCTGCTCACCGCCCGAGATCGCGGTCGGCTTCGAGCCGGCGTGGTGGCTGAGGCCGACGAGCTCGAGCGCGTCGCGCACGCGCTCGGCGACCCGCGCCTTCGGCACGCGTCGAGTCCGCAGCGGGAACGCGACGTTCTGCGTCACCGTCATGTGCGGCCAGAGCGCGTAGTTCTGGAACACCATCGCGCTCGGCCGGCGCTCCGGACCGAGCGACGTGACGTCGCGGTCCCCCATGGTCACGACGCCGCCGTCGGCGGGCAGGAACCCCGCCACCATCCGGAGCGTCGTGGTCTTGCCGCAGCCGGACGGCCCGAGGAGCGAGACGAGCTCGCCCTTCGCGACGTCGAGGTCGATGCCGGCGACGACGTCGCGCCCGCCGAGCGTCTTGCGCAGTCCGCGGATGGTGAGGCCGCCGGATCGGGTCCGGTCCGTCGTGCTGCCGTCGGCCTGGAGGCCCGGTGCGCGTTCCGCGACGAGCGTTGCGTCCGTCATCTGGTCGCCTTTCGTGCTGGTGTGGGTCATCGGTGTCTGTCCGGGTGTCGGCCCGGTCTGTCGCGGCCGGGTCATCGGATCTGGAAGCCGTCCGCCAGGCGGCCGCCCATGATGTGCTTCCGGGCGAGCAGCAGCAGGACCACGGACGGGATGCTCAGCGCGATCGCGAACACCGCCGAGACCTGGCGCGGCGAGTTCAGGACGAGCGAGTACATCGCCGTCGGCATCGTCATGTAGGTCGGGGCGCCGACCAGGTACGTGCCCTGCGCCTCGTCGAAGGACGCCAGGAACGACATCACCATCGCGACGAGGATCCCGGGCCAGGCGATCGGGAACGTCACCTTCCAGAAGGTGCGCCAGCGGCTGGCCCCGGCGTCGCGGGCGGCTTCCTCGAGGGACCGCGGCACGGCCGAGAAGGCAGCGGCGGGCAGCCACGTCATGAAGACGACACAGCCCAGGACGTGCACGATCAGGATCCCGGTGACCGTGTTCATGAGGTTCAGCGCGGTGAACATCGCCGACATCGTGACGAAGAGGCCCATCTTCGGGAACGCGTTCGTGGCGAACAGACCGACGAGCACGAGGCGCCGCCCCGGGAACTCGATGCGGCTGATCGCCCACGCGGCGGGCAGGCAGACCACCGCGGCGATGAGGACCGTGAGCGGGGCGAGGACGAGCGAGTTCTGCACCGCGACGGCCAGGCTGCGGTCCTCGAACACGGTGCCCCACCACTGCAGGGTCCAGCCGTCGGGCAGCAGGTTCGGGTAGGTCCACGTCGTGGCGAAGGCCCGGGCGGCCAGCCAGACGAGCGGCCCGAGGATGAACACGGCCAGCACGATCGCGGTCACCCAGACGAGGGCGTTGCCGGTCAGACGCTTGATCACTGCTGCTCCTGACGCTTCTTGTCGAGTTCGCCCGCGTTCGAGCGGACCGTCGAGCGGAGGTAGAAGACGCTCGCGGCCGCGGCGAACGCGAACACGATGAACGCCATCGCCGTCGACTGCTGCGGACGGTTGTAGGCCTGGAAGTACTTCGAGATGTCGACGCCGAGCATCGTCGGCGCGTTCGGACCGGTGAAGTACGGCACGGTGAACGAACCGAGCACCCCGATCACGGTGAACGTCGTCGCGATGACGAGCGGGGTCGCGGCCATCGGCAGGAGCACCTGCCAGACGACGCGCCAGGTGCTCGCCCCGGCGTCCTTCGCGGCCTCGACCAGGGCGTCCGGAGTGCCCTGCAGCGCCCCGGCGATCATCAGCACCGCGAACGGCAGGCTGGTCCAGACGCTGCCGAACACCACGGCGACGAGGGTGTAGCCCCACACCGGGACGTCGAGGCCGAACTGCGCACCGAGGCTCCGGAGGAACCCCTGCGCGTCGGTGAAGGTCAGGATCGACCAACTCGCGATGACCACCGGCACGAAGATCGGCACCACGGCCAGGACGCTGAGGGTCTTGCCGAGGAAGCCGCCGCGGAGCCGCAGGATCACCGCGACGACGACGGCGAGCCCCACGGTCAGGCCCGTCGACAGCGCGGTGACGCCGAGCGTCGCGACCAGGTCACGCAGGAACGTGGGGTTGCCGAGCAGGGTGGTGTAGACCGCGAACGAGAAGCCGCGCACGGTGTCGCCGCCGATGTCGGCGAGCGCCTGGTTCAGGCCGCCGGTGAACCCGAGGCTGAACAGCGCGGCGTTCACCACCGGGACGCCGACGAACAGGACGACGACCAGCACCGGGGCGGCGACGAGGGCGAGGCCCTGCCAGCGCCGGCGGCGGGCCAGCCGCTCCTGCGCCGTGCGCCCGCTGGCGGGGTGCGCCGGGCCCTGGGCGTGGGGCGGGACGGGCGGGAGGCCCCTGGCGGAGTCGCCACGGGCCTCCCGGCCGGTTGCCGGGCCGTCCTGGACGGTCTGGGTCACTGCGGGACCTTCGCGTCCCACGCCGCGTTCATGTCGGCGGCGAAGTCGCTCTGGAACCCGAGGCGGAGCTGCGAGGGGTTCGCGTCGGCGAACTGCTCGGCGACCGACTTGGGCAGGCTGTCGAGCGGGATCACCGGGTAGCCGGAGACGGCGCTCGCGACGAGCTGCTGCCCCTTCGCGCTGAGCACGAAGTCGGCGAGCTTCTCGGCTGCCGCCTTCTTGGCCTTCGGCTCGGTCTTGGGGATGCCGAGGAAGCTCGCGCTGCCGGTGAACGACGGGTCCTCGATCTGCACGGCCTTGGTGGTCTTCGGGATGATGCCGGTCTTCTGCGAGGTGATGAACTGGTCGCTCCAGACCGGGGCCATCGCGATCTGGCCACTGCCGAGCAGCTGCACGACCTGGTCGTTGCCGTTCGGGTAGACGCCCTTCTGGTACGTCGACGGGCCGAGGTCCTTCAGGGCCGCGAAGCCCTTGTCCCACTTGGACTCGAGCGACTTGTCGTACTTCGTCTGCATCGTCTCCTGCTCGGCGGGCGTCAGGTACTTTGCGAGCACCGTGGCCACGAAGGAGCCACCCGAACCGCCGGACGACGGGGAGTTGTAGGCGAACTCGCCCGGGTTGGCCTTGATCCAGGCGAGCAGGTCGTCGAGGGTCTTCGGCGGGTCCGTGACCTTCTTCGCGTCGTACGCCAGCAGCACGCTCGAGGCGCGGTACGGGATGGCGCTGTCGCCGCCCTGCTGCTTCGTGGCGTCCGGGACGTCCTTCAGGTTCGGGATCGAGCTGTCGCTGACCGGTGCCATCAACCCGGCCTTGCCGGCGGTGGTGACGAAGCCGGCGTCGACGAGGTCGTACGCGACGGACTTGCCGGCCTTGACCGCGGTGGCGAGGTTCGCCTGGGTCTGGGCGTCGTGCTCGCCGTGCAGGTCGATGCTCGTGCTGACGTGGATCTTCGGGTTGGCCTTCTCGAAGGCGGGGATGAGCGACTTGTCCCAGAGGTCCTGGACGTTGGTGTCGCCGCTGATGAACACGGTGAGGTCGGTGGTGCCGTCGGTGTCGGAGGCGTTCGAGGCGTTGGCGCTCTGGACGCAGCCGGAGAGTGCGACGGTCGCGGCTGCCGCGATGGCGAGGCCGGCGAGGACTCGGGTCTTCACGTGGGTTCTCCCTGTTCCGTGGTGCGTGGGGTGTGCGGGGGTGGGGGCTTACGGGCGTGCGGGTGTGCGGGGCGTCGTGCGTGCGGGCCATGTGGGAACGTTCCCGCGCTGGGGTCGAGTGTGGCGCTGCCGGGTGAACTCCGGGTGCCGCCGGCGTCGCCGCCGGGTGAACTCCGGGTGCGGGCGTGCGGGGGGTGCGTGCGGGCGCGGTGCTGTGCGTCTGGTGCGAGGTTCCGTACTCCGTGCCCGCCCTGGAGCCCTGCACCGAGTACGGAACCTCGCACCGTTCGCGCCGCCCCTCGCACCGTGCGAGGTCACCGTGACATCGGTACCCGGGCATTCCGGAGCTTCGCGCGGAACGCGGACTCGTCCCACACGTCCTTCCAGCCGTACCGGATCACACCGCGTACCTCCGGGAAGGAGCGCAAGCGGTCCTCGCGGTACTTCTCCGCGATGACGACGTCCTCCGCCGACCGCCCTCCGCGGAGCCCTGGATCGCGGTACTTCACCTCGCCGTCGAACTCGATCACCACGCCCTGGTCCGGGAGCCAGAAGTCCACGACGATGTCCGGCTCGCCCGGGGTGGTGAAGCGTCGTTGCAGCACCGGGGTGGGAGCGCCGTGCTCGTCCAGGCGCACCCGGACCAGCGACTCCCCGACCGAGTCAGCGGCTGGGTCCGCGAAACCGACGGACCGCAGAGCCCGGCGCCGGCCCTTCCGTCCCCGCCGCGCGACCCCGTCCAGAACGGCGTCGCGGTCCGCGCCGAGGGCGAGGAGCCGGTCGAGGGCCACCACCGCTTCCGTCATCGGCAAGGTCATGGCGAGGTCCACGGCCGTCCGGTCGAACCCCGTCAGGGTCAGGTCGTCCGCGCGGAATCGCCACGTGCCCGCCATCGACGAGTCGAAGTCGGCGTGCACGACGAACGTCGCGTTGGTCGTCCGCGCATCGCGCCCGGGGCTGGTCAGGTGGACTCGTTCCGGCCACCGACCCACGTGCGGCACACCGATGACCGCCGCCGCCGACAGGTGCGACACGACGAAGCGGGGTCTGATCCGGTCGACGAGTGATCGCACGAGCACGTGGTGCCGCTGCTCGGGGCGGAGGCCCTTCCACCGCTCGGCGTCCGCGTACCGGCCGTGCGCGATGCGGACCAGTTCCCCGGCGCGGGCCCGGACCCGGATCGCCGCGGCCTCATCCGGCCGTGACTCGTGCGCGACGAGGACCGTGCAGTCGGGGACGGCGGGGAAACGGGGATGAGCAGCCATGCACCGGATGCTGGCGGACACCTCGCACGGTGCGAGTGCAGCCGGATCAGACTGTGGACAGCCGCATCCGTCCACAGTCGCAAGCGGATGAATCAGCAGCTGCGAGAATGAGCGGGTGAACGCACGCACCTGGGGTTGGCTCGCAGCCGTCATCGACGTCGTCCTCATCGTCGTCTTCGCACTCATCGGGCGCTCGTCGCACGGTGAGGCCAACACGGCGCTGGCGCTCTGGACCACCGCGTACCCGTTCCTGGCCGGTTGGGCGATCGGGTACGTGACCAGCGGTGCCTGGGCTCGACCGCTGCGTTTCTGGCCGACCGGTGTCGTGGTCTGGGTCCTCACGGTCTTCGTCGGCCTGGCCATCCGCGTCGCCACGGGCCAGGGTGACGTCGACGGCAACCCGCTGCCGATCTCGTTCGTCATCGTCGCGACGATCGTGCTCGGGGTGTTCCTGCTCGGCTGGCGTGCGATCGCCCGCGCCGTGCTCCGCTTCACCGGGTCGCGGTCGCGGCAGGACGCCGCAGCGTCCGACGCGTGAACGGCAGCCGCGGTTCCCAGCCGACGATCCTCGACGTCGCCGCACGTGCGGGGGTCTCGAAGTCGGCGGTGAGCCGTGTGCTGTCCGGGACGGGACGGTTCTCGGACGAGACCCGCGAACGCGTCGAACGCGCGGCAGCCGAGCTCGGGTACGTCGCGAACGCGATGGCTCGCGGGCTGGTCAGCGGGCGGACGAACACGATCGGGATGCTCGTCCGAGACGCCTCGTCGATGGTCTACACCGCACTGCACGCCGTGATGGAGCGCCGCGCATCGGAACTCGGGTACCGGGTCGTGACCACGACGGGCGTCGGTCGGGTCGAGGACGAGAAGTCCGCCCTCGCCGCACTCGTGTCGATGCGCGTCGACGGCCTGGTCGTGTGCAGCGGGCTGATGCCGTCCGCCGACATCGCCGAGTTCGCGCCCCGCATCGCCACCGTCGTCGCAGGTCGGCCCGAGCTGCACCCGGCACTCTCGAGCGTCTACTGCGACGAGGTCGACGGTGGGGCCTCCATCGCGGACGCCGTCGCCGATGCCGGCCACACCACGGCCGTGGTGTTCACCGTCCCGCTCGACAACGCGATCACGCAGCACGCGCGGTCGTCGGCGATGCTCGAGCGGCTCCGAGCACGAGGCGTCCGGGTGATCGACATCGACGCGAGCTTCGTGCGGCCACCCGACGACCTCGCCGCCGACCTGGTGGACGCCGTGCAGGAGTCGGGCGTGACCGCGGTGATGTGTCCTACCGACCGGCTGATGCTCGACGTGTGCGAGGCGCTCGCCCTCCGCGGTGTCGAGGTCCCGCGCGACCTCTCCGTCACCGGGTTCGACGGCGTCTACCCGCTGGCGAGCGACTGGATCGGCTTCACGACGCTCGAGCAACCGATCGAGCGCATCGGCCGCGAGGCCATCGACCTGGTCATCGGCCGCATCGACGACCCCACGCGCCCCGTCGAGCACCGCTCACTGCGCGGCACCGTGATCCCCGGCCGCACCCTGCTCCCCCGCTGACGCCGACCCGCTGACCTCGCACCGTGCGAGGAGCCGTGCGAACGGTGCGAGGTTCCGTGCTCGGTGCGGCCAGACGACGCTCGCACCGAGTACGGAACCTCGCACCGAACGCACCCGCACACACCCGCACCCGCGCCTAGAACAACCCGCTGCGCGGCCCGTCCTCCGGCCCGTCGAACCCGCGGAACATGTCCGACACCAGCGCCTCGATCTGCGGCTCCACCAGGCGTTCGACGGCCTCGGCGATCCGCGGCCGGTGATCGATGAGCGCCAGGCACACGGCGGTGCCGGTCGACCGCGCACACTCGTCGGACAGCGCGATCTCGTGCCGGAGCGCAGCCTTCGCCTCGTCGGACAGCGGCTCACGCGGCGTCTGCTCCCCCGCACCGGTGCCGGCCAGCTCACCGAGCGTGAACAGGAACGGCGACCCCGGCGACGGCTCGGGGTCCACGTCGAGGCCCTGGAACTCCGGCGACAACCCCTCAGCCGGCTGGTACCCCGCGTGCCGCTTCCGGGCCGCCGCCCGCTCGAGTTCCCGCTGCAGCAGCGGCAGGTTCTTCGCCGTGTAGTCGTCGACGGCGTCCTCGACGATCGTCGAGATCCGGCCGATCAGCGCGTGCTGGACGGCGTGCGGCACGTCGGGCCCGAACCCCGCGGCCGCGGCGATCGGGGACCCGGTGCACTTCCGGCAGATGCGCGTGCGCGGGCGGGCGGTCCCGATCTGCCAGCGCGGCAGCCAGCGCAGCCACAGGTCGACCGCGCCCCGCACGCGACCGTCGATGCCGTCCATCCCTCAACAGTAGGCCTGGAGGCGCGGATCACCCCCGGCACACCGCGCCGGTCGGGCAATCCGCCGGTTCTCAGGCCTGTGGTTCCGTCACGAAGTCGATCAGCTCCTCGACGCGGCCGAGCAGCTCCGGCTCGAGGTCGGCGAAGGTGCGCACCTGCCCGAGGATCCGCTGCCACGCCCGGGCGATGTCGGCCTGCTCGGCGTGCGGCCAGCCGAGTGCCTGGCAGATGCCCGCCTTCCACTCGATCGAGCGCGGGATCGTCGGCCACGCCCGCAGCCCGACCCGCGCCGGCTTGACCGACTGCCAGACGTCGACGAACGGGTGCCCGACGACGAGCACGTGCGCTCCCCACTTGCCACGCATCACGGCGTCGGCGAAGCGGGACTCCTTCGACCCGGGCACCAGGTGGTCGACGAGCACCCCGACCCGGCGCTCCCGCGTCGGCTGGAACTCGTCGAGCACGGCGGCCAGGTTGTCGACGCCGGAGAGTTCCTCGACCACGACGCCCTCGACCCGCAGGTCGGCGCCCCAGACCTTCTCGACGAGTTCCGCGTCGTGCTTGCCCTCGACCATGATGCGGCTGGGGAGCGCCACCCGAGCACGCTGCGACTCCACGGCGAACGATCCGGACGCGGTGCGGAGGCGACCACCGTCGGACGCCTGCCGCACGGCGGGCGCGCCCCCGGGCCTCCAGTCCGCGTGGACGGAACCAGCGGCACCCGCACGGCCAGCGGAACCAGCCCCGACAGCACCCCCGGCAGACCGCCCGACCGGCGCCGACGGCCGCCCCAGTGTCACCAGCTCACCCTCGAGCAGGAACTGCCCGGTGAAGGGGAAGGAGCGCGTGCGGCCCTTCCAGTCCTCGAGCGCGATGTTGCCCGCCTCGAGCCCCACCACGGCACCGGCCCACCCGGAGTCCGGGTCCTCGAGCACCATGTCCCGTTCGAGCGGCACCTGCCGCACCTTCTTCACCCCGCGCGAGCGCCAGTCCCCCGAGAGCACATCGCCGCCGTACCGGTCGTCGTCCACCCGCACGAGGGTACTGTCGACGACGGCCCGGACGACGTCGACCGCGCCGGTTCCCCATCATCTCGACGGAAGGCCCGCCCGTGCGCGCAGCGATCATCCACGCCCCGAACGACATCCGCGTCGAGGAGCGCGACCGACCCGGGCTCCTGTCCGGCAAGGACGTCGTCGTCAAGGTCCTCGCGGCCTGTGTCTGCGGATCGGACCTCTGGCCCTACCGCGGCGTCACCGAGACGAAGCAGCCGCGGCCGATCGGCCACGAGCTCGTCGGCGAGGTCGTCGCCGTCGGTGACGACGTCACCGGCCTGCACGAGGGCGACTTCGTCATCTCCCCCTTCACCATGAACGACGGCACCTGCCAGGCCTGCCGCAACGGCATGACCACCGGCTGCGACCACCTGTCCGGGTTCGGCAGCACGGACGCGTACGGCGACCCCGTCGGTGGCGCACAGGCCGAGTACGTGCGGATCCCGGACGCCGACGCCACGCTCGTCGCGGTCCCCGGCCCGGTCGACCCGGCCCTGGTGCCGTCGCTGCTCACCCTGTCCGACGTCTTCTCGACCGGTCACCACGCCGCCGTGTCGGCAGCGGTCGGCCCCGGCAAGACCGTCGTCGTGGTCGGCGACGGCGCGGTCGGCCTGTCCGCCGTGCTCGCCTCGAAGCGGCTCGGGGCGGAGCGCATCATCGCGATGAGCCGCCACGCCGACCGGCAGGCACTCGCCCGCGAGTTCGGTGCCACCGACATCGTGGCGGAGCGCGGCGACGAGGGCGTCGCGGCGGTCCGCGCGCTGCTCGGCGGCGACCTGGCCGACTGCGGGGTCGAGGCCGTCGGCACCGAGGAGAGCATGGACCAGGCGCTGCACTCGGTGCGCCCCGGTGGCAACGTCGGCTTCGTCGGGGTCCCGCACGGGGTGCCGACCATCGGCACGCGCTACCTGTTCGACACGAACATCGCGATCGCGGGCGGCATGGCCCCGGCCCGGAAGTACATCCCCGAGCTGCTGCCCGACGTGCTGTCCGGCGCGATCGACCCCGGTCGCGTCTTCGACCTGGAGCTGCCGCTCGACGAGGCCGCCGAGGCCTACCGCGCGATGGACGAGCGCCGGGCCATCAAGGTGCTGCTGCGCCCGTAGCGGCGCGCGTCGTGGACGCACCGGCAGACGGACGGGAGGCCCGTGGCGGCGTCGCCACGGGCCTCACGTCCGTCGTCTGGTCGCGTCGACAACCGGCGGCCCGCCCGCTCACGCGTCGCGGATCGCCAGCACCCGGTGCGGCGCAGCCGCCTCGGCCCGCCATCCGCCGGGCAGCACGTCGCGGAGTTCGGGCACGGTGAAGCTCCGGCGGATCGACCGCAGGCCGTCGACGCGGATGAACGTCCCCGCCGCCACGAGCGGCGACGCCAGCGCGTACGCCCGGTAGGCCGCCGGCGACCGACGGATGTCCGAGTGCAGGCTTCGCCCGCTCGCGAGCAGTTCGGAGTCGGCCAGGAACCCCCGCCGCTCCTCGTCGCCCAGGTGGTGCAGCACGTGGTTCGACACGACGACGTCGAACCGCTCACCCGCCGCGACCAGGTCACCGCTCGACTGCTGCCGGAACGTCACGCCGGTCGGGGACGACCGCCGTGCCGCGGCGATGGCACGTTCGTCCGGGTCGACCCCGACGACCTCGAGGTCGAATCCGTCGCTCGCCGCCCAGCGAACCAACGAGCGGGCCAGGTCGCCGCCGCCACAGCCCAGGTCGAGCACCCGGCCGCGGCCGCTGGCGGGCAGGGCCGGCACGACGTGGGACCGCCAGGCCGCGCGCCAGCCGCTCACGAGCGCGTTCACGACGGCGAAGCGCCGGAAGGTGCGCGCGAGCGCACGCGGGTCGCAGTCCGGGTCGTCCATCAGTTCGGTCAGGTCGAGCGCGCGGGTACGCAGGTCGACGGCCGGGAGGCCCGTGGTGCCGCCGTCCTGACGGCTCACGCCGCGCCCGTGGTCGCGACGGGCACGCGGGCGGGTGCGACAGCGGATTCCGCCGCGGGTTCCGCCACGGGCTCTGCCGCGGGTTCCGCCACGGGCTCTGCCGCGGGCGACGCCTCGGTCCGCACCGCGGTGAGCCGTGCGCTCTCGACGGTGAGTCCGGGGCCGAAGGCGAGCGCGACGACGGCACTGCCGTCCTCGAGGCCGGCGTCGACGGCGTCCCGCAGCACGAAGAGCACGGTGGCGCTCGACATGTTGCCGTGTTCGCGCAGCACCCGCCGGCTCGACTCCATGGCGCTGTCGGGCAGGCCGAGCGACTCCTGGGTGCGGTCGAGGATGGCCCGGCCGCCCGGGTGCACCGCCCACACCGGCACGTCCGACGCTGGCCCGCCGTCGAGCAGCGGTTGCACGGCGCTCGGGACGTGCAGGCCGACGAGCTTCGGCACGGCGGTGGACAGGACCATCTCGAAGCCCTCATCCCCGATGTTCCAGGCCATCTCAGACGCTCCTTCGGGCACCACGGCCGTCGTGAAGTCGTCGAAGCGCAGACCGGCTCCGTCCCGGGCGACGACCGCGGCGGCCGCACCGTCGCCGAAGACGCTGTTCGCGACGATCTGGTCGGGGTCGTTCGAGGCGCGGACGTGCAGGGTGCAGAGTTCGCCGCAGACCACGAGCACGACGGCGTCCGGGTCCTGGTCGACGAACGCCGCGGCGATCCGGAGCGCGGGGAACGCGGCGCAGCACCCCATGAAGCCGATGTGGTGCCGGAAGACGCCCCCGGGGAGCCCGAGCTGCTCGACGACGTCGATGTCGGGCCCGGGCTGCGTGAACCCGGTGCAGGACACGGTCACCAGGTGTGTGACGGCCTCCGGCGCGACGCCGGCGCGGGCGACGGCGTCGCGTGCGGCGGCGACGAACAGCGGCGGGGCGAGTTCGCGGTACCGGTCGTTGCGCGAGCCGGTGGACGGCGAGCGCAGGGTGCCGTCGTCGTCACGGAAGGCCCCACCGGCACGCGCGGAGTCGAGTTCCTCGAGGACGGTGTGCCGCTGGTCGACCGCCGACCCGTCGAACGCGGCGGGGACGAGCCGTTTGCCGAGCCGCCCGAGGTCGGGTTGGGCGGAGAACAGGTCACGCACCCGGGGCTGGTCGAGGGTCGTCTCGGGGACGGCGGTTCCGATGGCGCGGATCGTTGCGGACACGACTCATCCTGTCACCGGATCGCTGACGCGTCCCCAGGATGCACACGGCAACGGGACGCACGGAGGGCACTGCACCGACCGGTGCCGTGCCCTCCGTTTTGGGACTGCCTACGACTGCTGCGCGCGCTCCAGCACGAGTTCTCGCACGCGGGCGGCGTCGGCCTGGCCCTTCATGGCCTTCATGACGGCACCGATGATCGCGCCGGCGGCCTGGACCTTGCCGTCCTGGATCTTCGCCAGCACGTCGGGCTGCGCCGCGAGTGCTTCGTCGACCGCGGCCGTCAGGGCGGAGTCGTCCGAGACGACCTTGAGCCCGCGGGCCTCGACGACCTGCGCCGGCGAACCTTCGCCCGCGATGACGCCCTCGAGCACCTGGCGTGCCAGGCGGTCGGTCAGGTCGCCGGACTCGACGAGCGCGATGACCTCCGCGACGTGCTTCGGCGACACCAGGTCACCGGGAGCGGCGTCCTGCGCGTTGGCGACGCGGCTGATCTCACCGGTCCACCACTTGCGGGCGGCCTGCGGTGCGGCGCCGGCGGCGACGGTGCCCTCGACCTCGTCGAGCAGCCCGCCGTTCACGACGTCCTGGAACTCCAGGTCGGCGAAGCCCCAGTCACCCTTCAGGCGACGGCGACGTGCGACCGGGGCCTCGGGCAGCGAGGCACGGAGCTCCGCGATGACGGCCGGGTCCGGCACGACGGGCAGCAGGTCGGGCTCCGGGAAGTACCGGTAGTCGTCGGCGTCCGACTTCGGGCGACCGGCCGACGTGCGACCGGTGTCCTCGTGCCAGTGGCGGGTCTCCTGCGTGATCGTGCCACCGGCGGCGAGGATCGCGGCCTGGCGCTGGATCTCGTAGCGGATGGCACGCTCGACGGCACGGAACGAGTTGACGTTCTTCGTCTCGGTGCGGGTGCCGAGCTTCTCCTGCCCGCGGGGGCGCAGCGAGATGTTCGCGTCGCACCGCAGGTTGCCGCGCTCCATGCGCGCCTCGGAGACACCGAGTGCCCGGACGAGGTCGCGGATGACCTGCACGTAGGCGGCTCCGAGCTCGGGGGCACGGTGCTCGGCGCCGAAGATCGGCTTCGTGACGATCTCGACCAGGGGCACACCGGCACGGTTGTAGTCGACGAGCGAGTACTCGGCGCCCTGGATCCGGCCGGTGGCACCACCGACGTGCGTCAGCTTGCCGGCGTCCTCTTCCATGTGGGCGCGCTCGATCGGGATGTTGTAGATCGTCCCGTCGGCGAGCTCGACCTCGACCTCGCCCTCGTAGGCGATGGGCTCGTCGTACTGCGAGACCTGGTAGTTCTTCGGGTTGTCCGGGTAGAAGTAGTTCTTCCGGGCGAACCGCGAGGACTCGGCGATCGAGCAGCCGAGCGCGAGCCCGAGCTGGATCGAGTACCGCACGGCCTGTGCGTTCACGACCGGCAGCGACCCGGGCAGCCCGAGGTCGACCGGGGTGACGTTCGTGTTGGGTTCGCCGCCGAAGAAGTTCGGGGCGTCCGAGAACATCTTGGTCTTCGTCGCGAGTTCGACGTGGACCTCGAAGCCGAGCACCGGCTCGTAGCGCTCGAGCGCCTCGTCGAAGTCCATCAGCGCGTCCTTCTGCGCCATCAGATCACACCTTCCTGCGCAGCGGACTGCTGACTCTGGTCGAGGTCCGGGACGGACGCGATGAGCGGCGCGCCCCACTGCTGTTCGAGCAGACGCTCGAGGGCGGCACCGTAGCGGTACAGCCGGGCGTCCTCACGCTGGGGCGCCATCAGCTGCACGCCGACGGGCAGGCCGTCCTCGGGCGCGAGACCGTTCGGGATGCTCATGCCGGGGACGCCGGCGAGGTTCGCCGGGATCGTCGTGAGGTCGTTGAGGTACATCGCCAGCGGGTCGTCGATGCGCTCACCGATCGGGAACGCCGTCGTCGGCGCCGACGGGCTGACGAGCAGGTCGACCTGCTCGAAGGCGGCCTGGAAGTCCCGCTGCACGAGCGTGCGGACCTTCTGCGCTGAGCCGTAGTAGGCGTCGTAGTAACCGGCGCTCAGGGCGTAGGTGCCGAGGATGATGCGCCGCTTGACCTCGGGGCCGAAGCCGGCTTCACGCGTGGCGGCCATGACGTCCTCGACGGTGGCACCGTTCTCGGGCGTGACCCGGAGGCCGAAGCGCACCGAGTCGAACTTGGCGAGGTTCGACGACGCCTCGGCCGGGAGGATCAGGTAGTACGCGCTGATCGCGTACGCGAACGACGGGGCGTCGATCTCGACGACGACCGCACCGGCCGACTCGAGCAGCGCGACCGTCTCCTGGAAGCGCTGGGTGACACCGGCCTGGAACCCGTCGCCCCCGGCGAGTTCCTTCACCACGCCGACGCGCAGGCCGCGGAGCGTGTCCGCCTGCAGCCCTTCGCGTGCGGCCGCGGCCATCGAGGGCCAGGCGTCCGGGATGGACGTGGAGTCCTTCGGGTCGTGCCCGCCGATGACGTCGTGCAGGAGCGCGGCGTCGAGGACGGTGCGGGAAACCGGGCCGATCTGGTCGAGGCTGGACGCCAGGGCGATGGCGCCGTAACGGCTCACCCCGCCGTAGGTCGGCTTCACACCGACCGTGCCCGTCACCGCACCCGGCTGACGGATGGAGCCACCCGTGTCCGAACCGAGGGCGAAGGGTGCTTCGTGCGCGGCGACCGCAGCGGCCGAGCCACCGCCGGAGCCGCCGGGGATCCGGTCGAGGTCCCACGGGTTGCGGGTCGGGCCGTACGCCGAGAACTCGGTGGTCGAGCCCATCGCGAACTCGTCCATGTTGGTCTTGCCGAGCGGCACGAGGCCGGCGGCGCGGAGCTTCGCGACGGGGGTGGCGTCGTACGGCGGCACCCAGCCCTCGAGGATCTTGGACCCGGCGGTCGTGGGCATGTCCTGCGTGCACAGGACGTCCTTGACGGCGATCGGCACACCGGCGAGCGGCCCGAGGTCATCGCCCGCGGCACGGCGGGAGTCGATCGACTTCGCCACCGCCAGGGCGTTCTGGTTGACGTGCAGGAACGCGTGCACGTCGCCGTCGACGGCGGCGATCCGGTCGAGGTGGGCCTGGGTGGCCTCGACGCTCGAGACGTCGCGCGCCACGAGGGCGTCGGCGAGCGCCGCGGCGCTCAGCTTCGTGATGTCGTCAGTCACTGTTCTTCGCCCTACTGTTCTTCGCCGAGGATGGCGGTCACGCGGAACCGTTCGCCGTCGGAGTCGGGCGCCCCGGAGAGCGCCTGCTCCTGCGTCAGCGTCGTGCCGACCACGTCGGGTCGGGTGACGTTGCCGAGCGGCACGGGGTGGCTCGTCGCCGGGACGTCGTCGGTCGCGACCTCGGCGACCTTGGCGACGCTCTCGACGATGTGCGACAGCTCCCCGGTCAGCTTCTCGATCTCGTCGGGCGTGAGTGCGATACGTGCGAGGTTCGCCAGGTGCGCGACCTGCTCGCTCGTGATGTCAGGCATGGTGCTCCGTCGATCGGTTCGTGGAATGTCCCACAGTCTATTGGCTGCGTCGAGCGCGCAGGCGCGGCTGTGGACAACACCCTGGAGGCCCGGTGCCGGTCCGCCGGACCGGCACCGGGCCT
>Ga0308159_1003043_pt1 | contig 17881 bp, 10 predicted proteins | sample PhyCR1_FD_201040 | JGI IMG/M metagenome (GOLD analysis project Ga0308159, IMG submission 201040) | Phyllosphere microbial communities from UC Gill Tract Community Farm, Albany, California, United States - DLSLC.R1 | ecosystem: Host-associated > Plants > Phyllosphere > Unclassified | place: USA... | reverse complement strand
GCCCAGCTCCTGCCGGAGCGAGATGAGCCCTTGATGGCGGTGCTGCGCGGGGAACAGGTCGTTCGCCTTGTTGACGTCGCAGGTGTTGCTGGCGCCAGCCGTCGCGCCCGACGCGGACAGCGCGTAGTTGGTGCCGCCGGCGGTCACGTTCGCAGGATTGCAGAGCGTGGACGGGGTATTCATCTTGAAATAGCTGCGCTCGGTTCCGCTGAGCTGGCTGTTCTCGGAATACTCGTAGTCCGCCATGATCGACCCGGTGCTCCAGGTCTTTCCGGCGAGGATGCTGCCGTTGTACGTGCGGTAGCCGTCACCGAAGCCGATCCGTCCGTTCGTTTCGATGCCGTCGACGTTCTTGCGCAGGATGAAGTTCACCACGCCGGCCACGGCGTCCGAACCATAGATCGAGGACGCGCCGTCGGCGACGATCTCGATGCGCTCGATCGCGGAAGGGGGAATGGAGCTGGGATCGGGCGCGGTCTGGTTGATGCCCGCGCCGGGAAGACGCATGCCGTCGACCAGCACCAGCGTCAGGCCGCCACCGCCATTGCCGACGCCGATGCCGTGAATGGCCGGCTGGTCGACGATGTTCGCCGAGTTTCCGCCGGTGTTGTTGCCGGTCGCACCGAAGCTGCCGAGCTGCGGCACCGAGCGCAGCAATTCGGTGGTGGTGGAAGCGCCGGTGGCGATGATGTCGGAGCGGCTCACCGCGGTCAGCGCCGATCCGGTCGGCGCGACGCCGCGGATGCTGCTGCCGGTGACGATGATTTCCTGCATGGCGGCATCATCGGGTGCGGATGCGGCCTGGTCGCCGTCAGCGGCTACGGACGGTGCGCTCGGCTGAGAAGCGGCGCTGCCATCCTGCTGGGCGAATGCCGTGTTCGCGCAGACGAGCGCCGAACCGCAAAGCAAAATCGCCGAAAAAGTGCGTGTCCTCATTTTATTTATCCTCTTCCCAGCACGAAAGACCTCATCCCGTACTGAACTACGAAATATCAGGCCAATTTTATAGATTGAATCTGCCATGTTTCTGGCGAGAATAGCCAACATCGATATCGAATATCTTTATGTCAGGCTGTTCCGTCCCCCATCAATTGGCCGATTACCGACTCAAAAAATCTTTGTGTTCGTCAGGCCTGACCGACCTGATGAACCAAGCTTTAATGCAGAGATTCGCAGGCTGCAAGCAAATTTCATTTCATGGCCATTAGTCCCACATATCGGAATTATGGCATGAAATTATTGAAATGTACGCAGCCGGGCCGTACCCAAGGCGCGGTTTGCGACGCCCCTCCTACGCGGCACGTCCGCCGATATCCGGTTTGTCCCGCTCCCCGCGTCATACGAACAGTTTCATAAAATGCCTTCTATTTCCATAAAATGGAATTATAAGCCCTTCGAATGCAATCATCCCGCCTTGCAATCAGGCTCCAACGGCGCCGGTGCGCGGCGGTATGAGATGTAGAAAACCGGGGGATAGCTTGTTCCTGCGATCAATCCGTTCGCTGCAGACCGCAGCCATGCCCGGGAAAGTCTTCTTCGCGGCACATGACAAGCCAGCGGCGGGACTTCGGCCCATGTCGGCATGGCGTTGGCGCCGGATCACCGCCCAGACCGGCATTCAGAAGCTCATTCAGGAATAATCACATGTCGGCATCTATTTCGGTTACGCGTAGCTTCCGCCTTCTGCTGCTCGCCACGACGATGGCGGCGGGCACCCCGGCTCTCGCCCAGAGCCAGCAGGTCGACACTCTCGAGGAAGGCTTCGAAAATCCGCCGGAGAGCGCACGTCCCCGGGTGTGGTGGCACTGGCTCAGCGGCAACGTGGCCAAGCAGGGGATAACGCTCGACCTGGAGTGGATGAAGCGGGTCGGCCTCGGCGGCGCGCAGATGTTCGACGGCGACATGGGGGCGCCGCAGATCGTCGACCACCGCGTCACCGCGCTGAGCCCGGAATGGCGCGACAACCTGCGCTTCGCCGCCTCCGAAGCGGACCGGCTGGGGCTTGAATTCGGCATGGCCGCCGCGCCCGGATGGAGCGAGACCGGCGGTCCCTGGGTGTCCCCGGAATCAGGCATGAAGAAATTCGTCTGGGCCGAAACGCGCGTCACCGGCGGTCGCCGCTTCACCGGCAAGCTGGTATCGCCGCCGTCGAACCCCGGGCCGTTCCAGGCGATCCGGATGCACGACATGCTCGGCCGCGAACTCCACACGATGGAAGGCTACTACCGGGACGTCGCGGTGATCGCCTATCGCGCGCCCAGCGGCGATGTGCCGCTGACCGCCCTGCGCCCGGCGATCACCTCGAGCGCCAGCGGCCTCGACCTGCCCACGCTCGTCGACGGCAATCTCGAGAACGGCATCGTCCTGCCCACTCCCACCGCCGGCAAGCCGGCGTGGGTGTCCTACGCTTTCGCGCAGCCGCAGACGATCCGCGCGCTGTCCATGGTCGGTCCGCTGGGCGGACGCTTCGCGCAAGGCCCCGACGGCCGCATCGAGGCCAGCGACGACGGCAAGACCTGGCGTTCGATCCGCACCATCACCGGCCCCGCGCACAACCCGGCGCCGCAGCGCACTTTCGCCTTCGAGGCGACCACCGCGCGCTATTTCCGGGTGATATTCGATCGCCCCGAAGTATCGCAGGAGCCTTATCCGCACCCCGAAGGCATCGCGATCGCGGAACTCGCGCTGGTGCCCGGCGCGCGGGTGGACATGTTCGAGGACAAGGCCGGTTTCGGTGTGATGCCCGATCTCGACAGCGTCCACACCCCGGCGGTCCGCGACGCCGCCATTCCCACCAGCGGCCTCGTCGACCTGACGAGCCGGATGCGCCCCGACGGCAGCGTCGACTGGACGCCGCCCAAGGGCGACTGGGTCGTCCTGCGCATGGGCTATTCCCCGACCGGCGAGGTCAACCACCCGGCGACCCCGGAAGCGACCGGGCCGGAAGTGGACAAATTGAACGCCGCTCACGTGCGCGCGCACCTTGACGCCTACATGACCCCGGTGATCAAGGAACTGGGGCCGCTGATCGGCGAGCGCGGCCTGAAGTATCTCATCACCGACAGCTGGGAAGCCGGCGACGAGAACTGGACCGAGGCGATGGCCGCGGAATTCAAGACCCGGCGCGGCTACGACCCGACCCCGTGGTTGCCGGTACTGGCCGGAAGGGTCATCGGCAGTTCGGCGCAGAGCGACGCGTTCCTGTGGGATTTCCGCCGGACCCTCGCCGACCTTCTGGCCGAAAACCACTATGGCACGGTCACGCGCTTCGCCAAGGAGCACGGCATGGGCTATTACGGCGAAGCGGTCGGCGCCGCCTGGCCGACCGTGGCCGACGGCATGCTCACCAAGAGCTATACCGACATTCCGATGGGCGAATTCTGGGCCATGCCGTTCAAGGGCAAGCCGGCCGCCTATCACGGCGTGGCTTCCGGCGAGTTCCCTGCGGACGTGATCGAGACGGCCTCCACGGCGCATGTCTATGGCAAGCCACTGGTGGCGGCGGAATCGTTCACCTCGTCGCTGCCGCTGTGGACGACCACGCCCTGGGCGCTCAAGTGGGTGGCCGACAAGTACATGGCGATGGGCGTCAACCGGCTGGTGATCCACACCTCGCCGCACCAGCCCGACGATGCGCACAAGCCGGGGCTGACGCTGGGTCCGTTCGGGCAGACCTTCACCCGCAACGAAACCTGGTCCGAGATGGCGAAGCCATGGGTCGAGTATCTGTCGCGCGGCTCCTATATGTTGCAGCAGGGCAAGCCCGCAGCCGACATCCTCTATTTCTATGGCGAAGGAGCGCCCTCCGGCGTGCCCTATCGCGCGGATGGAACGCCCGCCGATCCCGCCGGATATGCCTTCGACTACGTCAACGCGGATGCCTTGCTGCGGCTGGCTTCGGTGAAGGACGGGCGGATCGTCTTCCCCAGCGGCAGTTCCTATGCGGTACTCGCGCTGCCCGGGGACCTCACCGCCATGACCTTGCCGATGATCGAGAAGATCCGCACCCTGGTCGAAGCCGGCGCCCGTGTCACCGGCCCCCGGCCGCTGACGTCGCCCAGCCTCGGTTCCGACAGCGGCGCCGTGCGCACCATCGCCGACCAGCTGTGGGGAGAGATGGACGGACGCATCATCACCCGCCGCGATGTCGGCGCCGGACGGATATATTCGGGCGTGGCGCCCGAAACGGTGCTGAAGGACGAAGGACTGGGGAAGGACTTCGACTACGCATCGTCCGTCGCGGACATGGACCTGCGTTTCGCGCATCGCCGGCTCGACGATGGCGACATCTATTTCGTCACCAACCAGAGCGACAGGTCCGGCCCGGTCAACGCCAGCTTCCGCGTGTCCGGGCGCGTACCGGAACTGTGGCATGCCGAAACCGGAAAGACCGAGCCCGTCAGCTATGCCAGCGCCGGCGGCGTGACCCGGGTTTCGCTCGACCTCGATCCGTATGAGGCGGTCTTCGTCGTGTTCCGCCGCCCCGCCACCGAAGCCGCGAAGGAGGTCGCCCCGATCGAGACCACGCAGCTCGCCCGGGTCCAGGGCCCGTGGAAGCTGAGCTTCACGCCCGGATGGAACGCCCCGGCCAAGATCGAGATGCCGTCGCTGTCCTCATGGTCGACCAGCAACGACCCGGGCATCCGCTACTATTCCGGCACGGGCACCTACGAGAAGACCATCGAGGTGCCGCGCGGGTGGCTTGCCAGCGGTCAGCGGATCGTGCTCGACCTCGGCCAGGTCGGCGACGTAGCGGATGTACGCATCGACGGAAAGCTGGCGGGAACCGCCTGGAAGCCGCCTTACCGGGTCGACGTTACCGACCAGATCCATGCCGGCAAGAACACGCTGACGATCCGGGTCGCCAACGTGTGGCGCAACCGCATGGTCGGCGACAAGCAGCCGGGCGCGAAGCCTCTTGCCTTCACCAATGCGGCGGAAGGCGGCGGCTTTGCGGCGCTTGGCGGCATCATAGACAAGGACACGCCGCTGACCCCTTCGGGCCTGCTTGGTCCGGTCACGATCGTCAGGGAGCGCTGATACTCCTGTTACGGGCATTCCAGCGCAATGCCCGTAACAGGAAACGGCGCTATCCTGCGCCGGAAAGGCCCGGGCCAACACCAGCGAGACGATGGCGCCCTGGCTGCGCGGAACGCTGTGAAGGCGCGGCCCCTGTTCATGATATCGGGAAGCCGGGGTGGATTCCCGCCGGCCGATCTGGGATGAACGGGGGACACCCTGCCGAAAGGATACCCATGTCGCTCGATGGTCCCCGCCTTGCTCCTCTGTCCGGCTCCGAACCCGATGCGCTGGTCGTCCTGATTCACGGCTACGGCTCCAATGGCGACGACCTGATATCGCTCGCGGCGATGATCCGGCCTTCGCTTCCGGGCGCGGCCTTCGTCGCGCCCAATGCGCCGTCGCAGATCCCGGGCATGGCCGCCGCCCACCAGTGGTGGCCGATCGACACGTTCTCGATGGCCGAGCGCGCCGCCGGAGCCGCGGCCGCCGCGCCCGGCCTCGACGCCTTCATCACGCAGGAACTGGAAAAGACCGGCCTCGCCAGCGACCGCCTGCTGCTCGTCGGTTTCAGCCAGGGCACGATGATGGCGCTGCACGTCGGTCTTCGGCGGCCTGGCGCCGTCGCCGGCATCGTCGGCATCTCGGGCATGCTCGTCGCGCCGGAAAGCCTGCAGTCGGAGATCCGCAGCCGGCCACCGGTGCTGCTCATCCACGGCACCGGCGACGAGGTGGTGCCGTTCCGCTCGATGGACCTGGCATCCACCGCGCTTGCCGAAGCCGGCGTCCCCGTGGAGACGCACGTTTCGCCCGGTGTCGGCCATAGCGTGGGGCCGGACGGTCTCGCCGCCGCGACGGCCTTTGCGCGGCGGGTGCTTGCCTGATCTTCAGTCCAGCGCGACGCCGTTGGTGCGGGGGCCGAAGACGAGAACCGTCGCGGCTCCCGTCGCCAGCAGCACCAGCGCACTGGCGAACACGCCGCCAAAGCCCAGGACCGGGTAGAGCGCGCCCACCAGGATCGGCGAGACCATCGCCCCGACGCGCGACGTCGCGGTTGCGATCCCCTGGGCGGTGGCGCGCACGGCAGTGGGGAACAGTTCGGGCGTGTAGCTATAGAGGCCCGCGTAGACGCCGTTGAGCGCGAAGGAGAGCATGATGCTCGCCCACAGCAGGCCGGCAGGCGTCTGTACCTGCGACAGGAACAGCGCGCCGACCGCGCCAAGTGCGAGATAGGCGGCGATCACGTTGCGCCGGCCGATGCGGTCATTGGCCCATGCGGCCGAGAAATAGCCCGGCACCTGGGCACCGTAGATCGCGATGGTGAAACCGAAGCTCTTGGTCAGGGTAAGCCCCCGCGCGACGAGCAGGCCGGGTATCCAGGTCATGAACGCATAGTAGCAGCAGCCCATCACGCCCCACAGCACCACCGCAACGAGGGTGGAGCGGAGCAGCGGCCGGCGAAAGAGACTGCCGATGCCGATCTTTTCGGGGCCGGAGGCGGGGCGCGGAGGCGGCGGCGGCAGGTCGGCTTCGTCCCGGCCGCATTCGGCTTCGATGGCGTCGACGATGGCGCGTGCTTCCGGCTCCCTGCCCTGGCGTTCCAGCCAGCGCGGAGATTCGGGCAGCGAGCGGCGCCACCACAGCAGCAACACGATCGGCAGCGCGGTGATCGCCAGCGCATAGCGCCAGCTTGTCTCGCTCATCGGCACCACGAGCCAGCCCAGCAGCGCGGCGGCGATATACCCGAACGAGAAGAACCCCGTCAGCGCGCCGGTGTAGCGGCCGCGCAGCCGCGCCGGCGCGAATTCCGCCAGGAACGGGGCGATGATCACGCTTTCGGCCGAGGTGCCGATACCCGCGACGATGCGCGCCGCCAGGAACAGGTCGAACGAAAAGGCCAGCGCGCTCGCGATCGTGGCCAGGCAGTAGATGCCCAAAGCCCACATCATGATCGCCCGCCGCCCCAGCACGTCGCCAAGCCGTCCCGCCAGCAAGGCGCCGAAAATGCCGCCGATCGCTCCCGAACCGGCCACCACGCCCGCTTCCGCGCCGCTGAGCCCCCATTGCAGCGTCACGATCGGCAGGACGAACCCGATGATCGCCACGTCCATCGCATCGAACGCATAGCCCGAGCCTCCGATGACCAGCAGCCGGCGGTGGAACCGCCCGAAGCGCATGGTATCCAGACGGTGGGAAATCTCAGTCATGAAGGTGGCTTTCGTGACGGTGTTCATCGTGCGGGGCAGGATCGGGCTGGATGAAGGCGCCCAGCGGTTCGATGGCGGCGAACCATTTCGGGGTCAGGTCCTCGCCGATGACGACGAGGTGCCCCTCGGGTTCGCGCGCGATGGCACGGGGCAGCGCGAAGGTGGTGCCCACGGCCTGGACCAGCCAGCTGTGACCGGCGCGGTACGGACTGACCACGCCCTTCACGCGCAGCACCCGCTCGTCACCGATCCCGGCCAGGTTGTCGAGCCATTCGGCGCACTCGTCCCAGCTTGCGCCGCCGGACTGGCGAAGCGTCACCGCTCGCACCTTGCCATGCGCCTCGCCCTCGTCGAAATCCGGAAGGGGCCGCGCGCCGGGTACGGCACCCGGCGCGAAGGCGGCCACGGCGCGATCCGCCGGCGTGCCTTCACCGAAATATGCGGCAAGCGGATTGACCGACCACGCCTGCGCCAGAGCGGCTCGGCCGCCATCGTCGCTCAGGTCGGCGCGGGTCAGGACAAGGCTCGATGCCGCCGCCCACTGCGCGGCGACTTCGCCGTGGCGACCGGGATCGGCGGCAAGCGTTGCGTCCACCGTGGCGACGACATGGACACGCAGGGGGATATCGCTGATCGCCTGGAACTGGCGCAGCAGCTTGCCCGGCCGGGCCAGTCCGCTCGCCTCGACGATGATGCATTCGCTGGGGGAGCCGGTCGTCTCGACATGGCGCGCGACCAGATCGCGCAGCGATTCGCCAAGATCGTCGGCAGCGTCGCAGCACAGGCAGCCATTGCCCAGCATGCGGATCGCCGATCGCTCGCCCGTGGCCTCGGCGATCTGGATGCCGTCGAAGCCGGTGTCGCCCGCCTCGTTGACGATGATGCCGATGCGGGCCGTGTCGCGCCCTTCCAGGAAAGCGCGGATCAGGCTGGTCTTGCCGGTGCCCAGGAACCCCGTCACCAGCACGACATCGACGACCGGCCGCGCAGCGTTGCCGTTCACGCCGACACGAGCCTGTGCTTTTCCTCGGATACCATCGCGCGGACATCCTCCAGCAGTTCGGCGGTGTCGTAGACCAGCCCGCCCCGGATCGTGAAGCGCAGCGCACGCGGCCAGTCGACCGAACCGTCCGCATCGTTCAGCCGCATAGCGCCGGTGCCGTAGAGGAGCTTGAAATCGCCGAGCGGGTTGGCGTCATGGACGAGCAGGTCGGCCACCCGGCCCACGTCGATCACGCCGATCTCGTCGCCCAGGCCCAGCAGGTCGGCACCCTGGCTGGTCGCCGCACGCACAACTTCGAGCGGATGGAACCCCGCTTCCTGCATCATTTCCAGTTCGCGGATGAAACCGAAGCCGTAAGTCTGGAAGATGAAGCCGGAATCGCTGCCCGCCGCCACCCGGCCGCCGCGGTTCTTGTACGCGTCGATGAAGGCCATCCACAGGCGGTAGTTCTGCTTCCAGCGGATTTCGTCGGCGGTGGACCAGCGGAACCAGTGCGCGCCGTGGGCGCCGCGATTGGGCTGGAACGAATCCCACAGGCCCGGCCAGGTATATTCGTCGTGCCAGTCGGCGCGGCGGGCGCGCATCAGGTCGCGGTTGGCATCGTAGATGCCGAAGGTGGGCACGAAGGTGAAGTCGAGTTCGAGGAACTCTTCCAGCACCCGGTTCCAGTGGTCGCTGCCCGGCTGCGCGGCGAGGTGGAAGCCGAAACCCGCCTCGGAAAATCGCATGTATTCGTCGGCGTAATTGTAGTCGGCAGGATAGGACTGGAGCAGCCGGTCATCGAACAGCGCTTCGGGCAGACCATAGAAATGCTCGGCGCTGGTCAGGCCCCAGCGCGCCGTCGTCATCGCATTGGCGCGGCCCACCGCCTGCTGCGCGTGATGGCAGCCGGTCTTCAGGCCCAGCGCGCCGGCTTCCTCGATGGCGCCGCGCATCAGCGTGGGAGCGCCGCCGAAGAACTTGATGCCGTCGGCCCCGCGCGCGGCGATGCCGCGCACCCAGTCGCGCGCCGCATCGGCGGAGTGGATGGTCTTGAGCATGTCGTTCACCGCCGGGAAGTAGGCGTGGACGAGCAGGCGCGGCGCAGCGATCTCATGCGAGGCGGCGCGGGCCTTTTCGGAAAGCGACCAGCCCAGCCCGTTGATCGAACCCATCTCGCGCACGGTGGTGACGCCGTGCGCAAGCCACAGCTTGTAAATGTAATCGGCGCGCGGCTGCGCCCCGCGCGCGGCGTGCGCGGGCCAGCCGATGTGGGCATGGGCATCGACGAAGCCGGGCGTGACGAACTTGCCGTGGCAGTCGATCTCGTGATCGCCGGGCGCCGGGCGACGTCCCGGCGCGATCGGCCGCCCCGGGACCCCCACCGCGTCGATGGCGACGATACGCTCGCCCTCGACGACGATGTCCACCGGCCCCCATGGCGGAGCACCGGTGCCGTCGATCACCGTCGCGCCGCGCAGCACCATGCGGCGGAACGGCCCGACGCCCCGGTCGCGCGCGGGCGCGGGAGGCAGGGCCGGCATCCCGCGAGCGGCAAGGTGGTCTGCGTATTCGTCGCCGGGGGCGCTGGCTGAAGGCACTTGGGGTCGTTCCTGTTCAGGTAATTTCTGGATGATCGCCGGCCGGGCGTCTCAGGGGTCCCACGGGCCAGCGGCATTGCGCGCGAAAGGCGCCGCAAGGTCGAGACGCTCACGGTGGAAGTCGGTCACGGGAGCGACGGCGCCGTCCTGCCCGATCACGATGGTGCGGCGGGCGGCGGACCAGCTATCGGTCAACGGCAGGCGCCCCTTGGCAAAGTCGGTCCACAGCACCCGGACACGCGCCGAGACGCCGCGGTCGGCGTCCGAGCGCAGCGCGCTGGCCTGGCCGGGGTTGCCGAAGACATAGGCCAGCTCGTCCCCGTGCGAGACGCCGAGCGAACCGGCGGCTGCCTGGGTGCCTTCGTAACGAAAGCTGTAGAGCCACGTCGGTGCGCCCTTCGCTGCCGCCGCTTGCGCGAACCGGCGGTCGCCCGCGCCCATCACCATGTCCGACAGGAAATGCATCGCGGCGCGTTGCTCCCCCTGCCTGGCGGCGTCGTAGGTGGCGAGGATGCGGGTGCTTTCGATCGGAGTGTAGGCGGCCAGAGGCTTGGTGATATCCACGCCGAACGCAGGGAGGTAGCTGGCGTCGAAGCTGTTGGAGCCGAGCATCCACGGCAGCTTGGCGACGCGGCCGGCCTCCACCGCGCGGAAGGGATCTTCGCGCACGATCCGGCCGTCGATGAAGGGATAAGTGCCCTTGATGGCCGCCGCGCTGACGAAATCGGCGGCCGGCCGCGCGCGCAGGCGGGCGAGCGAAGCGCCGTCAGCGCCGGTGACGCCGAGGCTGCGCGCCAGCTTTTCGCCGCGCGCGGCGCCTTCGGTCATCGAACGGCTCTCGATATATTCGGGGCACGAATGCGAGATCGCGCGGGCGAACAGGCCTTTCGCTGCCGGCGAGGTCATCCACATGTTGACGTAACACCCGCCGGCGGACTCGCCGAAGATCGTGACCTGTCCGGGATCGCCGCCGAACGCGGCGATATTGCGCTGCACCCAGCGCATCGCCGCGCGCTGGTCCATCAGCCCGTAGTTGGCGAGCAGGCCCTTCTCGGCCCTGGGCACGGCGGCGGCGTTTTCGGCGCTGATCGCGGGGTGGACGAAATAGCCGAGCGCGCCGAGGCGGTAGTTCACCGTCACCACGATCACGCCTTCGCGGGCGAGCGCGGCGCCGTCGAACAGCGGGTCTCGCCCCGAACCCACGAAGCTGCCGCCGCCGTGGATCCACAGCATCACCGGCAGCGCCCGGCCCTTGCGGGCAGCGGCGGGAGCCCAGACGTTGAGGGTCAGGCAGTCCTCGCTCATCGGAAAGGCGCGGGCCGGATCGAACACCGGCTGGACGCAGGCATCGCCGTAGTGCGAGGCATCGCGCGTGCCCTGCCATGCAGCCGCCGGCTGCGGGGCCCGCCAGCGCAGGTCGCCGACCGGAGGCGCGGCAAAGGGAATGCCCTTGAAACTGTCGATACCCTCGGCGGAAACGCCGGCAAGGCGGCCTTCGCGCACCGTGACGGAGGCCTGGCCGCCTGCGGGCGCTTCGGCCTGCGCAGTCCCGCCCAGCGCCGTCGCCAGAAGTCCCAGCGCCGCGATCGTCCTGTGCATCAAGCTCTCCCCGAGGAAAATTCGTGAAAAAGTGCCGGAGCGCCCCGAAGGACGCCCCGGCAGGCAGGTTGGGTTCAGTAATCCCAGTTCAGGCGCACGCCCCAAGTGCGCGGGGGCATGTAGTCGGAGTACACTTCGCCCGAGCTGGTCCAGTCGCCGGTACGCACGAGGTGATCCTCGATGTTGTCGACGAAGGCAGTCAGCTTCCACTTGTCGGTGGGGTCGGCGTAAGTCAGGCTGGCGTTGGTCTTGGTGTAAGGCCGCACGCGGTACCACGAGATATTGTTGGGCTGGGTGTAGCTCTTGGTCTGGTAGTAGAAGCCGACCAGCGGGGTGATCTTGCCGCCGTTGCCCAGGTCGAAATCGTGCGCGTACTGCGCCCGCATCGAGAAGCGCGGCGCCTGCGGCAGCTGGTAGCCCTTGAGGCTGGGGATCACGCTGCTGTCGCGGCCGTCCACGCCGTTGGTGTACTCGGTGTACGTGGCGTGCAGGTAGTTCGCGAAGCCCGAGAAGTGATCGTTGGGCGAGATTTCCCAGCTCGCTTCCAGTTCCAGGCCGTAAGTGCGCGCCTTGGCCGCGTTGAGCGTGACGAGGCTGAGCCCGCCCGACGTACCCGGAGCCAGCTGGAACACCTGCAGGTTCGAATAGTCGGCCCAGAACGCCGCGGCGCGAAGCGACAGCGCATTGTCCAGAACGCGCGTCTTGACGCCGGCTTCGTAGCTGGTGACGTCCTCGGGCTCGAACGACTTGGGCAGGCCCGCTGCTGCGCTGGGCTGGATGCCGCCGGGCTTGTAGCCGGTGGTGGCCGAAGCGTAGAGCAGCGTCTCGGGGGTGATCTGGTAGTCGATCCCGGCCCTCCAGGTGATCTTGTCCCACGAACCCGAACCGCTCGCCCCGGTCGAGGCGCCGTAGCAGCCCGGCGTCGTCGCGGTGAGGTTGTAGATGTCGCGGAAGTCCGTCACCGGATAGCCGCTGACCGAGCAGGCGTAGGTCAGTCCGCCGCCTTGGGCCTGATAGTCCTTCGAGTAGCGGATGCCGCCGGTGATCGTCAGGTTGTCGATCAGCTCATACGATGCCTGGTCGAAGATGCCCCAGCTGCGCTTGGTGACGTCCGCGCCCTTGGGCGAATAGTACAGGTAATCGATCGCGGCGTAGATGGCGGCGCTGCCGGGATCCTTGATCTTCTCGTAGAAGAACGAGCCGCCCAGCGTGTTCTTGAAGCGGCCGCTGGAGTACGAGGCGTTGACTTCGTGGAACGTGGCGTTCGACGAATAAGCCGAAGCCTGCTGCCAGCCGGGGTTGGCGGGGGCGCCGACGTCACCCGTCGTCACCCAGCGATAGGCGGCGTCGATGTGCTGGTAGGTCGCGACGTAGCTGAGCGACAGGTCGTCGGTCGCCTCGTAGTCCATGCGCGAGCGCACCGAGGTGCTGATGATCTTGTTGTAGGGCTCGGGATCGCCGTAGACCGGCTGCTCGTAAGGCGAGATGCCGTTGAGCGGCTTGGAGTCCGCGCCGGTGCGCACCGACAGGCCGGGCGTGCCCTTGTTGGTGTACTGGTCCACCGACAGGCGCCAGGTGAAGCGGCTGGAAGGCGTCCACAGCGCGGTCAGGCGGCCGCCGAAGCTGTCGGCCGCGCCGTAGTTGCGCGAGGTGGTGCCGTGGCTGTCGAAGAAACCGTCGCTGCGGTGGACCATGCCGGCCGCGCGCACCGCCAGGGTGTCGGACACCGGCAGATTGATCATCGCGTGCGCCGCGACGTCGTTGTAGCTGCCATAGGCGACGTCGGCCGATGCGTCGAAGTGATCGACCGGGTCGGCGGTGACGATATTGATGTTGCCGCCGGTGGCGCTGCGGCCGTACAGAGTGCCCTGCGGACCGCGCAGCACTTCCACGCGCGCAAGATCATACAGGCTTTCCGAGAAACCGACCGGCAGGTCGACGTAGCCGCCGTCGATGTAGGTCGAGATCGCCGAGTTCGCGGAGGGCTGGTAGCTGCGGTTCGAAATGCCGCGGATCGCCACGCCGACGAAGCTGTCGACGCCCACGGTCTGGATCTGCAGGCCCGGCACAACCGAGCTGAGGCCCTTCACGTCGGTGACGTTGGCCGCCCGAAGCTGGTCCGGACCGATCGCGGTGACTGCCAGAGGAACCGTGTTGACGGTTTCCGAGCGCTTCTGCGCGGTGACGACGATGTCGCCGTCGGCTGTGTCCTGTTCGGCCTGGGCATAGGCCGCAGTGCTTGCCGATCCCATCAGCAACGTAAGTATCGCGCCGGCTCGGCGCACGTTCAGACCCGTCATCTTAACACCCCTGAATCAACAGTCTCACTGGACTGGTTTTTGCCGTGTTACAGATTCGCGTCACCGAGTCCAGCCAAAAACAATCGGTTCAGACTGGTAATTCAATCAGCAATGATATTCGTTTTCATCCTTTGTCGGACACCGTTTGAAAAATCAATCCATCTGGATTGCATAGCGCGCCTGCCTCGGGCATGGAACGCAACCCCCTTCCGTTCGAAGTTGCCTTGGGCAGCACACACGGTAGGATCGGGCCACGATCAAGAGAGGCTCATGTCACAGGTTGCCGTCGCCCCCATGCCCCAACAGTCGCGCAGCGCGAAAACGCGGCACAAGTTGCTGGACGCCACGGTGGAATGCATTGCGGAACTGGGTTGCACCGGGGCCACGATGGACCGCATCGTCGCGCGGGCCGGCGTGTCGCGCGGGGCGCAGGGCCACCACTTCCCCACCAAGAGCCTGCTGTTCCAGGCCGCGATGACCCACATGCTGGACGGCCTGGTCGAAGACCTGCGCCTCCAGACCGAACACATCCGCGCCCACCGGAGCGACCCCGCTTCGGTGTTCCGCCATTTGTGGAATGAGTATTTTTCGGGCCGCCTGTTCGCCGTCACCATCGAACTGATCGTCGCCTCGCGCACCGACAGCGAACTGCGCGACGCGCTGACCCCGGTAACGGAACGGTTCCACCAGCAGGTCGACGACTGCTTCTATATCCTCAACCGCGGCTCGGACAGCAGCGACCGCCAGTTGGACAGCGCGGTGCGATTGACGATGTCGCTGCTACGGGGAATGGGCGTGCAGACGGTGCTGTTCGACCGGCCCGACTACTACCGCGAACTCATGGAAGACTGGCTCAGGATCGTTACCCGGATGCTGGCGGAACCGGCCGAAGAAGACTGACCGGCCCCTTTTGCCGCCGTCCGACATGAGCCGGTAGACGGTCAGAACACCCGGCCCTCGTCGAAGTCCGCGCGCACGCCGTTCAGGGCATAGTCGCCGATGACGCGGGCGCGCAGGGCGGCGGGGTTGTGATTGCACAGCGTGCGCGCATTGCGCCAGTGCCGGTCGAAGTTGCGCCCGCGCGACGTCGCCGAACCGCCGCCGGTATCGAACAGCAGCTCCGCCGCGCGCAGGGCGAGTTGGCCGATCATCACCTGGCCCTTGGAGTTCGCCAGCTGCGCGGCCAGCACCACTTCGTCGAGGTTCGGAGCATTCGCCAGGATCGCCGCTTGCGATGCGTCGAGCCGCCGGCCGGCTTCCGCGATCAGCGCGTCGATCGTGTGCGAAAGCGCCGCGATGTCGCCCACGGTGCGCTGGACGAAGTGGTCGCCGCGCGCGGTTTCGGACGCGGAATGCTTCGCCGAACGCGCCTGCCCCTGCACATAGGCGACGGCGTCCGACAGCACGTTTCGCGCAATCCCCGCGACCACTGCCATCAGGTGCAGCTGCGCGCGCACGGCGCCGTGGCGCCTGATGAACGGGTCGACCTTGCCACGGCGAAAATGCAGCTCCTCGGGCTCGACGCGCACGTTGTCGAGGAACACGCTGCCGCTGGCGCTCAGCCGCTGGCCCATGCCGTCCCAGTCGTCCCGCACGTCCACGCCTTCGCGGCCCGCCGGGATCATGACGCCGGTGGGATCTCCCTCCTCGTCGATGGCGCTGAAGCTGAGGTAATCGGCGAAGATGGCGCCGGTGGCATAATATTTGTGGCCGTTGAGGCGGTAATGATCGCCTTCCCTCAGCAGCGTGGTGCGGATCATGTTGGGGCGCGGCGTGCCGATCTCCATGTTGGCGCCGCCGAACAGCTTGCCGGCCAGCACGTCGCCCACGAAGCGCCGGCTGGTCTCGCCCTGCGGATCCAGCGCGATCGATTCGAGGAAGCCGAAATGGGTTCGCAGAGCATGGGCCACGCCGGAATCGGCCGATGCGATCGAGGCCGTGATTTCCACCTGGTCGGCGTGGCTGCCGCCCGGTCCGCCCAGCGACCGGGGTACGCGCAGCCAGGTGAGCCCGGTCCCCCGCAGCATGGCAAACAGTTCGTGCGGCAGCCGGCCCTCGCGCTCGCGCTCGGCCGCGCCTTGCGCCACCTGGGCAACGACCTCGGGCAGTCCGGCCAGGATTTCCTCGCGTGTGAGGGGGGCAGCGGGCCGCGTTACGGTGCCGGGATGCTGCAGGGTATCGATGGCCATCAAACGCGTCTCCGAGCCGGCCGGGGAGTCTTTTCCGACCATTTACATACAATCTCTATTAGTATTATAGACAATGAGATGTCGAGGCTAAATGATGCACAGCGCATCGGCCCCGGCTGCGGGCAGGCGACAACGCCCCCGAGTGGCCATCCCGGCGGGCCTGCCACCCGCTTCAGCATTCGGAACCAACAAGATGAGCAAGCTTCCCACCTCGGTCTGGTATACCCGCTGCCCTGCCCCCACCCCGGTTTCGCTGGCTGCCCAGCTCGGCTGGATCGACGAGACTTTCGCGGCCCACGGCATCGCCGTAACCTCCATCCGCGACAGCAAGGACCCGGCGGTCCTGCAGAGCCACTATACCCATGCGCTGGACTGGTCGTTCCGCCAGGGCGGCAACATTCCGCCGATCTGGGCACGCTCGGGCGGGCGCGAGACGCGCATCGTGGGCATCACCACCACCGACGAGTTCCAGGCGGTGGTCGCCCTGCCCGCATCGGGCATCCGCAGCGCCGCCGACCTCAGGGGCCGCCGCATCGGCGTGCCCCGCCTGCCTGATGGCGCCATCGTCGACTTCCAGCGTGCCACCGCGCTCAAGGGCATCGTCTCGGCGCTTTCGCTCGAAGGCCTCGCGGCGAAGGACGTGGAACTGGTCTACCTGGAAACCGGCCGCCAGAACCTGATCGGCCCCAAGGAGAGCTTCCACGGCCTCAGGCGCCGTTACCCCTACGGCACCGAGACGCTGGCGTTGGCGCGGGGCGATATCGACGCCTTCTTCGTCAAGGGCGCCGAAGGGCTGATCCTGGCCAGCCAGATCGGCGCCGTCGTCGTCGCCGAGTTCGGATTCCACCCGGACGCCAGGATCCGCATCAACAACGGCACCCCGCGCCCGCTGACCGTGGACCCCCGCTTCATCGAGGAGCGCCCCGACCTGGTCGCCGACCTGATCGCCACCGTGAACCGCGTGGGCGACTGGGCCGAGGCGAACCCGGACGAGGCGGTACGCTTCATCGCGCGCGAAATCGGCGTCTCCGAGGAAGCGGTCTGGGCGGCGAACGGCCCCCACGTCCATCGCCACCTGCGCCTGACACTGGCCGAAGAAGAGGTCGCCGCGTTGGCCCACTTCAAGGACTTCCTGCTGGAGTGGGACTTCATCCCTGCCGACTTCGACGTCGGCGACTGGGTAGATGCCCGCCCGCTCCGGTCGGTGCAGCGCGAAAAAGTCGCGGCATAAGGTCCAAGGCTCGCCGCGCAGGCATAGTGGAGGGGTACCGGCGCATCTCAGCGACGCCGCGTAACCCAGGGCGCCTCTCCACCACCTTGCGTATCGCCCCCTCCCCCGCCGGGGGGAGGGGACTCTTTAACGCAGCTTGAGCCCGGCGAAGTTGCCGAACAAGCCCTCGCCGTTGTCCGGAAGGCGCGACAGGCGCTTGCTGGCGAAGACGCTGCCGCCGGTGGTGAACAGGGGGATACGCGGCAGGTCGGTCTGCGCGATCCGTTGAAACTGGGCGTAAAGGGCGCGGCGCTTGTCGGTGTCGGGCTCCACCTGCGCCGCCTCCAACACCCGGTCGAGCACGGGGTTGGCGTAATGCGAGGCGTTGGAGAACGCGACGCCGGGCGCGAAGCTCTTCGACCAGTAGAAACGCTGCGTGCCGATCACCGGGTCGGGGCCCATCTGGCCACCGGCGATGATCACGTTGAAGTCGCGGTCGGTGTAGACGCGCTTCACGAAAGTCGCGAAATCCTGGCTGCGCAGTTCCACGCGGATGCCCACCTTGCCCAGCGCGGCGCGGATATATTCCGCCAGCTTGGTCGACTGTTCACCCGACGGCGTGGGATCGAGCGTGAAGCTCAGGCGCACGCCCCTCGCGTCGGGCCTGAAGCCGGCTTCGTCCAGCAGCGCCTTCGCCCGCTCGGGATCGAAAGGGTAGAGCGGCACGTCCTCGCTGTGGAACTCCCGGTAGATCGACGAGATCGGGCTGCGGTC
>Ga0308159_1003042_pt1 | contig 17884 bp, 20 predicted proteins | sample PhyCR1_FD_201040 | JGI IMG/M metagenome (GOLD analysis project Ga0308159, IMG submission 201040) | Phyllosphere microbial communities from UC Gill Tract Community Farm, Albany, California, United States - DLSLC.R1 | ecosystem: Host-associated > Plants > Phyllosphere > Unclassified | place: USA... | reverse complement strand
GCCCGCGTCGAGGACGCGGAAACTCTGTTGGCGGCGTTGCAAATGGCGCCGGTCCGCCCGATTAATCTTGCCGCCTGCCGGGATGTTCACGCCGCCGTGCTCCAGGTCCTGCTCGCCTACCAACCCGCGGTTACAGGCCTTGTGGAGAACGCGGCGCTCGCGGAATGGCTGTCGCCCTTACTGGATGCAAAACCCTCAATGGAAGCCAAGAGTTGACGGGACAAACCTGAGAGGGCGGCCTATAGGTTACCGCTACGATTGTTATCCGTGTAGAGCCGCCCGAGCATGACGACCCTTCTCATTGTCGACGACAGCAAGCTGGCCCGCATTGTGGTCGGCAAGGCCGTCGCCGCGCTTCAGCCCGAATGGACGCGCGTTGAGGCGGCCAACGCCGAGGATGCGGTTACGCGGATCCAAGCCGGCGACGTCGATGTTGCGATCCTCGACTACAACATGCCGGGTCGGAACGGTCTCGATCTCGCCGAGGAGTTGCGCGCGGCCTATCCCGAGATGCCGATCGCGCTTGCGACCGCCAACGTCCAGGACGAGATCATCGCCCGGGCCCGCGACGCGGGCGTAACCTTCATCGCCAAGCCGGTGACCGAAGATGGTGCGCGCGGGTTTCTTTCAGGAGCGGCTTTGAAGCTCAGGTCGTCCCGGACGTGAGCGACGCCGCCGTCTATCTGGGCGAGCTTGAACAGGACGCCCTGACCGAGCTGGTGAATATCGGGGTGAGCCGCGCCGCCAGCAGCCTGCGCAAGATGATCGGCCATCAGGTTGTGCTTTCGGTCCCGGCTCTTGAGATCGTAAGCCGCCGCGTCGCTGCGACCCTTATCAAGGAAAGGGAGAGTGGCGAGCTCGTCGCGGTGCGACAGGACTTCACCGGAGCTTTCGCCGGGCGCGCCTTGCTGATCTTCCCCGAAGCCAACAGCCTCGCCCTTGTTCGGGCTGTAACAGGCGATGAGCTTGGCGAAGCCGAGGTCGCGGAGCTGGAAGACGAAGCTCTGGCGGAGACGGGCAACGTAGTGCTCTACGGGTGCCTCGCGACCATGGCCAACATGCTCAAGCGACCACTGGAGATGTCCTTACCGGCCGTGGTGCGTGGCGATGGACAGGTGCTGTTCGAACTCGCTGATATCGATGCGAATGCTGACGTCGGCGTCGTTCTCTTCCTCTATATCAACTTCTCAGTCAGCGGCCGCGACATCCGCGGCTATATCGCCATGCTCATGGACCTGCCGTCGATCGACGCGCTGAGGGTCCTGATCGCCGAGTTTCTGGAACGTATCGTTGGCGAAGATGTCGGCTGACGACGCTGGCCTTGCGACCGCGGTCCTCACAGGCGCGAGCGGGGCTTGGGATTGGGACATCCCGGGCGATCGCCTGTACGCGGACGCTCGCTTCGCAGATCTTCATGGTCTGGACCCGGCATCGGCCCGGGAAGGCCTGCCGACTTCGGCGTTCTACGCGGCCATCGATGAAGCGGACCGGATGCGGGTCCGCATAGCCGTGGCTGGGGCCTTGCACGGCGCGGAGGTCTTCTCTCGCGAGTTTCGGATCACGGCCCGAGGCGGCGAGGTGCGTTGGGTCCAGGCCCGGGGGGGGCTGAAACTGGACGCCGCGGGCCTGCCGTCGCGGTTCACGGGCATCCTCGCCGACATCACCGAACAACGCCGAATTCAGGACCAGCTCCGGATTGCACAGACCGCGGGCGGCGTCGGCAGTTTCGAGTATATCAGCGGCTTCGGCACGGCCAACGTTTCCCAGCAGTTCTGTAAACTTCTCGGATTGCACGAAGCCGACGCCCTGCCTGTGCGAACGATCAACTCAGTCGTCGCAGCCGGGGACCCGGCCATCATCCTGGGTCCCGACGCGGCACCGGAACAGCAGTCTGCCTATTCAGAGTTCCGCATCAGCCGTGCAGACACTGGCGAAGAGCGCTGGCTGGCCCGACGGGGAGAACTTTTAAGAGAGGGCGGCGCGAAAAGCGTACGCTTTGTCGGCGTGGTCTATGACGTCACCGACGCCAAGCGCTCGGAAGCGCAGTTACGTGAGCTGGCGCGCACGCTCGAGGAACGTGTCGAGGCGCGCACCCAGGAACGCGATCGCGTCTGGTCCCTGACCCGGGATCTGTTCGCGGTCACGGACGTCCGAGGGATCTTTCGCGCCAGCAACCCTGCCTGGTCCAGAACGCTCGGATGGAGCGGACCTGATCTGGAGGGCCGAGGCTTCGAGACCCTTGTTCATCCCGATGACCTGGCGGCAACGCGGCGTCTGTTCGAGACCTTGTCGGCAAGCGGCCTGGTGCAGGGTTTTGAATGTCGGATCGCGAACGCAGACGGCGTCTATCGATGGGTCGACTGGACCGGCGTCGCCGAGGAGGGCGAGCTTTTCCTGACCGGGCGAGACATCGGGCAACGCAAGCAACTGGAAGAGCAACTGAGGCAGAGCCAGAAGATGGAAGCGGTTGGCCAGCTGACGGGCGGCCTGGCCCATGACTTCAACAATATGCTGACGGGCGTCATCGGCAGCCTCGACATCATACGACGCCGGATCGCAAAAGGCCGTACGGACGACCTCGAGCGCTTCATGGACGCTGCAAGCACCTCTGCCGAGCGCGCCGCCGCACTGACCCATCGCCTGCTCGCCTTCTCGCGCCAGCAGTCGCTTGACACCAAGGCCGTGGACGTAAACGCCCTTGTCGTTTCAATGGAGGATCTCCTCAGCCGCACTCTGGGAGAGCAGACCCGCCTGGTCGTAAGGGTCGCGACGGAAACCTGGCCGGCCTGGAGCGACGAGAACCAGCTCGAGAGTGCGATCCTCAACCTCGCGATCAACGCGCGCGACGCGATGCCGGGTGGCGGGCTTCTGTCGATTGAGACGGCCAACGTCCTTCTCGACACCACCCCTAACGATGAGTTGTCCGCCGGCGAATATGTTCGTATTCGGGTCACCGATACGGGCGACGGCATTGCTCCCGACGTGATCGACAAGGTGTTCGATCCCTTTTTCACGACCAAGCCCATCGGTCAGGGCACTGGCCTTGGGCTGTCGATGATCTACGGTTTTATGCGTCAGGCTGGGGGCGGCGTCCGGATCGCCAGCGTTCCCGGCGGGGGAGCCACGATCGATCTCTTCCTTCCCCGAGCCACGTCCGTTTCAACCGCGCTCGCGCAGGGCACCGAGGAAACGATACCAACGGGGCATGGCGAGACCATCCTAGTGGTCGAGGATGACGCCTCGGTCCGGCTGCTCGTCATCGATGTGCTCAACGAGCTCGGCTATGCCCCTCTGGAGGCCGGCGAGGCTGACGCGGCGCTGGCGACGCTGCGGGCGCACCGAGTCGACCTTCTCGTGACTGACGTCGGGCTGCCCGGCCTCAACGGACGCCAGCTCGCTGAAAGAGCTGTGCAGATGCAGCCCCATCTGCGCGTCCTGTTCATGACCGGTTATACGGAGCAGGCGGCGCATCGAAGCGCGTTCCTCGGCCCGGAGATGTCGATGATCACCAAGCCGTTTACGATCGACACCCTGGCCGGACGTATTCGCCAGTTGATGAGTGTCCTGCCCCTCAAGGCCTGAAGGGGGTTCGATCGCAACGGGAATGTTATGCTCTGTCGGGGGCCAACAGTCATCGTAACGCAACAGGGCCTTTTCGCCCGGTGTTGACGGGGCGACGCGTCGGACAACGCGGCCCGCGCTGCGGTCGATTATGATGCGGCTTCCACCGCGATGCGCTCGCCCCCGGCTTGTCCGCTGCACCGAACGCTCCCGGAAACCTTATTTCAGTGGCGCGTCCGTTTGCTGGTAGGTCCCTATGATCCCGCCCTTGGCCAGAACATGGCCCTGCATGGCGGCGAGCACGGTCTCGCGGTTCGCGCCCGGGAGGATATCCAGCGGGATGTCGAGGGCGAAAACCTGGAAGTGATAGTGGTGCGCCGGGTCGCCGACCGGCGGGCGCGGCCCGAAATATCCCACAGAACCGCGCGACGTCCGGCCCTGGGTGACGCCGTTCGACAACCGGATCGCCTCCTGAAGCCCCTCGGGCGTCATGGGCTCGGGAATGTTCCACGCCACCCAGTGGACGAAGGGTTTGGGCATGGCGGCGTCTGGATCCTCGACGATAACCACATAGGTCGCCGCGCCCTCGACCTTGTCCCAGGCCAGGGGAGGGGCGACGCCGTCATAATATTCGCTGTGGACACGGGGGATCGCGCCGCCGGGGGCGAAGGCGTCCGAGCGGACCGACAAGCTGTAGCGGGCCTCGACCCTTTGCAGGGCCAGCGGGACGCCCGAGCCCTGGGCGGTCTGCTCGCGCATCGCCGTCGCCGACGGGTTCAGCGGCGCCGCCTGGCCGCGACCCGCGCCATAGCTGACGCGGTAGAGGATGCCGTTCTCGTCATCACCGACCAAAAGCGAGCCGTCCTTGGCCACGGCGATCCCCGCGAGACGGGCCGTCTCGGTCTGTCCGCCGTCAACCAGGAAGCCGGTCAGGAACGGTTCGATCGAGCGGGCTTGGCCGTTGGCGAAGTGGATCCGGGCGACCTCGTAGCCGGACGGCGCCTCGCGAGCCCAAGACCCGCGGAAGGCGACGAACGCGTCGCCGTCATAGGCGTTGGGAAAAGGGCCGCCGGGGTAGAAGGCCATTTGCATCGGGGCTGCGTGGGCGGCGTAGCCGAGGACGGCGCCTTCGCTCATTTCCGCCCAGGTGGCGGCGGAGATGCCGCCGGGGGGCTCGTCCTGCGGATTGGGTCCTTCCTCGACCCCATAAACATAGGGCCAGCCGTACTGCTTGCCGGCCTTGATGTTGTTGAGCTCCTCCTGCTGCAATTCGTCGCCGAGATTGTCGATGCCGTGGTCGAGACCCCAAAGCTCGCCGGTGCGCGGATGCCAGCCAAATCCGATGGTGTTGCGCAGGCCCGAGGCGAAGATGGAGCGCGACTTGCCGTCGAGCGAGGCCCGTAACATCGTCGCGTTCTCGGGATTGCTCTCGTCGCAGGCGTCGCAGGTCGAGCCGACCGAGATGTAGAGCATGTCGTCGGGGCCGACCGCGAGCGTCCGGTTCGGGTGCTGGCCCGAGTCCGGAAGATCGCCGATGATCAGTTTCAGCGGCCCGACGGTCCCATCGGCGAGAATGTCGCCGACGAAGACCTCCTTGACCGTCGCGAGGTACATCTTGCCGTCGTGCAAGGCAATGCCGTGGGCGCCCGAGCGGCGGGCCACGACGACGGGATCGCCGTCAGCCTTGCCGTCGCCATCTGCGTCCCGCAGCAGGATCACGTCGCCCGAGGACCGGCGGGTCGCATAGATGTCGCCGTTGGGCGCCACCGCCAGCATGCGCAGATTGCCGAGGCGTTCGGCGAAGCGTGAGACAGTGAAGCCGTCCGGAACGCGAAGGGCGGCCGTGTCGCCGGGCAGGGGCGCGCGCGGCGTCGGCTCGTGGATATGGGTCAGGATCGCGACATTGTCCCGCTCCTCGGGATGGGCCTGGGCCAAGGCGGGAGATGCGGCGGCCAGGGCCAGCAGGGAGACGACAAGAGCAGTCGGTTTCATGGGCGGTCCCGAGGTCGGAGTATCGAATAAGACGCCGCCCTAGTGATCCCGGGGCGGCGTCTCAGGGGGGTTAGCGAAGCGCCCTGCGAAGGCGGTTGAAGGACCAGGTCTGGGCCTCTCGGGCGTCGGCGACGACGTCGGCCATCGAGAAGAATTCGTGGGTGGCGCCATCCCAGACGCGGCGTTCGACAGGCACGCCAGCCCGGCGGAGCGCCGCCATCAGGGTTTCGCCGTCCGAGCGCAGCGGATCGATCTGAGCATTGACGATGGTGACGGGCGCCAAGCCATGCAGGTCGGCCGTGACGAGGTTGTAGCGCGGATCGGTCTGGTCCGCCGGACTGCGCAGGGCGTACTGACCGAACCAGGCCAAAGTCGGGGTCCGCAACGGCAGGCTGGCCATGTTCTCCAGTTTCGAGGGCAGCTGCGGATCCGCGTCGGCGATCGGATAGACGGCGAGGATCGCCTTGGGCTGGGTCCATCCGCCGTCGCGCGCGGCGATGGCGACGTTCAGGGCCAGGTTGCCGCCCGCGCTTTCGCCGGCGATGGCGATAGTCTTTGGATCGCCGCCCCACGAGGCCGCGTTCTCCTGCACCCATTTCCAGGCGTTGCTGGCGTCTTCATAGAAGGCCGGGAACTTGTTCTCCGGGCCTTTGCGATATTCGACTGAGACGACGATGGCGTTCAGGTTTTTCGCCATCGAACGCGGCGTGGCGTCATAGACATCGAGGTTGGCGATAACCCAGCCGCCGCCGTGATAGTAGACGATGACGGGCAGGTTGGCGCCGGTCGCGCCCGCAGGCTTGTAGACGCGGATAGGTTGGGTGGTTCCGCCGGTCGGGTAGGTCAGGTCGCGGATGGTGACGCTGGCGTCGGGCGCCGTCGACAGCCCCATCATCACCTTCACCCGATTGACGGCGTCTGCCGGCGAGGGCTGGGTGCGGGCCTGTTCGACGGTCAGGGATTCAATCGGCTTGGCGCCAAGCGCCGACTGGGCGTCGAGGACGGCCTGCATGTCGGCGTCCGGGCGGGCGGTCATGCCCATCGGGGCCACGGCGCTCATCGGGGGCGAGGAGGGCATCACGCCCATCCCCATGCCTGGCGCACAGGCGGACAGGGCAGCGGCCAGAGCGACGGAAGTCGCTAGGAGGGTCGATGTTGATTTCATAGGAGGATCTCGAAAGGAATGGGTGTGAAGGGAGGGGCGCTCAGCCTCAGCGCATCAGGCGCTCGACCATCGACAGATGGGTCTGGACGATCGTGACGGTGGCCTGAGCGGCGGCCTTCAGTTCGTGCGTGTCGCCCGTTTCCGCATAGGTCTTCATCAGACCAAGCGCCTCCTTGTGGGCCATCATCTGCTGCGCGAGATACAGGTGGTCGCGCTCGACCCCTTCGAACCTGGCGAGCGAGGCCAACATCGCCGTCTTGGGCGCATCCAGCATCGGCGTCGGCGGCGTAAGCCCGGCTCTGACCGCAGCGGCGGCGGCGTCCTGGGTGGTCTTCGTGTGATGCTCCACCATCATCTGGGCAAAGCGACGAATGTCGGGATTACGGGTGGTTTCCTGAACCAGCTGGCTCGACTGGATTTCGTAGAGATCGCCGGCGCCCGCGAACATCAGGAAGGTCTGGGCGGGGGGCGTGGGGGCCAGGGTGCCCGCCGGCGTCCAGGCGTAGGCATAGGTCTGGGCCGAGGCGGTCCCGGCGATCAGGCAAGCGGCCGCGCTCGCGGCGAGCAAGAGTTTCATCGTTCAATTGTCCACTAAGGCGTTCAGTTGTCGAAGGAACTTGGTCGAACGACGTTGGTTCCAATGTCGCATGCGAGACCCCATATCAGCGCATGACTTCGACATTATCCCTCTTCGATCTCGCTCCCGCAGGTCCGGCGGGGCTCAACTATGGGGCGGAGCTCATAACCGAGGCGGAGGAGCGGGACCTGATCGAGCGGTTTTCCTCCTTGCCTTTCGTCCCCTTCGACTTCCATGGGTTTCAAGGCAATCGGCGCACCGTCGCCTATGGCTCCCGATACGACTTTACCCGCAGTCTCGTGAAGCCGGCCGACTCCGTCCCCGAGTGGCTCGTCCCGCTGCGCTCAAAGGCGGCGAGTTGGGCACGCCTGCCGCCGAGTGAACTCGTTCAGGCCCTCATCACCGAGTATGCGCCGGGAGCCGGCATTGGCTGGCACCGCGACCGGCCCGAATACGGCGCGGTGCTCGGCGTGTCCTTCGCAAACCCCTGCGTCCTGCGGTTGCGCCGCCCCGCGGGTGGAGGACGGTGGGTGCGTGCGGCGTTGCCGCTCGAGCCCCGATCCGTTTATCGGCTTACGGGCGAGGCGCGCGACCTTTGGCAGCACAGCATCACCCCGGGCGACCGGCTGCGATATTCCGTGACCTTCCGGACGCTGCGCTGAGCGGCTTTTTAGCGTTTGAAGGTTTCACCGATGTCCCCCGCGTCTGGTCCGTCCGGCCCAGCGCTCCGCCGCTCCTTCAACCCATTATTCTTCACCGCCTTTGCAGAGGTCGAGGCGTCGGGCTTGCCGCCCGGGATCGCGCCGTTCCTGCGACGCCCATCCGTTTGATCCTGCGCCATCTCAGTGGCTCCCGCCGCCGGGCTCGGCCTGCTTGCGGTGCATCTCCGCCAGGGCTGTCTGGGGCGTCACAGCTGCGGTGGCCGCCTGCAGCTTGTTCATCAGGCCGGCGACGACGTCGCCCTCGCCCCTCTGCATAGCTTGATAACCGATCTTCGCCACATCGCCGGGATCCATCTTCTTGCCTTGGCCAACGACCGTGTCCTGCATCCCCGCACGTGAGAAGAATTCCGTATCCGTCGGGCCGGGCATCAGGACAGTGACGCTGACGCCGCTGTCCTTAAGCTCGTTGCGAAGGGCGAAGGAGAAGCTGTCCACATAGGCTTTGGAGGCGTTGTAAACGGCGGCGAAGGCGCCCGGCATCAGGCCGGCGATGGAACCGGTCAACAGGATCTGGCCGCGACCTCTCGCCCGCATGTCGCGACCGACGAGATGAAGCAGGCGGGTGGTCCCGGTGATATTGGTGTTGATGACGTGCAGGATGTCGTCAAAGCTCTGGTCGAGGAAGCCCTCACCCAATCCATGACCAGCGTTCGCCGCCAGGGCGGCGACAGGGCGACCCGCGATGAGGTCGTAGAGAGACTGGACGCCCTCCTCGGTCGAGAGGTCGGCCTGAAGGGTTTCGACGGCGGCGCCAAGCCGCTCGAACGCCTCCTTAGCTTCCGCGAGCGACATGTCCGCAGCGAGCACGAGATCGAAACTGTCTTCGGCGAACAGCCTGGCCAGTTCGTAGCCGATGCCCGACGATGCGCCGGTTACGACGGCGAGAGGGCGAGCGGTCGCTGCAGCCTCAACTGTATCATCCGACATCGAAATCTCCTTGGTCACACTTGTTCTGAGAAGACCAGGAGGCGATCGGCGGTTCCGTACTGCAGCGCTCGAACGGGATCGCGGCGAACGGCAGGCGGCTGTCTGCAGCCGGGTTTTGATGTCCAGCCTCGCTCGGGCCGACAGGCCCTTGCAGGCAGGCTAGGCCTAGCGCTGGATACCTCATCGTTATAATCGCGATAGCCCTGGACCTCGGGCTGCTTGCCGGTGAACAGGATCGATTTGCGGACCATCTTGGGAAGGTCACGTCAAGGCGTGTCGACGTCGATGCCGCAGCTGATCACTATGTTGCGCAGGTTCTGGCCGTCCTAGGCCATCGGCCAAGCGGCGATGACCGCTCCCGGATGGTCTTCGAAGGGTCGGGAACCATCGAGCCTTCAGCGGCCTCGTGATCCGGCTGGGGCCGTGGCGTCGCGGACAGGCGCCTTCGCGCAGGTTGCGAGAAAGAATTCCGTCTGGGCATGCGGCTGTCCGGTCAGATGTCTTCTGTCCTTAGGGGTCGAAAGCGGTCACGGCCGCTTCAGTCGGAAGTGGTCTTCGATCCCTTGCCTGGAAGCAGACCATCTGGGGGTCCGCTATAGGCGGGGAGCGGACCTAGGCCGACGCTTTCGGCAAGCCGACTGGCAGAGCCGCCGCCGGGCCTGCTGGCCGCGGGGGCGGAGCCGGCTGACCCCGATCTCCTGGCAGAGACTGGATGTAACGGTAGATGGCGCGCTTGTCGTAGTCCGACATGTTACGAACGCTAGGCCAGGGCATAGGAGGCAGGCTGGCGCCGGTGGTGAGAAGTTCAACCCAATCATCCTCCGATGTCGCCGCGACTGTCAGGCGAAGGTTTTTGCCGTAGCTGGTCCCCCATGGCCCGGTGTGAGGCTCAGGACTCCCTTTAAGCCACTCTGACTCCGCCGGCTGAGCGCCGCCCGATCGAGCGTACATGGGCGTGTGACAGTCGTTGCATCCGCTGGTCGCCACTCTGTAGCGGCCCGCTTCAATATCAGAGGCGGCGACTACTCTCGGCCCATCGGCCAGATCCACCTCAACCATGTTGGTATTAGCTTGGGGCTGGCACGCCGCCAAACCGGCCGAGACCACAACACTCAGCGCCGTTGCCGTTGCCCAATCCATTGCATCCCCCATCTTTGGCTTGAGGAGGCCTCCAATGGCGGACGCCGTCAAGTCGCTGGCGCTAGATGGCGCCTCTGTGGAGCATATCGAGGCCAACGACCGCCGTTGCTACGAGGCTAGACACGACATAGGCCAGGGCGTTGACCTTCCAAGAGAGACGCAGGCGCCGGCTAGCGATGACAGTCGGGATCAGGAGTACGAGGACGACGAGGCTCGGCAGCAGCCAGGGCCCCAAGCCCAGCATGTCGCTGATCCGCGCCTCATCATTCAGATTGAAGACACTGACGCCTGCGGCGATGACGCGCATGAACAGGGCGAAGTAAAGCACTGCGTAGCCGATTAGGCTTTCTCGGCGCATCACGAAGTCGAAAGCGATCAGGGCGGTGACGACAGTGACAGCCGGCCCCGCGGCCGACATCAGCATGCGATCCCCAGCGGTCATGGGCGAAGCGGAAACTACGCTGTTGATCCCGTAAGAGACAGGATAGCCGAGGGCCGCACCGACGATCCAGTGCGCCGCCTCATGAATGAGGTAGGCTGCCACGGCCAGAAGCGCGAACCCCGCATAGAAGCCCGTGCCGACAAGTCTGATATTTCGCATGAGGGTATCCCCCCAGATACCCTGCTTGCGGGAGAAACCCCCAAGCTGTCGAGTTACCTTTCGGTCATTGAGGCGAGCGTCCGTCGAAAGCGTCATGGCTTGCCCAGAAGACAGACGGACATTGGAGCCGCTTCCCCGAGGGTGGCCTCATAAACGAGCTTACGCGGGGCCCCTGGAGATTGTCGCCGCACCTGCGACCGTGCCATCGAGGCGTGGCACATCCGCCGGCGCGATCCTAGGCTGCCGGAGCGAGTCCGAAGCCGTCTTGGTCGAACACCTCGAGGGCGCTCGGCTTGGGTGTCGTGGCGACTCCCTCAAGGCGCGCAAGAAGGTAGGTCACAGCCAGCACCATGTCCGCCGCGTCGTAGGGCTTGGGCAGCGAGGCGATCGCTACTGTGTTCGCTGACCGAGCGCGGCTGATTTGACCGCTGATCAGAAGGACTGGAATGTTCAGCGCCTTCAGATGCTGGGCGAGTTCGATGCCGTCGTCGCCGCCGACCAGCTGGATGTTGACCAGCGCAAGATCCGGCTGGCCCTCTTGGGCGACTTCAAGCGCCTCAGAGATGCGGTCCGTCAGGTTAAGGACATTGTATCCAGCATCCTCCAGTTCAGACTTCAGCGTGGTCGCGATAAGGACCTCGTCCTCGACGATCATCAGTGTTTTGTCAGCTTGCGGACTGGTCATTCTCTCCCTCAAACGAGACCGGCCTTGTAACGCCGCGCCTTATACCGAAGATCGGCGCCTCAATCATCGAGATTTCAAGGCGGGCAAGGTTGCGTCGGAAGTTCTTTCGAGAATGGCGAGCTCTCCGAGATCTGAAAGGTAAACCTGTGAGAGGCTTCGAGGGGGCGACCGCGGACAGGCGACCAACGCTTAGCAAACGGACCGTCGGCGCCGCCCGCCCGGCTGGGGGGCCTCCGCGACATCACATCGGCATCTGGCTGTCACGCTTTAGTCGGAACACCTCTCGGCCAGCATTGTGGACGTCGACGTGGGTGAACCCATGACTGAGCGTCAGTCTCAGCTGCGCGAGGTCGCGGGCCTCCTGATCGTCCGCGGCCACCACAGTCTCCAGGATCGGCGTGACGGTCGGACCGTCGTGAAGGCGGAAGACATAAGTCGGCATCGCGGTCTTTCCACAACTACGAACGGAAGAAATGCAAAGCTCGCGGCGACAGTTCCCGGCGCTCTGCACTCTGTCGGCGACTGAAGTTGAGAGAAATGTCCGCAATGGGTGTTTAGGAGCCGCGGGGCAGTGATCGCCGTTGCTCATAATGAAGCGCCCAAACCATCGCCCCGCCGAATAAGGCCCCTTCCAAACCGGCGGTCGTCGCTTGGCTGATCACTCCAAATGAAGTTTCGCCGAACAGGGCGCCTAAATGATCCAGCCTCAGCCGCGCCTCTGGAAACTGCGTCGCTAGCGCCGCCAAGCTGCCGCCCATGAGCCGTCCGCCCAGCAGCGCGACGACGACGCCGGCAGAGCCAGTCAGGATGGCGCCGGCAAGTAGTGCGATCCGCCGTCGCCGTCCCTGCGCGATCCAAACGCCGGCGCCGACAGCGGCGCCCAGCAGCAGACCTTCGCCCGCCCCCGTCATTGCCCTCGGCGCCGTTCCGAACAGCAGATTGAAGGCGTCCAGCCCCGCAAGCCGATATAAAGCCCCCACGACGAGTCCGCCGACTGCGCCGCCAAGCAGGAACCAAGCCCCTCGGCGTTGAGAGAAAACGCTTGCCGCCTCGACCCCGAACCCGACGCTTGAGCCCCCGATCATTCCGACCACAGCCGTCAAAGCGGCGATCACCAGCAGCCCGGACAGTGAACCGCCGACGCCGCCGTCCGCGATCCCGGCGAAGCCGTAAGCGACACCCCCGAGCAGTCCCGCGCCGCCACCGCCGATAAGCCCCGCTCGGCCCATGCCTGTAAATCGCGCTAAAGCGTGACGACGATCATCGCGTGCATGGGGGGCGTCCCGGGCCACATCGCCCATCGTGTCCCGGGTGGGCGCCCGTGTCACCGACGCGATGAAGCGATACCCATGGCTCGGCACCGTCTCGATGAACTTCGGATTGCCCGCTTTGTCTCCCAAGGCTTTGCGCAGGGATCGCACGCATTGGGTCAGCGCCTCGTCCGTGACAGGAACGCCTTTCCAGACCTCATCCAGAAGCCGCGCCTTGGTCACCAGCCTGCCCTCTTCAGCGACCAGCAGGATCAGCGTGTCCAGATACCGACCGGAAAGCTCCACCACCCGACCGTCAACGGACAAGCGGCGATCCGCTGGATCGAGCTGAAAGCGGTCAAATCGATAGGCGCCCACTGCGGTTTTCAGGATTTCCTCACTTTGCGCTCAGGACAGTCATGGGCCGCGCCTTCACCGTCCAAGCCTCACTCAAGCCGGACCTGAAGACAATGACGAACCACACCACTTCCAATCGAAACAGGCGCCTGACCCAGACGCTGCGCCTCGTCGGCTGGACCCTGGTTGCCGGCCTGCTCGTCACGCCGGCGATCGCTATGCGGTTCACTGACGAAGTGCGGTGGACGCTCTCCGACTTCATCTTCGCCGGCGTAATCCTGGGCGGCGCCGGGATAGTCGCCGAGTTGGCGGTGCGGGCGTCCGCCGACCGGTCCTACCGCATCGGCGCGGGCCTAGCTGTTCTCGCTTGCGTGCTCCTTCTCTGGCTCAATGCTGCGGTCGGCGTCATCGGGTCCGAAGACAACCCGGCGAACCTGCTCTATCTTGCCCTCATCGCCGCCGCTTTCGTCGGAGCAGTCGCCACTCGGTTCCGCCCGGGGGGTCTGTCATCCACCATGGTTTTGGCCGGCGTGCTCCAAGTCACAATAGGGGCCGTCGCTGTCCTTCGGGGCTGGGGCGCTGGCTCCGAAAACTGGCCGCAGCCGGTCATCGTACTCAGCATCTTTTTCGGTCTGCTCTGGCTGGCCTCGGGCGCCTTCTTTCGTCGCGCGGCTCGCGCCAACTAGTGTCCGATCGCTGAATCTGCCGGCGCGAAATCAAGATTCGGCAAGGTTTTACCGGGCTTCTCGCTGGCCTGGCGGACTGTTGGCCCCATCTTCATCGCCCCCAACATAACCAGGCAGGCGCGAGACAGTCTTCCCATCTGGGGCTGGGAGCTGCGCCCGATGTGATCCAGAAGCCGGTGAATGAGATAGTCGCGGCCGTTAAGGCCCTTCGGGTGGTTCGTCGGCGCGCTGGAAGCGAGCGTTGCTGTGGAACCGCTCCTAGAGAGACCGGTTTGGCTAGCTTCACGGAGGAGAGGAAAGCTGTGGCGACGGAACGCTCCGAAATCCGGCCAGATGGCGCGGTCGAACGGACGGCGACTACTGACCGGGTTGCTGTCAAACGAGGCAGAGGTGCGCGGGCGCTTTATCGCCGGGGTTGTCAGCCTGCGGCTGGTCGGGGTAATCGCCTGCTTCCTGATGACTATGAGCCGCAACGACGACATCGAAACAAACGCCGTTTGCCGGGGCCGCAGAGAGCGTAGGCAACGCGGCCAACCGTGTTGGTGATGCCGTAACTCCCGCCGACAAAACGCGCTAGGCCTCTGACCGAGCAGCGCAAAAGCCTGGCCGGTCCTCAAGGATCGCGCCGGGCTTTCTGCGTTCTGGAACTTCGGCGTCCATCCGGCATTTGGTCCGGGCGTCTCTGGGGAGAGCGCGGGCAGGAGGCCGTCGTCCCTTACCGGGACGGCGGCTTTTCTTTCAAGAATGAGCGGTCAGTTCCCGATAAGGCTCCCCACGCGCGCCGGCCTCGGGCCGTGTCACTACAGACGTTGTGTTCGACAACGCGATTTCGACTTTGATGTTTCGATACCTCAGGCCATCGGCGAGCGTCGCCGCCTTCGCCCCGATCACGCCCAGGACATTAATCCAGTGGTCCGCCTGCACGGTGATCAGGCCGGGCTGCTTCGAAGGATCGTCGCCCGCTGCTGCGGCCATGGCGTCGAGGGCGTCGTTCAGGTCATCGGGCGTCATGGGAGCGGTCTAGCTGACTCGCCGATCAGTTGACCACCAGAGTGTCATCCGGCAGCGCGCGCTGAAGTTCCTTTGCGATCTCCCACGGCGCCGACATCCACATCTCGATTTCGTCGGGCTCTGTCAGGATCACCGGCATGGCCTTGGGATGGACCGACTTCACCGGCTCGCTGGGTTCGGTCGTGAGGAAGGCGAACACGTCGCAGGTCTCCAGGCCGGTCTTCATCTTCCGAACGCAGGTGTAGTCCTGGAGGTGGATACCGGCGAAAAATGCTAGCGGCTGGTCGGGCAGCTCGAACCAGATCGGCTTGTATTTCCCCTCAGCGTCTCGTCCCGGCTCGCTGAATGCGGTGAAGGGCACCAGGCAGCGGCTTGCCGGCGAAAGCCATGGCCGCCAGTGACTGCTGGACGTGTTGCGCACGTTCGTGGTCCCGCTGTCCGGCTCCAACTCGAGCAGCTTGGGGAAATTGACCGTGGCTCCCTTGGCCCGCATCTTGTCGGCCCGTTTAGTCGCGGCGTCGAGGATGGCCTTCCTAGACGACGGCATGCCCCAGCGCGCCATTACCAACTCTCGCTGGCCGTCCTCGCCTGTCCTGACAATGGGCGCCGGATAATCGGGGTAGATGTCCTTGGGCTCGAGGTTGCCGGCCCGGTTCGCCATAGCGCGGGTGTTGGCGAGGATTTCGCCCGGCCCGGAGCGCTGTCGGTAGAGATTGCACATCAGCTGAGGTCAGTCATGGATGATCCGATCAAGGAGGGAGGCGACCACATCAAATCGAAGGCGTCCTCCATGGCCTCACGCTGGGGGAGCACGCGGGACTGGTTGAGGCGCGGATGGTCAGCCTAAAGCGCTGGCTGCGAACCTTGCCCATCGGCATGACCTCTTCAACGAGGGTCAGCTTGACGCCCGCCTCCATTCTCGAGTCCGTCTTCTTGATCGGCATCTTGTTCTCCAGCGAGGAACCTGACACGGCGTTCGGCCATTGTGGAGTCGGTGCCAGCCTATGAGGGCGTTGGCCTGGCAGTCAGCATCGCTCCACTTTTTGCGCAAACTCGCCGCCGATCCTTCCGGGATCGGCGGCATTCTTTTGGTTTAGGGGATGGTCGCGCATGAGCAGGGGTGGGGGGCGAACCGCGGGGGCGGTGACGATCTCGCGCACCCCTCACAACGATCTCGGCGACAGTCTGCTAAAAGCGCAGTGGGTGCAGTCTAATATGAACTCTGCCGCCCAGGTCTCGCTGTATGTCCTTCGCCCGATTTCCGAGCCGGCCTACTGGATGGCGCAGCGCTTGCTGGGGCGCCCCGAGCGCCTCGTCCAAACTCGGAGCTCGTCATCCTGCGGGAAGTTTGATCAGTTTCCGATCTTGTCCACCGGGTTCGTCTGGTCGTGGGCGGCTCGTGGGCCGGGCTGTCGGCCGCCGACTGACGGCCATCGCTGAGGGCTTGGGTGCGGGTGCGGGGGGCTCGACGGCGCGGTGTGTGGGCTTGACGCGTTTAAGCTCAAAGCGGAGGCCGTCTAACATGATTTCTGTATCCTCTCGGCCCTCCTGCGGCCTTGCGGCGAGGGTGGGGCGAAAGAGCGGTTGCCGAACGCAGTGCGGGACCTAGCGCCCGAGGCTGTGAACCTGGCGAATCCGAGGCTGCTGGGCAGAACGCCCTGGAGCCTGTGCTGGGATATTAGGTCCGCTGCAGCTTCCCAGCTGACGGGCCGGGTTGTCCAGAAGCACTCAGGCCGAACCTCAGTTATGGGAGTGCGGACGAGGTGAATCCCTGCGGCTGCGCTAACCGAAGAGCGTCTGCCGGATCATTTCAGTGACTGCTGCATCGTCGTAGGGCTTCGGTATGAATTGACCGCCTGACAATTCGGCGCTCGTCGGGCGCATCAATCCTGATGTGAGGATCAGATGAACCTCGGGCTTTAGAAGGTGCACGCGACGCGCGAGTTCAAGCCCGTCGAATTCGCCCGGCATATTGATGTCAGAGAAAAGCAGCGAGACCTCGGGACGCCGATCCAGTGCAGCCAAGCCGGATGAACCGCACTGCGCTTCGCACACTATGAAGCCAGCCGCTTCGAGCAATTCGCAGGCGTTCATGCGTACGAGTTCTTCGTCGTCGACAACCAGAATAGTGAAGACGCGCGCGTTTGCGCACTCGAAAGCGACGTCGGTCATTCGAATAAGAGTTTCGGCGATTTGAGACGGGAGGGTCCGTGCCCTCTGTCGCCAGCATCCGATAGGGTCGGCCCGCGATCCATACCTTACGTCTCGCGGTCCGCGAGGTTCCGCATTTCGAAAAAATCGAGATCTCGAGCCTAAACCGAAGCAATAGTCACGGACATTCCAGGATCGGATTCCATCTCCACCTTGGCGTCGAGTTGCTTGACCAAGGCTTCCACGATAGCGGTCCCCAACCCGCCATGACTGGGGCCAATCTTGACCGCCGGCCCGATGCCGTTGTCGGAGATAACAAGTCTCCAACTCGGACCATCGGCGCGATATTTTACTGAGATCACCGCGTTGGGCCATGGCGGAGGGAAGGCGTATTTGATGGCGTTGATGACCAGCTCGGTGACAATCAGGCCCATACTGACCGCCTTGTCAGACTCGATCATTCCGTGGTCGGCATCGACTTGAATGACGATGGCGCGATCCTCGCCGATCATGGAGGACGTCAGCCCATTGCACAGACGGGTAAGGTAAACGCCGACTTCGATCCGGTCGACGCCGCCGGATTCGTAAAGCTGGGACTGTACCTGGGCAACCGACAGAACGCGCTGGTGGGCATCCTTCAGATGCAGCCGGGTCTCTTCCGAAGTCACCGCCTTGGCCTTCAGCATCAAAATGCTGGCGATGATCTGCAGGCTGTTAGCGACCCGATGCTGAATCTCGCGCAGCATCACCTCTTTTTCGCGCAGGAGATCCTGCGTTCGGTCGAGCAGCTCAGCCCGCTCCAACTCGACCGCCCGCCTGGCGGTGATGTCGGTGAAGGCCAGAAGGATGTTGGTGTCGGCATGGGTCTCATAGACAACCTTGCGCGCGTTCAGGAGCATGACGCGGTGGCCGACGCCGGGGAAGTCATGATCGACCTCATACCCGTCCATCGAAGTGTGCTCGGGAATGATGGTTTCCAGCAGCACGCGCAAAGCCGGCGCGTTCCATTGCCCATCACCCAGATCATAGAGGAGACAACACATCGTCTCCATCGGGTCG
>Ga0308159_1003041_pt1 | contig 17900 bp, 17 predicted proteins | sample PhyCR1_FD_201040 | JGI IMG/M metagenome (GOLD analysis project Ga0308159, IMG submission 201040) | Phyllosphere microbial communities from UC Gill Tract Community Farm, Albany, California, United States - DLSLC.R1 | ecosystem: Host-associated > Plants > Phyllosphere > Unclassified | place: USA... | reverse complement strand
CTGAAATTGCTGCTGGTCCTACCACTCTGGGCGACCTGCTGCGTGCACAAATGGAAAAACAGAACTAAGTTCTGTCAGACCATAGAAAAAGGGCGACTTCGGTCGCCCTTTTTTGTGCCTGAAATTTATTGAATCAACAACCGAGAACCGGGGCGTATAGCTCACTGTCAGAACTGACTATAGTCTTAACAAAAACGCGTTCAGCGTGGTTGCTTCAATAAGGATGTGAATGAACAGGCTTATCGTAATAGTCGCAGTGCTCATGCTCGCGGGCTGCTCTGCCACCAGTGCCAAGACCCACGCCAAGCGCGGCGTCAGCGGCATTGAGGTCGATTGCTCAGGGCTGGGTAACAAATGGGAGAAGTGCGAGAAGCGAGCGGCCCGCGAATGCAAGATGCAGGGCTACAAGGTCATCACCCGGTCCAGCGACGCCAAGGACGAGGAGGGTGACTATCCTTTCGGCTGGAACCCCGCCGGCGCAGTGACGCGAACCATGCTGGTGATCTGCAATTGACGATGGAATCGACCTATAGCGGGTTGTCATCTATCCTGCAGATAAGTTGTCGAGCGGGCTGTTCAAATTCATCAAGTCATGCTAAAACCTTCGAAGCGCTTTTCCTAGCTGCTTGAAAAAGAAGGGAAAAATATGACGAAGTCGGAGTTGATCGAACGAATTGTCACCCATCAAGGGCTGCTCTCATCCAAGGATGTGGAGCTGGCTATCAAGACCATGCTCGAGCAAATGTCCCAGTGCCTGGCGACCGGGGATCGGATTGAGATCCGTGGGTTTGGCAGCTTCTCGCTGCACTATCGCGCGCCGCGGGTAGGGCGGAATCCGAAGACTGGGCAGTCGGTGAGCCTGGATGGGAAGTTTGTGCCTCATTTCAAGCCGGGGAAGGAATTGCGGGATCGGGTTAATGAGGATGAGGAAGAGGGCGCCTGAGTTGTTTGAATGGGGGAAAGCTATGCGTAGGACTAAGCGTGTTGTTTTGTTTCTGGCAGCTTTGTTAATCGCTCTTTTGGTGTTGGCCTTCGTGCTGGAAAACCAGCAGGGCGCTTCACTGACGTTTTTCGGCTGGTCTACAGTCGAGCTTCCGGTTTCGGTTTTTGTGACATTGGCATTGATTTTCGGGCTGCTTGTTGGTCCTGTGCTCACGTTGTTGATGCGCGGCAGTGCGCGTCGCTAAAAAGTTTTAGCTGGTTTGCGTGCGATAGTCTTCTCCGAAAAAGGTTGGCTGGGCTGGGCAACCATTGGAATCCCGGCAGCCGTCTGTGATCATCCCGCCAAGGCCGGTTCCATCCTGATGGACAGTTAATGTGTGCTTCTGCACGTCAATTATCTGCGTTCGCTTTTGACATTGAGAATGCAGCGCTTAAAATGGACTCCATTTTAAAAAACCTCATCTCTAACTGCACCACATAAAGCTGATTTTTCAGGCCGTAGGCAAGCAAACTCCGACGTTTTCCTTGAGTATCGTTACCGCTGAGCGCGCCTTAGGGGTATTCGATTGATGGGGTGGCAGGTTTGAGATGATTCGCCAGCTAGAAGCTTGTTGTGCAGTGCGCGTTGCTTTAGGACTCATTATGTTTAGCGGAAAAACACTTCTTATTACCGGTGGCACTGGCTCATTCGGCAACGCAGTTCTCAAACGTTTCCTCGACAGCGATATCGCTGAAATCCGAATCTTCAGTCGAGACGAGAAGAAGCAGGATGATATGCGTAAGCGTTACGCTAACGCCAAGCTGAAATTCTATATCGGCGATGTGCGTGATTATCAGAGCGTACTCAACGCCACTCGTGGTGTGGATTACATCTTTCATGCCGCCGCGCTCAAGCAGGTACCCTCCTGCGAATTCCACCCCATGGAAGCGGTTAAAACGAACGTTATAGGTACCGAAAACGTTCTTGAAGCTGCGATACAGAACGCAGTCAAGCGAGTAGTCTGCTTGAGCACCGACAAGGCCGTCTACCCAATCAATGCCATGGGTATTTCCAAGGCAATGATGGAGAAAGTGATGGTGGCCAAATCCCGCAATGTGGATGACCAGAAAACCGTTATCTGCGGTACCCGGTATGGCAATGTCATGGCTTCGCGGGGCTCTGTGATTCCGCTCTTCATCGAGCAGATTCGTGCAGGACATGCGTTGACTCTGACTGATCCAAACATGAGTCGGTTCATGATGACGCTCGCGGATGCTGTCGATCTGGTGCTGTATGCCTTCGAAAATGGTCGAAACGGTGACTTGTTCGTGCAAAAGGCGCCAGCGGCTACAGTCGAGACCCTTGCCAAAGCGTTGACCGCCATGGTTGGTAAGCCTGAACATCCCATTCAAGTGATCGGTACGCGTCACGGTGAGAAGCTTTTCGAGGCGCTGTTGAGCCGCGAGGAGATGGCGTGTGCCGAAGACAAGGGCGACTACTATCGAGTGCCGCCCGATCTGCGCGACTTGAACTACTCCAAGTTTGTGGAGCAAGGTGAAGAGAAAATTTCTCGTACTGAAGATTATAACTCGCACAATACCGAACGACTGGATGTGGCTGGCATGCAACGTCTCTTGCTCAAGCTTGAGTTCATGCAGGCGATCCAGCGCGGCGAACACGCTACGCCCGAGGAGTGAGTGATGAAGGTATTGATCACCGGCGCCAATGGCTTTGTCGGAAAGAACCTGATTGCGCACCTGAAGGAGCGCAGGGATGTAGAGGTCGTCTCCTTCACTCGGGAAAACAGTACTGCCGAGTTGTCGGCGCTAGTGGTCGATTGTGATTTTGTATTTCACCTTGCAGGGGTCAATCGGCCGCAATCGCCAGAAGAATTCAAAGTCGGGAATACTGATCTGACGCTTGCACTTTGCCAAGCAATCGAGGCGAGCGGTAGGCCCATCCCTGTGCTTTATACCTCGTCGACCCAGGCGGATCGTGACAATCCCTACGGTGTCAGCAAGTTGGCGGCCGAGCAGTCGTTGCATGACCTGCGTTCCAACCACGGTTCCAGGGTAGAGGTTTTGCGCTTACCCAATGTGTTTGGTAAATGGGCGCGTCCTGATTACAACTCGGCCGTCGCCACTTTTTGCCACAACATCACCCGTGACTTGCCTATTCAAGTCAATGATCGGGAAGCTGTGATTAGCCTGGTCTATATTGATGATGTCGTCGATTGTTTCATCAAGGCCATGGATGCTGGTACGTCCAGCGACTTCCTTACGGAGGTACGGCCGGTATACAGCATCACTGTCGGTGGGCTGGCGGACCAGTTGTATGCATTCCGTGAAAGCCGTGACACGTTGATCAGTGAAGCGGTTGGCACAGGCTTGGTACGTGCGCTCTATTCCACCTACGTCAGTTATTTGCCTGTCGAACGGTTTACTTATGAGGTGCAGAAGCACGGTGATCCGCGTGGTGTTTTTGTCGAGATGCTAAAGACCAAGGACAGTGGCCAGTTCTCTTACTTCACGGCCCATCCAGGTATCACTCGTGGTGGACATTACCACCACAGCAAAACTGAAAAGTTTCTGGTCATCAAAGGTAAGGCCTGTTTCCGCTTTCGCCATATCGTTTCTAACGAGTTCTACGAACTGCACACCGAGGGTGAGCAGCCACAGGTTGTGGAGACGGTGCCTGGTTGGACGCATGATATTACAAACGTCGGCAACGACGAGATGGTTGTCATGTTGTGGGCTAATGAGATCTTCGATCGCGAGCGGCCGGATACTTTTACAATGTCGGTTGGAACTCGCGCCTGATCTTTGAGGCGTCTGAGGCGGCGATCTCGGTCGATAATTCCGATGTTAATGATTCTGGAAAGAGTATTTAGATGAAGAAGCTGAAAGTTGTCACGGTTGTGGGCACTCGTCCAGAAATCATCCGCTTGTCGCGGGTCATGGCCAAGCTGGACGAACATTGTGAACACATCCTGGTGCACACCGGGCAAAACTATGATTACGAATTAAACGAGATTTTTTTCCAAGATCTCGGTATTCGCAAACCGGACCACTTTCTCAACGCGGCCGGTTCCAGCGGTGCGCAGACCATCGGTAACGTGATCATTGCTGTTGACCGTGTGCTGGAAGAAACAAAGCCCGAGGCTTTGTTGGTGCTTGGTGACACCAACAGCTGCATGGCGGTCATTCCGGCAAAGCGTCGCAAAATCCCTACATTTCATATGGAAGCTGGCAATCGCTGTTTCGATATGCGCGTTCCAGAAGAGATCAATCGGCGCATCGTTGACCACACAGCAGATATCAATCTGACCTACAGCAGTATCGCGCGCGATTACTTGCTACGCGAAGGCCTGTCACCTGACATGGTGATCAAGACTGGCAGCCCGATGTATGAAGTGCTCAGCTACTACCGTGAAGGTATTGAGGCTTCGGACATTTTGGAGCGATTGGGGCTTGATGCTGGCAAATTTTTTGTCGTGAGTGCCCACCGTGAGGAAAATATCGATTCCGATAAGAACTTCCTCAAATTGGTGGAGGTACTTAATACGGTTGCTGCTCATTATAAGCTTCCAGTAATTGTGAGTACGCACCCACGTACTCAAAAGCGTGTAGATGCCATGGGGGTGGTCTTCCACAAAAATGTACAACTGCTTAAGCCTCTCGGCTTCAAGGATTACAACAAGCTGCAACTGACGTCCAAGGCTGCACTTTCGGACAGCGGTACTATCAATGAAGAATCCTCAATCCTCAACTTCTCCGCGTTGAACATGCGTGAAGCCCATGAACGTCCGGAAGGGATGGAAGAGGCGGCAGTCATGATGGTCGGCCTGGAAACTGAGCGTGTCATGCAGGGGTTGCAGTTGCTGGAAAGCCAGGCCAGTGGCCAAGAGCGCACGCTACGGTTGGTGGCAGACTACAGCATGCCGAACGTCTCCGAGAAGGTCGCGAGGATCATCCACAGCTATCGCGATTACGTTATGCGTACCGTATGGAAGCAATACTGATTGGATAGGCACGCCCAGGAACGCCCGCTCAAGGTTTTGGTGGTCACTCAGTATTTTTGGCCTGAGAATATGCGCATCAACAATATGGTCGAGGGTTTTGTCGCCAAAGGCCATGAAGTAACGGTGCTCACGGGGCAACCCAACTATCCGGAAGGGCAGGTCTATACTGATTACCTGCGTAATCCTGCACAGTTCTCTCGATATCAGGGCGCGAGCATTGTTCGCGTTCCGATGTTAGCGCGGGGTAAGCGTAGCATTACACTCGCCTTGAACTACCTTTCGTTTTTCACCAGTGCTTCAACCTTCGGGTGCTACAAGTTGCGGGGGGCGTCGTTCGACGCCATCTTTGTGTATGGCGTATCACCTATAATGGCGGCTATTCCTGCATTAGTACTGGGACGTTTGAAAGCTGCGCCGGTATTTGTCTGGATTCTGGATTTGTGGCCGGAAACCTTGAATGCCGTAGGGGTAGTTAAGAACCCGAAATTGCTTGGTCTGGTCGGGAAAATGGTGTCCTGGATCTACGACCGTACCGATTATCTGTTGTTACAGTCGCGGTCATTTGACGAGGATGTCAGGAAGTATTGCACTCGCTCGATCTCTCCTGACCGGTTGGTGTATTTTCCAAGCTGGGCCGAGGACGACTTCTCTGGCGATGTACAGGTGGCTTCTGACTTGCTCGCCCGCGACGAGTCGGTCTTCACTATCCTTTTCGCTGGGAACATCGGTGATGCTCAGGACTTTCCAGCCATTATGGAAGCCGCCAAAGCGATCAAGACCGAATTGCCCGTGCGCTGGGTAATTGTCGGGAATGGGCGGGCCTGCGAGTGGTTGACCAAACATGTAGCAGAGCAACAGTTGGATAACGTCCTATTACTGGGACGGCATCCGCTGGACAAAATGCCGGCACTTTTCGCGACGGCAGACGCGCTGTTGGTGTCATTGAAGACAAATGAAGTCTTCGAAAAAACCATTCCGGGAAAGGTTCAGGCGTACCTTGCGTCAGGGAAGCCTATTATAGCCATGATCGACGGTGAGGCCGCCCGGGTTGTTGTCGAAGCGTCTGCCGGTATGGCGTGCGCCTCCGGAGATGCAATGGGACTGGCGGAGATCGTACGTACCATGAGCGCATTGCCTGCGTCCGAGCTTATTGCAATGGGGGAGTCTGGTAGGCGTTACTACCTTGAGCACTTCTCGAAGACTACATTGTTTGAACGCCTCGAGATGCTTTTCAGGAAAGGTACCTTAAGGCGACATGACAAGTCATGACCAACATCCGGCCGTGTGCTCCTGCATTTCTTCATGTACTAAAGTGACAAGTCATTAAAAGAAATAGCAAGACAGTCTTCTAAAAATCCTTTCGGTTGGATGGGTGCTGTGATGGATGCAGAGCCTGTCTTGCCCGCATTTCGTTTCAGGAACCTAATCTTACATGACCCTATGGTTAGTATTCGGCGCGGTGCTGACAGCGTCGCTTCTGTTGACTTGGGTGCTACGTCGATATGCCTTGGCGCGTAGCATTTTGGATATACCCAATGGACGCAGCTCCCACACCGTACCCACACCACGAGGTGGCGGTGTTGCTATCGTTCTGACGTATTTGGCAGCAATAGGCCTGATGGCTAGCGCCGAGTCGATCAGTTGGGAGACTGCTTGGCCGTTACTGGGGAGCGGAGCGCTGGTTGCTGTCGTCGGTTTCCTCGATGACCACGGCCACATCGCTGCCCGTTGGCGATTAATGGCGCATTTTATAGCAGCAGGTTGGGCGCTTTTCTGGATGGGAGGGCTGCCCGTTATCGCAGTACTGGGCTTTGGTCTGGACCTTGGCGGAGTTGGACATTTGCTGGCCGCGATGTATCTGGTCTGGATGCTCAATTTGTACAATTTCATGGATGGGATCGATGGAATTGCGAGTGTCGAGGCAGTCTGTGCCTGCCTGGGAGTAAGCTTTGTATACTGGCTTACTGGTCATGAGGCGCTCATGCTGGGACCATTATTGCTCGCGGTCTCCGTGCTCGGTTTCCTATACTGGAATTTTCCGCCTGCGCGCATTTTCATGGGGGATGCAGGCAGCGGGTTTCTAGGCATTGTAATTGGCGTGCTCTCATTGCAGGCCGCTTGGGTGGCGAGTGAGTTGCTTTGGGTCTGGCTGATTTTGCTGGGTGTATTCATTGTTGATGCAACCTTTACCCTGGCCCGGCGTTTGCTGCGTGGGGACAAGGTGTACGAGGCACATCGCAGTCATGCCTATCAATATGCATCACGTCAGGCAGGACGGCATTTGCCTATAACGCTGGCGGTGACGGCGATCAATTTATTTTGGCTGCTACCCCTTGGTATCTGCGTCGGATTAGGCTTCGACGGTTTCTTGGGGCTGGTGCTGGCTTATGTTCCGCTGATATTGCTGGCTATCAAGTTTCATGCCGGTGAGCTGGAAAAAAACGGATAATTTGTTGGGAGCATCGTTTGAGATCACGCGAAGCACAACATGGAACTGCGGTTTTTTCTGGTGGTACTAAGGACTGAGGTATAAAAAGGGTTTATGGATAATCTACGCACCCGCCTAGTGGGCTTGCCACGCAGGCAAAAACGTGTTTTGCAGGTCGCCACCGATATCGTGCTCGTCTGGGTAGCGCTATGGCTGGCGTTTGTCGTTCGTCTGGGATTTGATGATCTGAACAACCCGTTTGTCGTCCATTTGTGGCTGTTCCTCAGTGCGCCCGTTATCGCTATTCCACTGTTTATCAACTTCGGCATGTACCGCGCGGTCATGCGCTATTTCGGCAATGACGCGTTAATCGCTATTATCAAGGCAGTAAGCTTGTCAGCGTTGTTGCTGGCGCTCGTCGTGTACCTTTACAGCAATCACCAGACAGTTGTACCTCGTTCAATCGTATTCAACTATTGGTGGCTGAGCATGATAATCATTGGCGGCTTGCGCCTTGGTATGCGTCAGTACTTCCTTGGTGACTGGTTTGCTGCGGCTCAGCACGTTCCTTTTACAAATCGTGATGATGGCCTGCCCAAGGTGGCTATTTATGGCGCCGGGGCGGCGGGCAACCAACTGGTTGCCGCATTGCGCATGGGCAAACTGATGCGTCCGGTCGCCTTCATTGATGACGATAATAGTATTGCCGACCGCGTGATTTCTGGGCTTCAGGTGTATAAGCCGAAGCATATCCAACGAATGATCAACGACACCGGTGCTGAGGAACTGTTGCTGGCGATTCCCTCATCTACCAGGGCGCGGCGTCGAGAAATACTGGGGTACCTTGAAGGCTACCCACTTCACGTTCGCAGCGTCCCAGGTTTCATGGACCTGGCTAGTGGTCGAGTCAAGGTCGATGACATTCAGGAAGTGGATATCGCTGATCTCCTGGGACGCGATCCTGTGCCGGCTCAGGATGAGCTGTTGGAACGATGCATCAAGCAGCGCGTGGTTATGGTCACGGGGGCTGGTGGCTCCATAGGCTCGGAGCTCTGCCGCCAGATATTGACGCTTAGGCCGACGACGTTGCTGTTGTTTGATCACGGTGAATACAACTTGTACTGTATCCTTTCCGAGCTTGAGGCGCGTGTTCAGACGGAGGCTCTCGATGTGAAGGTGTTGCCTATTCTTGGCTCAGTGCGGTATCAGGAAAAGTTGCTTGAAGTCATGAAGACCTGGTCCGTTGATACGGTCTACCACGCAGCTGCCTATAAGCATGTGCCGATGGTGGAGCATAATATTGCGGAGGGTATTCTCAATAATGTCATTGGCACACTTAATACAGCTCAAGCTGCTTTGCAGGCGGGGGTCGAAAATTTCGTGCTCATCTCAACCGACAAGGCTGTGCGGCCGACCAATGTCATGGGTAGTACTAAGCGTCTTGCGGAATTGGTGCTGCAGGCATTGAGCAAAGAATTGGCCCCGGTTCTGTTTGGCGACACATCGAAAATCTCGCGCGTCAATAAGACACGCTTCACCATGGTTCGATTTGGCAATGTACTAGGCTCGTCGGGCTCGGTTATTCCTTTGTTCCACAAGCAAATCCAGGCGGGGGGGCCATTGACAGTTACCCACCCCAAGATCACGCGTTACTTCATGACGATACCTGAGGCCGCGCAGCTGGTAATTCAGGCGGGTTCCCTGGGGCTAGGCGGCGATGTATTCGTGCTTGATATGGGCGAGCCTGTGAAGATCGTGGAGCTTGCTGAAAAGATGGTTCATCTCTCGGGCTTGAGTATTCGTTCGGATAAGAATCCACACGGAGATATCGTGATAAATTTCAGCGGGTTGCGGCCGGGTGAAAAGCTTTATGAGGAATTGTTGATAGGTGACAACGTGGCGGCGACAAGCCACCCCATGATTATGCGGGCAAATGAGGAGTTCCTAACCTGGGATGTTCTTAAAGTCAGGTTGCACGAGTTGTTGGCCGGTGTTGAACAAAATGATTACGTGCTCGTCAGGCAGATTTTGAAAGGCACTGTAAGCGGCTATAGCCCGGAAGGTGAGATTGTTGACTGGGTGCACACTCAGCGGCACTGTGATGCTGAATTGTCCGCCCGCTCTCCGTCAAGTTGACTACTGGCCTTTAGCAGAGTTGCCCGCGATCAATCCTTCCCCATCGCGCTAGCCATTGGCGCGTTCCATTTGTTACCGACTGAGCAATGCCTCCTAAGGTTTCCCCCTTGGAGGCCAGCGCTCGCTTCAGGCAAAGCGTGATACCAAGCACGCTTTGGCGGCAGTTTATAGTTCCTAAGTATTCTTAACGTCTGCGTGGCCACTCACGCGAACGGTTTTGGACAGGAAAAAAAGCGCCGTCAGTATCCAAAACGAAGTCATAGACTCGAGAAAACCGAAGACTTGATTGTTTGCCGGGATATACAAAAAGAGAATGCCAAACAGGGGCAGCAGCATTTTTGCATAAAAATTATCATGTAATGTCGCAGAAAGGTAAACGTACGAGAAGTAAGCGCCCAGTATCAGCATGACGAGGGCTACGCCCCAGAAGCTTACGTCATTGGCTATATAGGTGTAAAAAGAATGCCAGTAAACAAACTCATCCCATTTTTCAGTAATCTTATGTGGAAACGTTCTGTCTCTAACGTCAAGGCCCAAATACTGGGCAAATGATTTTTGTAAAAATACTGAGTGCCCAATGCCGTATGAGGATTGGAAATCTTCATCAAGCGAAATTGACATTCCGTAATACCCTTGAACCATATAGCTGGTCAGCTTTTCATAAAAGTCCACAAGGTTGGATCGTTCGGCGCCAGGGTCCTCACTTCTAAAAGCTATTCCTTTTTGTTTCAGGTAGTCAAAAGGCTGGGGTTTACTGTTTTCAACGACAACTTGGTAGGGTGAGTGTGCGGACTTTACACTGTAAAACTGCCAGAAAGAAAATAGAAACATAAAAGCAAGGAAGGCTAGGAAAAACTTTCTCTGCTTCAATGTTGAAATAATCCCGCTGGATTTATTTGAGATAACCAGCACCCCTAGGCAGGTCGAGATTATAAATACATAAGAAAAATTGATTACGCTCAAACTGGCAATAACGCCTGTCAGCAAGGGGATAGTCAGGACAAGCATTCCAGCCGTTCTACGGACATTGCTTAATTCATGCCAATAAAATACAAGTCCCGGTAATAGTATGTACTTGAATGGCCCTGTAAATAGCGTTATCGCAGTGATATATGGGTTTTTTACAAACCCAATCGAGGACGCCTCTGAGGCGTAGAAAGCCCTCGCTTCCCAAGGTATTACGAGGCCTCGATAAAGACTGGCGAAGAAGTTATCTGGGATGTATGAGTTTGAAAGCGTCGTATTCCTGTGTACGACCACATTCGCGGCGAATGCCATGAGCAGTATAAACCAGAAGTACCTGATGAATATGTTGCTGTCTACCGACGCCCGTTGTACGGTTGATTCGATGCGTGAGTGTTTAACAAAGAATTGACTTTGCAGAATATAACCGGCTATGAAAAATGCGTGGTATAAAAAAATGAAGCCAAGAAACTCACCCTCATTTTCCAATGGCCAATAAATAGGTCCAAAAAAGAATAGCCATAACCCAAATAATAGGTAGGCTTCTACTAGTAGTAACGGCGCATAGACCTTTGCGGTACTCATTCTTCAACTCCTTAAAGATAGTGTTGCTCTGCCTTACAGTATAATAACGGTGTTTCTTCTGGATTTTTATAGTGGTATGCAATTTTTTGACTATGTCGTTTTTTTATTTTGCACACTGCCCAAGAAGATATTTGCATTTTTTGCAATAAGATCGTAATGCGCTTGGTGTGCCTGCGTCGCCGAGGGTGATTCCGAACAGGTCTTCGCGATTGTGAATGCATTCGCCGTTAGCTTTAATAGGTACGAGTAATATCCAATGTTCAGCAGTTTTTTTAGAAGCATATTGTCAAGTTTGTAGCAATAAATTCTATTCTTCAGGATGATTCGGTCCAGCCAGTTTTTTTCGTTTGATAGCATATATTCAAATGCTTTCAATTTGTCTTTGTCGAACTCAGAACCGCGAATGAGGTAAGTCGAACCTGAGGTGCGTCTGTAGTACACATATACTTCTTTAGTTTGTACGAAGTTTATGTTTTCGTAGGAGTGTGCAATTTTCACCATCATTGGAAAATCTTCAGTGACACTGTAGCTGTTTATAAAATCGAACAGGTTTTTATCGTGTAGAAACTTTTTGTTGCAAAACAAATTCGGCGTGTTAATACTGCTGATTCCTTTTAGGCGCTCTATTAGCTTTTTCCCTTTATAGATCACGTCTGTCGCTAAAATGTGGAAAATAGTAGAGCGTGAATCGCCGAGGTTTCCGTCGATTAACAGCAGCGGTAAACCTGAGAAAAAGTCGTTGTGTTTTAAGCGTTCAACTTCTTCGAAGATATTGACGCACGAGTAGACATCGTCGCCAGCCGTTATTTTAAATCGGTCGCCATCGATCAGCGCCCATAGACGTGTGTAGTTAAAGCAGGTGCCGCGATTCGAGCCGTCAGCCAAGACCTTGATGTCGGAAAAAATTGCTCCGTGCACCAATAGCCATTGATTTGCCAATTCAATGGTTCGGTCTCGAGAACCGTCGTCTGCCAGAATCAGGTTAACGTTATACCTAGACCCAAAATTTTTTATCAAATACCTTATGCTTTCAAGGTGTTCAATTATGTACGATTCATGGTTGTACGTTAGAATCGCAAAAGTGAAATTTTCCTTGATCATGCAATATACCTTTGAAAGCGCTTGAACAGCTTTTTGACTAAGACTCTGTAGAGAAAAACGAAGGCGGCGAAACCAATCATCTTGAAGCCCAGTAAGAAGAAATCCACTTTCCACTTTAAGCTATATTTACCGTCCGATAACGATTCGCTGGCGATCCCCCTCAGCGTAAGATCAAGGCTGAGATTGTATTTTTTCAGGGCGGGAGTTATGACACTCGAAACCCACTTGCCCCTGCGTATCGCACCGCCCATTTTATAGTTGTAGACGAAGGTATCTTCCTTGGCTATTTGGGCACAATAAAATTCGTTGTCGCCGCTGTAGGTCCGTGCACTGCCAAAAAACTCCCAAGCCCATGGCGAGTCTAGCTCTCCCGTAAACCGTAGCAGTTCCCGGGTCTGCCATAGGGCGGGCGCTGAATTTAATCGGTAGTCGTTTCTCTTGCCGATTAACTCAAACCCGTCATATTTTGGTTCGACACTGTTGTTGCCTGGAATATTACTAAAGTAAAAAACACTTATTTTATTGTTGTTCTTCATTTCCTGAATGCAGCGGGATAGTTTTTCCTTATTGACCGGTGCTTCTAAGATGAAGTCGTCGAATAGTGCGATCACGAATTCGGTATCCACTAAGGATAACGCTCTACGAAGCCGCCATCCCCATGGCTTTTTCCCTTCAACTGGGCTGAGGTTTAACGTGACTATTTGCAGCCCTTCAAAGCTGAAGGTTTTGTGCTCGGTGTTCAAGACGATCTTGCAGTCGCAATCCGGCCACATAGCCTTGAATGCACTAAAAAATGGCAGCCACACATCTTCATAGCTGTCACATGAATTTATAATTATAGTGCAATCATTTTTACTTATCGGGTGAGCATTATGACTCATAAAATTAAAGGCCTATCATCGAGGAGCCAATGCTCATACAGACTGTTTCAATTTATCGCTGCACAGGGACTCGTAGGATCCGCTCTTCACGATCACTCCGTTCTCTATTTCGATCACCGTGTCACAGCCCCTGAGGGTGTTGAGTCGATGAGCAATAACAACCAATGTGATTTCGTCTCCCAACCCCTCCACCGCTCGCATCACCTCAAGCTCGGTTTTACTGTCAAGCGCGCTGGTCGCTTCATCCAGGACGATAACTTTCGCTTCTTTATAAAAGGCTCTCGCAATTGCGATACGTTGACGCTGTCCGCCGGATAGAAAAACGCCTCTTTCCCCTACCGGTGTGTCATAGCCATTTGCCCAAGCTTCAATGACTTCCGCCATTTGAGCTTTCTCGGCTGCCCTCCGAACACGTTCAAAATCAATATCTTGGCGCGGTACTCCAAACGCGATGTTCTCGGCTACAGAGGCATCGGAAAGAAATATAAGCTGAGGTACATGTGCTATGTTGGCCTGCCAGTTGCGGCAATTGGCGGTTGTAATCTGCTCGTTATCGACCAGGAAAGTACCTTGGGTCGGAGTCAGCAAACCCATCAGCATGTCTAGCAGTGTGCTTTTACCACTTCCCGTTGCGCCGACCAATCCGATGCGTCCACCTTTAGGAATGTTGAGATTGATGTCCTTCAGCACCCACGGTCCATCATCGCCATAACGGAAAGACACAGCGTTAAGTGACAGCGATTCACTGAACGGTTGATGGGTCCTGGGCGTGTCTGTATCGAGTTGAATATCTGTCTCTGGAAGAAGGTTGAGTACATCCAACAACGAATCATGTGCGCCTCTGATGCAGGCCCACGCTGCATACGACTGCTGCAATACTGGCAATAAACGTTGCGCGGCAAGGGCCAATGCCCCCAGCATTGGTATCGAGGCTAGTAAACCTCCCGGTTGCTGCGCCAGCCAATAAGCAAAGACCGCAACCATTAACATGCCAAACGATTCGATCGTATAGCGTGGCGCGTTCGCGATAATTTGGATGTTTGCTTTGGCCCTGCGCAATTTTGAATCGGCAGCTTCGAAATCCTTCCGATAAGTCAACTGAGAAGAGTCAATGATGACATCACGAATCCCTTCGAGACTTTCGTTCAGCAACTTCAAAAGCTTATCCGAGCTCAAGCTCACCTCTAGGCTGTCTTTGCCTAGCTGTTTTTTTGTGGCAAAAATGACTGAGAGGTAAACGCTGCCAAAACTGGCAAAAGCAAGGAGAGCAACAATTGGGTCAATGGCTAGAACGATGATAAGTATCGCAACCATCATGAAAGCCGAGCTGGCAATCGTCAACGTGGGGATGAGGAATTCGCGGACAACAATATCAACTTTGTTGAAGATAGCGGTGACAACCTCACTGCTATTTCGCGACAGATGCATGCTGTAAGGTTGATGGATGACGGCCTTGTATATACCTCCAGCCAAATCGCTACCCACGGCGGAGCTGAAGCGATTCTGTGCCCACATCAAAACAAATCTACTGAGTCCGGACAGAATGGCTGCCAGCGCGAAAATGACCGTGAGGGGCAGAAGCAGTCCGTCAGCTTGCGTGATACCAAGCGTGGCGAGCATGCTACTTGCCAGCGGTTGATCCATTAGCTTTGCTGGATTGATCAGAACCGCCAGGAATGGAACTATCGCGCCAATACTCAGCACTTCGGCGAACGACGCAATGATCATGAGCATAAGGATGATAGATAGCTGTACCTTCCTCTTGAGTGACAGGCACTTCCAGAGTCGTATTAACGATGCAATCATCAGTTCACACTTCGCACGCGAAATTATTGACGGCTGTAATGATACGTTCAACTTCAGACGCGGTCATGACAGGGCTTATCGGCAGGCTCAGTACTTGTTTATGTATCGCCTCGGTCAAAGGATAGCTACGGGAGTCCCACTGTTTGTAGGCCTGTTGTTGGTGTGCTGGAACAGGGTAATGAATGATCGTTTGAATCTGTTGTTCGAGTAGGTATTGCTGCAGCTCGTCACGTCGTTCGCATCGAACCACAAATACATGCCATACATGACTTTCAAGAGATGGCACGGGCGTGCCCGCAGCCAACGGCAGTGTTATGCAAGGGTTGTGGATACCTTCCATATATTGCTGGGCGACATCTCTGCGAGCTTTTGTTTGCTCATCCAAGTACTTGAGCTTGACACTCAGCATAGCAGCCTGGATTTCGTCGAGGCGGCTATTTACACCTTGATAGAGATTCTTATATTTTTCGTGCGAGCCATAATTGCGCAGTGCTCTCAGAGTATTGGCAAGTTCATCATCGTCAGTAGTGATCGCTCCCGCGTCGCCCAATGCCCCTAGGTTTTTACCAGGGTAAAAGCTGAATCCGGATGCATCACCCAAGCTCCCTGCGCAGCGGTCACCTTGGCGGGCGCCGTGTGCTTGGGCTGAGTCTTCCAATACAAGGAGGTTGTTTCGTTTCGCCAACGACGTCAATGCTGGCATATCGCAGAGCTGCCCATACAGGTGCACCGCCATGATTACCCGTGTTCTGGGTGTGATAGCGGCTTCAACAAGCAGTGGGTTCAAATTGTACGTCGCTGCATCCGGCTCTACCAAAACCGGGATCAACCGGTTTTCTGTAATGGCAAGAATACTTGCAATATAGGTGTTGGCTGGGACGATAACCTCATCCCCTTCCTTGAGTTTGCCGAGCTCCTTCCATGCGCGCAGTGTCAGGCTCAGTGCGTCGAGACCATTCGCAACACCGATGCAGTGGCGGCTTTGTGTATAAGTAGAAAATTGGGCTTCAAACTTGGACAGCTCATTGCCGCCAATAAACCAACCTGAGTCAATAACTCGAGTGCACGATTCAATTAATTCTTCACGCATCATGGCGTTGATTTTCTTTAAGTCGAGAAAGCTAATCATTGTTCGATATACCTGATGACTTTCGCGGGGTTGCCAATGACGACCGCCCGAACTGGAACGTTTTTTGTTACCACAGCGCCCGCACCCACCATTGCGTATTCTCCTACCGTGACACCTGGCAGTATCGTGGCATTGGCGCCAATGCTGGCCCCCTTCATAATTGTAATACCCGTAAACGTGTCGGGGTAAATCTTGGATCTCGGCATGCGGTCATTTGTGAAGGTAGCATTTGGACCAATAAAGACGTCGTCCTCAATGCGAGTGCCATCCCACAAAAATACACCTGATTTTATCGTGACGTTATTACCAATCACCACATCACTTTCGATTAAGGTATGCGCGCAGATATTGCAGTTGCTGCCGATGGTGGCACCTTCAAAAACGATACTGAATTGCCAAATTCGGGTGTCGACTCCGATGTTTTTACTTTTGACGTCCGCTAGCGAGTGAATCTTAGGCATTTTTCGCAGCCTCTATAAAATGCTCATAATTGCGAATATAGTCCGACTCGTCATAGTGCTCGCTAGCCAGAACCAACAGAATGCAGTCGTCACTAAAATCGTGCATTTCTCGCCATACCATGCTTTCAATCAATATGCCTTTGGTAGGGTTTTCCATCCACAACTCTTCGCGTACTAGTCCGTTGTCAAGGACCATTCTAAGTTTTCCCATGACGCAAATAGCAACTTGCTTTAAGTTGCGGTGCGCGTGAAAACCACGGCTAACATCTTTAGCGGTGCGGTAAATGTAGTAGACACGTTTTATATCAAAAGGGATTGCTTTTTCCATGCCGATTTCGAGAGCTACCAATCCTCCTCTTTCATCACCTAAACTAGGAAAGTCAATCCATTTGATCAAGCTCATCTTCCTCATCCACCATCTGCAATAAATTTAACTAAAAAATAAATAAGAATCGCGTTTTAGGGCATTCAGTGTTTTTTCAAGCAAATCTCGAAAATTTCAGATTACGCGAAGCGGTCCCGAGGTACACGTAAAGTTTAGCCATTTGTCCCGCTTTGGAATGGAATCGGCGGCGGTCCTCCAGCTAGCGATCAGGCTCGCGTGACAGTGAACTGCTGGGGCCTCCTGCGGGTTGACACCTTTCATGAGTCGCTTGCGCAGTCGATACTCATCATGAAGGGCGATAAGGCGTTAACGGCGACATCATTTGGGACCCGTAACTCGACGATCCTGCAAGGCGCCTATGGCTGGGGCAATCAACCGCAAGGTTACCCCTACCGCTCAAAATTCGTTTTGCCAGCGTGGGGCTGCGTGCATTCAAGTCGCGCAATATACCAGATGCCACTATCCCCAGTGAACGGTTCAATCGGACCAGATGTCCTGCGTAATTCCGATTCTGCCACTGCACGAAGGTCAAGCCTTCGCGGCATGACGGTATCGAGTGCCATACCACGCTGCTATCCCACATTGATAGCATAAAGCCCTCACTTTCCGGGGGGGGTCTATGAGTCGTGCGCAAATGAGTAGGAGTATGTACGGCGGTAGGCACAAGGCTTCCGTAATATAGGCGGAGTAGCCTTTTCGCTGCTCCACATAGAAGGCGCATCGTTAAAATGTATTCACGGCTTTTCTAACGGTCGTTTGTCCATCAAGGGGGGGCGTGCAGATGCAGCAGGCACATGGGGCTGCTTGGATACTCATCGTGCTTGATAATTATATATCTGGTCATATAAAGCGAAGTGTCTCGCTTGCTTGAAAGTGTTGTTCAAGACGGAATTATCTGCGAGTTCATGCTTTGTAACATGAGGTTTTTTGACTTGGTTGAAGTTTCATCTAACGTGGAAAAGCAGCTTCGGAAAAGCTGCTTTTCTCTTACGCATGTCATGGAGCGTCACAATGCAAAACACCTACCTCACCTCCCTAATCTTCGCTTTTCTCACCACTCTCTCCGTCACCACCACCGCAGC
>Ga0308159_1003039_pt1 | contig 17911 bp, 10 predicted proteins | sample PhyCR1_FD_201040 | JGI IMG/M metagenome (GOLD analysis project Ga0308159, IMG submission 201040) | Phyllosphere microbial communities from UC Gill Tract Community Farm, Albany, California, United States - DLSLC.R1 | ecosystem: Host-associated > Plants > Phyllosphere > Unclassified | place: USA... | reverse complement strand
TTGCCCATGGCGCTTGAACATCGTCCCAACCTTGTACGCAAGCTGTTGTTTCCTCTAGGCGGTCCGCTTGCCGCATTGCTTTTGGTATTGCTGGTGTGGGATGTCGCGGTTCGGGTCTACCAGATACCGGCGTATGTTCTGCCGTCGCCGGAGCAGACGTGGGATCACATGATTGCCGACCTGCCGGTCCTGATGCAGGGTTTTCGCATTACCTTCGTGACCTTCCTGATGGGCTTTGTGCTGGGTGCCGGAGCCGGATTTATCTTCGCGGTGCTGATGGATGCCACGCCCTGGATCCGTGCCGTGCTGTATCCGATACTGATAGCCAGTCAGGCGGTGCCGGTGATTGCCATCGCCGCGGCGTTAACCATCTGGCTGGGCTTCGGCCTTGCGCCGAAACTGGTGATTGTTGCGCTGGTGGTGTTTTTTCCGGTGGTCGTCAACGTGCTCGACGGGCTTAACTCGGTGGATAAAGACATGCTGAATCTGGTGAAGTCGATGGGCGGATCCCGCTGGAGCATCTTCCGCTATGTAAAACTTCCGGCAACCTACACGCCACTGTTTTCCGCACTCAAACTCTCGGCGACCTTCAGCGTGACCGGTGCGGTCATCGGTGAATGGACCGCGTCAACCAGCGGCGGTCTCGGCGCGTATCTGTTGCAGGCCAACTCACGCCTCAACACTGCCGGAACCTTTTCGGCCATCGCGTTTCTGGCGCTGCTCGGCGTCGTGAGTTTCCTGCTGGTGATTTTGCTGGAATACATCATGACGCCGTGGCGCAGTTCGTCAAAGGCGCGCAGGTGGGGCCTGTTCCCCTACAAGGATTAACGCGCTCGAACCGCGTGCCTAGCGCAATTGTTTTCGCGCATTGAAGAATCGTCGATAGGCGAAGTAGCAGGCAATGATGGTCGACAGGCTGGCGGTCGCAAGCAGCATAAAGGTCACCATAATCTGATACTTGATGGCTTTAACGGGGTCGATACCGGCAAAAATCAACCCCGACATCATACCCGGCAGGCTCACCAGTCCGACCGTTTTTGCCGCATCGACGGTCGGGATCAACGCCGAGCGGATGCTGTCGCGCAGAAGGGTGCCCGACGCGACTTTGGTGCTCGCCCCTAAACTCAGCATCTCGAGAATTTTCTGCCGGTTATCGGTAAAACGTTGATTTAGATTGCTGTAGCACAGCCCAACCGCGACCATGGCATTGCCCGCTATCATTCCAGAAATCGGAATCACCTGCATCGGCAAAAATTCGATGGATCCGGTGAGAATAAGCACCGTCAGCGTGAGCGTTGTGCCAACCGTAATCGCGATAAAAGAGATGATAAATCCGTTGTCGATATTACGGCTGCGCTTTTTGGCATTCAGCGCGGCATTGATGCAGATAAACAGCACCATCAGCACGGTCAACGCGGCATTATTCAGCTCGAAAATGTATTTCAGCACATAACCGACCACAATCAACTGCACGACGGCGCGTGCCACGCTCCAGATCATGTCCTTTTCCAGCCCGAGCTTCTCTTTCCTGCTGATAATCAGCGCCACTATTACAAGAACCAGCGCAAGCCCCAGTGACTGATTGGTAATATTATGCTGATTCATCAGGACGTTCTCCGGTTTCATTGCGGGTCAGGGTTATCACGCGCTGGGCATGGTGAATTTCGTTGCTGTCGTGGGTCACCCAAATAACCGCCAGACCTTCCTGTTTAACCCATTCGGCGACAAGCGCATTGACGGTCTGACGATTTTCCTCGTCAAGCGCGCTGGTCACCTCGTCGAGCAGCAAGACTTTGGGCAGAAATTGCAGGTTACGCAGCAGGGCGACCCGCTGTTTTTCGCCGCCGGAAAGGGAGTTCACCTCTTTGTCGAGCATATCGGCAGAAAGATTGACGCGCGTCAGCCATTCGGCCAGACGTTTACGGTCGGGGCGTTTACCGCGTATTTGATAGGGCAGCGCAAGATTATCTTCGACCGTTTGCCCAAACAGCACGGGGGTCTGAAAACAGTAGGAAACCTGCTGACGATAAAATTCGGGTTTGATATCGCGAATGTTTTTGTCTTCGAGGAAAATCTGCCCGTCGGTCGGGTCTTGCAGGGAAGAGAGAATTTTTAGCAGCGTGCTTTTGCCGCAGCCCGACGGACCGGTCAGGAGCAAAAACTCTCCGCGTGCAAGGTCGAAGGAGGTGGGCTGCAACAAGAGGTTTCCATCAAGACTGAAACTGACATCCTGCACGCGCAGCAAGGCTGAAGAGAGTGACATATCGGGCTCATTATCAATAATTTGCGCCCGATTTTACCAGCCGAAGCTTAAGTTTACCTTTTATAATTCTCTTTAAAGAAGCCGATGCCGATCAAACGCCCAAACAGGAAGGGGATAAACGCCCGCTGGCGCATCCACAGTTCCATGCCGGAAGGCGGTTTGGTGCGTTTTTTCTGACTCGCCTTGCTGATCATCACCTGTAACGATTGCGTCGCCCATGTCGGGAACGTTCTGCGGCGCTGAACGCGCTGTAAATGACGCAGCGTTAAATTACCTTTAATCAGCGCGGGGGCAACCAGATTGGCGGTTGCGACGGCGTCCTGTATTGCCAGATTAACGCCCACGCCGCCGATGGGCGACATGGCATGCGCCGCATCGCCGATGCACAACAGCCCCGGCAAGGACCACGATTTAAGGCGATCGATACGGATTTGCAGTAACTTGATGGCTTCCCAATCGGTGATGTCATTGCGCAACCTTGCGGCGTCAAAGGGAGAAATCTCGGCAACGTCGGCTATAAAGGCCTCCAGTCCGCGCTGCTTCAGCGCGTCGAGCGAACCTTTGTCAATCGAGTAACCGCATTGCCAGTAGTCGCCGCGATCGATCATGATAAAGCCTTTTTTCGGGCCGCGATGCCCGGTCGACCATTCGGGGTCATCAGGCGATTTGGTTATCTTTAGCCATAACACATCGCGCGGCGCGCCGAAATTCATCACTTCAAGACCTGCTTTTTCTCGCACTACGGAATGTCTGCCGTCACACCCCACCACCAGATCGGCGCGTATCTCTTGCACGGCATCGCCTTGTTTCACGCGAACGCCGGTCACCTGATCGTCCTGTTTGAGTAAATCGGTGACCGTAACTTGCTGATGCAAAGAGAAATTCGGTAACTGGCGAGCCTTGGCGACGATAAAGTTCAGAAAGTCCCACTGCGGCATAAAGGCAATGAATTTGCACTGCGTCGGCAAACGCGAGAAGTCGGCAAGGGTGGCTTCCTTACCCGCGATTTCGCCATACAGCTTTTCGGCACGCTGATGCGGAAGCGCCAGAAATTCCTCGAGGAAGCCGAGCTGCCAGATGATTTCAAGCGTGGAGGGGTGAATGGTGTCGCCGCGAAAATCGCGCAGGAAGTCGGCGTGTTTTTCCAGCACCACCACGTCAATCCCTTTCAAGGCCAGAAGATAGCCGAGCATCATGCCAGCGGGGCCGCCGCCCACGATGCAACAGGTTGTGGAGGCAGGAAGGGGGGTTGCAGCTGGGGTAGTCATAATCGCCGGGATTCCTCAATGCTCTGTCGAGCTAAATGCCACAGAGAGTGTGTTGATAATGATAATTATTTATCTCATTCGCTGGCGTCCACTTTACTCCTGTGCGGAGTAGCTTGCCAGCCGTAGCGCATCATGAGCTTAGTCGCAACACGATTTTAGGCAAAAAAAAACCTGCTGGCAGCACCAGCAGGTTTGCATGTCGCACCAACGCGGATTAGGCGGCAGGTTTGGCGATGACGTTGCGGTTTTCCATGCGGACTTCGGCAATGTTGACGTCGATAATGTCGCTCTGACGGTAGGCAACTTCACCTTTAATCAAAACGGTACCGGTGTCAACGCTGCATACCAGTTCGTCGCGAACGGCGTGCAGGAAAGGTGCCGGGATAAAGGCAACGGCGCCGATGTCCTGCAGGCGAACGCGTAAACCACCGCGCGTCACGTCGATGATTTCGGCACTGAACTTGACGTCAGTCCCGACTTTATCTTCGAGGTAACGGGCATACAGCCAGTCACCGACATCGCGCTCGGCCATACGGCCCAGACGGCGACGTTCCGCCAGCTGAACGGTCATTTCGTCCTGCGGCTTCTCGGCGCTCTGCTGGGTAATCATCGCTTTCAGCAGACGGTGGTTGACCATATCGCCGTATTTACGGATTGGCGAGGTCCAGGTCGCGTAAGCTTCGAGACCCAGCCCAAAGTGCGGACCCGGCACGGTATTGATTTCGGCAAAGGTCTGGAAACGACGAATGCGGCTGTCCAGGAACTGGGTCGGCATCGCGTCAAGTTTACGGCGCAGCGCGCAGAAGCCTGGCAAAGTGAGAAGCGTCGGGCCGTCGGCTTCGACCTCGTTGGCTTCCAGCACGGCAACGGCCTGATCCACCAGCAGCGGGTCGAAACCGGTATGCACGTTGTAAACGCCGAACCCCAGGTTATCGCGCAGGGCGATGGCGGCACAGACGTTGGCGGCAATCATGCACTCTTCGACGATGCGGTTGGCGATACGGCGATGCTCGGCAATGATTTCCAGCACGTTGCCTTTCTCGCCCAGCACGAAGCGGAAGTCAGGACGGTCTTTAAAGACCAGCGCATTCGCGGAACGCCAGGCGCTGCGAACATCACACACGCGTTTCAACAAACGAATCTGATCGGCGATGGTGTCGTTCTGTGGCTGCCATTCGCCTTTGTCTTCCAGCCAGTCGGAGACTTCTTCATAAACCAGCTTGGCGTTAGACTCGATCCATGCCGCAAAGAAGCGAATATCGTCGCCCAGCGCGCCATCGGCGGCCAGCGTTACGGAGCAGGCCAGCACAGGGCGGCGCTCGTTGGGCAGCAGAGAACAGATGTTGTCTGACAGTTCGCGCGGCAACATCGGAATGTTGAAGCCCGGCAGATAGTTGGTGAAGGCACGTTCACGCGCGATGTTGTCGGCGTCGCTGCCTTCGGTCACGTAGGCCGTAGGATCGGCAATCGCGATGGTCAGGTTCAGGGTGCCGTCGCCGTTGTCTTTAACGAACAGGGCGTCATCCATATCCTGCGTGCTGGCGCTGTCGATAGTAACAAACGGCAGGGCGGTCAGGTCTTCGCGGGTAAGACCCTGTTCCAGCAATTCAGTCACGTTGAACTCAGGCGCGTTGCGCTCGAGGTTGTGACGCGCCAGTGTAACCCACCAAGGGGCAAGATCGTCGCTGCCGGTGGTTATCCACTCGGTCAGTTCGGCCTGGAATCCACGATCGCCTTCCTTCAGCGGATGGCGGCGCATTTCGGCCACACACCAGTCGCCTTCATTAACTTCATGATTGAAGTTACGGCCGGTGCGGCACTGAATGGCGTCACGCAGCAGTGGGTGGTCCGGCATGATGGAAAGACGATCGTCTTTTTTAATCACGCGACCGACGAAACGGCTCAGGAACGGCTCGACCAGCGTTTCGGGCTGCACGATTTCGCGTTCTTTTTCTGTTTGCACAGAAGCAATAACCCGGTCGCCGTGCATGACTTTTTTCATGTGCGGAGGCGGGATGAAATAGCTCTTTTGACCGTCTACTTCAAGAAAGCCAAAGCCTTTCTCAGTACCTTTAACAATGCCTTCGACACGCGGAGTCTGAGAGTGAAGTTGCTGTTTTAGCTGTGCGAGCAGCGGGTTATCTTGAAACATAGCGTCCAGAGAGTGAGGTTAGAGTGGTTCGATTAGCGGCAGACAGTTTTACGCGAATCGGCCACCGTGGGCAAGCGCCATCTGCCTATTTTGGCGCGAATAATCCCGTTGGATAGCGCATAACGTGGCTTTCTTCCCCGAGCGATTACACCTTGAGCGCTACGTGATTGCGCGCAGGTTGCCCAGACGATAAAACAGCAGTCACTTTTTGGCTCCTTACCAAGGTCCATGTCGGGATGATGACCCTGCCTCAAGGCGAGCGGACTGACGAGGCCGCAGCCGTAAACCGTGCTTTCAGTCTCGCGACGGCGCTGTCGCATTATAATCGGATTGTTCGTTTTATCGTCACGCTCGGCAATGTGCCGTTGACGCTGTTATCGCTAGCCTGCCAGCGCCTTGTGCCGCTCCACGCCATCAACGCCGGGTGTAACGCCGTGGGCAACAGGCTCGCGCCCGATACGGTGAGTTCACCCGAGCGTATTCCCTCCTTTGAGTATGCCAAAATCACGGCGCTGCTGAAGCGGCCAAGAAATCGAGCCTTGCTTGCTGCGCTTTACCGGCCGTCGCCTGTAGCCTTGCCCGACCATCCGTCAAAGCGGCTGGCCTGCGAGTTTGCCGCGTTTTTATCGTTGTCGGGGCTCAGTGCAGCGGGAATACCGGCACCGCTCAATGTCCCGGTATTCCAGCAACTTATCAGCATAATGCTTAGGGAGGGGCGAATGGATAGCGTCCATGCGTTAAGTGACGCGCAATGGCTGGCATGCCTTCGCGCGCATTTTCCTGCGACCTGGGTCAGCGGACCGATGATAGGCCGCGCACTTTTGCCTTTAATCGCTCACCTCGACTACGCTTTTCCTTTGCTGGGCACTGCGTTGTACAATCTGGCAAGTTGCAATCCGTTGTTGATTGCGTTCCCGTATACCTTACCCGCGCGAGATGTCATTAACGCCCCTGTGCAGCACGATGCGGTTTTGCTCAGGGCGTTCGCTCCGTGCTTCGGGCCGCGTACCGCTGACGCGCGCTATCGACTGGCCGCTTTCACCACCACGCCTTTTCAGGGCCATTTTCATCCCTGTTGTGCTGCAACCCCCAAGGCCAATGCGGAGACAGGTTATTGCGAGGCGGGCATTTCGTGCTTTGGCGCAACGATATTTGCTCAGACTCATTTGCCGACCCATCAGATTGTCTATGCGGTGGTGAACAATGATTCGGCGCTGTGGCTGAGCCTGTCACGCCAACCTATTCTGCTGCCGACAATGAAGAAACCGTTGGCCGCGCTCGAGGCGTTTCCTCTCCTAACTCGCCTGTTCGACCCCCTTGGCGATGCTGCGGTTTTTCGAGGTCCACCCCTTGCTCACGCCTCCCTTGCGTTGTCCGTTCCGCGCGCCGCGCCGCCTGCAATGAGCTGGTTTTCTCTTGAAGCGTTAACCCGCACATTAACGCTGCTGCCGGAGGTGGAGGCCAGAACCCAAGGCTATGCGTATTTTCACAGCCCACACTTTTCATGGAATCTGCCGCTGTTTTCTCCCGCCGGAGTTCGGCGCACACCGCGTAAAACCGATGAGCAACCGCTTGGCGCGCTGGCGCAATTTTTCCCGGACGAGTATGGCTATCTGGCGGTGACTGCACGTTTTAAGCCGTTGATGGAAAAGGGCGGCCCTGCACGCACTGTGCTTCAGTGGGTGGAAAACATGCTTGATGACCGCACCCTGCGATTCCTGCTCGGCGACACAACGCAGGCTATTCCCTCTGGCGTGAAGCTTTTTTATCAATGCGCGGGTATAGACACCGCTGTGCCGCAATCCTGGCTTATCAGCGGATTTCTTAAATATATTCTGCATCTATTGCATATCGACAGGCTGCTGCATCAGGACGACACCGGTGAAATCTATCGTCTCCTCGGCACGTTTTCTCCGCTGGATAGCTCACTTTCGGCGGCATTAAGTCGCTTTATCAAACCCGAGAGTGGCAGCGACAGGGTTGATGACGCGCTGCGTAGAATCATCGTGCAGCTGGCTCTGCCTTTTTCATCCGCGCAGGGCGGGCAGTTTACCAGCCATGAAATGCGTGGCTGGAAAGTCATGCTGGGTCTGGGCATTGCGCACTTTCTTCCTTCAACGACGCCTCGTCAACCGATGGAAACGGCCGATGAGTTTATCCATCTTCTCGAAAGTAATGAGCAAAGTCAGGCAACCCGGCAACGGATGCTCAATCTGCTAGAACAGCCGCCGCTGTCTTTCATTATCGAGTTGATGACGCTGGATGTGCTGCACGAACATCTGATAGTCGATAACCGACAAAAGGTCATTGGCCTGCTGTCGACCTTTCGCCACGAAGAGCGATTTCGCTATGGTATTTTGGCTATCGTCAGTAAAGCCGTGGTGGAACGGCTTTATGCGCTGGAGCAGATCCCGACACAGAGCGAACAGGAAGAAAGCATCAATATTATTCGCAGTTCGCTCATCACCGCCACGGCTGCCACGCTGAAATTTATTGTCGATAACTGGTTCTACCAATCTTCAAGTAATACCTTAACGGTCACCACACAGCGCATCATCGCCATGTGCTGGCTCAAAACCACTGGTCGGCCATTTTCCAGTCTCTCTCTGTTTCATGGCGGGGTACTGACCTTTGCGTTTGATGCGGCCCGCTACTTCTTTTTTATCGACGAGTCAGGTGAGTGTGCGTATCTCGGCGCAAATGAACAGGCGGCCAAGGCCGAATTGCTGTCAAACAGCAAGTTTTACCGCAATGGCAATCTACCTCAGGTGTTTCTTGCGCAATCCGGACATCGGCTGAATGACATCGTGGGTCGCCTGCAACTGACCTTTGAAGCCACCGCGAAGTTCGAGGCGCTCAATCACCTTTCGATGACGGTACTGTTTGAAAAAGTCGCGGCGCAGTTTGTCGATTCCATCACCTTCAGCACGCCACGTAAAAACAAGCTGCTCGGCAGCACCTTTTCGACCCGTATGCAGGTCTGGTACAGCGGTATCTCGATTGCCACCTTTATTCCGCTTTGGGGATGTTACGACAGCCTGCAGGATGCCCGACAGGACAAGATTGAAAAGCTTATCGTCTGCGCAACGGAAGCGCCTACGGTTTCCCTGCTGGCGCAGCAGGGCAGCAAACTGGTGAAAACGCTCAATACCGCGTTATATCTGGCACCGCAGGATCTGTTTTCCGAATTCACCCGCTCGCCGTCTTCCCTTCGGACCCTGTTGATGTCGCCGCCAACCGGCGTGACGCTTGCCACCGATGCGCCGCTGGCCGTGATTCACAACGGGCAAAGCCTCGCTGCCGCCACGACTATCACGCGTATTCACGGTGCCAGTATTGAATCTTTTTCCACGCTGGGTTCGCCTGAATCCTCGCGCTGTTATCTGGGGGCGAGCGCTTTCGAAATGGGGGAAAATCTGTCGGTTGACCCTCCCGTGAATCGCGTTTTGCACTCCTCGGCCAGCCTCGGCGATGTTTACAGCTCGCTGACCACGCTGCGCGGCAGTATTTCAGTGACACATTTGCCGCACTCGCAAAGCAACCAAAATGGGTTGACGATTGAAGAGGAGGTCAGGCGGTTTATTGGCTTGATGGAGGGGCGAGTCAGAGAGCGACAGCGGCAATCGTTGCAGCACGGGGTTCAGATCCTTGCCGAAACCCTCGACGAGTTGCTGGCCAATATCCCGAGTCTGTTGATGAAAAAGGCCGAGCTGAAAACCGTGCTGTACTCAATCTTGCTTATCGCGTCGCTCGAAACCTTCAAGGCGACGCTGCTGGCACTTTATAACGAAGAGAAGCATGGCGGTTATCAGGATACGCATATCAATGATTTTAAATTAAAATTCAGGGGAAGGGACAAGCTGACGCTCCAGCTTGAAGATTCAAAGGGACGATTCCGCCTGCAACACGTCATCCCGATAAACGAGACGGTTGCGGCACAATTCGCTGCTCGCGGGTTGGTTGAATCCTCCGCCATACCTGAAATCCGGTCTGATTATATTGCGCCGGAAAAACTGGATGCCTTTTCATTTAACCGCGCCGTGATGCAGAGTCTGCTTGCGGGACTGCCGTTTCCCGCCGCGCCGCCGGTTTTGCACGAGCGGGCGACGCGCACCGAGGCGAAGAACGCGGTTGTCAGTGCCCGGCTCTTTTATCTGCGCATGCTGGATCTCGACGCCAGCAATTTTATTGCGCTGCTCGCCTATTTGCAGCGGCTGGATTATCCGCTGGCCGAGGTTGAAGTGATCGACTGGCAGTTGCCGTCGACGGGCAGCCTGTACACCGCGCGGATCGTTCGGCTCATCGAGGCCTTGGGCGCGGAAAAAAACGGGCAAAGCCGAATTATTTATCCAGACTTTCTGGCCCAACCGGTGCAAATCGCACTGGAAAGCTATCGGCGGGCGGGTGCTGCGGATTATGTGCTTGAAACCAATCGTCTGCATCGGCTGCAATATTTACGGCTATTTCGTGAAAACTACTTAAATTTCAGCCCAACCCAGCTCGAACACTATCTGCTTACAAATAAAGACATTGTGTTGGCGACGATGCCCATGACTATTGTCGAGCGTGACCCAATCTCTGTGACATCGGCGAATTTCGCGCAGGTTTTAGCGCGCAGCCAGCAGCAGAATTCGAGCTTTTCACATCGGCCACAATTTGTCTTTGCGCAGCAAACCCCCGCCGACGTGGCCATTCTGTTGCACCAGTATCTCAACGCCTCGCCGGAGCAACGGCTTGCCGAAATCGCCACGGTGCGCCATCTCAATCGGCATGCCGGACTGGGATTGGGCAGGGTGAAATCCAGCGTTACGCCTTATTACAACCTGCCGCCCCGGCTGTTTATTCAAAGCCGCACAGTGCGCTATGGGTTTGCCGCAGACACCTTGCCGACCCTCGCATTTATCCAGTCAGGAGAAGGTCAATATCGCAAGATAACGTTGCTTGAGATGCTGGTGGAAAGACGAAGGGTCGATTTGCAGCACTCGCTTTTGCTGCGCGGCAATCGGATGCTAACCGCAGAGTTAACTGATTATCTCGAGGCAAGCGAGACACAACGACAGCGGGAAAATACCGACATTGCGCTTTTTTATCGGCTCTATCGGGCAGAAAAACCTGAGTATTCTCTGAATGCAACGGAGTTTATTGTGAGAATTGCGGTGAAATATTCAGCTCAAAATGAAATAACGCCTGAATCATTGATACGCGTTATTGATTGCTACCACATTAAGGACATGACTCTGGTCGCCTTGCTGGAGGATAAAACGGACAACACGCTCCCGGCTTTTCCTGAAACGTGGCCGCAGGAGGCCTGTAACGAGTTGGACTGCTATCGGCAGACCCGCTTTGGGCAAATCATTGCAGATTGTTGAGTGCATCAGGGCGGCAAGGTTAGGCAGGCGGCAAGGAACGGGGCAACGTGAAGAAAGGGTGCGCCGAAGCGCACCCTTGAACATCATCAGGCGATACGGCGTGTGTCTACAGCCGGTTCGCAGCGACGAATCGCGACCGGAATCGATTTCGACGTCGGCGTGTGAGTCTGGTCGCCAAAGCTTGACAGCGGCACCAGCGGGTTGGTTTCCGGATAATAGGCCGCCAGATTGCCGCGAGGGATATCGTAGCTCACCAGCTTGAATCCACTGACCTTGCGCTCGATACCGTCGCTCCACAGAGTTTCGATTTCGACCAGCTCGCCGTCACGCATCCCCAAATCCGCCAGATCCTGCGGATGGATAAACAGCACTTCACGCTGCCCGTAGACGCCGCGATAACGGTCATCAAGGCCGTAAATCGTGGTGTTGTACTGGTCATGCGAACGCAGGGTTTGCAGCGTAAACGGGGCATCGTCGTTTTCCATCGGGATGACGCGTTCGGGCAGGGCAGCGGCGCTGAAATTAGCCTTGCCGGTGGGCGTGTTGAAGGTCAGTTCGGCCGCGGCGTTGCCGAGATAGAATCCGCCCTTGATGTCGCAACGCGCATTGAAATCCTTGAAGCCCGGAATGGTGGCTTCAATATGCTCGCGGATAAGATTGTAGTCATCGGCGAGCGCCATCCAGTCGAGGTAGCGCTTGCCCAGCACGGCATCGGCAATACCGCAAACGATCGCGGTTTCGGAACGCTGTTCGGGTGACAAGGGTATTCCGACGCCTTCGGAGGCATGAACCATGCTGAACGAGTCTTCGACGGTAATAAACTGGGAACCGGTCGCCTGCATGTCCAGTTCAGTGCGGCCGAGCGTTGGCAAAATCAGTGCTTCACGGCCCGGCGTCAGGTGGCTGCGGTTCAGCTTGGTGCTTATCTGCACGGTCAAATCACAATTGCCCAGCGCCTGCTCGGTACGCGGTGTATCCGGTGCCGCCGCAGCCAGATTGCCGCCCAGCGCTATCAGGACCTTGGCTTCACCGCGCAGCATGGCTTCCAGCGCTTCAACGGTGTTGTGGCCCGGCTCGCGAGGTGGCGTAAATTTGAAGTGACGCTCGAGATTGTCGAGCAGCGGTTTGGGCGCTTTCTCGTCAATGCCCATCGTGCGGTTGCCCTGCACGTTACTGTGGCCGCGCACCGGACACAGGCCCGCGCCCGGTTTGCCCAACTGCCCGAACAGCAATTGCAGGTTGGTGATTTCACGCACCGTCGGCACAGAGTGCTTGTGCTGCGTAACGCCCATGGCCCAGGTGCAAATGACGCGCTCGGCGTTCATGTAAATCGTGGCGGCTTCGCGAATTTCGGACTCGGTCAGACCTGACTGGCGGGTAATCTGCTCCCAGCTCGTCTTATCGACGATATCCAGATAGGCTTCGACGCCGTGACAATGTTCATCGATAAAGGCTTGATCGAACAGGGAAGGTTCGCCCGAAGCAATACGCTGGCGATGAGTCTGCAACAGCACTTTGACCATGCCACGAATCGCCGCCATATCGCCGCCCAGATTAGGCTGATAATAGGCGGAACTGATTCGACCGGCTTTGGTGGTCACGACTTCCAGCGGCTTTTGCGGATCGGCAAAACGCTCCAGCCCGCGCTCGCGCAGGGTATTGAAGCTCACCACTTTGGCCCCGCGATCGGCCGCATGACGCAGGCTGTGCAGCATACGCGGATGGTTGGTGCCGGGATTCTGACCAAAAACGAAAATGGCATCGGCCTTGTCGAAATCTTCCAGACGAATGGTGCCTTTACCGACGCCAATGCTCTGCTTGAGGCCCACGCCGCTGGCTTCATGGCACATATTGGAACAGTCCGGGAAATTATTGGTGCCAAACATGCGGCCAAAGACCTGATAGAGATAGGAGGCTTCGTTGCTGGCACGGCCCGACGTGTAGAAATCGGCCTGATTCGGGCTTTCAAGCCCCTTGAGATGGCTGGCGATGAGAGAGAAGGCGGCGTCCCATGTCACCGGCTCATAGTGGTCGGTGGTGCGGTTATAGCGCATCGGGTGAGTCAGACGCCCTTGATATTCCAGGAAATAATCACTCTGCTCACGCAGTTTACTGACGCTGTGCTGTGCAAAAAACTCGGGTTCGACGGCCTTGCGCGTCGCCTCCCAACTCACGGCTTTTGCCCCATTTTCACAGAAACTGAAGGTGCTGTGGTTGTCATCGCCCCAGGCGCATCCCGGACAGTCGAAGCCCCGGCCTTTATTGACGCGCATCAGGTTACGCAGGTTGGACAACACTTTTTTACTGTCGAAAACGTAGCGGGTGGTCGCTTCCAGTGAACCCCAACCCCCAGCCGCGCCGGTATAAGGTTTTATTTCAGATTTAAATTTCATGTGGGTGTCTTCGCAGGTGAGTAAAACAATCTCTTCCGTGATTTATTATCAACAGGTTATCGGGATTGTTAATATAATGTCACAAGTTTATGAGGGTTTTGAGATGTCGTCTAATCGAATGTTGCAATCGTGAGATAGAGCGCATTGATGACGGAAGAGAGGGTGCACTTCAGGGAAATTGTAAGTAAATGGTTTCATTGTGAAACTCTTTGCAAAAGTCTTCTTGTTTAGCTTGCACGTTATTTGATGCACCCTATGCCGCCAATGGTACAATTCACCCTTGCCTGGCTGCCCCACACTTCGGGTTTGGCTGATTTAAAAGAAGCGTTTGAGGAAGATTAAGTGAAGCGTTTAGTTTTGAGTATTTTGTCCGGCGTCATCTGTGTTTCCACCAGCAATGCCTGGGCTGTTGCACCGATTGATTTTCAGGTAGTGCCACCCAGCATTGATGCTGCTTCTTTTGTTCTCATGGATTACGCTTCCGGCGACGTACTGGCTTCCGGAAATCCTGACGAACGCCGCAATCCCGCCAGCCTGACCAAGTTGATGACCGGCTATGTCATTGACCGCGCACTCGATCAGCACAAGATTACCATGAACGATATGGTCACCGTGCCGCAGGAAGCCTGGGTTGCAGGCAACAAGAGTCTGGCCGGTTCTTCATTGATGTTCCTGAAGCCCGGCGATCGCGTATCGGTACGCGATTTGGTACGCGGCATTATTATCGACTCGGGCAACGATGCCTGTGTCGCGATGGCAAACTACGTTGCCGGTAGTCAGGACGCCTTTGTTGGCATCATGAACCAGTATGTACAGAAACTGGGCCTGCTGAATTCGCATTTCGAAACCGTTCACGGGCTTGATGCGCCGGGTCAGTTCACCACCTCCTACGACCTCGCCAAACTCTCTCGCGCCATTATCGGCGGCGAACCGGAAGAGTATGCGATGTATAAAGAAAAATCGCTGACGTATGACAACATCACCCAGCAAAACCGCAACGGCCTGCTCTGGGACAAAAACCTGCAGGTCGACGGCCTGAAAACCGGTCATACCGAATCTGCCGGTTTCAATATCATCGCGTCCGCAACAGAAGGCAACCGCCGTCTGATTGCTGTGGTGATGGGCGGTAAAAGCTCGAAAGGGCGTGAAGAGCAGGCGCGTAAACTGCTGACCTGGGGCTTCCGTGAATTCACCAGTATGCAGGTGTTCAAGGCGGGCCAGACCGTTGCCAACGAAAAAGTGTGGTACGGCGACAAATCGCAGGTCAAAGTCGGCAGTCTGGATGATGTTTACCTGAATATTCCTCAGGCAGACAGCGAAAAGGTGAAAGCGCAGTATGTGTTGAACAATCAGCAAATCGAAGCGCCGCTGGCGAAAGGCCAAAGTGTCGGCACTATCAATATCGTCGATAATGGTAAAATCATCAAAACCGTACCGCTGGTCGCGCTGGAAGATACGCCGAAAGGCGGCATTGTCAGCCGCGCCATCGACTACATTAAACTGAAAATCTAGGGAAGAGTTTCTCTTACTGAAAAGGCAGAGGAATAAAACCTTGAAGTTGAATGGCCTGCACTCGACATGCAGGCCATTTTGTTTATTGTTTCTGTGGGACGGGTTTATCTGTACAGCCTAGCTCTTGTAACGAAGACACTAAAAAAGGAAGTGCAGGTTGTTTCCATTGATCGGCATTGCTGATTCTACTGTTCACTTTTGCCAAAATTTGTCGGTAAGAGACCGGTGGACAAGAGCCCGCAGCATCATGAGACGCAGACTGCGCGGCCGCAGCCATAAAGCCGATACAAAGTTGCCTCTGTGCTTCCGATGCCTTGGTGCCGACATAGTCTGCTCCATTGAGACATTGTCGATAAATATCGCCAATGGATGGAGTAGAGGTTGCGACTTGTTCACCCTGTGGTTCAACAATGGTTCTATCGAGTGCATCACTGGCCTGGGCAATCTGTAACGACCCAAGCAGTAATACAGCAGTTCCACTAATAAAACGCCTAATTTCAGAGGTCATATTAAATACTTCTCTAGAAGGAAGAATTAAACTTTACCCTAACGTTCAGTTAAGTAAAGTTTCATGTTTAATGCCAGTGTAAATCAACTTCGTTTTTGCATATTTGTTATACTTTCGACACTCACTCCCTGCAGGCCAGCACTATATTCATGGATATCAAGCAACTTCAGTATTTGTGTAATCTCGAACGCGAAAAACATTTTGGCCGTGCGGCAGAAGCCAGTTTTGTGAGCCAACCTACCTTATCAATGCGTCTTAAGAATCTGGAAAAAGAGCTGGATCTCAGTCTCATCAATCGCGGAAATAACTTTGAAGGGTTTACGCCGGAAGGGCTGCGAGTCTTAAGCTGGGCGCGCGAGATTGTCTCTGTGTATGAGGGTTTGAAACTTGAGGTTGCCTCCCTGAAACAGGGGTTAAGCGGCACGTTGCGCATTGGCGTGATGCCGCAGTGCAGCCTGTCACTGTCTGCGTTGCTCAAAGGAATAGGCGAGAATCATGCGGGGCTGGATTACCGCGTTTCAGAAGTCAGCGCCGACCAGCTTATTGAATCGCTGAGCAGTCATTCTGTCGATATCGGCATTGGCTTCTTCGAGTTCTCCACGCTCAACGAACTGCGTTTTCAACTGTTTCCGCTACAGGATGGCGGAGTGGACCTGGTTTATCATCCCGCCCATTTCCCGCAGCTCGAGGGCGTTGAGCGCCTGGAAGCTGCCCAGGTTGCGGCATTGCCCTTATGCCTGTCCGAATCCAGCCGTTATTTTCGACGCTATCTCGACAACTATTTTCGCATTAACGGACTCGAACTCCACCCGATTCTCGAAAGCAGTTCCATTTTCCAGTTGATGCAGGGCGTTTTTGTCGGGCTGGGATGCGCACTGGTGCCGCGTGGCCATCTGATTGACGACATGACACCCGCGCTGAAACGGTGCCCGCTGGACATCACGCCAATGAGCCGCCATGCCGCGCTGGTGGTGGCCGAAGCGGGGAGGGCAACGCCGTTGGCGCAGCACTTCTTCGGCGCGGCGAGTCAGTGGCTTGCCGACCGTGGAAATCTGCCTCAAGGCTGATTTATCCGACCAATTCCTATTGCGAATGCCGCGTTGACACGCCAAGCTTGCGTAAAGAAAGAGTCAGCGTTCTGTTAAGACAGAACATTTAACGCAGAATAAAGGGAGCAATAATGAAAGCATTCAAAAGCACCGTGTTGGCTATCGCGGCAAGTGGATTCCTTCTGGCAAGCGGCGCGCAGGCGGCCAACAATCTGTTGGGTTCCTTGACGGATGCGGCCAATCAGCAACTCGGCGGCGGTACAGCGGCCAACACGGGCGCAGCCAATACCACCAATACCAACTCGCTTAGCCAGCTTACGACTTTGCTAAACGGCAGCAACAACAATCTGGCCGCCAACAGCAGCACCAATGCCGCAGGTGTGCTTGAATATTGCGTGAAAAACAATGTGCTTTCATCCACCAGCACTACTTCCGTTAAAGATAAGCTAATGAGCAAGCTGGGTCTTCAGGACTCCACCACTGCTGCCCAGAAAACCGACTATCAGGATGGTCTGAACGGTCTGCTGCACACCGGCAACGGTCAAAACATCGATCTCTCCACCCTCGGCACCGGCGGTTTCACCCAGATCAAGGAAAAGGTGAAAACCAAAGCCTGTAACGTCGTGTTGAAGCAGGCTAAATCCTTCCTGTAGCACTGAAATTGGAAAATTTCGAGTTCTTAAGATTTGAAAATCTTAAAGCAAACTGGATTTTTAGATTGGGAATCTAAAGGCAAGCATCTGATTTTAATTTCAAATTTAAGATTAAGGTCAAGTTCAAAAGCATGCGCTGCGCTTACTGGGCGGCGGCCCGGAGGCGCGGCTTAAATGCCAATGTTCAGGGCAACGGGCTCCGAGGAATTTTTCCGGTTTCAACACTTCAATGGGCATTTGACCCACAGCGCCGGAACCGGGCAAGAGGTGGAAGGCGCCACCTCTTGCATCTCTGCGCCTTTTGTCCTCGCCAAGGAGTGCCATTCTCAAGTTTGTAGATCTTTCCAGACGCTTCCGCGCGTGGCGTAGGTCGCGCCGCTTCGCGGTCCCTTCACTCCGTTCGCAAGCCAAAAACGTCTTGCTCAACTTCACTCAGCGCCGCCCCGAATCCGCCAGTATCAGCTTCTACCCAAAATCGTGTTCATCCTTCCGCGTCGCCTGCCCCCAAACGGCTTATTTCTGGAAGCGAAAAGATGAAAGACCTTACTTACCCCCATTTCCAGAATGATTAAAACTCAAAAGGGTTAGGCCGGCTCTGTTCAGAGAAAATAGGTTTCGCCTTTGGAGGGAACTGGTCTTGACCGCGGGCGGGTTGCCGGTTTTGGGGTAGGTGCTGTGATTGGCGGTATCAGGGCGGCGCGGAACGGCGTGAGCGAGACGTGTTTGGCTCGCGAGCGGAGTGAC
>Ga0308159_1003037_pt1 | contig 17912 bp, 15 predicted proteins | sample PhyCR1_FD_201040 | JGI IMG/M metagenome (GOLD analysis project Ga0308159, IMG submission 201040) | Phyllosphere microbial communities from UC Gill Tract Community Farm, Albany, California, United States - DLSLC.R1 | ecosystem: Host-associated > Plants > Phyllosphere > Unclassified | place: USA... | reverse complement strand
CGCCAACACCAGTCGCTCACGCTCCGGCAAATTGGCAATCGCGTCCGCCAGCGCCGTCTGGAAGCGTTCATCTTCCAGATCGCGTGACGGCTCCGTATGAGCACTGGCGCCATCCTCGTGCAGCCCTTCGTGTTCGCCGTCCTGCAAGAGGTCGTCGAAACTGAACAGGCGGCTGCCCAAAGTGTCATTCAGAATCCCGTAATAATCGTCGAGACTCAATTGGAGTTCGGCCGCAACCTCGTGATCTTTAGCGTCACGGCCGGTTTTAGCTTCAATCGAGCGAATCGCGTCGCTGACCATCCGGGTATTGCGGTGGACCGAGCGTGGTGCCCAGTCCCCTTTGCGCACTTCATCGAGCATCGCGCCGCGGATTCGAATGCCCGCGTACGTTTCGAAACTGGCGCCCTTGCTGGCGTCGTATTTGGTCGACACTTCGAGCAGGCCGATCATCCCGGCCTGGATCAGGTCTTCGACCTGCACACTGGCCGGCAACCGTGCCAGCAAGTGATAGGCAATGCGCTTGACCAGTGGCGCGTAACGCTCGATCAATTCGTACTGCGCGTCACGCGCCGACTTCTTGTAAAGATTCATGCCACTGGCGGTCATATCACAGGTCCTGCGGTTTGCTGCACGAGACGCTCGACGAAAAACTCCAGATGGCCGCGCGGGTTGGCCGGCAACGGCCAGGTGTCGACCTTCTGCGCGATGGCCTTGAAGGCAAGAGCGCATTTGGAGCGTGGAAAGGCTTCGTAGACGGCGCGTTGTTTCTGCACGGCCTTGCGCACGCTTTCGTCATACGGGACGGCGCCGACGTATTGTAGGGCGACGTCAAGGAAACGGTCCGTGACCTTGGTCAACTTGGCGAACAGGTTGCGCCCTTCCTGCGGGCTCTGCGCCATGTTGGCGAGGACGCGGAAGCGGTTCATGCCGTAATCGCGGTTGAGCAGTTTGATCAGTGCGTAGGCATCGGTGATCGAGGTCGGCTCGTCACACACCACCAGCAACACTTCCTGCGCGGCGCGGACGAAACTGACCACCGAGTCACCAATGCCCGCAGCGGTGTCGATCACCAGCACGTCGAGATTGTCGCCGATGTCGCTGAACGCCTGAATCAGGCCGGCGTGCTGCGCCGGGCTCAGGTGGACCATGCTCTGCGTGCCGGACGCCGCCGGCACGATGCGAATCCCGCCCGGGCCCTGCAACAGCACGTCGCGCAATTCGCACCGGCCTTCGATGACGTCGGCCAGCGTGCGTTTGGGGGTCAGCCCCAGCAGCACGTCGACGTTCGCCAGACCGAGGTCGGCGTCCAGCAGCATGACCCGACGGCCAAGCTCTGCCAGCGCCAGCGACAAGTTCACTGACACGTTAGTCTTGCCGACGCCACCCTTGCCGCCGGTCACCGCGATCACCTGTACGGGATGCATGCTGCCCATGTTATTTCTTTACCTTGTCTTGCATAGACGGAGGCCACATTACTGGCTGCGCGTTCCCGATCGGAACAATGCGTGGCAGACCATCGATGTAGGTACAAAAACTGTTCATGATTACCTCAGCCAACCTGCTTGGTCGGGCTGTGATAGATATCAGCGAACATGTCAGCCATGGCTTCTTCGCTGGGTTCTTCCTGCATTTGCACGCTGACGGCGCGGCTGACCAGTTGATGACGGCGCGGCAGATGCAGATCATCCGGAATCCGTGGGCCATCGGTCAGGTACGCGACCGGCAATTCATGACTGATCGCCAGGCTCAATACTTCACCAAGACTGGCTGTTTCATCCAGTTTAGTCAGAATGCAGCCGGCTAGCCCGCAACGCTTGTAACTATGATAAGCGGCGGTTAGAACCTGTTTCTGGCTGGTGGTTGCCAGGACCAGATAATTTTTTGAGCGAATGCCACGCCCGGCCAGGCTTTCCAGCTGCATGCGCAACGCCGGATCGCTGGCCTGCAGGCCGGCGGTATCGATCAGCACCACGCGCTTGCGCAGCAGCGGATCGAGCGCCTGCACCAGCGACTGGCCCGGATCGACGTGGGTCACCGGCACATTGAGAATGCGGCCCAGGGTCTTGAGTTGTTCCTGCGCACCGATGCGGAAGCTGTCCATGCTCACCAGGGCGACATTCTGCGCGCCGTACTTGAGCACATAACGCGCCGCCAGTTTCGCCAGCGTGGTGGTCTTGCCCATGCCGGCAGGGCCGACCATGGCGATGACACCGCCCTCTTCCAGCGGCTCGACTTCCGGCACGGCAATCATCCGCGCCAGATGCGCGAGCAACATGCGCCAGGCCTGACGCGGCTCTTCGATGTCCGTGATCATCGACAGCAGATCGCGCGACAGCGGGCCCGACAGGCCAATGCGCTGCAACCGGCGATACAGGTTGGCTTGCGCCGGGCGGCTGCCCTGCAACTGATTCCAGGCCAGTGTGCCGAGCTGGACTTCCATCAGCTCACGCAGACTGTTCAATTCAAAACGCATCGAGTCCAGCGCACGCGGATCGACGCCCGCCGAGGCCTGCGCAGGCGCTGCGGCCGGACGCGCCGGTGCAGCGTAGGTCGGCTCGGTCAACGGTTCGGCAGCGGTGAGCGGCAGGCCGGCCGTCAACGGCAGCCCGGCGAACAACTGCTGATTGGTGTTGCCGTCGGCTTCGCCACGCAGGCTCAACTCGGCCTGAGCGGTGACGATGCGCGACTGGGTCTTGCGCAGCTCGTCCTCGAGTTCCATGTTCGGAACCCGTGGCGCCAGCGCCGACAATTTGTAATCCAGTGCTGCCGTCAACTCGACGCCGCCGGCAATGCGGCGGTTACCGATGATGGCGGCATCAGCGCCCAGCTCATCGCGAACCAGCTTCATGGCCTGACGCATATCGGCGGCGAAAAAACGCTTAACTTGCATAAACCACTACCTCAGCCGTTGGGCCCTACTGTCGCAACGATGGTCACTTGCTTGTTGTCCGGTATTTCCTGGTAGGCCAGCACATGCAGTCCGGGGACGGCGAGGCGGCCAAAGCGCGAGAGCATCGCGCGGATCGGGCCGGCGACCAACAGGATCACCGGCTGACCTTGCATTTCCTGACGCTGCGCCGCTTCGATGAGCGAACGTTGCAGCTTCTCGGCCATGCTTGGCTCCAGCAGAACGCCCTCTTCCGAGCCTTGTCCTGCCTTCTGCAGACTATTGAGCAATATCTGTTCCAACCTTGGTTCCAATGTGATCACAGGCAGCTCGGACTCAGTGCCTACAATGCTTTGGACGATTGCGCGGGATACGCCGACCCGCACGGCAGCCACCAACGCGGCGGTATCTTGACTCTTGGCAGCGTTGTTGGCGATGGCCTCGGCGATGCTGCGGATATCGCGCACCGGCACGTGTTCGGCGAGCAACGCTTGCAGCACTTTGAGCAATTGCGACAACGACACCACGCCCGGCACCAGCTCTTCCGCCAGTTTCGGCGAGCTCTTGGCCAGCAATTGCATGAGTTGCTGGACTTCTTCGTGGCCGATCAGCTCGCTGGAGTGCTTGTAGAGAATCTGGTTCAAGTGCGTCGCAACCACAGTGCTGGCGTCGACCACGGTGTAGCCAAGCGACTGCGCCTGGGCGCGCTGACTGATTTCGATCCACACCGCCTCCAGACCAAAAGCCGGATCTTTGGCGTTGATGCCGTTGAGCGTACCGTAGACCTGGCCCGGGTTGATCGCCAGTTCGCGATCCGGGTAGATCTCGGCTTCCGCCAGAATCACACCCATCAGGGTCAGGCGATAGGCGCTTGGCGCCAGGTCGAGGTTGTCGCGGATGTGCACGGTCGGCATCAGGAAGCCCAGGTCCTGCGAGAGCTTCTTGCGCACACCCTTGATCCGCGCCAGCAACTGCCCCCCCTGATTGCGGTCGACCAGCGGAATCAGGCGATAGCCGACTTCCAGACCGATCATGTCGATGGGCGTGACGTCGTCCCAACCGAGTTCCTTGGTTTCCATGGCGCGGGCCGGCGACGGCAGCAGTTCCTGCTGACGCTTGACCTCTTCCAGCGCCACGACCTTGGCGACGTTCTGCTTTTTCCAGAACAGATAGGCGCCGCCAGCGGCGAGCGCGGCCATGCTAAGGAAAGAGAAATGCGGCATGCCCGGCACCAGGCCCATCACCGCCATCAAACCCGCGGCCACCGCCAGCGCTTTCGGCGAGGCGAACATCTGGCGGTTGATCTGCTTGCCCATGTCTTCCGAGCCGGAAGCTCGGGTCACCATGATCGCCGCCGCTGTCGATAACAACAGTGATGGCAATTGCGCCACCAAACCGTCACCGATGGTCAACAAGGCGTACACCTTGCCGGCGTCGGCAAAACCCATGTTGTGCTGGAAGATACCGACGGCCATGCCGCCGATGAGGTTGATGAACAGAATCAGCAGGCCGGCGATGGCGTCACCACGGACGAACTTGCTGGCGCCGTCCATCGAACCGTAGAACTCGGCCTCTTGGGCGACTTCCTGGCGGCGCGCCTTGGCCTGGGCCTGATCGATCAGACCGGCGTTGAGGTCGGCGTCGATCGCCATTTGTTTGCCGGGCATCGCATCGAGGGTAAAACGCGCGCTCACCTCGGAAATCCGCCCGGCGCCCTTGGTCACCACGACGAAGTTGATGATCATCAAGATCGCGAACACCACGATACCGACCACGTAGTTACCACCGATCACCACCTCACCGAAGGCCTGAATCACCTTACCGGCCGCGGCGTGGCCGTCCTGACCGTGGAGCATCACCACCCGCGTCGAGGCCACGTTCAGCGCCAGTCGCAACAGCGTCGCGACCAGCAGAATGGTCGGGAACACCGCAAAATCCAGCGGCCGCAACGCATACACGCAGACCAGCAGGACCACGATCGACAGCGCGATGTTGAAGGTAAAAAACACGTCGAGCAGGAACGGCGGCACCGGCAACATCATCATCGCCAGCATCACCAGCAACAACAACGGCACACCCAGATTGCCTCGACTGAGGTCGGCAACGTTTGTGCGAGCAGTGTTGAATAACTGAGAGCGATCCACCGGTTTTCCCCGTTCCTTTAAAGCAAACTTTTGACGCCCCGAGTGGGCGCACGGCGGCTATTGCAAGAAGCCTTCCAACTTTTGCCAATGAGTGAAAAACACGGCCAGTGTAGGCCTTCACCTGCTCGCGATAGGGGTGTGTCTGGTTCGAATTCATCGACTGAAAAACCATCACGAGCAGGCTCACTCCTACAGGGGACCGCATTCCAAAAGTCAGATTGAAGTGCATTCCAAACTGTGGGAGCGAGCCTGCTCGCGAAGAGACCATCGAATGCGGCGCATTTTTTGATTTAAACGAAGCCGTTTAAAAGACACCTGCAGACACGCCTTCAAGGCTACAAATCCTTGCGCCATTGCCTACAGCCAAGCCAGAATCCGCCGGCTTGTGCGCTTTGAAGTCGGGTTCTATTGTGATCCGGTCGCTGACGAATCAGCGATCGGGTCTCGCAGCCCGTCGATCTCTGGACGCACAACATCCGCTTTGCTTATGGCGGCTGTACGTGGGAGACCTTAGGGTCTGCCGGTTCTAGAGTCCCGGTCTGCGACCCGCGTATAGCTGCCACCCTCATTCGTCTCGCAGCGAACGTTGGCAGCCCAATGACTCTAGGAGCTTCACCATGATCAAACCAACCCCCAACCCGCCGGAAACCGACCCCACGTCCCCCTACGAATCCCTCGACTCCAACAAACTCCACGACGCCGCCGACCGCGCCCTCGATCACTACCTCTGCCCGCCCGGCTCTCCGCCACCGCCGCGTAAAAAACGTACGATGTACGCCGTGACCGCCGACTTCAAAAACGAAGAACTGCTGGCCAACGCCTGCGAAACCCTCGCCTCGGCCAGAACCATCGCCAATGACTTCGCCAACCTCATCCCCGCCTCGCAACGCAGCGCTGCTGGGAATTGCGCAATTGATCATGCTCGGCGAGCTGGCGGTGAGTCGGACGCTGGATAATCTGCAGTTGCCGCAGTAGCGCCACCGATGATCGTTCCCACGCTCCTGCGTGGGAATGCAGCCCGGGACGCTCCGCGTCCCTTCCAGAGCCGAACGCGGCGCATCCGTTGAGGCATTCCTCTGCTGCGCATGGGATCGATCAAAGAACCTGCATTTACACGCCAAACCAGTGCGAGCTTGCTCTCGAAAGCTGACGACCAAGCAACACATCTTTACGTCACATAAACCCGCCGTCCAATCAACCGTGATGGCGGGCTGATTTTCCACTCTTCAACCCGGCCATTCATCCGAAACCCATCGACACCTGTCAGATCTGACAGGTGTGCAATCCCCCATTAAGCGCTCTGATGACACCTGACCATTTCACTGCTCAGGGGCCACAGCCATGACCACACCCCGGACACCCGACAACACCATATTGACGCTCTACCCACCCCGCGCCCCGGAAGCGACCACTCCCGTGGAAGGTGCTCACTATGGCGTGCCCAAACACGTTTACGACCTTAAACCCATGGGCCTGACCATCGACGTAGACCCTCCGCTTGCCGGGACGGTGCAACCAGGCGATGTGATCCGCCTGGTGCTGAACAAGGCCCCTACCGAAGCGACAAAAACCATCCAGGCTGGCGAGGAAAACGACGTTCAAACCCTTTATTTGCCCAAAGGCTTGCTGCTGCCGAATCAACTCAATACTCTCGTTTACACCATCACCCGCGCCAGCCAGAACATCGGCACTTCAACGCCGGAACTGACCTTGTTGTACAACATCATTCGCCCCGGCCTCGAGGATCGCACACCGGGTGACGGCGCCCATTCCGAACTGCAATTGATCCTGCCGGAGGACGTGATCGATAACGGTATTAATGCCGAGCGCGCCAAACAAGGCGTGCTGGTGTGTTTCACCTATCCCTACTGTCGTGCCCATGACGAGATTCGGCTGAACTGCAACGGCCAGGATGTTGTGCGCACGGTTACAGCCGCCGAAGCCCCGGCCACTCCATCAGCCGAGCCAACGACGATTTGCGTAATGGTCGAGGATGCGGTGTTCAAGCGTGCCGGAGACAATCCAAGGTTCGTCTTTTCCTACACCGTCACCGATCAGCTAGGCAACGGGCCGGATACCGACTCGCCTTACTCGGGCGCAGTAGAGGTCGATGTGCACCTGATGGAAACCCGATTGGTCGCCCCCGATCTGGCCGAAAACCCGGACGACCCCAACGATAATCCGCGCACCATCGATCTGGCGAAGCTCGGCAGCAAGGATCTCACCGTACAGGTGCATACGTTTCTCCCGCAATGGCAGCCCAACGACAAAATCCGTGTGATCTACACCGCCAGCAAACTTGACAGCCTCGTAGCGTCGCACACCGTCGAGGCCGATGTCGGGCGCATTCCATTCGTCTACAAACTGATGGTACCCAATGCCAAAGTGATCGCCGGCAGCGAGGTGCGCGCAAAATATGAACAGGTTCGCAGCGGACAGGTCATTGCGAGATCCGACACCACCAAGGCCGGTGTTACCGGCGAGAGCACCATTGAGTTGCCACTGCCGTTTCTGGTGAACGCCGTAGAGCCGATTGATGTGTTGGCGTATCCGAACGGAGTGACGGTGCGCATCAGCTTTCCCGAGGCATTGCCAGGCGACCGCGCGCGACTGGTGGAGGTCAACGCACCGGCAGGCTCGCCGCAGTTTCCGTTGGAGGATTTCGTCGATCAACAGGTGAACATCGTGTTGAGCGAGAAGTTTCTCGCGGCTCGGCATGGCAAGGTGATGGAGTTGCGCTGGAATTTGAATCGCAATGGGGGGCAGGCAGGGAAATCGAATGCGATGAAGCCCAGCATCTTGAAAATTGCTGATGGAGATTCGCGACTTCCGACTCCTGAAATTCTCCAAGCGACAGACGAGGGATATTTAAACCTTGGTCACTTCGAAGGAGATGCCCAAGTTAAAGCCGCACCATGGATAGGCATGACGGCCGGCCAACAAGTCGAATTGGCAGTACACGGCTTTAAGGACGACGCCTCGCCTCATATAATTTACCTACTTACTAACCACACCATCACTGAACCTGATCTAGCTAATGGATTGAAAACCGACTTAAGACGAAATGATTTGATTTTATTCAAACATGGAACCACGATAACAACAAGACTTAGCATAGACTTCGACCCTAACAACAATCCGATAGTGAAGACAGCGTGCCCAAATTTACTTTTGGCTTTTCGAAAGGTACCAAATGCTTCTGGCTTTGAAGCCTGGAACGGCAGACCTCCACAAACATTCAGGCAAAACGCCCCCGTAAAACTCGACAGCGGATTAACAGTAAACGTTATCAGAGATAGCCCTAGGCAAACATATTATGTACAAATATACCATCACTCCACTTTTCCAACCGAGTTCGGCACCACGACACTACTTGCCGACCATGGCTCCTTATTCAGACTAGAAGTCAATGGCACATCACAAAGGATGAAAGTGGAATTTAGTGCGGTCCATGTGTATGGCACGCAAATACTATTTTGCGATCCAAAAGGGTCAGTATTATATGGAGAGCAAATTCCAGTAAGCCCTACACGAATCCACACATCTTCATATACTGCAACAGCCGAAGCATCAATCGCTTACGTAGAAATATTAGCAGGCCCAGAAACAGATGGTGGAATTTGGATTGACAACATTTTATGGGAATAATATTTCCATATAAAAAGCGGGAAGATTCTTTGTTAGCAGCAACGGCATACCCAGATTATCTCAATTAAAGATTGCAACGCATGTGCGACGAGTGTTGATAATCGAGAGCGAACCAGCGATTTACCGCGTTCCGTCAAAAGCAAACCGTTGACACTCGGGGAGGGAGGGACGGCGGTTATTGCTAGAAGCCTTGCAACTTTTGTCACGATTTGAAAAATACGGCTGGTGTAGGAATGAGCCTGCTAGCAATAGCGGTTTGTCTGATTTGAATGCTTCGACTGGAAAATCCTCGTCGCGAGTAGGCTGCCCCCTACAGGATACGCATTTCATGCAGGCATGGAATGCACTTCAAATGTGGGTGAGCCTGCTCGCGAAGAGGCAAGTGAAGTCAGCGCAAATCGCCATTTAAACCGAGGTGTTTAAAATACACCTCCGGACACGCCTCCAAGGCTACAAATCCTTGCGCCATTGCCTACAGCCAAGCCAGAATCCGCCGGCTTGTGCGCTTTGAGGTCGGGTTCTATTGTGGTCCGGTCGCTGATGAATCAGCGATCGGGTTTAGCAGCTCGGCAATTTCAAGGCACGCGGTCCCGCCAGTTATGGCGGCTTTGCGTGGGGCACTTCGGTGCGCCGGGATCCTTGAGCCTGATCTGCTAACCCGCGTACTGCCGCCACCCCGTAAAAAACGTACGATGTACGCCGTCACCGACGACTTCAAAAACGAAGAACTGCTGGCCAACGCCTGCGAAACCCTCGCCTCGGCCAGAACCATCGCCAATGACTTCGCCAACCTCGTCCCCGCCTCGCAACGCAGAACGCTGCTGGGGATTGCGCAATTGATCATGCTCGGCGAGCTGGCGGTGAATCGGGTGCTGGATAATCTGGAGTTGCCGCAATAGCTCCACCGATGATCGTTCCCACGCTCCTGCGTGGGAATGCCTCAACGGACGCTCCGCGTTCGGCTTCGCGGCACATACATAGGAGAGAGAACGCATGAAGGGCCACCTTCATGCCTCAGGTAATCACTGCACATCCTGCTGCGCCTGTTCAAGTCGGATAAAATCCCATCGTTCTTTTACGGGTCGTAGTGTCCGTCAAAAACGCGTTTCCACCTGCATGCCTTCCATCAGCCAGCAGCTCGTGATACAGCGTGTAGACCCCAGGATAAGAAAGATTGATCGCAAAGAAACGTCCATAATATGGACCCCTCGCTCCGTAGATAGGCGTCAGATCTACAAAGTTATAGGGCAGAATGCCCCATCCAAGTGTCCGACCATCGTTGTAAAAGCTGACGGCGCCAGATTGTCGGAACCAATTGCTCGCCTCGGCTGCCGTCAGGAACGCTTCGCTCAATACAAGCCGATAAACATTCGTCACTTGCACGGAATACGAAACCTTTTGCTGGTCGGCATCCGTCACGGTGATGGTGGTCGTGCCGTTATGCCTGCCGGCAACCTTGCCATTGGCGTCAACCGTCGCTATGCCAGCATTGGCCGATTGATAGGTATAGGGCGTTCGGCCGCCCGTTGGCACGCGCACCTGCACATTATTGACAACTTCCCGCTCGCTTAATCCGTAAGCCGCACCACCCACCAGTTTCACGCCATTAAGCAACATCAGACCGGTGTTGATCGCCAGCGCCTCCGTAACCTTGACCGTGTACTGCGCCACCGGAAGCTTCAGCGCAGAGTCCTCGGTGTCCGTGCTGTGCAGCGCTATCTGGCAGGTCAACTCACAGGTGGCGAGATCCTTGAGCGCATAGAACCAGCTGCGGTCAGCCTTGACACTGATGCCCTGAGTGATTTCTTCAGCAGTCAACGCAATGCCGGCGCGCAACGGTAACGGCGCGACCCCTTCACTGGTGACAGTGAGCCAGACCCGCTGCCCGGCCACAGCAATCGGCAACGGTGGCTTGACCACGCATGTGAGATCGGTCTTGATGATTCTCAGATCGATAAGCGGCACAGCGCCCGCTTCTACAAACTGCGGACGGGTCAGGGCGGGATCCATGTCGACGATTGTTTTAACTGCCAATATCAGAGGCTTGGACTGTATAGCCTTGCCATTTCTGATCAGTTCGGAGCGCAGCTCAACCGGTTTCCCAAGATTCTGCGCAATGAATAACGGCTGCAGAAAAAAGACTGCAAAATTGTTTGCGTTCAACGGTTGCGGTTCAAACGTCGGCGAACCTTCTTCCGGGGCGCCTTTAACCAGCAGCCGAACCTGGTCACCCGGGCGTGGACTGGCTATCTGTATACGTGCTCTGACGCCTTCATGGTTTTCCAACGGGTCAAGCACGCCATCCGGAGCACGGCGAACCGTAGGCGGCTGCAACGACTGCGCCGGGTCTCCGATATAAAACTCGAGCAATGCGGATGACTTCGGCAGTTCGTCTGGCCGCTCGATCCACCAAAGCAGATTGAAGAACTGTTCCCGATAAAGCCCGATGGACTCCGAGTCCAGCCTGAACGGGAGAGGCTCATCGACCGGCATTTGCTCGATCGTCAACGAGTCCCGATAGACCTTCCCGCCCGCATCTCCTCGGCCTTCCACATGCACCACATCGCCCAAAAGGGTATAGGCGGCCGCCGCGATCTGGATATCCGTGCCATACGGCACATGGGCCGGATTGAGCACGTCGTCAATAACGCCAACGACGTTGGGTGCAGGCAGGGAAGGATCAAGCTCCCCTATTCGCGCATTCAGCACCTCAGAAGTCAGCGCAGGATTCAATGTGGCATGACTGACCTCATACGAAACTCGGACCGACCCCCTGATCAACGGCGCGATATCTTTAGCGGTCACGCTGAAGGGAACGGCGCGGCCAACCGACTGGTCACTGACGTCGCGGTAAGTCTGGTACAGGTGCGGACGGCCGGATTCACTGGTGCCCATCCATGTCAGTGTAACTCTGAAGCCCTTTTTGATCCGGGCATCGGGACCACAAAGCACCGTGGTCAGCTTCAGCGCAGGGTCGAGGGTACCGCCGACCAGCTCCGGTATCTGCGGAGCCGGTAGTCGCAACGTTTTCCCGAGCAACGCGAAGATGTAGACCTTGGAGAAATCCTGTGTGCCATCTGCTTTGATGCGCAGGTAATCCACTTGCACTTGCCCGGGCGCGCTGGCTTTTACAACGGGATTAGGAATATTGAAAGACTGAATGCCGAGGCGAGTAATCGTCTGTTCTTCGCTGTGCTCGACCACTTCACCGCTTTGTGTCGTAGCCACCCACCGAAGCTGTAGTTTCTCTTTCAGCGCAAAGCCAGGGCGCGTAATGATCTGGACCTGCAGATCGTCGAACCCAACCTGATCAAGGCTGACCTCATCCCCATCGGCAAGAGGAACGATTACCGGATCAAGCCAGACATTCTCCGGATCACTGATGACCGTCGCGCGCTCAGAAAAATCGCTGACGTTTTCCACCTGATCTTTAATCTGGTAGACCACTACGGCGGGGTTGGCGGGCCCCGCATCCTCAATATTTTCTTTCGTAACGGTCACACTGATTGCTTTTCCGACGTCGCTCCCCTTTACCGTGTAAGGGGCGACTTCAACGCCGTGGAACCGTAGCGTCAATATGTCCCCCTCAGTCATGAATAGCCAAGGGTCGATGGTCGCTATAAAGCCGTTTGCAGCGGCATCCTTGTCAATGACATCTCCGTCCTTGAACGGCAGTTGAGCCGGTCTGAGACGTTGATGGCCAGGCATATCCGGCTCGGGATCAATGCCGCCCGGAGGATCGATCTTGAACCAGACCTCAAGTTGCGCCCCTTCAGGCGCCTGACCGCTTTTGCGCAAAATTTCGTAGCGCAAGGTGTGCACGCCCGACAGTACTTTGTCCGCGGGAATATGCATCACGACGTCAAGATTATTGTGATCGGCAGGCAATACCGCCGTATCGAGCAGGGTTTCATCACGGTACAGACGAATCGTGTCGTCTTCGGCCATATTCAGATAGGCCTGCACCAACACCCGCAGCCCCTTGGCACTGGTAAAAAGCATGGGGCGGTTGACCCCGACTTGCGCCGGTGGAAAAACGATATCAGTAAACTGCCCGGGAATATTGGGCGGATAGAGGGAAAAAAGGCCCAGTCCTCCGCTTGAATCGAAAGGGACGATGTCATGTTGCGTATCGTCGATAAATTCCTCAATCGGCATCACCATCAAACCAATCATCGTCCTTCTCCTGAAAATCCCGTAGCGGTTTGCCAGGGATCTGCAAAGACAATTGGATACTTGATGCAAGCATTCGACCACTGTCAGAACTAACAGGTACGCGCTGGTTTCAGACGAACGGCGCCGACGAAGCGAGAGGAAACTTTGACGTTTGCCTTGGGCATCGGCCAAAAGAAAAGGGGACGGATTTATTGACCAACACGCGCAATGCAAAAGTGAGCCTGCTCGCAATAGCGGTGGGTCTGGTTCGAATGCAGCGACTGAAAAAACTTCATCGCGAGCAGGCTCACTCCTACAAAGGAATGCATTCCAGATGCAGTCGCCAATGACTTCGCCAACCTCATACCCGCCTCGCAGCGCAGAACGCTGCTGGGGATTGCGCAATTGATCATGCTCGGCGAGCTGGCGGTGAGTCGGGCGCTGGATAATCTGGAGTTGCCGCAGTAACAAGCCCTCCAATGATCGTTCCCACGCGCAGCAAAGGAATGCCTCAACGGACGCTCCGCGTTCGGCTTCGGAAGGGACGCGGAGCGTCCCGGGCTGCATTCCCACGCAGGAGCGTGGGGACGATCATCAAAAACCGTCGCCCCGTTTTCAGCGGCTTTGCGATCGATTGCTCAATACCGAAGGATTTTCACTTTTCCATTTTTGCTTTTGGGCAATTGGAACTCGACCTCGCCGCCCACTTTGATGTTCGCCTGCCGGGCATCTGGCAATGGGATGCTGAATCGGTACTCTTTTGCAGTCAGAAAAAAACCTGTGGCTTCGGCAAAGGAAATACATCGTCCCGAGGGCTTCGGTGTGATGGTGCCTGTGCCGGTTTTTTCATCGTAACTGCTGAAGATACCTTTCATTGTCGTGCTCCCTTGCACTCGCTCGCCTGACCGCGCCGAGTTCGCGGCGCCACCTTGCATAAAACTGCAAAATAAGCACGAGCGCACCTGTCAGAGTTGACAGTAAAGGGAGGTCTCGGACCAATGGCTGCCCAGCAACGTCAAGAATCGCGACGCAAATCCGGCGGAATCGGCAAATCGTCCTTGAGCGGATCCGGCCGCTTGCCCTTGCCCGCGCGGTACTGGCGGATCTGGTAGACGTAAGCCAACACCTGCGCCACCGCCAGATACAGCCCGCCGGGTATCTCCTGATCCAGCTCGGTGGAGTAGTAGATCGAGCGCGCCAGGCCCGGCGATTCGAGGAGCATGACGTTGTTGGCGACGGCGATTTCGCGGATCTTCAACGCGAGGAAGTCGCTGCCCTTGGCCAGCAGCACCGGTGCGCCGCCCTTCTCCGAGTCGTATTTGAGCGCGACGGCGTAGTGGGTCGGGTTGGTGATGACCACGTCGGCGTCGGGGATTGCCGCCATCATGCGGCGCTGGGACATTTCGCGCTGGGTCTGGCGGATGCGCTGTTTGACTTCCGGGCGACCTTCCTGATCCTTGTGTTCGTCGCGCACTTCCTGCTTGGTCATCAGCAGTTTCTTGTGCGCTTCCCACAGCTGCACCGGCACGTCGACGGCGGCGATGATGATCAACCCGCAGGCCAGCCACAAGGTACTCCAGCCGACCAGCAGCACGCTGTGAATGATCGCTTGATCCAGCGGCTCATGGGCGATGCGCAACAGGTCATCGACGTCGGAGGACAGCACCACCAGCGCCACGCCGAGGGTGATCAGAAACTTGGCTAGCGCCTTGAGCAGTTCGACCACGGCCTTGAAGGAGAACATCCGTTTCAGGCCGGCGGCGGGGTTCATCCGGCTGAACTTGGGGGCGAGCGAGCCGGCGGCGAACAGCCAGCCGCCGAGGGAGATTGGCCCCACGATGGCCGCGATCAACAGAGTGATCATCACCGGCTGAATCGCCAGCAACGCCATCAGGCCCGACTGCATCAGGAACCGGCCCATGGCGCCCTGATCCATCACCACTTCACGGGACAGGGTGAAGTTCAGGCGCATCAGCTCCATCAATTCCTGCGCGAGCATGCCGCCGAAGATCAGCAGTGCTGCGGCGCCAGCCATCATCACGGCGAGGGTGTTGAGCTCTTTGGAACGAGCAATCTCGCCCTTCTCACGGGAGTCCTTTTTGCGTTTCTCCGTGGGGTCTTCTGTTTTGTCCTGACCGCTTTCGCTCTCTGCCATGACTCAGCGCGCCCGTGCCAGTTCGCGTAGCAACTGCAGGGCCTCGCTGGCCAGCGGTTGATACTGGTTGAGAATGTCCGCAAGGCCGACCCAGACGATGAACAGGCCGAGCACCAGGGTCAGCGGAAAACCGATCGAGAAAATGTTCAGTTGCGGCGCAGCGCGGGTCATCACGCCGAAAGCGATGTTGACCACCAGCAGCGCGGTCACCGCCGGCAACACCAGCAACAACGCCGCGCCGAGCACCCAGCCGAGCTTGCCGGCCAGTTCCCAGTAGTGCGCGGTCATCAGACCGCCGCCGACCGGCAGCGTGGTGAAACTTTCGGTGAGGACTTCGAAGACCACCAGATGGCCGTTCATTGACAGGAACAGCAAGGTCACCAGCATGGTGAAGAACTGCCCGATCACCGCCACCGAAACGCCGTTGGTGGGGTCGATCATCGAGGCGAAGCCCATGCCCATCTGGATCGCGACGATCTGCCCGGCCACGGCAAATGCCTGAAAGAACAATTGCAGGGAAAAGCCCAACACCGCGCCGACCAGAATCTGCTCGGCAATCAGCAGCAGGCCGCTCAGATCCAGCGGGCTGACGGCTGGCATCGGTGGCAGCGCCGGGGTAATCACCACGGTAATCGCCACGGCAAAATACAGGCGCACGCGACGCGGAATCAGGGTGGTGCCGAAAATCGGCATGACCATCAGCATCGACGCGACGCGAAACAGCGGCAACATGAACGACGCCACCCAGGTACTGATCTGGGTGTCGGTCAGCTGAAGCAGCGACTGCATGGCTTAGCCGATGACCATCGGAATGTTTTTGTACAGCTGGATGATGTATTCCATGAACGTCTGCACGATCCACGGACCGCCGATGATCAGCGTCACCAGCATCACCAGCAGACGCGGCAGAAAGCTCAGGGTCTGTTCGTTGATCTGCGTCGCGGCCTGAAACATCGAGACCAGCAGACCGACCAGCAGACTCGGCACCACCAGAATCGCGACCATCATGGTGGTCAGCCACAGCGCTTCACGAAAGATATCGACCGCAACTTCCGGCGTCATGGCGAGACACCTCCAAAACTGCTGGCGAGGGTGCCGATGATCAGCGCCCAGCCATCGACCAGCACGAACAGCATGATCTTGAACGGCAGCGAAATGATCAGCGGCGAGAGCATCATCATACCCATGGCCATCAGCACGCTCGCGACGACGAGGTCGATGATCAGGAACGGGATGAAGATCATGAAGCCGATCTGGAATGCGGTTTTAAGCTCGGAGGTGACGAACGCCGGCACCAGAATGGTCAGCGGTGCCTGATCCGGGCTGGCGATGTCGGTGCGCTTGGACAGGCGCATGAACAATTCCAGATCGCTGGTGCGGGTCTGGGCGAGCATGAAGTCCTTGATCGGTACCTGGGCCTTTTCCACCGCTTGCTGCGCGGTGAGGGTTTCGGCCAGATACGGTTGCAGCGCGTCCTTGTTCACCCGATCGAACACCGGCGCCATGATGAACATAGTGAGAAACAGCGCCATACCGGTGAGGATCTGGTTCGACGGCGTCTGTTGCAGGCCGAGGGCCTGACGCAAGATCGAGAAGACAATGATGATCCGCGTGAAGCTGGTCATCAGAATCACGGCCGCCGGAATGAAACTCAGGGCGGTCATGATCAGCAGGATCTGCAGGCTGACCGAGTATTCCTGCGCGCCGTCGGCGTTGGTGCCGAGGGTGATCGCCGGGATCGACAACGGATCGGCAGCCAATGCCAACGGCGCGGCCAGCATCAGGGCCAGCGTCAAGACGATGCGGAGCGCAGCCATTACTTCGTATCCTTCTGATCCTTGCCGAGAATCTTCAGCAGATGCTGGGCAAATTCCGGTGTGGCTTTTTCGCTGGCGGTGGGCACTTCAACCGGCTCTTTGAGCACGTGCAGCGCGGTGATGCTGCCGGGGCTGAGGCCGAGCAGAATCTGCTCGTTGCCGACCTGCACGAGCATCAAGCGGTCACGCGGGCCGAGCGCGCGCGAACCGATCAGTTCGATCACCTGGCCCTTGCCTGCCGGACCTGCCTGCTGCACGCGACGCAACAGCCAGGCGAGGAAGAAGATCAGGCCCAACACCAGCAGCAGGCCGAACACCAGTTGCGTCAATTGCCCGGCCACGCCGCTGTTGACCATCGGCGCGGTGGCGGCAGGCGCAGCAGTGGTCGCGCTCGGCTCGGCGGCCAGCACGCTCAACGGCAATGCCAGCAGAGTCCAGAAAAACCTTTTCACTCAGCGCAGCTTCTTGATGCGTTCGCTTGGGCTGATCACGTCGGTCAGGCGGATGCCGAACTTCTCGTTGACCACTACCACTTCGCCGTGAGCGATCAGGGTGCCGTTGACCAGCACGTCGAGCGGCTCGCCGGCCAGACGATCAAGCTCGATCACCGAACCCTGGTTGAGTTGCAGCAGGTTGCGGATGTTGATGTCGGTGCTGCCGACTTCCATCGAGATCGATACCGGGATGTCGAGAATCACGTCCAGGTTCGGGCCGTCGAGGGTCACCGGATCATTGTTTTTCGGCACGCTGCCGAATTCTTCCATCGGCAGGCGATTAGAGCTGGAAGTACCGGCGTCGGCGGCCAGCAGTGCGTCGATATCAGCCTGACCGGCGTCACCGGTTTCTTCCAGGGCCGCAGCCCATTCATCGGCCAGTGCCTGATCGTCCTGCGCGTTCATATCGTCGTTCATCATGTGTCCTCGGCGGGCAGCAATTCAGTTAAATGCGGGGGTTGAAAGCGCCGCCTCAGCGACGCTCGATAGGCTCGATCACTTGCAACGCGAGGTTGCCTTTGTGCGAGCCCATCTTGACCTTGAAGGCCGGCACGCCGTTGGCGCGCATGATCATGTCTTCCGGCATCTCGACCGGGATCACATCGCCCGGCT
>Ga0308159_1003036_pt1 | contig 17923 bp, 13 predicted proteins | sample PhyCR1_FD_201040 | JGI IMG/M metagenome (GOLD analysis project Ga0308159, IMG submission 201040) | Phyllosphere microbial communities from UC Gill Tract Community Farm, Albany, California, United States - DLSLC.R1 | ecosystem: Host-associated > Plants > Phyllosphere > Unclassified | place: USA... | reverse complement strand
CATTACTCGCTGGCGCATGCCACCGGAAAGCTCGAATGGATACTGATCAAGCCGTCGCTCCGGATCGGAGATATGAACCTTGCGCAGCATCTCCAGTGCCAGTTTGCGGGCTTCGGCCTGCGAACAGTTGCGATGAGCCAGGATAGCTTCCGCGATTTGCTCTCCAATGCGGTAAACCGGGTTGAGGCTGGTCATCGGCTCCTGAAAGATCATAGCGACATCGCCGCCGCGAAGCGATCGAGCTGTTTCTCCGGAGATCTGCGCAAGATCGTAGACGGTTCCATCCTTTCCGACGAATTCGATTCTGCCGGTGGCTACACGGGCGGTCTTTTCTGGGAGCAAGCCCATGATCGACAGACTGGTGACGGATTTGCCCGAACCGGATTCACCAACCACCGCCAGCGTCTCACCCCGCTTCAGATCGAACGAGACGCCATCGACAGCTGTCACCGGGCCGGACGATGTCGCGAATTCTGTTCGCAGGTTCTGCACGGAGAGTTGGACGTCTGCGGGCACGATAGTGGCCGGTTTTGCCGTCGCGCCGCGGTCCTCCTCTTCTGCTCCCAGGAACGGCTTGAGCTTGGTCGTACGCGGATCAAAGACGTCACGGACAGCATCGCACAATGAGTTGACAATGAAAATCGTGACGACGAGTGCGGTACAGGGCCAGACGAGACCAAGTGGGTTCAGTTCGAGATAGGCACGGGCGCCCCGGATCATCAAACCCCACGACGGGGTGGGTGGAACAATACCCAGGCCAAGGAAGCTAAGACCGGACTCCACAACAATCGCAGATGCAACGACTAGGGAAAACTGAACGAAGAGTGGCGCCGCGATGTTCGGCAGAATCGCCTTTCGCATGATGCGGAACGGGCCGGCTCCAAGCGCCCGCATCGCATCCACATATTCTTTTTCCTTGACGGAACGAACTTCGCCATAGGCGATACGTGCAAATTCCGGTGCATAGAAAACTGCCAACGTCGCGATTAGAGTTCCCGTCCCCGGTCCAGTGAAGGCGATCACCAGCAGTGCCAGAAGGATCGGCGGAAAGGCGAGCATAAATTCCGCCGTCCGCACAGTGAGAATCTCGGCGATGCCACCAAAATAGCCCCCGACCATTCCCGCGGTGATGCCTATCAGCGCTGCAACCGCGCCAGTTGCGATGGCCACGCTGAGAGAGACCTGCGCGCCATGAAGTAACCGGCTGAGGATGTCTCGCCCGAACTCATCTTGGCCAAGCCAATGGGTGGTCGATGGCGCAGTCAGTTTGCCACTGATATCCATCGCAAGTGGGTCGTAGGGAGCAATGACGGGCGCCAGTGCCGCAACGAGGATGAGCAGGAGCAGTGCAAAGCTCGGCAGTGCAAGATGACGGAATTTGGCGTTTTGCCAGATCGTTGCAAGTAATGTCATGATTTACGCACCTGCGGATCCAGAACCGAATAGAGGACGTCGACGATAAAGTTGAGCAGAATGAACAATGATGCCGTCACCAACACAATGCCTTGAACTTCTGGATAGTCTCGACTCTCAACAGCCCTGACGAGGAAACCGCTCATGCCAGGCCAGTTGAAGATGTACTCGACTAGCACGGTACCGCCGAGCATCGTGCCCATCTGCAGACCGGTCACCGTCAGCACGGGGCCAAGAGAATTGCGCAGCACATGCCGTATCAGGATACGCCGCTCCTTCAGGCCCTTTGCCCGCGCGGTGCGAACCCAGTCTTGCTGGAGAACATCGAGAACCGTCGAACGGGTCATTCGAATGATGATAGCTGAGAAACCGACCGCAATCGCCGCCGATGGCATCAGCAGCAGCGTGAGATGCGCGAGCGGCGATACGCTGAATGGCACGAAGCCGCCGGCCGGCACCAGTCGCAGCAAAAGCGCGAACACCAAGATGAACAGGGTTCCAAGCACGAAGGTCGGAACCGAAAGCGCTAGGCTCGTGACCGCTCCCAGCAGCCGATCGACGAACTGCCCCCGTCTGCGTGCGGCAAGTACCCCAAGCGGGATGCCAACAAGCAATGCAAGGAAGGTTGCCATTCCGATCAGTTCAAGCGTGCGTGGAAGGCGCTGGGCGATGTTACCCAGCACATCCTCGCCGTCTTGGAAGCTCCGGCCGAGGTCGCCATTTGCCAACCTCGACAAATAGTTCGTGTACTGCTGATGCAGTGGTAAGTCGAGACCGAGACGCGAACGCATCTCGGCAACCGCTGCAGGATCCGGATCCATGCCGTCGGAAGAGAGCATGACCTCGACCGGGTCTCCCGGAACAACATGCAGGATCATGAAAACTGAAGTGGCAACCAGAAATATCATGATCGCCGCCACGGCAGATCGCCGGGCAAGATAGATGAGCATTGTGCCCTCCCACGTGTGAGCCGCCGCTCAACCGATATTGACCTCGTCGAAAGCGATTCCCGACTGGTTGATCAGAAAATCCGGCAATGTTTTGAAGTCCTTCACACCATCCCGCAGCGCGAACGCCTGGGTGCGGTAGTTTAGGAACGTTACCGGTGCAATTTCCTGAACGGCGTGCTGAAGCTCCGTGTAAATTTCGAGGCGCTTGGCTGGGTTCACTTCGTGGCGACCGCGCAGCAACAAATCGTCGAGCTTGGGATCGGCAAGCCCGAAGGAACGACGATAGGAATTCGAACCGGAGCCAAACAACGCGGTCAACTCGTCAGGATCGCCCAATTCGTTCGCGCCACCATTGATAGCGAAGTGGTAGCGGCCCTCATTCCCTTGATTGACGCGAACGCCCCATTCGGGAAGGCTCAATTTGATGTTCATGCCGACGGCCGCCAACTGCTGCTGGATGATCTCGGCGGGGTCCTTGTGAAAACTGTAAGTGCTGGTAGCAAGGAAAGTAGCTTGCAGGTTCTCGGCACCAGCCTCCTTAAGGAGCGATCTGGCCTTGTCGGGATCGTAAGGCCAGAGGTGCTCCAGCTCTTTCGACTTAAATTCAGACCCGTCAGGAATTGGCACGCCGTCCAGTACCTTTCCGAAGCCAAGAAAAGCACCCTGAACCAGATCGTCTCGATTGATCGCGTAGGATACGGCTTGGCGGATACGAGGATCCGTGAATGGCCCCTGCTTCAAATTGAAGACAAGGTACATATACAGCCCAAGGGCTGACTGCATTGAGATCCCGGGCTTTTCGGATAGGCTCTTCATGCTTTGCGCCGGAACATATTCGATGATGTCCACGTCACCCGCCTCTAGAGCAGCAACCCTGAGGCTGTCGTCTGCATAAACCACAAACCGCAGAGTTTCGGTTCTGGGGAGACCAGGCTTGTAGAAGTCAGTGCGAGCCTTGAACGTCAGCGAAACACCCTTTTCCGAGCTCTCGAGCCGATATGGCCCTGCCCCGATCAGAGCATCCGGCTTGTCCATCTGCTTGCCGAAGACGACTGCAGCATGCGGACCCGCAAGGACTGCTGCAAACGAAGGCGTGGGGCGTTTGAGAATAATACGGACGGTCTTAGTATCGACGGCCTCAATCGTTTCGATTTCTTGAAATGCTTGCCGCAGGTATGCGGTGGATTTCTCGCCGCGGATCGCTTCAAACGAGACTTTTACATCTTCGGCCGTGACCGGCTCGCCGTTCTGAAAGGTGGCGTTGGTCCGAAGTTTGAACAGATAGGTTCTTGCGTCGGTCGACTCCCAACTCTCTGCAAGCTCCGGCTGAATCGCGCCTTTGTCGTTGAAGCTCAACAGTCCGCGGAACAGAAGCATCTTGATTGTACGTGAAGCCGCTCCCGAATGCTCGAACGCTCTGAGGTTCGGGGGATACGCGGAAAGCGCATAAGTGACAGTCCCTAGGGTAGCCGCGCGAGCTATGCCGCCAAACATCGCCGGCGCAAGCAATCCTGCTCCAATTGCACCGCTGCCCAACAGAAAGGCGCGACGAGTCGGAGACATTCTCCCAATGAGATCATTCGCAAAAATTACCATCGTTCCACTCCTTATTTTTCGTTTTTTCAAGCACAGAGCTAGAGTGCCAAGTTTTGGCAGTTCACCTTTCGTCAGACCTCTGCAGACCGCTAAGAGCTCTCTCGGTCAGTTCGTTGCCGTAGTCCCGAACGGCCGCGGCCTCAGACACGACTCCATCGCGGAGATCCTGTGCCAATTCTCCGGCAGATCGTTCCATTGGATCGCCAAAACCTGCGCCACCGGGTGTTTCGAGTCGCACGCTCTCGCCTGCGCGCAACACAACGTGGGCAACTTTCGAAGGCAGGATTTCCTGGTCGGAACGCTCAGGATTGCGCCTCAGAATTCCGCAGCCGCCGTCGAGCCCGCCGAACACACCCTCAGCGCCCTTCTTGTGGCTATCCGATCGGGCTGAGAATATCGTGCCGTCTTGAAGAACGCGGATTTGGCGTACGATGCCAAGTCCACCGCGATGTCTTCCCGCCCCACCCGAATCTTCCGCCAAGCCATACTCTTCGACCACAAGCGGAAATTCGTTCTCGAGAGCTTCCGTCGGTAGGTTAAGGCTGTTCGTGATATGCACGTGGACTCCGTCCATACCATCACGCTCGCTTCGAGCACCGCTGCCACCGCCCAGTGCCTCGCCACAGACGTAGAGATCGTTGCCGCCGTTCCGCGTCCCCGAGAAGTTCATGGATGGCAAAACATCGTTGCTCGACGCAATAATCCTGTTTGGTGGAAGAAGGCCGCGGAATGCGCCGAAAACGGCACCTGCGATCTTTTGGCAGGTGATGGACCGAGCGCCGCATGCAGCCGGATGGATGGGGTTTGCAATCGAACCGCGTGGGGCCTCCACAGTGATAGCTTCAAACATGCCACTGTTCGGCATGAGGTCCGGATCGAGCAGCGCCTTCACGCAATAATAGATGGTCGCCTTCAGGGCGCTGGCCGATACATTCAGTGCACCACGAGCCTGCGGGCCGGTCCCGGCAAGATCGAAGTGGAGATGATCGCCACTCACGGTAACAGAAACCGCTATCGGCACCGGATCACCACCGTTGCCATCGTCGTCCAACTGCGTAGTGAATGCGTATTCGCCATGCTTCAGATTGGCGATACGCCGGCGCAGACGCCGATTGGTGTACTCCAACACATCGTCAATGGCGCGATCGACGTTTTCCAGCCCCATCTTCAGGAACAGGTTTTTCGCAGCGGCGCCACCTTTGAGATTCACAGCGATCTGCACGTTGAGATCGAGCTGCCGTTCTTCTGACAGGCGCGAATTCAATGCAATGAGTCGAATGAGGTCATGATCGATTGCCCCCGCCCGCACGACCCGCATGGCCGGAATACGAATTCCTTCGGCAAAGATGGTCGCTGACTTCGCCGAGGTAGAGCCCGGCACAGCGCCGCCGACGTCGGAATGGTGACCAATGTTGGCAGCAAAAGCCTTCACTTCGCCATCAATGAAAATTGGCGTAACAATCGAAATATCCGGAAGATGGGTTCCCCCCGCGACATAGGGGTCATTGCAAATGAACGCGTCGCCTTCGACCATCCCGGATACGGGACAAAAAGCGAGGACAGCTTCCATGCTGCCCATCAGCGAACCGAGGTGGAGCGGGATATGGGTGCCCTGGGCGAGGAGCCGTCCCCGGGCATCGAAAAGGCCGACGGAGAAATCCCTGCGTTCCTTGATCTGAGTTGAGAACGAAGCCCGCATCATATTGATGGCCATGCTCTCGGTGATTGAAAGCAGGCGATTGCTGAAAATCTCCATGGCAATGGCATCGAATTTACGTGGAGACTCTTTTATGTTTGTATCCGAAGTCATTGATGCGGTGCCTTATGCTTGAACAATGATGTTGCCAGCGGCATCTACTGTCGCCCGCTGCCCAGGAAGTACGATCGTGGTGGAGCTCATCTCATCGATGACCGCGGGGCCTGCGACAACCTGGTCGACAGGTAGCGCCGACCGTTCATAGATCGGTGTTTCCAGCCATCCATCTTCACCGAAGAAGACGGGACGCGTTCCGATCTGCGCTTCTATTACCGAAGCGCCGCCGAAATGGGGAGCGGGATCGAATTTCGATGTAATGCCGACCGCCTGAACGCGGCAGTTCACAATCTCTACATCCCGATCAGGAATATCGTATCCATACTCCGCCTTGTGTGCCTCCCCGAACTCCTTCAGGAAGAGGGCTAGGCCCGTCTCATCGAGATCATTGACTGGAACCGTTATCTCATAGTTCTGGCCTCGATAGTGGGCATCGACCGCAAGGTTATACCGGCGGTCCGTCTCCGGAACTTTCTCACCAGCTAGCCACGCAGCTCCTTCGTGTTTGAGTTCACGCAGCAGATTCCAGACCTCTTTCCATGTCTGCAGGGTCGCCACAGTCAGGCAGGTTCTGACGAAATCGAGACTGACGTCCGAAAGCAAAGCGCCGCGTGCGCACATCGTGCCAGGTTCTTGCGGGATGAGAATCCGCTTGATCCCGCATTCGCGCGCCACTTCCGTTGCATGCAACGGACCAGCTCCACCGTAGGCAAACAACGTCAGGTCATCGAGATCATAGCCGCGTTCAGTGGTGACAGCCCGAATAGCGCGGCTCATGTTCGCAATCGCCACCTGCAGGATCCCGTAGGCCGCATCGTCCACCGTCAATTCCAGCGGATCAGCAACCTGCTTCTTGATCGCCTCCAGCGCCAATTGTCGGTTGATCGGCATGCGTCCCCGAAGTAGCGCGACAGGATCCAATCGATTGAGCGCGATATTGGCATCGGTCAGTGTGGGCATCGTACCGCCGCGATCGTAAGCCGCAGGGCCGGGAACCGCACCGGCGCTTCGCGGTCCGACCTTCAGCGCCGAGGCATCGTCGACGCTCGCAATGCTTCCGCCGCCGGCGCCGATCACATGAATATCGACCATCGGCAGCTTCACCGGGTGGTCCGCGACCATGCGGCCTGACGTAAATAGCGGACGGCCACCCAAAATCAGCGCTACGTCGGTGCTAGTACCCCCGACGTCGAAGGTAACAAGATTGGACATTCCGGCGCGAGTGCCGACATTGGCAGAGCCCACCACGCCGGCAGCAGGGCCAGACAGACACGTCGCGACAGGAAGACGGCGCACGCTATCGAGAGAGAGCACACCTCCATTAGAGTGGATAGTCATCGGCTCGACCTGGATACCGATATCGGCGATACCTCCGCTCAGACGGCTCAAATAGCGATCCATTTTCGGACCGACATACGCGTTGAGGACCGTGGTTGAGGTGCGCTCATACTCTCGGAACTCCGGCAAAACCTTGGATGAGATGCTGACATAAACGTCGGGCATCGCGTCGCGGACGATTGCCAGCGCTCGCTCTTCGTGTTCCGGGTTACGGTAGGAGTGGAGGAAACAGATTGCGATGGCTTCTACGCCGGAGGCGTTGAGCGTTGCAATTTGCTCCCGCAACTGGTTCTCGCTAAGCGCGAGCGTTTCCTGGCCTGTTGCGGACAGGCGCTCATCCACCTCAAGCCGCCTAAATCGTTCGACTAAAGGCGGCGTCTTGCTGACTGACGTGTCATAGAGCGAAGGACGATTTTGTCTGCCGATTGCGAGCACATCACGAAAGCCGCGCGTGGTAAGAAGGCCGGTCCGTGCACCGCGCTCCTCGATTATCATGTTTGTGGCGACGGTTGTACCATGGCCGATATAGTCAACATCGCTCGCAGGAAACGCGAACTCGTCTACGATCCGCTGGAGGCCATCGAGAATTGCTTCGGACGGATCAGCGGGCGTCGAAGACAGTTTGAAAAACTGGACCGATCCGTCCGTGGTGTTTTGTACGACGAAGTCGGTAAAAGTGCCGCCGACGTCAATTCCTATCCTGCGCATTGAGTCCCCATCTCCATCTCTGACACTTGGATGTCATCTTCTTCTGACTACCTTTTCGCATCTGTAGGCATTAGTCCAAATCGAAATTTTAAGAGATGTATTCTGCTAGGTTATACTATTGGAGAGGATACTTTAGAACGATCCGAGTCTTTCCTTTTGAGCGGGCCTGTAAGTCATTCAGATCACGCATTAACTGAACGGGATTTCTGCTCCGCCTTATCGATCATCCGACATCGCAAAGCGCGCGCTTTCTATCAGGAACTCGTGCCCACCCCATGATTGGACGGGCAACGGAAACGAGTGAGAGTGACGCGCTTCAGATCGCGCAGCACGTCGAGATGCAGCAACTCTTTGAAGGGTGTCGGAGCGGCCGGCGCGCACGCACTCCAACGACTGCTTCCTAATCCGCCGACCTTGATCTCCACTTCCATCATCCGTTTGGTGAACTGAAAGTCGAGGAAAGATGCCGACGCTACTGGACCAGCCGACAGATTACGGCTCCATTAACCGTTACTCCGATGCCAAACAATACCTCGGCCGTTCGTTGATCGCGGAGCCGACCTGCGGCGTCGCGATATTCCAGCCGTCGTGGGCCAACACCTCAAGCATGAGAATCTGCCAGCTGTCGGGGTCAGTTGCGGTCAGAAGCGCTCCTGTGCGTTTGGTTGCGTCATAGCGAGAACCGTCCAGACAGGCCACGTGACCGTCGGCTTCGGTTGCAATCAGCGTCCCCGCGAGGTGATCCCAAGGCGTGAGGCGGTCCAGCATCACGAAATGTCCATGGCCGCTGGCGAAAGCGCGATACATATGTGCGGCACAGCGATGGCTGGAAAACATCCGCGCCTTGGCTAGCCTTGCGAGAATATCGGGTTTGACAGCGGGCGGCAGAAAGTCGGTCGAGACATACCCGACCATCTCCGGCAATGAGACGGGTGTCGAGACGGAAAGCCGCCGCTCGCTCCCGTCGGGCCGGATCAGGAAAGCGCCGCCGCCCTGTTCGGCCATCACCCAGTCGTCGCTCATCGGATCGTAGATGATACCAGCGACCGGTTTGCCCTGACGCACGACGGCAGCCATAACCCCAAACAACGGCATACCGGACACGAAATTCGCCGTGCCGTCGAGCGGATCGACCACTACCGCCGTCTCGGCGTGATCGAGACGGTCGAGGAGACTTGGATCCGACGACGCACTCTCCTCGCCGACAAACAGGACGCCGGGCATCATGCGCTCGATCTCTCGCTTCAGGAAACGCTCCGCCGCCTCGTCTGCAGCGGTGACCAGATCGGTTGCATCTGCCTTGGCACGAACATCAAGCTCCCGGATCTGTTGGAAACGGGGCAGGATTTCCTGACGTGCGGCCTGACGAACCTTGTCGGCGAGTTTACGGAGTTCGAACAGCATGGGCATGTCTCTCTTCTATGATGCACGCTAGATACGAGCGGCCGCGACCTCCCGCGCAGTTTCGGAATTATGCGTCTCGAGGAAGGATCGCAGCGCTGCCATCTCGTCGGTCTGGATCGCGGAAAAGCCCGCCTGCAACAGACGTCCCCAAATCGCGTCAGGATCCTTCAGCGCGGCGCTATCGGTAAAACCCGGTGAGGCGACGGAATCGAGCGTGTTCACCCACAGCGTGATACCGGCATCGTGGAAACGCTGCTGGATCGCATCGACTTGGGACAGATCCCGGAACGAGGCCTCGCAGATCAGGGGCTTCAGCTCAATCGCGAGCTTCACCTGCTTTCGCCAGTCGTCATGCTCCAGATGGGTGCGCGCGATGAAGGGAACATTCTGCGACGTGATATTTGCCCTGATCCAGGCAAGATCGACCTCAGTTTTGAGATCGGCCCAGAAATCGACCTGCTTTTCGACGCCCATCATCCGGGCATAGGCCAGCACCTCGGGGATGATATGCCGATGCTTGATGTCGAGGTGGATGAAGATCCTGTCACGCGTGAGCTCGAACACATTGCGCAGGCTTGGAAGTTTCTCCCCGGTGACGGGATTTCCTGGTCCGCCGTCGCGGTTAAGCAGCGCAAGCGACGTCAGTTCCTTTAGCGTTAATTGCTCCGGCTCCATGTCGACGCCAGTCATACGTTCAAGCGTGTCGTCGTGCAGCAACACGAACTCGCCGTCCGCCGTGCAGCGCACATCGATCTCGACAACGTCATAGTCCGCGTCAATCGCTCTTTGGATGGAGAGCAAGCTGTTTTCCGGGGCATCGTCCCAGATGCCGCGATGGGCAACGATCGCGCATCGGCGATGCGGATCGGCAATGTAGTCGAAATAGTTCATTTCTGGTCTTTCGTTGTAGCGGAAAATGCCCCTGCGATTGCCTTGCCTGTTACCGTGTCGAAGAGGTGCAGCTTGGTCTGAGGACATGAGAGGAGCAGCGCGTTGCTGTCGGGTGCCTGAGAGCCGAACGGTGTGGTGATGCGAATCATGGTGCCTGAGAGGTCGGCGGCCAGGATCGAATGTGATCCGAGATCCTCGCGATAGCGGGTATGTGCTTTGAGGCTCGAAGGCTGGACGCTGTGCTCAACCACGATGTCCTCAGGGCGAATGCCGAGCTGGAAATTGCCCTTCAGGTGGGATTTGGCGACAAGTTGGCCATCGGAAAGACGCAGGACCGAACCATCGCCGCTCACCGGCAGGATATTCATGGGCGGCGAACCGATGAACTTCGCGACGAAGACAGACGCCGGATGGTGATAGATTTCCTTCGGCGTGCCATATTGCTCGACCTCACCCTTATTGAGGATCAGGATACGGTCGGCGAGCGTCATCGCCTCCACCTGATCATGGGTGACGAAGACTGTGGTCGCGCCGATCCGCCGATGCAGTTCGGCAAGTTCGATGCGGGTGTCGTGGCGTAACTGGGCGTCAAGGTTCGAAAGCGGTTCGTCGAACAGCAGGACCGCCGGTTCGCGGACGATGGCGCGGCCGATCGCGACGCGCTGGCGCTGGCCACCGGAAAGCTGGCCGGGCTTACGCTCGAGATAGTCGGTGAGCCCGAGCATTTTTGCGACGACTTCGACCCGGGCGCGGCGTTCGGCCTTCGTGTACCCGGCGATCTTCAGGCTGTAGGCAATGTTGTCGAATACCGTCATATGCGGATAAAGCGCATAGTTCTGGAACACCATGGCGCAGCCGCGTTCCTTCGGCTCCAGATCCTGGACTTCACGCTCGCCGATGACGATCTTGCCGCTGCTGACCCGTTCAAGGCCGGCAATCATCTGCATGAGCGTGGACTTGCCACAGCCGGAGGGGCCGAGAACGACGGTGAACTCACCAGCCCTGAACTCGACGTCGAGCTTCGGGATGACGGCGATTTTTCCATAGGTCTTACTTACTCCGTCGAGCCTGATGTTGGCGGCCGCGATATGGATCGCGGGATCGATGGCGTTCATTGCTATTTCTCCGACAGAACGAGGCCCTGGACGAGATACCGCTGCAGAAGAGCGATCATCGCCAAGGGGATGATGGATACGAGGATGGCGCCAGCCATGATCAGCGGATAATCCGGAACCGCGCTGTCTTCGACGATAAGCCGCGCCAAGCCGACGACTGCTGTTTGTGTATCAGCCGTCGACGAGGCCACGAGCGGCCACAGATAGCTGGTCCAGCCGCTGAGGAAGATCAGGACGAAAAGAGAGGCGAAGCTCGTGCGTGACAGCGGCAGCAGGATGTCGAACAGAAAGCGGATCGGTCCCGCGCCGTCCATGCGTGCGGCCTTGAACAGGTCCTTAGGCAGGGTCAGGAAGAACTGCCGGAACAGGAACGTCCCCATGCCGTGCGCGAGCAGCGGCGCGATGAGCCCAACCCGCGTATTGAGAATGCTCCATTCCATATGGAACGGGGCGCCGAAGACCGTCGCGATCAGATCGTTCAAACCGGTCGCATCGAGCATGGCATTCAGGGGAGAGAACACGTTGGATGCCACCTGATAAGTGGTCACGAATCGCATATCGAGCGGGAGGATGACGGTGGCGAGGATCAGAGCGAAAGCGACGCCGGCCCAGCGGACACGAAAATAGACGATCGCATAGGCCGACAGGAAAGACAGGATGCACAATGCCGTCGCCGTTCCGACGGCGACGATGAGGCTGTTCAGCATCTGAAGCGGGATCGACGTTTCGGTGAAGATACGCTTGATGTTGATGACGAACTGATCACCCAGCGACCAGACGAGACCATTCTGAAGCATGAACTCGTAGGAGTGCGAGGCCGTGGTCAGGGTCAGGTAAAGCGGGACGACGATATAGGCGATGCCGACGATTAGGATCAGGCTTGCTGCGATGTTGATGGAGCGTGCGTTCTCGACCATGGCTTACCGCTCGTAGTTGATGCGCCGTCCGAGCAAGGCGAACTGCAAAGCGGCGACGAGGATGAAGAAGACCATGAGGATTGCGGTCTGGGTGGAAGCGCCCGACAGGTCGTAACTGGCGAAGCCATCGAGATAGATCTTGTAGACGAGCAGCGTCGTTGCACCGCCCGGCCCGCCCTTTGTGATCGTGTCGATCAGGGCGAAGGCGGAGGTGACACTTTCGGTAAACTCGAGAACCAACGTCAGGAAGATCTGCGGCATGATCAGCGGAAGCTGGAGGTCGAAGATGCGGCGCCATGGACCAGCGCCATCCATGGCCGCGGCCTGGATAACGGTATGCGGAACGGCGCGCAGGCCCGCCAGCAGGATCACGAAGTTGAACGGGATATTGCCCCAGACATGGGCGGCAATCAGTGTCACATAGGCGTCGAAACTGTCGAAGGCAGGATTCCAGATGCCCGGAAACAGTTCGTTGAGCGGCGTCATGACGCCGACGAGCGGATTGAAGATGAAGGCGAAGACCAGACCGATCGAGGCGCCGGCGATGCCTTTCGGCCAGACAAGGATGTTTCGGGCGGGCAGTGACATGCGGATGCCCCGGTCGGCTGCAATCGCCAGGATCAGCGGCACGAGGACAGCGAGTGACGAAGCTGTCACCATGAAGATCAGCGTGCGCCAGCTCGCCTTCCAGAATTCCGGATCGGACAGCACACGGGCGAAATTATCCCAGCCGACGAATTCCGAGCCGCCGCCGAAGGGGCGCTCCAGATAAAACGACCAGTAAAACGCCTGGAAGACCGGCGCGTAGAAGAAGAGAAGTACCAGCAGGAAAAGCGGCGCCACCAACAGCAGCGGTAGCCAGCGATGTCGAAACATGGTGGATTCAATAAACATATGACGCCCCGAGCAATGGGAGAGGCATGGGGCACATTCGCCCCATGCCGTGATTATCGATCAGGGTAATTCCACACCCTTGTAAGTCTGCTGAAAGCGCCGCAGCAACTCGTCGCCACGCTTCTTGGCAGTGTCGAGTGCGGCCTGCATCGTCTGCTGACCGGCGAAAGCCCTCTGGGTCTCCTCCGTCCAGATCTGGCGGAACTGGATATAGGAGCCGAGCCGGATACCGCGCGTATCCGGCGTCGCGGGCGCACTCATCGACTCGATGCCGATCTCTGCTGTTGCATATTTGGGAGAGCTTGCATCCGGGCTCTTCGCAATAGCGTCGAGCACGTCGTTGGTGACGGGCACGTAGCCGGTCGCCGCCGCGAAGGTCATCTGCTGTTCCGGCGTGCGCACGAAGTTCAGGAAAGCCTTGGCGCCCTCGATCTCGTCCTTGCTGTGGCCCTTCATGATGTAGATCGAGGCGCCCCCGACCAGCGTGTTGTGGCGGGTTTCGCCCTTATACATAGGCGCCATGCCGACCGTCAGTTCGTATTTGCCCTCGAACGCCTTGGTGAATGTGGTGTAGGAGCCGGACGACGCCTCGATCATCGCGCATTCGCCGGAAGAGAAGGATGCCACCAGATTGCCGCCCTTGGTGTCGCCGTTCAGACGGACAAGGCCTTCCTTGCGCCAGTCGACGAGATTGCCGAGGTGTTTTGCGATCAGTCCCTTGTTGAAGGTATATTCTGCATCGAGACCGTCATAACCATTGTGCTTCGAGGCGATCGGCTGGCCGTGCCGGGCAGCGAACTGTTCGAAGACGATCCAGGGCTCGGCATTGGTGACGAACGGGCATGTGCTTCCGGACGCCGTCAGCTTCCGCGCCGCGTCAACGACTTCTTCCCAGGTCTCCGGCGTCTTCGTGATGCCTGCTTTCTCCAGCTCTGTCTTGTTCGTGTAGAACAGCAGGGTGGAGGCATTGTAGGGCTGGGCGAAGAGCTTGGCCTTCGATGTTTCGTAATAGGTGCGGGCGCCGGCGATATAGCTGTCCCACTTCACGTCCGGCAGTTCATCCTGCACTGGCACGACCGCGTCCGACAGCATCAGGTCAAGTGTACCGGCATCGAGCACCTGTAGGAGGACCGGTGCGTTCTTGGCGCGATAGGCGGCAATCGCCCTCTGCATCAGGACTTCATAATTGCCCTGGCCGACGCAGGTGACCTTGTGCTCGCTCTGGGAAGCGTTGAAGGCGTCGCACTGTGTCCGGATCGCGGTTTCGACCGGGCCGGTGTTGCCGTACCAGAATTCTATATTGGCGGCATGAGCGGATGTGGCGCAGCAAAGAAGTGCCGCGGCGGCAAGCGTTGAAAGCTTCATAGAGACCTCCGTTGAGACATCGCCGAGCCCTCCTCGGCCGATTGAGCGACGTCTTAGTTACTCAGCTAGAGTAACAATAGTGTGACAAAGCGCAAGAGCTTGAATCGGGAAAAAATCAACGTTAGTAATCTCTCGCTTCGAGAGATCGGTTTCGTTTATACCCTTGCGTGGTAAGTTATTGAGGATGATCAATGGGATATTCGCCCTACGCGTTGATCGCGCCACGTTTTTTCCGGCCGACGGACGATGCGGTCGCCACGCCGAACGAGCGCGCGCTCCTGCGTGTCATCTGGCGTAATCCCGGCGTTTCAAGAACGGAACTGACCGGCCTCACCGATCTTGCCCAGCAGACGATCCATCGCTTGCTCGATCAACTGGCGGAGCGCAGGATCATCAGTCTCGGCTTGCCCAAACCCGGTCTCGGAAAAGGGCAGCCCAGTCCCATGCTGATGCTGGACGGTGCCTATGCCTGGTCGTGCGGCATGTCGGTCAACACAGATGTCGTCGACGTCTGTCTGATGAATTTTGCCGGCTCGGTTCTGGTGGAAACGAATGTCCAGCTTAAGGAAAAGACCGTTGCTCAGGCGCTGGAGCGGGTGCGAGATTGGGTGCGGGATCAACAGGGCAAGCTTGGTCTGTCGGACGAGCGCTTTTTCGGGGTCGGGCTTGGCATCGCAGGGTTTCATGTAAGCGGGACCAGCTTCAATGCCTCGCTGCCGCTACATGAATGGTCGCTGATCGAACTCGGGCCGCTTCTGACGACCTATTTTGACAGGCCCGTCTGGGCGCTGAATGGCGGCAAGACCGGCACGATCGCCGAGTCCATGTTCGGCGTCGGCCGTTATATCAAAGATTTCGCCTATCTCAGTTTCAACTATGGTTTTGGCGGCGGCCTCATCTGTGACGGAGAACTGCTGCACGGCGGCAATGGCAACGCCGGCGAGTTCTCGCAGATGTACGAAGACGAGGAGGTCACCCGCCGCCCCGCTCTTCAGATCATCCTCGAGAAGCTTAAGGCTCACGGGGTAGATGTCCCCTCGATCACCTATCTCCGCAGGAACTTCGATCCGAAGTGGCCGGGTGTTGCTGAATGGCTGGATGAGATCACGCCGGCCTATAATCGTCTGATCAACGCGATCTGGGCGGTCTACGATCCACAGGCCATCGTCTTCGGCGGACAGATTCCGCCTGGACTTGCCGAAATGATGATCGAGCGGACACGGCTGTTCGGCAAGCCACGTTACGGTGTCGGCCGAGCGAGCCCAAAGCTGATTATTTCGGAAATAAAACCGGATGCCGCTGCAATGGGTGCGGCCGCAACGCCGTTCAAGCTGACGTTTTTCTAGGTCAGGTCCACACTATCTCTGGCTTCGGACTTGAACCGGCACTCCTCTCTGAACGGGACTTTGAAGGAGTCGTGTCTACGAAAAGCGACACAGTTGCTGTAGTCGCGACGCCTAAACACATCGCCATTCCGTTATCCACACACCTATGCGACACCTGGTTTAACGACAGCCTTACCGTCCTATGTACACGCCATAGCTCGCTAATTCGCGATTGATCAACGTGAGGGCTTCCACCGTTCGCGATCTATTGTTTTCTATCTCCTCACAGGCCCATCCCGAGGAGATGCAAGATGAACGCGACAGCGAACACGCGAATTGGAAAAACGATCAGACGACAACAGTTGCGTGAGATCGTGCCGTTAGCTGATAGCACTATCTACGAAATGGAACAGCGGGGGGAGTTTCCACGCCGCTTCGCTTTGACCCCACGATGCGTAGTTTGGGATCTGGGCGAGGTTCAGGCATGGCTTGCTGCCCGTCGCTCAAAACCCATTTCCCGTGCGTCCGGCCCCGACGTGAAACAACGTCGGGCCCGCCCGGTCAAAGAGCAGGATCCGGCGCCAGGATCGGCATCGACGGCGGGATGAGCGTTGGCACGTACTTCTTGCCGTCGACCCAAGCGTCCAAGATGTCCGACCACTCTTGCATCATGTGTCGGCGCTGCACTTCATACTCGGCTTTGTTATAGACGCCGCGCGAAGAGCGCCCATCCTCATGCGCCAGGCACTTTTCGATCCAGTCGCTGTTGAAACCGAGTTCGTTCAGCAGAGTCGAACCGGTCCGCCGCAGATCGTGAACCGTAAACGGCTCCAAGGGCAAACCTTCAGCCTTCGCCCGTTCGACAACTGCATAGGTAACCCGGTTGAAGGTGGCGCGCGACATTGGAGCCCCCGCGTCGTACCGCGACGGCAGAAGGTATTTTGAATTTCCTGCGCAGGTTTTCAGGGCGATCATGATGTCGAGCATCTGGCGCGATAGGTAGACGTTATGCGCTTTTGATCGCTTCATCCGTTCCTTCGGAATCGTCCAAACCGCATTTTCGAAGTCGACTTCGTCCCAAACCGCGTCCTGCAATTCGCTCTTCCGCACCATCGTGAGGAGATAGAGCCGCATCCCCAGGCGGATCGTGGGAAGCGTGGCGACGTGTTCGAGTTGCTTCAGCATCACCCGAATTTCAGAGGGCGAAAGCGAGCGGTCCTTCGGCACAAAGGTGGCGATCGACGCCGGACCCACTTCGTCGGCCGGGTTGGCGACCTTCTCCCCATGCAAGATGGCGAAGCCGTAAATCTGCTTCAGGATGTCTCGCACATGGATAGCCGTCGCCGGGGCACCCCGTTCAACGATGCTGCCGCAATGTGCCCTTAGATCGTCCGGCGTGATCTCAGTCAGGAGACGATTGCGCCAGACAGGTAATAGCTCCCGTTCGAAAATGGAACGCCGCATGGCACGCGTACTGTCCGCCATAGGCGCCGCAGTGAGCCACTTCTCCCCGAACTCTCCAAAACTCTTCGCCTCTTTCAGGCGACGCTTATCGCGCTGCTTCTCGATCGCAGGCGATCGTCCTTCAGCAACGGCGCGCCTCGCGTCGATGCATTTCTCCCGAGCTCGGGCAAGCGAGATACCATCGCGCCCGTACCTGCCCAGATAAACAGTCTCCCGGCGGCCGTTGAGCCTGTAGTCTAAGCGAAATGAGATCGCACCACTGGGCATAACGCGGACATACATGCCGTCGCGGTCGGCGACTTTGTACATCTTCTCTTTTGGTTTCAATGCCTTGAGGGCGGCGTCCGTCAGCATCCCTACTGCCTCCTGAAAAGTACCGTCAGCACAAATCCGGGGCTCAGTGACAGATATTCACCATTGTATTCAATGGCTTAATACGAAAAAAGTACCGTCACGAGCCTCATTGCCCCTGACGGTACTTTCAAAAATGCGGCCAAGCAATACGCCCAAGGCCCGTCAGACGGGCCGCCAGGCTTAAACTATACCCGCCGATAGCTGTCGATTGCTACCAGAAGATTTATTTTTGTTTTCAGTAACTTACGTCGTGCCGTGGCGCAATTTCGGCGGCTTTTGGATGGGCCTGAATCATTCCCACTCGATCGTGCCGGGTGGCTTGGACGTCACATCGTAGACGACGCGGTTGATGCCCTTGACCTCGTTGATGTTGCGG
>Ga0308159_1003035_pt1 | contig 17924 bp, 12 predicted proteins | sample PhyCR1_FD_201040 | JGI IMG/M metagenome (GOLD analysis project Ga0308159, IMG submission 201040) | Phyllosphere microbial communities from UC Gill Tract Community Farm, Albany, California, United States - DLSLC.R1 | ecosystem: Host-associated > Plants > Phyllosphere > Unclassified | place: USA... | reverse complement strand
GATGGCATCCTGTAATTCGAAATGAAAAATATTTGCACTGGCATAAAAACGGTTGTTTTTGCTGTTAAAGCGCATACCAGCTTCATAATTCCAGCCTAGCTCGGCTTGGAGGTTATTATTTATGTTGTTGTCTGATGCCCGAACTTCGGCAATAGTAGGTGGCGAATAACCTTTGCTAACGGATGCTCTTAACGAAACTGACTTACTTAATAAATAGGAGGCTGCAATTTTTGGCATTACCTGGTTACGGAATTTACGTTTTTGTACTTCTACAGGAATTGGGAAAACGCTTTCGTACTCATAATTGAAGAAATTAATACTTGTAGCCAGCTCCACCAAAAGTTTTCTCTTAATGTCAAAATTTATCCTGGCAAAGGCAAAATCCTGGTTCGCTTTTAACCGGTCAAATGCTTGCAGATTTGAAGGCTCGCCTGCGCTATTGTCAAAATTTTTAATTTGTGTTTTAGTTCCTGCAGCTTCGGCACCAAGCTGTGCATTCCATTTAAGGTCGTTTTCCGATTCTGCATATTCAACGAAAGTTCTTAATCCTAATGTACTTTCATAACGTTTTTCATAGTTAGTTATAAATGGGTTTTTGAAATCGGTATAAGAGGTAAAAAGGGAAATGATATGTTTAAATTTTGATGCAATTTGATAGCTATTGGTGAGGCCAGCTAGCGTTGATTTATTAAATATACCTGCTTTTTGGGCAATCGCTCCGGGTAATGTGGCTGTTGCGGGTCTCGCCGATCTGGGGTTTTGCTCCAGCTGCTGAAAGGTAAGTCCGCCAGGAGTATTGTAATTTAAGTCGCTGTAAAATGCAAAAACTTTTAAGCTCCCCTTATTGTAATTTAATTGATGTGCCGTTTGAAAGTACTTCCGGCTCATGTCGCTATTTTCTCTATATCCATCGCTCCGTTGATAACCCTGGAAAATATTGAAACTGTATTTTTTGAATTGGTGCTGAATTTGCGCAGTTTGATGAAATAAGCCATAAGACCCGGCAGTAACTGTTGCTTTAGCCTTATTTGTATTTTCATCAGTTAAAGAAATTAATATTGCTCCACCTGTATTGGCACCAAAAATATTGGCTTCAGGCCCTTTGTAAATTTCAACTGATTGCAAAGCCAAAGGATCAATTGAATTTAAATAAGTATTTCCTCCTGCATCTGTGAGTGGAATTTCGTCTAGATAAATTTTGATGTTCCTGATCCCAAAAGGTGAACGCAATAGACTTCCGCGTAGCGATAAGCGATAACTGCCAGGCGATCTTTCTTCCATCCTTACACCGGTAACGGAATTGAATGCACTTACCAACGAAGAATGTTGCTGGTTTTTCAGTTGGTTGCTATCGAGTAAATTTACCGCTGAAACCGATCTTAACAAGGGCTGCTTATTGTAATAGCCTTTTACAACAACTTCTTCAAGTTTTTTAGCGGTATCAATTGGAATGTTTTGTGCGCCAACTTTTAAGCTAAAAACTACTAAAATTAAAAATGGAAACGATTTCAATACGTGATGATTTGGAATAAAAAGCAATTCGCAGATAAAGCCTAATGTAGAACTTTAATCTGCGAATTGAAGATCAATACTTAAATTACTTGGCTGCAACCTTCCAAACTACACCGCTCACATCATCAGCAACTAAAATTGCACCATCTGGTGTTTGGGTCACGCCAACTGGTCTGCCATAAACTTCTGCTTTTTCTACATCAGCGATAAAACCTGTTAAAAAATCTTCTGGTTTCCCTGTAGGTTTACCATCCTTAAACGGAAGAAAAATTACCTTGTAGCCTGCTAAAGCCGAACGGTTCCACGAACCATGCTGACCAACAAATGCACCTCCCTGGTATTTCGAAGGGAATTTATCGCCCTTATAAAATGCCAAGCCAAGTGAAGCCGTATGTGAACCAACTGCCACATCTGGCACAATTGTTTTCTTTACCAATTCTGGCTTTTGCCCTTTCAACCGTGGGTCTTCATTTTGACCGAAGTAGGCATAAGGCCATCCATAAAAACCACCTGGTTTTACGCTGGTAATATAATCAGGAACCAAATCGTCGCCCAAACCATCACGCTCGTTAACCGCAGTCCATAACATGTTGGTGCCAGGCGCCCAATCTACGCCAACAGGGTTGCGCAACCCGCTTGCGTAAATTTTTTCCCCTGTCCCATCAGGATTTATTTCTAAAATATTTGCTCTTTTTACCTCATTTTCCATGCCGTTTTCGCCGACGTTACTACCAGAACCTACAGTAATATAGATTTTGCTTTTGTCCGCATTGGTAATTAAATTTCTGGTCCAATGGTTATTATATCCGCCAGCAGGAAGACTCAAAATTTTCTTGCCGGTGCCCGTAATTTTGGTGTCACCAGTTTTATATGGATATTGCAAAAGACCATCAGTATTCGCGACATAGAACGAATTTCCAATGATGGTTACGCCGTAAGGTTGATTGAGACCTGTTAAGAAAGTGGTTTTCAACTCTGCAACACCATCTTTATCCGCATCGCGATACAATAGAATGGTATTGGCACTTTCGCCAGCAACTTCAGATTTTGCTTTGCCAGTAACCGCATTTGCCACTTTTTCTTTTGTGCTGCGTTCGGAGTTGCTCAAAACAATTAATACATCTCCATTAGGAGCAATATAAGTGTTCCGCGGACTTTTAATATTTGATGCGAATTTGCTTACCACAAATCCTTCGGGTGCTGTTGGCATTTTATTCTCTGGCCAACCTATCACTTTGCTAAATTTATTTTTAGCCGCTGTTGTATCTGGAGCTGGTAAATTTACCTGTTGATTTTCTGTGCTTACCGTAGTGGAGTCGCCCTGCTTTTCTGATGTTTTGTTAGATTGGCAGCCGAATAATATTGTGGCTGAAAATAAAGTAGTGTAGAGAATCTGTTTTTTCATAATCTGTATTTTTGAGAAAGGGATGTGTTTCACGCAAAATATAACAGAAAATTAAAGCAGATGTTTTGCGGTGCTGGTTTAGCGTATTGCCTCGATAAGCTATTTACTTATCAAGGCAACTGTACTGCATGTTTTATTGAAGATTTTAACTATTGCAAACTCTTATAGCAAATATCACTATCCCTTTAAAATCTTTGCTTTTTCACCATCAAATTCTTCTTGCGATAAAATTCCAGCATCCAACAATTCTTTCAAATCAAGCAAGGCTTGCTTTTTACTCGCCATATCATTTTTGGCCGGTTCAGCCGTTTCTTGTGAAGGTGTTTTAGTGGCTTGCGGAGAAATGTTTGATGGTCCAAATTTCAATAATAACTCGGTAATCTCATTAAAGCCTTTAATGTTTGAATAATCGATCGCTTTTTGCTCCTTAACATTTACAATGGTAGGATCGGCAGCTTTTTCCAGAAGAAATTTTACCACATCTTTCTTGCCATTTGCAGACGCATAGTGCAAAGCAGTGTTGCCGCTTTCATCTTGAATATTTACATCGGCACCCTTCTCTAAAAGTAATTTCAACATATTTAAATGGCCACTCTTAGCGGCAACATGTAGCATACTTTCGCCACCATATTCATAAGAACCATTGAAAGAAAAACTCGCCGAGATTGAAATATTGTTGGCGGTTTCCACCCAGTCGAGGTAAGAATACATCGAATCATCATTGTGGGTTAATGGCTTTGCATAATTTACATTTACACCGTTGTTTAAAAAGAGCTCAACAATTTCCTTTTGATTATTGGCACAGGCATACCAGATAGGAGAGAGGCCGTTTTTTGAGGAGACAAAAATATCAGCACCTTTATCGACCAAAATTTTAGTTAGCATTCTGTTCGAATCGTAACAGGCAATTAATAAAGCAGATTCGCCCTGGTGATTTACGTGGTTAATGTTGCCGCCATTCTCCAAAATCAATTCTACCATTGGCATGTTTTTCGATTTTACTGCAAAAAGTAAAGGTGAGTTTCCTTCTTTATCGGTGGTGTTGATATTTGCGCCATGGTTTAAAAGCATTTGTACCACGTCTTTATTTCGCCAACTGGCAGCAATAAGTAAGGCAGTTTGCGCTTCGTTGTTTTCTTTATCAACCTCCAAACCTTTTTCTAATAATTTTTCCAAAACCTCTATTTGTCCGTTTTGAGCGGTAATGTGTAGCAGACTGTTTCCTTTATAATCGTTAATGTCGATTTTTGCGCCTTGATCTAAAAGATACAGCGCCGTTTGTTTCTGCTTTTGTAAGCAAGCGAAGTAAAATGGTGTTTCACCTGCGTGATCTGCATAATCCAAATCAGTTCCCTCATTTATCAAGATCTGCACTAAATCCGAATAGCCGCGGTGGGCTGCATAGTGCAGCGCAGTTCTGCCCTTTTCATCGGTATAACCAACTTCAACTTCTTTGTTTGCCAATAAAAGCTCGGCAATTTTGCGCTTACCGCTTTCGCAGGCAATTATAAATGACATCGACATAATTTTTTTCTATTAAGCTTGTTTCATTAAAAGTTCTACTGTTTTTATTTTGTAATTATCATTCGATGCAAGCATCATTGGCGTTTGGTCTTGATCATTACTGATACTTGCATCGGCACCATTTTCGAGCAAAAGTTTGACCTTTCGGTAGGTTTCTTTCGCTTTTTCATGATCGTCATTTACATCATAAGCGCAAACCTTATGCAATAAAGTATTGCCTTTTTCATCTTGAGCATTGATATCAACAATGCCTGCGTCTAAAATCGCATGAATAATTTCGACAGATTTTCCTGCAGCCATATCTAAAGCTGTTTTTTGCTCTCCATAACGGTTACATGCTTTTTGTAAATCTGCACCATCATTTATCAACTGCTTAATGATGGCCTGGTTGGTTTCCAAACTATCAAAATTAATTTCTGTGATATAATTGAATAACGCTGTTTGGCCCAGACCGTTTATCTCATTTAAATTTGGCGATGCATATTCGCTAAGTTTTAAGTAAGCATTAAGGTCGTGATTCCAGATGATGGCATAGTAAAACGCATTATTTCCATCATCATCAACATGGTTCGGGTCGGCGCCATTGGCTAAAAGTACATCGATAAAAAATGGCTTTCGAAACCTTAGCGCAGAAATTAAGGCTGTTTCATTTTTGATGTTTTGCGCATCCACATCGAGGCCCATTTGTGCCAACGGGTTAATGTAGTGGTACATGCGTTGAATATATTCATCGCCACCGAGCCCATGTGGCGCATTTGCTTTCACCAACTGATGAATGATGTTTTCATCTTCATGATTCATGAAATTAATGTCGCAACCATGATTAACTAAGCTTTGGATACAGCTTAAAGTAGCACCACGAAGAAATGCGAAGCTGAGTAAAGTTTCACCTTTTATCTCATCGTTTATATTCGTAAAATCACTGATAAACGTGTCAAAAAACGCATTTATTTCATCATCAATTTTCCTGTAATTGAACAAAACATCGAAGAAGCTATATTGGAAACTGTCGTATTCATAAATATCAGTTTCGATTATTTTATTTTTTACAAAAAGATGTAGGATGTCGAATTGCTTTTGTTCAATTAAAATCTCCATCAGCATAGCTTTCACCTGAATATTTAGATCAGCTGGCAATTTTTCACCGTTCGCAAGTGCTGCAATTGTGCTGGCAAAATCTCTGTTTCGTGTCGATTCTTCTAACATTATTGAGCGTTTTTCATTAACAATTCTACTGTTTTTATTTTTAAATTATCATCAGAAGTCAACATTAAAGCGGTTTTATCCTCGTCATTTGTAGCCTTGATGTCAGCACCATTTTCAATTAATAGCTTTACTTTTCGATAAATTTCTTTTGCTTTTTCAGGTTCATAATTGACGTTTTGCGCACAAACTTTATGCAGTAAACTGTTCCCTTTATTATCATTTCTATTCATATCCACTTTACCAGTTTCTAAAACGGCTTCTAAAATTGCCGCAGGTTTTTCAGCAATTAAATCCAGTGGTGTGGTTTCGGTACCGTAATAAACGGAAGGCTGGTAAAGATCTGCCCCATCTTCCAACAATTTAATCAGAAATGTACATTCAGTATCCGAATTGTACATCATTCTTACATACTCAAATAATAAAGTGACTTGATTTTTATTTATCATCTCGAAATTCGGTAGTGTAAATTCTCGCATGATATCGTACATCTTCATGCTTTGCACATGTGCTACCGCATAAAAGAAAGCCGAATTTCCTGTTTTATCTAAAAGGTTTGGATTGGCTCCATTTTCTAGTAGAAATGAGAGAAATTTTATTTTGTTAGATTCAACTGCATTTATCAATGGCGTTTTTTCCACTATATTTTGTGCATCGACTTCTAAGCCTTCATTTATTAATAAATTGAGATAACTTATTTGCAGTTCATGTAATTGCTCCTCATTTAAATCAAATCTTTTTTGGTTGTTTTTTACCACCTGGTGGATGTAGCTTTCTTCCGCATTGGTTTTGAAGTTTACATCGCAACCAGCATCAATTAAAATTTGGATCAGCTCAAGAGGCACTAGCTTTTCAAAAAAATAGCCCATTAAGGTTTGTGCTGAAACTTCATCATTAAGGTTGTCGAATTTTGAGATAAAACCCTTGAAAAACTCCAAACCTTTTTCATCGGTTTTTAAATACCTGATTACGGTTTGAAAAATGCTTCCATCAAAGTTTTCGAACTCATAAACATCTGTTTCGATGGTTTTATCCTTAATTAAATGCAAAATAATGTCGTATTGCTCACCACGGAAAAGATTATCTAATATTTGCGATTTCTGATGGGGTTGCAATGTTTTTGAAAGTTTTTCGCCAGCTAAAAGTTTAGCATAGGCATCTGTGAAATTTGCTGAATTAAAAAGTTGTTCTAAAGTCTGCTCACTCATATTAGTTATAATAGCCAAGTTTTTGTATACATGTTTTCTAAATAATAAACGTAAATGAGTTGGAGATGTTCATTATCAACCAACGAATATTCATTTATCGCCAATTATTTAGGGTAAATAATTTAAAAAATAGGGTGATTTTTTGGAGGGAAGTACTGAGGTAAATGTAGAAATTTTATTTTGACTCATCAATTCTGATGTTCCCCGGTTTGAAATAGAAATTGTTTGTCTCCTTTTTTAATGTAATTTTCAAAAGGTAAACCATTGGTTTTTTCAGGTACCTCTACCATAACATATTTACCAGTCTCGTTATATTTAGAATAAACAATATCGAAGGATAATATGATTTTGTTTGCTAAAGGGATATGCTTTCCATCATTACCGATAGAGAACGATTTTTTTTCATCATAATCTTCATAGTTCAGATTATTTTTCTTTTCTGAATCTCCTGTTTTGCCGAGGTTGATAAAATTTTTTTAATTTCCTTTGTTCAGTTCTACTTTGCATGAAATTAACTGGAGTAGAAGATAAAATAAGGAAGTTGTAAATCTCGTTTTCATCAATTTTAAATTAAGTTCATGGAGGTTTAACTTTTGTAATTACGCAACATTTTGCAGTAGACAAATTGAAAGTTAAAAACTAAAATCATTAACTAGATCATTTTAGAAAAAATAGTTTGCCACAATCTTATCGATGCTATAAATAACATTACAATGTTCCTTAATTCATTCGATTATTTTATCTTTAGGCGATTTAAAAAAACTCGGTTTGCAATCTTAATCGAGGTAATATTTAACTTATTAAAGCAAAATCAATTTAAACATGTCAAATACATCAAAAATTATCTACACCAAAACCGACGAGGCGCCAATGTTGGCTACTTATTCACTTTTACCTATTGTACAAGCTTTTACCGCATCAGCAGGTATTGATGTAGAAACCAGAGATATTTCTTTAGCAGGAAGAATTTTGGCAAACTTTCCTGAGTATTTAAACGACGATCAAAAAATTGGAGATGCATTAGCTGAACTTGGTGGATTGGCAACAACCCCGGAGGCGAACATCATCAAATTACCTAATATATCTGCATCTATCCCGCAATTGGTAGATGCCATTACTGAATTGCAATCGCAAGGTTATGCATTACCAAACTATCCTGACAACGCACAAACTGAAGAAGAAAAAGCCATCAAAGCGAAATATTCAAAGGTTTTAGGTTCAGCAGTTAATCCCGTTTTACGTGAAGGAAATTCTGATCGGAGGGCACCAAAGGCAGTTAAGAATTATGCAAAACAAAATCCTCATTCAATGGGTAAGTGGTCTGCAGATTCGAAAACTAAAGTAGTAAGTATGACTGAAGGCGATTTTTACGGATCGGAAAAATCGACCACAGTTGCAGAAGCTGCTCAGTTTAAAATTGAATTCGTGGCCGAAGATGGTGCTGTAGCTGAATTAAAAGGTTTATCTCCATTAAAAGCAGGGGAGGTGATCGACTCATCAGCTTTGAGTTTATCAGCCCTTAAAGCTTTTGTTGCCAAAGAAATTAAAGAGGCAAAAGCTGCGGGTGTATTATTATCTGCACACTTAAAAGCTACAATGATGAAGGTTTCTGATCCGATTATTTTCGGTGCCATTGTTGAAGTTTATTTTGCTGATGTATTCACTAAGTATGCTGATCTTTTTAAAGCATTGAATGTTGATACCCGCAATGGTTTGGGCGATGTTTATGCAAAAATTGCAGGCAATCCGCAACAAGCAGAAGTTGAAGCTGCATTAGCCGCGGCAATTGAAAATGGTCCGGCTTTGGCCATGGTAAATTCTGATAAAGGAATTACAAATTTACATGTGCCAAGTGATGTGATTGTTGATGCTTCGATGCCGGCAATGATTCGTACGTCGGGACAAATGTGGAATAAAGAAGGTAAACCTGAAGATACGATTGCGCTAATTCCAGATCGCTCGTACGCTGGTGTTTATACTGCTACAATTGAAGATTGTAAAGCAAACGGCGCTTTCGATGTAACCACAATGGGTTCGGTGCCAAATGTTGGTTTAATGGCTCAAAAGGCAGAGGAATATGGATCGCACGATAAAACGTTCCAGGCTGCCGCTAATGGAATAATTCGCGTTACTGATGCTGATGGAAAAGTTTTCTTTGATCAAAAAGTTTCAACCGGAGATATTTTCCGGATGTGCCAAACCAAAGATGCGCCCATTCAGGATTGGGTTAAATTAGCGGTTAACAGAGCTCGTTTATCTGAAACACCTGCTGTTTTCTGGTTAGATGAAAACAGGGCGCATGATAGAGAAATCATCGCTAAAGTGAATAAATATTTAAAAGATCACGATACCGAAGGTTTGGATATTCGCATTCTTGCGCCAATTGAGGCTACCAAGTTTACTTTAGAGCGTATTCGTAAAGGCGAAGATACTATCTCAGTTACTGGTAATGTTTTAAGGGATTATTTAACAGATCTATTCCCGATTTTGGAATTAGGAACTTCTGCTAAAATGTTATCTATCGTTCCTTTAATGAATGGTGGTGGTTTGTTTGAAACTGGTGCGGGTGGTTCTGCTCCGAAACATATCGAGCAGTTTATTCACGAAGGTTACCTGCGTTGGGATTCTTTAGGTGAGTTTTTGGCTTTACAAGCTTCATTAGAGCATTTATCGCAAACACAAAATAATAGCAAAGCACAGGTTTTAGCTGATGCTCTAGATGAAGCAAATGCGAAATTCTTAGCTACAGATAAATCGCCAGGTAGAAAATTGGGAACAATTGATAACCGTGGTTCTCACTTTTATTTGGCCTTGTATTGGGCAGAGGCATTAGCCTCACAAACGAAGGATGCCGAGTTGCAGGCAAGATTTGCGCCTTTGGCAAAAGCATTAACTGAGAACGAAGCGAAGATTACAGAAGAGTTAATCAGCTCTCAAGGTAAAGCGCAGGAAATTGGTGGCTATTACCATCCAAATGATGATTTGACTAGTAAAGCAATGCGTCCAAGTCCTACATTAAATACTGCATTAGCATCGTTATAAAATAAGCTTTTAAACATTAAATCCCCAGCTGCACCTTTTTCAGCTGGGGATTTTTTTTATCATTTTTTGCTGTGAAATTTATCGATCTCCCATTTAGTTACATTGTTTAAAATGTAATTAGAAATGTTTTCGAAAGCCCGGTTATCGCGGATTATATTGTCGTAAAAGCGGGTTTGCCATCCAAATTCAATGCCCAGTCTGTTGCAATGTTTGGTAATAGCAGATTTATAGCCCCCGACGAGAGAAGATATGGAGTTTTTGCCCTGGTTTTGAAAGCGTGATTGTCCGGGAGATTTTGGGATATCAACGGTGGGATGGGGGTTGTATTGTGGCGCTAGAGACAAGGCATGCCTTGTCTGTACCTCGGAGCCGGGATGAGACGCATTATTCCCATCCAAAATCAAAATCCCATAAATATGATTAGACATTACGATAAATTCTCCCAGTTCGATATTGATGTTATATTTCATGCCACAAAATATCGGCAATTACGCCCGCATTTGTTAGTATCATTTTCCCAATCTTCACCTGGCCAAAGAAATGACGAAGGTCCATTGTACAAATGGTTATAAAATATGCGCCATCATTGGCATAATTCCAAGTTTGCAATCTTGCAGAAGGACTTCTGTATTTGTTCAGGTACTTTTCGTTCATCGGAGCGTTAAATCATCCTATGAATATAAATAAAATCAGGAGCTAATTTGAAATGTAAAAGGATTTAAATAACAAAAAAGGGCAACCATAATGATTGCCCTGTTAGAAATAATTTAGTTTCGCTAGTAAGCACCCAGATAAAAGCTGCCCGATTGATTCTTTAATTTGGCACCCTTAGTAACTGTTTTGGTTTTGTAATTGATTACATATAAATTTCCATCAACACCGTTTGGCGTCATTGGAACATAGACATTATCGCCTGCAAGGCCGATATTTTGAAACTGACCGAAGGTACCAGTTAATGCTGTTCCGCCATTTTGAGCAGCAGTTAAACCTGAGTAACCCCCATCAGTTTGTTTTTCTGTAGTTAACCGGGTTGCAGTTTTAGCATTTAAATCGATCAATGCCAAGTATCCGCCCTGAACGCCAGTTTCAGTGAATAATACGATGCCAACACCATCTTTAATATATCTCCATGCACTGATAGCAACATTATTGCCTGTACCTAAAGCAGTCTTTAAATTGAAATTATAAGTATTATCATATTCGTTAGTAGAAGCATTGATCCGCAAAATCTGAGAACCAGAAGTTGCTGTAGCCTGATAAACGTTTCCATCGGTACCCACATATTGCGTCATGGTGCGATAAGAGTGGTTGTTTACTTTACTGATATTAGGGTCTACAAAGATCAATTTAGGGTTGGTTAACGATGGGTAATCAACAACCAAGGTTGCTGTACCCAATTCTCTTACGCCTGTTGACCAGGTTTGCGCAGTACCAGCAGTATTTACACCAGATTTCTTAGTTACATCTGTTTTCGACACATTACAACCAATAAAAATTTTAGTTTTCGCAGCATTTAAAACCGGCACATCGATTCGGCCAATTTGATAACCTGCTTTGGTTTGCTCAGCAGTAAAAGGTATAGTAAACTCTGTTTGACGGGTAATTTGCGGATCATTTAAGTTAAGCACTGCAAGTTTAGCAGTACTTTTTACATCAACAAATTCAGCTCCTGCGCCGGTAGCCGGAGCGCCAGTAATCACAGATGATGCAAATACACCTATGCCAATGCCGTCGCCAGCCACTACCCAACGAGGAGACGATCCAAGAATTGGCTCAGTATTTACCTCTTCACGAGTGTCTACAAAGTTTTTATCGCCTTCTACTTTATATTTATTGAAGATACCACCATCTGTACCTGTATACTGAATGTTATATAAAAAGTTTCCGTTTGGAGAACTTTGTACCCGGGCAGTACGTTGAGACCTTAAACCGTATCCATTCGCAAATACATTTACTTCGAAGTTAGGGTCAATAGCTTGTGCAAGCGTAATAGCAAAAGCTCTTGTACCACCATTTCCAGCGGTACCTTCAGCATCTGGAAAAGCAGCAGTCAATGTTATAAATTTTCTATCCCAGATATCTGGTCCCGAAACACCAGTTTCTGGTGAATCTCCACCATCTTTTTTACAACCTGCTAAGGCACTGATGGCCAATACTGATCCGAATAAGGCGGTTTTTAGTAAATTAGTTTTCATGTTATACTTATTTAAAGTTATTTATAGTGTAATTCAATTTGAAATAAAATGCCCTTCCTGGTCGCTGCACGCCAAAATTGTCGTATACTTCAGCATTTAGCAGGTTTTTACAATCTAAGCTCGCAACCAGTTTCCCCGTAGGGAAACGATAACTTGCTCCTAAATCATGAGTAAATTGATTCGGGGTAGTAAACCATTCTGATTCAATCCAAATGGTACTAAAAGCGGCTACATATCCGGCATTGTAGTAAACGTTCATTACAGATTTCTTTTGAAACAGGTTATCGAAGCGATACTGAATATTCCCGTTCACTGTAAAGAAAGGTTCATTCGGAACCTGTTTGTTGTATAAGCTGTTTGGATTTCCGCGTTCATCAAGCTCGACTTTGTATAGTGAATTGAATTTTGAGAAATTTACCATAACATTTAATTTGTTGTCATAGATGTAATTAAACTCGGCCTCAAATCCAATAGATTGTGTTTTTGATAAGTTAACAAACTGAGTGACCTGGATGTCTTCTACCTGATTTTCACGTCCTTCAATTACAGGATCTACACGGGTTTGTTGAATAATTTTATCATAACCATTTCTCCAGAAAGCATTTCCATACAAGGAGAATTTATGCTGGTTTGAGGTGTTGAAGTTGTATCGTCCACCCAAATTGGAGTTAATGGCCAGTTCTGGCAAAATATTTGGGTTAGCTAGCAAGTTGTTTTCTGGTTCACCATATATATGTCTATCAGTAGGCATGATAAATGATTTCTCTGCGGATAGAATCAAGAATCCGTTGCGAATTGCTTCATAAGAAACCGTACCGCCGAAGCCTTTATTATCTCTGGTAGTGCTGCTGTTTTGATAATTTAGTACACCATTTAATTCGCTTATTGGTCTTTGCTGGTCAGTTTTGTAGATGGCATACTTTCCAAAAATGTTGGTTTTCAATTTCCCACGAAGAAGTTCGGCCTCATAATTCATGGCGAAAATATTCGTAGTTAATCCGTTAAGTGTAATCCACTTACTGCGTTCCGGAATCAGCAGATCCTGGTCGTTCCGGTCAGATTGCTCGAATTTATGATTTAATGAGACACGGTGGCCAGACACGATGGTGTAAGCTAAATTCGAGCGTATGTTGGAAATTTTACGTTCGATATTACTCATTACCGCCACACCTTGCTGCCCCATGCCTGGGCTATATCCATAGGTTTCTGGCGGACCTTCGGAATTCTTAACCAGCAGCGTTCCATCCCAGTTATATTTTAAACTTACCGTATCTTCCAGATAAGTGCTTCTTCTGCTGTGAACTGCATTAACAGTAAGTGCTAAACCATCCAACAAAAAGTTATTCTTATTATAATTCAAGCTTAAAACATGCGCTTGATACTCGTTAAATCTGCCGAAGTAGGGCTTAGTCATCGTTATCCCATGTGGAATTTGTTTATATGAATCTGAAATGTTGTAGCCGATAAAAAATTGATCTGCCCATTTTACATTGGTGAAACCCGCTTCAAATCGGCCACCAATGGTTTCAAATTCATCATTAGGACGTTTGGTGCGATAGTTTCTAACAATTCTTCCGCCAGGCAAAGTATATTTTGAAAACTTTCCCCACATTTCATAATTATTGTCCGAATGACTATAAAATCCTGATGCTCTTGCTGTAAAGCCATTTTTCTGATTGCGGTATAATGCACTTACATCTGCTCTGTAGGTATTAAATGATCCATAAGAAACTGCCGCAGTTATGTTATTTGCTGAGGCATCTTTTTTCATGATCACGTTGATGGCGCCGCCGATGTAATTTCCACTTAAATGCGATGGAAGTACGCCTTTGTAAACCTCAATGCGTTCAATCATCGATGGAGGAATGTTATTCAGATTAAAGGAAGAGCCGTAGGTTGATATCTCAATTCCATCTAAGAACAAACCAATGGTACTGCCCGACATACCATTTAAATTATATTCAATCGGCGATCCTTCGCCACCATTCTGACGAACTCTGACACCAACTGCCCGGTCTAGAAGTTCATTTGTGGTGAGGTTTCTTAATGAAGCTTCTTTGGTTTCGATAATCGACATTGCAAAACCGCTGGTTTCCATTTTGCGTTTTTCGGTTTTGCCAGCTATACTCACCTCCTGCAAATCGCGATTAACATTTTCCTTCACTTTGGTATTGAATACAATGCTTGGTGAATCGATGTTTATATTTTGCGTTTTCTTTTCAGATACTATTGAACTGATCAACAGCGTATAATTACCATATTTAGCGTCTTTAAATTCATACCTTCCTTTGTCATCAGTCATTGTGCTTCTATTAAGCTCTTTGATAATAACTGTTGCACCATCCATCGGCTGTCCGCTATTATTAGTGATTTTCCCGGAAAGAGTGGCTGTTTGAGCGATAGCAACTATAGAAAAGCAAAGAAAGAATAGGGATAGCAGCGATATTTTCATCAATCATGTAACTTTTTTAAATTCTTCTTTAGAATAGGTCTTAATAAGAATAACTTTGCGCAAAGATAAAATCTGAATATGACGCAATCAGAAGAAATTGTAACGCAAAAAGGAGAATCTCGGCAAGCGGTGGAGAACGTATTCTTGTACAATCAAAATATGGAAGTGAATTACAGCACTTCAATTAATGATAGGAATAAAATAGAAATCAGGTTGAACCATCCAGATGAGTTGGAAAAGGAAACCTATCAAATGATATTTGCGCTGAAGGGAAATATAAAGGTTACTAAATCTGGGTCTAACCATGAGTTTGTCGAAATAGAAAGTCAACAACATAATCTCTGTCGATTGCCTTTTAAATCTACGAGAATACTGGTTGATACTTCCGATGATGTATTGTTCATCAACCTAAGTAAGTCTTTTTTAAAACGATTTCTACCTCATGACCACCCAGCCTTTAAGCTGCTGTTGAATGAAGATTTGGATAGTCAAATGGTATTATCAACCATTAATATGCCTATTACGCCAGAAATCAGTGCGATTTTGCAGAAGTTAGGCAATTCAGATCAATCCACATTTTCAGATCAGTTACTGCTTGAATCCAAAGCGATCGAGCTTTTTGCTCTACAAATCTCACAGTTTGAACAGCTACAGAATAGCGCCGCGCCGGCAAAGCTTAAAAAGATAGAGGTGGAGAGGATGCACGAAGTGCGGGAAATTTTAATTCAACAATCTGGAGATCAGCTTTCGCTAAGAGCGCTTGCGCACTTAGTGGGCACAAATGAATTTAATTTAAAAAGAGATTTTAAAGCCTTGTTTGGAAAAACTGTCTTCGCCTATCTTAATCAGCATAAAATGGAAAAGGCCAAAAATATGTTGATTGAAGAAGATACTACAGTTTCAGAAATCTCTAAAAGAATGGGTTACAAACATGCCACTCATTTTACAAGTGCGTTTAAGAAATATTTTGGCTACTTACCGAATAAGATTAAAACCGGTAAATTATCACTATTAATTTTCTTTGAAGATTTTATTGCACTATTGGAAAACCTAAGTCTTTTAACGATTTAGATTTCAAATTATAAAACCCTGTTTTGCAAACCATCTCTTTGCATCTTTGTTGTATATTTATAAAACAATAGGAGACAACAACCATGGAAAATAACGAAAATAAAGGATCACAAGATAAGATACATAGCACAACGGAAAACGCTGAAATCAACAAAGAGAATTTAGCCTACGATGAGGTTAAAGGCAGCTACGAACTAGATGTTAATGGAACCGACAAAGATTATGATCACCCAATGGGCTATGAAACTGTGGCAGCAGGAGCGAAGGATGACGATTCTACCTATGACGAGGCGAACCCTTATATTGGTGATGAATATGCTAGTAATGAGGATATTGCAGAAGACAATTTAGAAGAGCTCGGCATGCATGTGGATAATGGAGAAAGCGTAAGACTGAATGCAGAGGATGAAATTTTAGCCCGTACACCAGAAGATAGCCGTGATGATTTGGACGAAGAAGGTTATCCCATCAACGATACGCCGCTAAAATAGCTTAACATAAAAATGGTTGATTGACTTAACAGTCATAATCAGAAAAGCAGGATACATATAATGAATCCTGCTTTTTTTATGCGGTTTGTGAATGGGGTTGATCAATTAATATCTGGATATTTTTTTTCCAAATATCTCGATGATTCACTACGAATTTCTCTTCCGCTCCGTCTTTTAAAATAATCTTCAAACCGTTTGGAATCAAGCCTAAAGTATTATAAAAAATAATATCCTGAATATCATTAATATTGATGGCGAAGGTATGGTTTTGTATATTGAATTGGTGTGATTTAAATTCTAAATGATCACTCAAAAGGTACAACTTGCCGCCAACGGCTTCCGCATTTTTGAAATGATTTGCCCCGCCAGAATAAATAATATCGTTGGCTACCACACCTTCAATTATTGTTTGTTCTTTTACTTTTTTAGAGTTAATAAATAGGTACATCAGCAAACCCCAAAGTGCACCTGTAATGGGGCCAGCAATTAGCGCATACCAAATGCCATTTATAAATGCTATGAAAATGCCAAACAGCAAGGCAAAACCGATGGAGGCATAAACTAGACTTTTTATAGTAGCTTTTTTTTCAGCGATGATCATATTATGGATTAATATCTAAATTAAATCTTTTGCGCAATTCGTCGAGTTTTGGATTTTTGTTCACCAAATAATCATATTTTTCACGATTGCCATACAGTCTGTTTTCAATTTTTCGCTCCACTTGTTTAAAAGTGATATCAACAGCGAAATTTTGAAGTTCATTCCTCAGGTAGTTCATTAATTCTACTGACTCCTGAACAATTAACTGTTCTTGTGTTTTGCTTTCTACAGAGATTTCAATCAGCGTTGGATTGACAAGGGTAGGAGCAAAATTATTGAGAATTGTAAACAAATTAATTTTATCAGCTTTCTTAAGTATCTGAATGTAGCTGTTCCAAACTTCTAATAGTCTATCGTAGCTAAACTGTTGCCTGGCTTCGCCGGTCACAGTTTTTGGCGTTCCATCATCTTCTCCTGTAGCAAGTCTTTCCAAATCATTTAATGAGGGAATTAATGTTCCAACATTTTTTTTCGGGATATTAATGCTAATGGAAGTAGCGGATGGAATGTTGGGTTTAGGAGATTCTTTCGGTTTTTCGTTTAATGAAATACTTACAGGAATTTCAGCTTGAGGCTTATCGGAAACAATTGACGAAGGATTTTCAGCCTCCACTTTCAACTTTGAACTTTCAACTTCAGGAGCCTTTTCGGTTACGACATCAGTTTTTTTTTTATCCTGATCTCCGTCAGTTGCTGTGTTACTTGTGTTTAAAGGTTGCTGTGCTAAATGAACTACTGATCGAATATGGCACATTTTAATCAATGCCAGTTCCACCTGTAAACGCTGATTTTTGGAGTTTTTATAATTTAAATCGCAGGTATTAGCCAGGTTTAATGCAGTTAACAAAAATGAAAGCTCGGTTTGCCTGCATTGATCTAAATACTTTTGTTTGATGTTCTCACTAACCTCCAAAAGTTTGATCGTTGCTGCATCTTTACCTACCAGCAAATTACGGAAGTGTGTAGCTAAACCATTAATAAAGTTGTTTCCATCAAACCCATTATTCAGAATTTCATCAAACAATAATAATGTTTCACTTACTTCTGCTGCGGTTAGGTGAGAGGTAAGCTTAAAGAAATAATCGTAATCTAATATGTTTAAATTATCAATTACAGCCTTATAAGTGATGTTTTTGTTTGCATAACTTGCAATCTGATCAAACATCGATAAGGCATCACGTAAACCTCCATCTGCTTTTTGGGCGATAATGTGTAAGCCA
>Ga0308159_1003033_pt1 | contig 17937 bp, 15 predicted proteins | sample PhyCR1_FD_201040 | JGI IMG/M metagenome (GOLD analysis project Ga0308159, IMG submission 201040) | Phyllosphere microbial communities from UC Gill Tract Community Farm, Albany, California, United States - DLSLC.R1 | ecosystem: Host-associated > Plants > Phyllosphere > Unclassified | place: USA... | reverse complement strand
CCTGGTTGCCGATCGAGCGGTTGCGGGCCCGGCGCCCGCACCTGTTCGTGGCGCGGGATGAGGCGCCGATCGCCTTTGCCGAATCGGTCGGCGGCGCGATTCGCCTGGCGGCGCTGAACGCCCAGGCAGCAGCGGCGGGGCTGTCGGTCGGGCTGACGCTGGCCGATGCGCGCGCGCGGGTGCCCGAGGTCGAGATTTTTCCGCACGACCCCGCCGCCGATGCCGACTGGCTGGAGCGGCTGGCCGAGGGAGCGCGACGCTACAGCCCGGCGGTGGCGCTCGATCCGCCGCAGGGGCTGGTGCTCGATTCGGGCGGGGCGGATCATCTGTTCGGCGGCGAGCGGGGCCTTGCCGAGGATATCGAGACGCGGATGGCGCGGCGGGGACTGACCGTGCGGCTGGCCTATGGCGATACGCCCGAGGCGGCGCGCGCGCTGGCGCGGCATGCGGGCGCTCCGGCGCCCGACGAGATGGGGGCGATCCGTCGCCTGCCCGTCGCCGCGCTGGAACTGGACGAGGATGCTGTCGCGGCGCTGATCGCGGCGGGGCTGAAGTCGGTCGGCGACGTGCTGGCGCGACCCATGGCGACGATCGCGGCGCGCTTCGGGCGGGAGGCGGCGACGGCGCTGCGGCGGTTGACCGGCGAGGAGGATAGCCCGCTGACCCCCCGCACCGTCGCCGCGCCGATCGGGGTGGAGCGGCGCTTCGCCGAGCCGGTGGCGCGGACCGAGCATATGCTGGGCGTGCTGGAGGAACTGACGGGAGAGGCGGCGCGCGTGCTGGAGGAGCGGCACGAGGGCGGGCGGCGCTGGGACGCGCGGCTGTTCCGTTCGGATGGCGAGGTGCAGCATCTGCGGGTCGAGACGGGGCAGCCAACCCGCGATCCGGCCGTGCTGCTGCGGCTGTTCCGCGAGCGGATCGAGGCGCTGGCCGATCCGCTCGACCCCGGTTTTGGATATGACCTGATGCGGCTGGATGTCGGGCTGGCCGAGAAGCTGGACGCGGTGCAGCTTCGGCTGGAGGGCGGCGAGGCCAAGTCGGAGGCGGTGGCGGCGCTGATCGACCGGCTGGGCACGCGGCTGGGGCGCGAGCGGGTGCGGCGGATCCATCCCCGCGACAGCCATATGCCCGAACAGGCCGAATTGCTGCTGCCCGCGACCGATCCCGCGCCCAAGGCCGAATGGACCCGGCCCGAGCCGGGCGAGCCGCCCTTGCGGCCGATTCACCTGTTCGACCCGCCCCAGCCGATCGAATCGCTCGCCGCCGAAACGCCGGATGGCCCACCAGCGCGGTTTCGCTGGCGGCGCAAGATGCATGACGTGGCGCGCGCGGAAGGGCCGGAGCGGATCGCGGGCGAATGGTGGCGCCGCGCCGACATGGCGCCGCCGACACGGGACTATTACCGGGTCGAGGATGTGCGCGGGCGGCGCTTCTGGATCTTTCGACACGGGCTCTACACCGAAACCGAGCGGCCACGCTGGTATGTGCATGGGCTGTTCGCGTGAGGGGGCGGGCCGATATTCCTCCCCTGCAAGGGGAGGGGGACCATGCGCAGCATGGTGGAGGGGTGTCACCGGTTGCGAGGGCATCCATCCTCTCCGATGGTGACACCCCTCCGTCAGTCCTTCGGACTGCCACCTCCCCTTGCAGGGGAGGAAAAGGGTAAATGCCCGACTTCGCCGAACTGGTCGCGGCGACGCATTATTCCTTCCTCGACGGCGCGAGCTCGGCGGAGGCGATGGTTCAGCAGGCGATCGTGCTGGGGCTGAACGGAATCGGCATTGCCGACCGCAACACGGTGGCGGGGGTGGTGCGGGCCTATCGGGCGCTGCGGGAAATCCGCGAGACGCTCGGGGACCGGATGCCGCCTTTCGAATTGGTTGTCGGCGCGCGTCTGGTCTTTGCCGATGGCACGCCGGATATCGTCGCCTATCCGATCGACCGGACGGCCTGGGGGCGGCTGACTCGGTTGCTGACGACGGGCAATAAGCGGGCGCGCAAGGGCGGCTGTATCCTGGGACTGGGCGACCTGATCCGCCATGCCGAGGATCTGCTGCTGATCGTGCTCCCAAAATCGAGCGCGCGGCCCTGCGAGCCGATGACGGATGCGATGCTGCCCCCCAGGCGCGCCGATCCGGGGTTGGCGGCGACGCTCGACCGGCTGGTGGCGGCGGCGCCGGGGCGGGTGTGGCTGGGCGTGACCATGCCGCGATCGGGGGCGGACCGGCGGCGGCTGATGGCGCATGCCGCACTGGCCGAGGCGCGGGGGGTGCCCCTGCTCGCCACCACCGATGCACTGTCCGCTTCACCTGCGGACCGTCCGGTACAGGATATACTGACCTGCATCCGCGAGGGGATGACCGTCCGCACCGGGGGGCGGCGGCTGGCGGCCAATGCGGAGCGGCATCTGAAACCCGGTGTCGAGATGGCGCGCCTGTTCGCCGACCGGCCGGAAGCGGTGGCGGAGAGCATGGCGATCCTGGAGCGGATTACCTTCCGTCTGAACCACATCTCCTACCAATATCCTGATGAGCCGATCCCGCAGGGCTGGGACGCACAGGACTGGCTGGAGGAACTGGTCCGGCGCGAAGCCGTGAAGCGCTATCCGGGGGGCGTTCCGGTCAAGCTGCGCGTCTTGCTGGACGAGGAACTCGGGCTGATCCGCCGGTGCGGATATGCGCATTATTTCCTGACCGTGCATGACGTCGTCCGCTTCGCGCGGACGGTGGACCCGCCCATTCTCTGCCAGGGGCGCGGGTCGGCGGCCAATTCGGCGGTCTGCTGGGTCCTGGGCGTCACCTCGGTCGATCCGGTGCGATATGACCTGCTCTTCTCGCGCTTCGTATCGGAGGAGCGCCGCGAGCCGCCCGATATCGACATCGATTTCGAGCATGAGCGGCGCGAGGAGGTGATCCAGTATATCTATGACCGCTATGGCCGCCACCGCGCCGCCATCGCCGCCACCGTCATCCATTACCGTCCGCGCAGCACGGTGCGAGAGGTCGGCCGCGCGCTGGGGCTGAGCGAGGATGTGACGCAAAGGCTGACCAGCACCGTCTGGGGCAGCTTTTCCAAACAGTTCGAGGAGAAGCGGTTCCACGAAACCGGTTTCTCCCCCGACAATCCCGAGATCGCCCGCCTGCGCACCCTGGTCGACCGGCTGCTGGGCGCGCCCCGCCATTTGTCGCAGCATGTCGGCGGCTTCGTGCTGACCCAAGGGCGGCTCGACGAGACGGTGCCGATCCACAACGGCGCGATGGAGGGGCGGACCTTCATCGAATGGGACAAGGACGATATCGACGAGCTGAAGATCATGAAGGTCGACATATTGGCGCTGGGCATGCTGACCTGCATCCGCAAGGCGTTCGACCTGATGGAGGCGAACGGCCTGGCCCGTCCCGATCTCGACATGCTGGCGCAGGATGAGGACCCGGCCGTCTACAAGATGCTGCAACGGGGCGATAGCATCGGCGTGTTCCAGGTGGAGAGCCGCGCGCAGATCAACATGCTGCCCCGGCTGAAGCCACGCGAATTCTACGATCTGGTCGTGCAGGTCGCGATCGTGCGGCCGGGGCCGATCGAGGGCGACATGGTCCATCCCTATCTGCGGCGGCGGGCACAGAAGGAGGCGGTGACCTATCCCTCACCGCATCCCGATCATGGCCCGGCGGACGAACTGCGCACCCTGCTCGGCAAGACGTATGGCGTGCCGCTGTTTCAGGAACAGGCGATGAAACTCGCCATCACCGCCGCCAAGTTCACCCCCGACGAGGCCAATCAGCTTCGCCGCGCCATGGCGACCTTCCGCAAGGTCGGGGGAATGGACGGGTTCCAGCAAAAGATGATCGGCGGCATGGTCGCGCGCGGGTACGAGCCCGAATTTGCCGAGCGGTGCTTCAAGCAGATCGAGGGGTTCGGCTCCTATGGTTTTCCCGAAAGCCATGCGCTGTCCTTCGCCCGGCTGGTCTATGTCTCGGCCTGGCTGAAACGCCATCAGCCCGCGATCTTCACCTGTGCGCTTTTGAACGCCCAGCCGATGGGCTTCTACGCGCCCGCGCAGCTCGTCCGCGACGCGCGCGAGAATGGCGGGGTCGAGGTGCGGCCGGTCGATGTGAATTTCAGCGGCTGGGACAATCGGTTGGAGCGGCGGGAGGACGGAGCCTTTGCTCTGCGGCTGGGCTTTCGGCAGGTCGATGCCTTTCGCGAGGCGTGGGGCAAGGGAATTGCGGATCACGCCCCCTATGAGACCATCGAGTCGGTCGCGATCCGGGCGCAGCTGCCGCGCCGTGCGCTCGACCTGCTGGCGCAGGCCGACGCCTATCGCTCGTTGAGCCGCGGACGGCGCGAGGGGCAGTGGGAGGCGCGGCGGATGAAGTCGGCACAATTGCCGCTGTTCGCGGCGATGGAGGCCCCCGAAATGGCCGCCGAACCCGATGTCACGCTGCCGCCCATGCCGCTGTCCGAACAGGTCAGCGCTGATTACCGCGCAACGCGGCTGTCGCTGAAAGGCCATCCCATGGCGTTCCTACGCCGCGAGCTGGCAAGCGAAGGCGTCCTGTCCGCCGCCGATCTGGGCCATCTGGCCGATGGGCGGCGGGCCAAGGTGGCGGGGGTGGTGCTGGTCCGCCAGCGACCGGGCAAGGGCAATGCCATCTTCGTTACGATCGAGGACGAGACGGGCATCGTCAACGCGTTGATGTGGGCGCGCGATTTCGAGGCGAACCGGCGCGCGGTGATGGCCTCGCGGCTGATGCTGATCCACGGTGTCGTCCAGCGCAGCGAGGAGGGCGTGATCCACCTGATGACCGCAGGGGTCGAGGATCGCAGCGCGATGCTGGCCCGGCTGGAGGATGTGCCTGCCGCCGCCACCCGCTCGCACGATCCGCGTGGGGCTCCGGCGCAGCGCGGGGTCCATCCCCGTGATGTCCGCCTGCTGCCCCGCTCGCGCGACTTTCATTAGGGGTGATCGCCATTCGGCTTGTTTTGCATCGCCTCTCCCCTGGACAGGGGAGAGGGTTAGCGGAGCTTGCCAGCGTGCTGGCTAGCGCAGCTTGGGTGAGGGGTTGAGCGAGCCTCCGGCTCGCGCGCGCGTTCCGCGCGCTCACCCCTCACCCAGCTCCGACTAAGTCTTTGCTTCCGCAAAGACCAAGTCTGCGCAACCCTCTCCCCTCAAAGAGGGGCGAGGGAAGGGTAGGCTCGCCCTGTTCTGCAAAGAAAGAAGGATGTGGGAAATTCCCGTCGGAAAGTGCCGATTTATACGATCGACGCTGTCCCCAAGGGCTTGTGCCTACCCCCCGCCATGCCATATTTTACCGTCATGGCCCAGAACAGCGACACTTTCACCCATCCTCTGGGAATGGCCGGCAATGGTCCCGGGCAAGGGCCCGATCATGGCCCCGATCACGGCGATGACGAGGGCACCGGCCTGGGCGTCGCGACGCGGACCCGGACGCGCACCAAGCAGCCGACGCCGTACCGCGTGCTGATGCTGAACGACGACTATACGCCGATGGAATTCGTCGTGCTGTGCCTGCAGCGTTTCTTCCGTATGAGCATGGACGATGCGACCCGCGTCATGCTGCACGTCCATCAACGCGGCGTGGGGGTGTGCGGCGTATTCTCCTATGAGGTCGCCGAAACGAAGGTGGCGCAGGTGATCGACTTCGCCCGCGCCAACCAGCATCCGCTTCAGTGTACGCTGGAGAAGGCGTAACTCCTGTTCACTCCTCTCCGGCACGGGGAGGATTACGCAATCGCCATCTCCGCCGCCTGCCGCCCGGACAGCCAGGCGCTCTCCACCCGTGGCGCGATCATCCAGTCGCCACAGGCCGCCAGCCGCGTATCGGCCTGGTGATAGGCCCCGACCCCCGCTTTGCCCGACCGCGCGTGACGCCAACGATGTGCCGTCGCATGGACCGGCACGGGCAGGGTGCCCACCCGTTCTTCCAGCGCGCGTAGCAGCGAGGCGGTGACGGAGGTGCGGTCGCTTTCGACATGGCGCCGCGACCAGTCGGCCGTGGCATGGATCGTCCAGGCCTCGCCGCCCTTGCGGCCCGGCTTGGCGCTGTTGCGTGCGGCCCAGTCGATGGGATCGGCGGCGGACAGGATATCCGGTGCCGAGAAGCCGGCGTCGAACCCCAGCAGCACGGTCCAGCACGGATCGGACGGATGCGCGCGGGCCAGTTCGGCCAGCGCCGGGTCGATCGGTGCGGCGAGTCCCGCCGTCTGCTCGGCGGGTAGCGCTAGGACCGCCACATCGAACGGCCCCTCGGCCATCTCGTCATGGTCCAGCCGCCATCCGTCCGCATCGCGGCGCAACGCGCGGATATGCGTCGACCAGCGAACGTCGAGCGCCGCCGCCATATGCGTGACGAGCGCATTCATCCCCGGCACCCCGACCCAGGCATCATCATCCATGGCGGGCCATCGCGCAGCCACTCCCTGCCGCTCCCAGTTCCGGACTTGCGCGACGAAGGCCGGGTCGCGCGCGGTCAGATATTGCGCGCCATAATCGAAGGCGAAGCAGGCACCTTGCGCCGTCACGACCTTGCTCGCCATGCGGCCGCCGGGGCCGCGGCCCTTGTCGAACAGCGTGACCCGCCATCCCGCCTCGGTCAGGCGTGAGGCGCAGGCCAGACCCGCAATCCCCGCGCCGACGATCGCCGCCGATCCGGCCATATCCCGTTCCTTCATGATTCGCCGCATCGCGCGCAATCCGACGATACGCCCCGGGCCGGGGATCGATCCGTCTCATCGGTGAACCGCCCTTCGGGTCCGGCAAAGTATCGGGCCTGATCCATGCTAAAATTTTTGGGTGTGGGGTGGTCCGGTCAAGGATCGACCGGGAATGCCCGACGTTGTGGGGCATGACGAGCGGCGGTCCCTTCCGCTCAGGGGAAGACCTCAGGCCGTCCATGTCCATGACAGACGCGACATGATCCCGCCCGATGGGCGTGCCGGTAAGCCTGTGGCTTGCCAAGTCTTTGCGCGCCCAGCCTTTTTACCAGATGAACCCGGAGAGCTTGCGGCATGGAAGACTATAAGACGGTACTCGAAGGCAAGTGCCCCTTTGGCGGCGACCGGATCGGGGGTGCCTTCACCACGCCGCCGACGCTGGCCGAATGGTATCCCAATCGTCTGCGTGTCGAGCAGCTGCACCGCCACGGCCCCCGCGCCAATCCGCTGGGGGAGGATTTCGATTATCGCGCCGCGTTCGCCAAGATCGACCTCGATACGCTGAAGGCGGAGATCAAGCGCTTCCTGACCAGTTCGGTCGCGTGGTGGCCGTCCGACTATGGCAATTACGGGCCGCAGATGATCCGCATGTCGTGGCACTCGGCGGGCAGCTATCGCATCGCCGACGGGCGCGGTGGTGCTGGCGAGGCGATGCAGCGTTTCGCGCCGATCAACAGCTGGTGGGACAATGGCAATGTCGACAAGTCGCGTCGCCTGCTTTGGCCGATCAAGCAGAAATATGGCGCGGCGCTGTCCTGGGCCGACCTGATCGTCCTGACCGGCAATTGCTCGCTCGAGATCATGGGGCTGCCGACCTATGGTTTCGGCGGCGGGCGCGAGGATGCGTGGGAGGCCGATGACGCGACCTATTGGGGTCCCGAAGTCTTCGACATGACCCAGGTCGACTCGTTCGACGAGATGGTCAACCGCGACAAGCGCTGGCGCGGGCAGAATGGCGATGCGGACTATGATCTGGAGCAGCCGCTGGCCGCCTCGCACCAGTCGCTCATCTATGTGAACCCCGAAGGCCCCTATGCTAGCGGCGATCCGATGGCCTCGGCCCGCGATATCCGCATCACCTTCACCCGCATGGCGATGAACGACGAGGAGACGGTGGCGCTGATCGCGGGCGGCCACGCCTTCGGCAAGAGCCATGGCATGGTGAAGGCCGACCGCATCGGCGCGCCGCCCGAAATCGCCGCGATCGAGGAGATGGGGCTGGGCTGGCACAACCCCGAAGGCACCGGCAATGCCGAATTCACCATGACCAACGGCATCGAGGGCAGCTGGACCCAGAACCCGACCCAGTGGGACAACAGCTATCTCGAAAACCTGCTGGGCCTGGAATGGGAACAGACGCGCAGCCCGGCGGGTGCGCTGCAATGGACGCCGGTCAGCGGTGACGCGCCGCGCACCCCCGACGCGCATATCGAGGGCAAGAGCCATGCCCTGATGATGATGACCAGCGACATCGCGCTGAAGGTCGATCCGGTCTATCGCCCCATCTGCGAGCGGTTCCTGACCGACTTCGACTATTTCACCGAGCAGTTTTCGAAGGCGTGGTACAAGCTGACGCACCGCGACATGGGGCCGCGCGAGCGTTATGTCGGGCCAGAGGCGACGATCGAGCCGGACCTGCTGTGGCAGGACCCGATCCCTGAGCGCGATTACGAACTGGTCGACGCCGCCGACATCGGGGCGTTGAAGCAGCGGATCCTGGACAGCGGCCTGTCGGTGTCGGACCTGGCCTTCACCGCCTTTTCCGCCGCCGTCACCTACCGCGACAGCGACAAGCGCGGCGGCGCGAATGGTGCGCGTCTGGCCCTCGCCCCGCAAAAGGACTGGGCGGTCAATCGCCGCACCGTGCCCGTCATCGCGCGCTTGCGCGAGATCATGGGGGCGTTCAACGACGGGGCGGCCGGCGGCAAGCGCGTGTCGCTGGCCGACCTGATCGTGCTGGGCGGCACGGCGGCGGTCGAGAAGGCGGCGGCGGATGCGGGTGTCGCGCTGGAGGTGCCCTTCACCGCCGGGCGTCGCGACACGACCGACGAACTGACCGATGCCGACAGCTTCGAATGGCTGAAGCCGGTGGTCGATGGTTTCCGCAACTATATCGACGATCACTTCGCGGAAGTGACGGCGGGCCGCGTCGCCCCCGAGGAACTGTTCCTCGACAAGGCGGCGCTGCTGAAGCTCAGCGCGCCCGAATGGGTGGTGCTGACCGGCGGCCTACGCGCGCTGGGGGCGAATTGGGACGAGAGCGAGGCGGGCCTGTTCACCGACCGGGTGGGCGTACTGAGCAACGACTTCTTCCGCGTGCTGACCAGCATGGACTATGTCTGGACCAAGCAGGACGAGGCGGGTTTGCGCTTCACCCTGGACGACCGGGACAGCGGCGAGACGCGTTACACCGCCACGCGCAACGACCTGGTCTTCGGGGCCAATTCGCAGTTGCGCAACATCGCGGAATTATACGCTGCCGAGGACGGCCATCCCCGCATGGTCCGCGACTTCGTGAAGGTCTGGAACAAGGTGATGACCGCCGATCTTTTCTGATGGTGGAGGCGGCTCGGTCGTGATCGGGCCGCCCTTATCGGAGGGAAGGGCATGACGACCGTCACCGTCTGGTATGAAGCCGCCTGTCCGCTGTGTCGCCGCGAGATCGCGGTGATGCGGCGGCTGGATCGGCGTCGCCGGATCGAATTCGTCGCGATCGGCGGGCAGGAGCCTGACCAGTGCCCGATCGACCGCGACACGCTGCTCGCGCGCTTTCACGCGCGGGAGGATGGCCGGATGCTGTCGGGCGCGGCGGCCTTTGCCGCGATGTGGCGGGCGATCCCGCTCCTCCGGCCGCTGGGTCTGGCGGCACGCTGGCCCTGGATGCTGGCGTTGCTGGAGCGCGGCTATCGACGCTTCCTAAAGGTTCGACCGCGCCTGCAACGTTGGGCGGGACCCTGACCATTCCTCCCCTTTTTGGGGAAGGAATGCCTCAATGCCCCGGTGGCAGCCAGCTGAGGTCCAGCCCCTCGAACCGGTCGATATAGCCCGCTTCGCGCACCAGCCGTGCTTCGTCGAGCAGGTGGACACGCCCGCCCTCGCGCTTGATCAGCCCATCGTCCTCCAGCTGGCGCAGCATCCGGTTGACGTGGACGGCCGTCAGCCCGATCGCGTCGCCCATCTCCTCCTGCGTCAGGCCGGGGGCGAAGGATGCGGCCACCTCTATGCCCGCCTGGCGCATCTGGCCGCGCAGCGACAGCAACAGCGTCGCCACCCGCACCCGCGCCGAGGTACGGCCGAGACCTGCCAGCCGGTCGGTGGTGATGACCCGCTCGATCTGGTTGAGCACCAGGATCAGGCTGAACAGGCGGGGATGCCGGGTCGCCAGTCCCGCGATCTGGCCCCGGTCGAAGGGACAGACGACCGCATTGGACACCGCCACCACCGTATCGGGCGAACGGCCATAGACCAGCGCCGACAGCGCGAAGAGATCGCCGGGAAACAGGAAGCGCACCACCTGGCGGCTGCCATCGTCGAGCAGCACATAGCACATCAACATGCCCTGCTGCACGACGAACAGCTCGTCGCTGCGCGCCTGTTCCTCCATCAACACCGCACCGCGCCGGATCGTCTTTGGTCGATCCTCCAGCCGTGCCAAGGCCTCACGTTCGGCCGGGGTCAACGAAACCCATTTGTTCAGGCGATCAGCTAGCCCGCAATTTGACACTGACACCTCATCCCCGGAGCGGACGAACGCCTTAGCCATCAAGGGTGCGACCACGCATTAATATCGATCAACCGGCCCTTTTCTTTGCTTTTCGTGCTCTTTGGCCATGGGGACGGGCACGACCCTTGGCGATGCCCGCCACGTCCGCTAGGAGGACCGGTCTATGGACCGTATCCTTATTCGCGGCGGCAACCGGCTGTCGGGCCGCCTGAAGATCTCGGGCGCGAAGAACGCCGCGCTCACCCTGATGCCCTGCGCGATCCTGACCGACGAACCGGTCACGCTGCGCAACCTGCCGCGTCTGGCCGATGTCGACGGGTTCGGCCATCTGCTGAACCAGATCGGCGCATCGACCCGTGTCGAGGGGACACGTCCCGAAGATTTCGGCCGGGTGATGACGATCCGCGCGGGCCAGCTCTTCTCGACCGAGGCACCGTACGACATCGTGCGCAAGATGCGCGCGTCGATCCTGGTGCTCGGCCCCATCCTGGCGCGCGCGGGCGAGGCGCGGGTGTCGCTGCCCGGCGGCTGCGCGATCGGCAACCGCCCGATCGATTTGCACCTGAAGGCGCTGGAGGCGATCGGCGCGGAGATCGAACTGACCGCCGGTTACGTCAAGGCCAGCGCGCCCGGCGGCCGCCTGTCGGGCGGGCGCTACACCTTCCCGGTGGTGTCGGTCGGCGCGACCGAGAATGCGCTGATGGCCGCCGTCACGGCCAAGGGCACCTCGGTGCTGGGCAATGCCGCGCGCGAGCCCGAGATCGTCGACCTGTGCCGCTTGCTGATCGCGATGGGCGCGCGGATCGACGGTGTCGGTACCGAGACGCTGACCATCGAGGGTGTCGACCGGCTGCACGGCGCCACCTATTCGGTGATGCCCGACCGGATCGAAGCGGGCAGTTACGCCTGTGCCGCCGCGATCACCGGCGGTGACCTGGAGCTGGTCGGCGCCTGTGCCGAGGATATGCGCGCCACCTTGTCCGCGCTGACCGAAGCGGGCGTGACGGTCGAGGAAAGCCGGGATTCGATCCGGGTAAAGGCCGATGGTCCGCTCCAGCCGCTGACCCTGTCGACCGCGCCCTATCCGGGCTTCGCCACCGACATGCAGGCGCAGTTCATGGCGATGCTGTGCAAGGCGGAGGGCACTAGCACCCTGACCGAGACGATCTTCGAGAACCGCTACATGCACGTGCCCGAGCTGGCGCGCATGGGCGCGGACATCCAGGTCCATGGCCGTACCGCGATGGTGAAGGGTGTGAACAAGCTGACCGGCGCTCCGGTGATGGCGACCGACCTGCGCGCCTCGATGAGCCTGATCCTCGCCGGTCTGGCGGCAGAGGGCGAGACGTCGGTGGCCCGCGTGTACCATCTCGACCGCGGTTACGAACGTCTGGAAGAGAAGCTGTCGGCCGTCGGCGCCGACATCGAACGCGTCGGCGACTGATTTCATCCTCCCGGCACGGGGAGGGGGCCGCCGCGAAGCGGTGGTGGAGGGGTGTCGGCAGCAGCGTTGACACCCTCCGTCAGTCCTACGGACTGACACCTTCCCTTGCAGGGGAGGAATGTAAAGCCGCTACCACCAGCCTTCGGCTTCCAGCACCGGCACCATCGCGCGCGACACCCGCGCCTCGACCCCGCCGGTCAGGACCAGTCGTACCCCACGACCCTCGCGATGCGTCTCGCGAACGGCAGCCCGCGCCACCCACCAGCTCCGATGCACCTGCGCGCCGATCAGCGGCGCGACCTCCTGCACCGCGTCACGCATCCTCAGCAGGATCAGCTCCGACCCATAGGCGCCATGGACGCGCAGATAATGGTCCTCCATTTCCAGCGCGACGATGTCGGGACCGAAACCGGGCGGCAGGCGGTCGAGCAGCGCGGGGCGGGGGGTTGCAACCAGCGGGGCGGATAGAGCTGGCTCCGGGGCGACAGTCCGTCGCGTCTGCCCATACCAAAGGAGCAGGCTCGCCAATCCCCCGATCACCAGCACATTGCCATAGAGCAGCAGCGCCCGATCCGCATCGGGCCAGCGCAGCGGTTGGCCAAGCCGCTCGACCCACCAGACGATGACGCTCATCGGCACGCTGGCCAGGATCGCGGCAGCGGCCCAGCCCGCCATTTCGGGCAGATGCAGCCGCGCCGCCGCAACCAGCGCACCCGCCATTATCGGCTTGTAGAGTGCATAGCCCGCCAGCATCAGCGCGATCCAATAGATCAGCCGATAGGCGAAGCGCGCGTCGAAGGTGCCGAACGGTCCCAGCACCGCGAGCAGCAGTCCTACGCCGATCATCAGCGCGATATCGATCACTATGCGGCGCGAGCGGGGCATCAGGCCCCGTGCCTATGGCCAATTGGCGCTTCGTGAAATGGCAAATCGGCCGCTCCACGAAGGGAAACCGCCGTTCGACGCAATCAAGCTGGCGCGGGTTCGGTGCCAGGTCAGGAAAGGGGCAACCCGTTTCCGATCAGGATCTCGACCGATGACCAGCCTTTCGATCGCTACCCCGAACCGCCGCCCTCTCGATAGCTCGCCCGCCGCCCGCGCCGCGATCCTGCTTGCAGGGGGCACGCTGTCGCTGATGGCGGCGGTCGCCATGGCGCGCGGTGCGCTCGGGCTCTCGCCGACCCTGGCGCGGGCGCATGACGTGGCGGTGTGGATTCATCTCGGCTCGGTCCTGCCCGCCCTGCCACTGGGGCTCTATGTCCTGCTGGCGCGCAAAGGGGATGCGCGGCACCGGATGCTGGGCAAGCTCTGGGCGGTGCTGATGGTGGTCGCGGCCCTTTCCGCCCTGGCGCTGCGTGATCTGAATCACGGGCAATTCAGTTTCATCCATATCTTCGTGCCCGTCACGCTGATCGGACTGTGGCGCGCGATCGCGGCGGCGCGGGCCGGGCGGATCGACACGCATCGCAAGGTGATGGTCAGCCTGTATCTCACCGGTCTGATCGGTGCGGGCTCCTTCGCCTTCCTGCCCGGCCGGGTGATGGGGACGTGGCTGTTCGGTTAAGTCACCAACCGCTTGAGCGTCTCCACCCGGTCGGCTTCGGCGGCGGGCTTGTCGGTGCGGATGCGGGCGATGCGGGGGAAGCGCATGGCGACGCCGGACTTGTGCCGCTTCGAATCGTGGATCGAATCGAACGCGATCTCGAGCACCAGCGTCTTTTCCACCTCGCGTACCGGACCGAAGCGGTGGACGGTATGCGCCCGCACGAACCGGTCGAGCTGGCGCAATTCCTCGTCGGTGATCCCCGAATAGGCCTTGCCGACCGGCAGCAACTCGCCCTCCTCGGTCCAGCAGCCGAAGGTATAGTCGCTATAATAGCTCGAACGCCGGCCATTGCCGCGCTGCGCGTACATCATCACGCAATCGGCCGTCAGCGGATCGCGCTTCCATTTGTACCACAGGCCGACGCGCCGCCCGCCGCTATAGGGGGAATCGCGGCGCTTGAGCATCACCCCCTCGATCGCGGCATCGCGCGCGGTGGCGCGCAAGGCTTCCAGCGCGGTGAAGTCCTCCGCCTCGATCACCGCGCTGACGTCGAACCGCTCGGGGTCGAGCTTGGCGGCGAACCCCTCCAGCCTTTTGCGCCGCTCGGTCCAGGGCAAAGCGCGGACATCCTCGGTCCCGTCGACCAATATGTCGTAGAGCCGGACGAAGGCGGGATAGTCGGCGAGCATCTTCGCCGACACCGTCTTGCGCCCGAGCCTTTGCTGGAGCGCGTTGAAGCTGGCCGCACCGCCGCCATCCTCCAGCGTGCCACCCTGATGCTCGCCCTTGACCAGCAGCTCGCCGTCGACCGCCCCGACCGCGTCGAAAGCGCTCGCCACATCGGGAAAGGCGTGCGTCACATCGTCGCCGGTCCGACTGTAGAGCCGCGTCTGCCCGGCGACATGGACGATCTGCACCCGGATGCCGTCCCATTTCCATTCGGCGGCATAGTCGGTCAGGTCGACCCGCAGATCCTCCAGCGGATGGGCGAGCATGAAGGGGCGGAAGACCGGCACATCGGCGGGTGTCGGCTGCGCGCCTGTGCCTTCTCCCCAGGCGAAGAGCTCGGCATAAGGCGGCGACAGGCCGTGCCAGACCTCCTCGACCGCCTCGACGTCCAATCCGAAATGTTGGGCGAAGGCGGTCTTCGCAAGCCGAGCGGACAGGCCGATGCGCAAGCCCCCCGTCGCCATCTTGAGCAACGCGAACCGCTCCTCGGCGGTCGATCGGTCGAGCATGTCGGCCAGCACGGCGGGCGCGTCGGAACGCGACAGATGCCGCAGCCGCTCGACCACATCGCTGACCGACAGCGGTTCGGGATCGAGCGGCCGGTCGGGTGCGGGCCAGAGCAGGGCGACCGTCTCGGCGGTGTCGCCGACATAATCGCGGCTCATGCGGAACAGCACGGGGTCCACCCGCTGCTCGATGAGCGCGCGGATCAGCGCGGGCTTGACGCCCGGCAGGTCGAGATCGCCCGTCAGCGCCGCCATCGCCCAACCCCGGTCGGGATCGGGCGTGGCGGCAAGGTAATCCGCGACCAGCTTCAGCTTGGCGTTGCGCGAGCGCGTATAGATCAGCGCATCGAGCAACGCCGCGAATTCGCGCATGGGGGATCAGTCGATCGCGTTCTTCACCGATTTGCCCGCAACCAGCCCGAGCACGAGGAAGATCACGAACAGTGCGATCGCGATGAAGAACAGAATCTTGGCGATCCCGACGAACGCGCCGCCAATGCCCCCGAAACCGAGCGCCCCCAGGATCAATCCGACGACGAGGAAGGTGATGGCAAGCTTGAGCATGGGGTAATCCTCCTGACCTGATAAGGGGTTAACTGGCGGGGAGGGTCGGTGTTCCGGTTACGGATGATTGGATGGGCCGGTTCGGAACGCGGGGCAGGGCCAGTCATCCCCATCGACACCGATTTCCAATCTTACCCCAAGTCATTGGCAAGCGCGGCGGTGCCGTGTGAAAGGCCGGTCATCATGTCCTATCCGATCCACCGCTTTCAGGCCATGTGCCGCCTGACCCCCGCTGAAGAACGGCATCTGACGACCTTGGGCGATGCCGAGGTCGTGCGGCGGCGCGGCGAGACCTTTCAGCGGGAAGGCGATGCGCCGGGGGGCTTCCATCTGCATGTGCGCGGCTGGATCAGTTCGTCCATCCTGCTGCGCAGCGGGCATCGACTGATCCAGAAGATTCATCTGCCCGGCGACATATTGGGTACGCCCAGCATGGTCCTGCCCCAGGCCGCCGACACGCTGACCGCGATTACCGAGGCGGTAACGGCCTTCGTGCCCTATGAACGCTTCGGTCAACTCTTTACCCAGGCCCCACGTCTGGCCGCCTTGTTCACCATCGCAGTACAGATGGAGCGGCTGGCGCTGATGGATGTGCTGGCCGTGACCGGCAATGCCTCGGCCCGTGAACAGCTGGCGCGGCTGCTGGTCGATCTCCATGCGCGGCTCAGCCCGATCGGAATGGTGCAGGATGACAGCTTTCATCTGCCGCTGACCCAGGAAGTTCTGGGTGACCTGCTCGGCCTGACCGCGGTGCACGTCAACCGCACGATCCGGGGCATGGAAGCCGATGGGATCATCTCCCGCGAGGGGCACCGGGTGCGCCTGCTGAACCTGCCCGCCCTGCGAGAAATCTCGCCGCTGCCGCCCCGGCGTCCGCAGTTCGAACCGGCATGGCTGCCCGCACCGCTATAAAAAAGGCCCCGGTATCGACCGGGGCCTTTTCGTATCGGGTCGGGGAGGGCGGTCAGCCCTTGCGACCGGCCTCGAACAGGAACCAGGCGCGTTCCTCAGCCTGGTCGGTCCATTCGTCGACGATGCCGCTGGTGGCGTTGTCCTTGGCCTCCTCGGCCGCGTCCTTGACCGTGCGGAAACGCTCGACCAGCTTCAGATTGTCGTCGCGCAGTTCGACCAGCATGTCGGCGGCCGACACGAATTCGCGGTCATTGTCGACGATGGTCTGACGGCGCGCGATGTCACCGATCGAGCGTAGCGTGACGTTGCCGGTCTTTCGCACGCGCTCGGCAATGGCATCGGTCACGCCCAGGATCTGCGCGGCCTGATCGTCGAGCATCAGGTGATAATCGCGGAAATGCGGGCCCGAGACGTGCCAGTGGAAATTCTTGGTCTTCAGATAAAGCGCATAGCAATCAGCCAGCGCGCCGTTCAGCGCGTCGGCGACGCTGGCGGTGGCGTTGCGGTTGAGGTCGGTCGGCGTATCGAGCGCCGGATTGATATCGGACATGGACATGCTCCCGCTGTCTGAGGAATCGTTGCGTTAACGATCCGATGGCCCAATGGCTCCCCCGCTGTCCATGTACAAAGCCTGCGCTGTCTGATCGACCGCCTAGATCAATCCCTTGGCAGAAAGCGCGATGCCGATGCCGATCAGGATCATGATCGCACCGCCCGTCATCCGGATCGGCCGCCACGCCAGCCTGCGCCACTCACGCGCGCCCAGCAGGATCGCCGGTATCAACGCGCCGAGCATCCCCAGCATCGCACCCGGCCAGGCCGCCCAGGGCAGGGGAGAGCGTGCGGCGGCGACCGCGACCAGCACCAGCCCGGATTCCATCAACAGGATCGTGCCCGCCCCCAACAAGGCGGTGCCGAACACCCCCAGGCGAACCGAGCCGAAGGGCGAACCAGCGCGCGGCAACCGCCCCATCATGCCGAGGCCCACCAGCACCAGCGCAACCGCCAGCAACAGGCTGCGCGCCTCAGGTGTCACCTGCGGCCCCAGCAATATCCCGATGCGGATCGCCACCGCCGCCAGCAACCCTTGCGCCAGCAGGACCCCCGCCAGGACCGGCAGGGCGCTGTCCGTCCGTTCCGCCAGCCTTTCGGCAAAACCGCTCAGCCGCCCGCCCGCCTGTGACAGCAGCGTGGCGACCAGGACGATCATCAGCGCATCCATCAGCTGGCCAGACGTACCGAACAGGCCTCTGCAAAGGCGTTGGCGGTCTGCCAATCCTGCCGCTCGCTGGCGATGGCGTCGCTCAAGATCGCGAACCAGCCATGGACGGGCGCGGGTTCGCCCTGTCGCATGAGCGCGCGGTCGATGAAATGGGTGACGGTGACGGCGGGGACCAGCCCGTGGCGATGGGCGATACGGCGAATCGCTTCCACCCCGTCGATCAACTCGGCCGCCCGCGCATAGGGGGCGGACACGTCGAGCGCGGCGATTCGGGCCCAGAGCTGGTCGCGAATCTCGGTGGAGCTGATGCCCGCATGAAGTGATTCGCCCGGCTCCATCGTGATGGTCATCCCTCTCATGCCCGCCCCGATAGCGGGAAGCGGCACGGTTTCCATAGGGCCTTGGCCGTAAAGAGGGGCTTAAATCGGGTGAAATGCTTGACTCGGGCAGGCCCATGGGCCATGGGCGGCCCTTATATAGCGGCGGCTCCGGCTGCCGCTTTCGCTTTTTCACGCATACAGGAACCAGGTCATGGCCAAGCCGACCACCGTCAAG
>Ga0308159_1003030_pt1 | contig 17953 bp, 21 predicted proteins | sample PhyCR1_FD_201040 | JGI IMG/M metagenome (GOLD analysis project Ga0308159, IMG submission 201040) | Phyllosphere microbial communities from UC Gill Tract Community Farm, Albany, California, United States - DLSLC.R1 | ecosystem: Host-associated > Plants > Phyllosphere > Unclassified | place: USA... | reverse complement strand
GGCGCGGCTGGTGGCGCGAGAAGCGGCGCGCTCGGCGGTGAGGGAAGCGAGCGGCCGACAGCCCCGCCGCCCAGTGCAGACAGTACCGCCGGCTTGCGCGCCGCGATCCGCTGCGCTTCGTCGGCCGCGCCCACTTCCCGAAGGAGGAGCTCCGCCGAATCAAGAGCCCGATAGGTTTCGGCGGGGCTGAACTCGACCTGGTGCGCATGTTTGTTGCGCACCTCGCGCATCTCACTCGACCAGTTCGTCGCTTGCCGCGAAAGATGCCCGTCGAAGGGGTAGCCGAGGTTGCCCAACTTCTCGGTCATCACGCGCAGCATCAGTCCGACATCGTTCGCATGATGGTGTGAGGTGGGTCTGCCCGCGAGCTCGTCTTTGTGAGCGATGACCTGCACCCACGACGGCCCCTGAGGGAGACGCTCCGCGAACACCCGCTCGATGAACGGACGGAGGCCTTCTGCCAGGTCGTCGATGGAGTCGCCGATGATCTGGCGCGTATCGATGGTCATGACATCCCCCTGACGCCCGTTGTGGCTCGGCCGTGGTATCGGAGCCTAGAGGATGGCGAGCGGCGATTTCGGAACGCACGCTCCGCGGCCTTGCTCGTATCGGGTGACAGCCCCTCAACGGAATAGCTCGGCGTGATCGACGACCCACGCGCGGAAGATGCGGGAGGTGCGCCCCGTAATGCGGGTGTACTCGTCGGAGAGGGGCGGAGTCGCGCCGACCGCCTCGCGCCAGTCCTTGATGATCTGCCGCACCCACACCTCGGGGACGAACCGCGACAGCATCGCCGACGACTCCGCCTCGGTCTGTTCGATCACCGCCACCGGGCGCCCGATGACGTCACCGATCAGCGCGACCTGCTCCCGGAGGGTCAGACGCTCCGGTCCGGTGAGCACCGGCGCGGCACCCACCAGGGCATCGGTGGTGAGCGCGACCACGGCGACATCGGCGATGTCCTGCTCATGAATGGGCACCTGCACCGCGTCGGGGTACGGCAGCGGAACGGCGCTCTCGCCCTTCACTCCCCAGCTCCAGCGGGCGGCGTTGCTCGCGAATCCGCCCGGGCGCAGGAACGTGTACGCGAGACCCGACCGGACGACGGCCTCCTCCACCCGGAGGAACCGCGCTCCGTTGAAGTCCTCGGCCGCGCCTGGAAACGTCACGGACGACGACGACAGGACCACCACGTGCCGGACGCCTGCCGCCGCGAAGGCCGTCAACAACGCCTCCGGATCAGCGAGGTCGGCGTACAGGAACACGCGCTCCACACCCGCCAGGGCGCCGGAGAAGGAGGCCGGGTCATCGAGATCGGCCGCGAACACCTCCACCTCCGCGGGCAGAGCCAGCTTCTGCGGCGTGCGGCTGGTCGCGCGCACCCGCTCCCCCCGATCGAGCAGACCCGCCACGACCGCACCACCCACGGCGCCACTGGCACCGACAACCAGAACTGACATCATCTCTCCTCCACGAACATCGTTCGCGAACAATGTTCGTCACGAATGTCGATCGCGTCAAGTGGTAGCGTGTGCGCATGTCGTCGCCCGCTGAACCGGTCTCGCGCCGCGCCCGCCCCGCGAAGGCGCCACTGTCCCGCCAGTCGATCCTCGAAGCGGCGATGGCCCTGATCCGCGACAACGGCGTCGACGCCGTCAGCCTCAGGCACGTCGCCGCGCGGGTCGAAACCGGCCCCGCCTCGCTGTACGCGTACTTCGGCAACCGCGACATCCTGCTCGAACACGTCCTGGATGCCGCGTATGCAGAGGTGACCCTGGTGGATGCCACCGGCGACGGCCGCGATTGGCGAGAGGCCCTCGCCGGCACCATCGTCCACACGATCGAGACGCTCGAGACCTATCCCGGCCTCGGTGCGATCGCGCTCGGCTCGATCCCCGTTCTCCCCGGGGCCCTCCGCCTCGCCGAACACGAGTTGACGCTCATGGAGGTGGGCGGTGTCCCCGCCGACCGTGCCGCGCTCGCGGTCGACCTCATCGCCCAGTTCGCCGCATCGACCGCCGTCGAGCGGACCGTTCGACTCAACCGCGGGGACGTCGGCGACGACCGCGAACGCGTCCTCGCCGCTTACGAACAGGCCGATCCCGAACGGTTCCCGCACGTTGCCCGCTCAGCGTCGCTCCTCACCGGCCCCGACGACTCAGCACGACGCGACTTCGCGATCAACGTTCTCCTGGCCGGGATCGAGCGCGCGGGCGTCCGGCGCACCTGAAACTCATCGTGCGACGCGGCGGGTCTGGTCCGTGTCGGTGGTTGGGAGTACCGTCGGCGCCATGACCCCCACCACCCTCTTCCTCCACGCCGATGCCGCGCTGCGCGAGGTCCTCGACCAGCTCGATCCCGCCGACTTCTCCGCCCCGGTGCCGAAGGAGTGGAGCCAGCTCGAGTCGCCGACGCTGCTCGGCATCCTCGGGCGCCACGCGTACGACGAGGCGTGGATCCCCGACGTCATCGCGGGCCGGGCGGCGGCCGACGGCGACCCGTACGCCGACGCTGACCTTCTCGGGGACGACCCCATCGCGTCCTACGACGCGCTCAACGACACGGCGACGGCAGCCGTGCGGTCGGGCGACATCGCCGAGACCTTCCGCTTCACGTACGGCGACTACCCGGCGGCGGAAGGTTTCGCGCACCTCGCGACCTACCGCGCATTCCAGGCGTACTCGATCGCGAAGCACTTCGGCATCCCGTTCCACCTCTCCCCCGAACTGGTCGACGGATTCAACGAGCACGTGGTCCCGCACGCCGACGAGTGGCGGCAGTGGGGCGTCTTCCCCCCGGCCATCGAGCCGCCCGCGGATGCGGACGACGAGACGCGCCTGCTCTGCACGCTGGGGTTCTGGCAGCCCTGACGTTCGCGGTCAGGCGATCCGCACCGGCTTCCCCGTACGAACGCTCGCGTCGAACGCGGCATCCATCACCGCGAGGAGCTGGCGCCCATCGGCCGCCACGAAGTAGTTCCCGAGAGACGTGATCGTGTCGGCGATGTCACTCCCCCACGGCGGACCGCGTCCGGCTTGTTGATATCCCAGACGACGTCGGCGGGCGGGTATTGCCGCAGCTCACGCTCGACGTTCACCAGCTCCGCGCGCGCGAGCTCAGCGGCATCCGGAGACAGTTCGCCGTCCCGGTAGAGAGCCGCGATAGTCGGGAACCGCGAGCCGCGCTCGCCGCCCTCGAGTCGCACAGCGACGGTGTCGAAGAACGACCCGAGAAAGTCGGTGCGGCCGACCGGATACGCGATCGGTCCCACCCGCAGGTTCACGCTCATGAGGAGACCTCAGACGGCGCGGGGTTCTCGATCAGGTTCAACTGCGTGCCGTCGATGTCGATCAGGTTCCCGATCCGCAGGCCCGATGGCTGCGTCGCCACGGGATGAACGTGGGGGAACCCGACCGTCGACTCGACGACGCCCGCCGCCGTGATGCTCCGGTACAGCTCGTCGACGTCGTCGACGCGGATGCTGCACATGAACGAGCTGGTCACGGGGTCGAGGTCGGCGAAGAGGAGGAACTCCAGCGACAGCTCCCCTCGGCGAAGGATCAGCCAGCTCTCGTCGCGATAGTCCTGCTCGAAACCGAATCCCCGGTAGAACGCGATCGTCGTGTCGAAGTCGCGCGACGGCAGGTTCGGGACGGCACGATCGGTCATGCGGGAGACCCTACCGCGGCCCCGAAAAGACCTTCCGATCGGCGCCTGGCGTTCCCCCGTCCTGGGGCCGGAAGGCGGCGTGCTGGTCGGCGAACTGCCACACGTCGTGAACCAGTCGCTCGGGGGTCTCGAGTTGGGGGAGGTGGCCGGCGGTGTCGATGATGTCGAGCTCGGCGCCGGGGATGGCATCGCGGTAGGCGCGGCCGTGGCTGAGGGGCACAATGCCGTCGGCTGCTCCCCAGACGACGAGGACCGGGGTGGTGATCCGCGGCAGTCGCGCCAACAGGGTGGGGTCACCCATCGCCCGGCCGGCAACGGCGAGCATCGTGGCCCGGTTGCCGGCCATGTTCTGCTTCGCTGCGGCGGGGAGCGCGTCGAGGTCGGTACGGAAGCGGTCGGGTTCGTTATAGCTGTAGTCCTCGACCTCGTGCCACGCGAGGCCGAAGAAGTCCCGCATGGGGCCGACGTCGTCGGTGAGCCCGACGGCATCGACGAGGATCACGCTGCTGACCCGGGGGCTGGCAGCCAGGGCCATCTCGGCGGCCGTCCATCCGCCGATCGAGTTTCCGATGATCGTGACGTCGCGCAGGTCGAGCGCGTCCAGCAGGGCGAGGTGCGTTGCGGCGAGGTCTTTGATCGTGGCGAGCTCTGCCGGTCGCGGCGTGCCGTCGAAGCCGGGGTTGGTGGGGCTGATGACCCGCGCGTGCCGCGTCGTGGCCAGCAGGTCGGCGAACGCGCGTACGGACTGCGACCCGGCGCCGCCGTGCAGAAGGAGGAAGGGGTGTCCTTCGCCTTGGTCGGTGTAGGTGACGGGCACCTCGCCGAAAGCGGCGTGGACGGTCGTCGTGGTGGTGATCATCGGTCTTCTCCTTGTGTGTGGGTTGGTGGTCGGGTGGATAGTTCAGAGACGCTGGAGTGAGGTCAGCGTCGGCGCGGCAGCAGCAGGGCGGTGCAGGTCACGGCGGTGACGGTCAGGACACCGGTGAGCACGAGCAGGCAGGTGCGCACGGCGGAGGTGAAGTCCTGGCTCGTCAGCTGGGCAGCGAGCACGGAGCCCAGCACCGCCGCGCCGAGAGCGGCGCCGAGCTGACGGAGCGCGTTGTTGGCGGCACCGGCGGGACCGGCCGACGCGGGCGGCAGGTCGGAGACGGCGAGAGCGGACGCGGTGGACATCACCAGCCCACTGCCGAGACCGAACAGCGCCAGACGCCACGCGAGGTGAGCGACGTCATACTCGCCGGCGGTCGCGAGGAAGGCGGCACCCGCGGCAGCGACGAAGAGGCCCCCACCTAGTACTCGCGCAGCGCCGATGCGGGCCTGGAGCGTCGCGGCGGCGAGACTCGCGACGGCGTTGGCCGCGAACAAGCAGCCCAACTGCAGAGCGATCCCGATCTCGGAGTCGCCGTCGCAGTCGAGGAGGAGGCTGAGAACGAACACCGCTCCGACGATGCTGAACAGCATGGTCGCGGCGGCGAGGCCCGCCGCGGTGAACCTGCGGCTCGAGAACATGGTCAGCGGCAGCACCGGGTCCGCCGCCCGGTGCTCGCGGAGGAGGAACGCCGCGAGACCGACGAGGGCGATCGCCAGCATCTCAACGACGAACGCGTCCGACCAGCCGGTCGAACCGGCACGGATCACCGCGGCGACCACGGCGCCGACGGTGAGCGCAGACAGCAGCATTCCCGCCACATCGACCGATGAGCGTCGAGCCGAGAGAGGCTCCGGCACGAGAAAGTGACCCGTCGCACCGGTGGCGACCGCCAGGACGAGGATCGGAGCGAAGAGCCACCGCAGTCCGACCGTCTCGATCACGGCCGCCGCCAGGAACGGCCCGACGCCGAGCCCGCAGGTGACGGCGGCCGCCCAGATCGCGATTCCCCGACGTCGAGCCGGCACGTCCGGGGCGGCCGCGGTGATCAACGCGAGGCTGGCCGACATCACCGCTCCCCCGCCGACTCCCGCGACGGCTTGCGCAGCCCACAGCAGCGGAATAGCCACCGGACCGGGCGATCCGCCGGCGGTGAGACCGATCACGGCCCCGAGAGCGATCAACGCCAGCCCCAGCACGACGGTCGCGCGACGCCCGAGCCGCTCGCTCACCGCCCCGGCCGGCAGCACCGTCACCGCCAGCGCGAGCGCGAAGGCGTCGGTGAGCCACTGCAGGTCCGATGTCGACGCACGGGTCGCGTCGCTCAGGATGCCGAGCGAGCCGTTCACCGCGGAGAACGGCAGGTAGGACACGAGCATCGCCGCACTGGCGAAACCCACCGTCCACCCAGGACCGCGGCGCGTTGCGGCGGTGGCGGTCACGGACCGAGAGGAGATGACGGAGAACATGTGAGGGAGTGTAGTACAAATGCATTTATATAAATACCTTGATTCTTTGACGTGCTCCTCGGATGCCGCACACCCGCGTCGGCGGAGCGCGCGGGGTCGGGCGTTACCTTGGGAACATGGAGGTAGCAAGCCACGGCACGGAAGAGCACCTGGCGCGGGAGATCAAACGGCTGCAGTGGCGGCACCACCGCGAGCTCGACCGTCGAATGCGGGCGATCGGGTCGACGATCGTGCAGTGGGATGTGTTGCGGGCGCTCTCCGTCGACCCCAACGCGTCCGGCCACGACCTCGCGCTCGCGACGTTCCAGAGCGACCAGTCGCTGGGGCAGATGATCCGGCGCATGGAAGCGCGCGGTCTCATCACACGGAGCAACCCGCAGGGGCGCCGGTGGCTGCACCAGATCACCCCGAGCGGTGCAGAGATCCTCGCCGCCGGACATTCCTTCGCCGCGGAGATCTTCGAGCAGTCCTTCGGCAAGCTCTCACACGAACAACGCCAGCAGCTCGCCGAGCTGTTGACGGTCCTCAACGCGACGGAAGACTGACTCGCCCCTCGCACCCCGCGCCTCGGCATCCCGAGAACTGCTCGCCGGAGTGACGAGAGCGGGCCGGGTTCAGCTCGGGCGATCAGTCCCGGGCGGCGTCGTAATGCTCCCGTGCCCGCTCGACGTCGGGCAGGTGCGCTGTCGTCCACAGCAGGAGCGCATCGATGAGGTCCTGCAGCCCCTTGCCCATCGGAGCGATGCGGTACTCGACGGCGACGGGGCGGTCGGATAGCAGGATGCGCTCCACCATGCCGTTGCGCTCGAGGCGGCGCAGAGTCGCGGTGAGCGACTTCTGCGTGATCGTCGGGATCGCGCGGCGCAGCTCATTGAAGCGCAATGCGCCGTGCTCGCAGAGTCGATCGAGGACGTGCAACGACCACTTGTCCAGCAGCTGGTCGAGGAGCTCGCGGTGTTCACCCCTGAGGGTCGGGGGCTCGTCGGCGGATGCGGTGGCGTTCACGATACCTGGTTCCGTTGAAGTGGCCGGAGGGCACCAGGTAGCAATGAGATACCTGTAGAGAGGAAGTCTCCCATGACCGTGCACACCTTCAGCCCCGAGGGCCTGTTCGCACCCGTGCCGTATCACCACGTCGCCGTCGGCACCGGCCGTCGGCGCATCGAGATCGCCGGTCAGATCGATCGCGACGGCGACCGCGGATCCACGGCACCCGACGACCTCACCGGTCAGGTCGCTCAGGTCTTGCGCAACACGCACCGCGCGCTCGTCGGCGCCGGTGCGAGCTTCGACGACGTTATGCGGCTGCGGTTCTTCGTCACGCAATGGCACCCCGACAAGGCGCCGGAGTTCTTCGCAGGGGTCGAGCGTGTTGCCGCCGAGCTCGGGCTACCGACCCCGCTGCCGCCGGCATCGCTCATCGGCGTCGACGCGCTGTTCGAGCCCGACGTCCTCGTCGAGCTCGAGGCATCCGCGACGATCGACTGACTCAGGGGACCACGCGCTTCTCCTCGCGCGCCGGTGTCGACGATCTCACGACCCACAGCAGCCACCCGGACGCACCCCGGGGGAGCAGCCCGATCGCCGATGCGCGCCACCCCGGACCGGGGCGCTCTAGCGACGCTGGACGAGCGGCAGGAAGCAGTCGTCGACGATCGCTCGGATTCGCTCGGCCCTCGGCGGAGCAAGATTCATGAGCAACTCGAGCCGCACGAGGGCGAAGGGCATCTCGAGCACGATCTCGGGTACCCGCTCGAGATCGACCTCCCCCCGGGCCGCCGCTCGCTGGTAGAGCGGCCGGTCACGGCCAGTGTCATGGACCCCCATGAGGCGATCGCGCACCTCGGCCGGCGTCGTCGCCCCGTCGACGGTGAGCCCCGCGTACGCGGCGGCCATCGTGATCGCGTAAAACTCGGCGCGTGCGGCGGCGGATGCCGTCAGCTCCGCCACGAGATCGCCGCGCAGTGAACCGGTGTCCGCGAGCGGGATGGGACGCGCGGCCCGCCGGTGCTCGATCGCCGCGACGACGAGAGCATCCTTGTTGGCCCACCGCCGGTAGAGCACGGGTTCGCTCGTGCGCGCCCGCCGCGCGATGGTGTCCATCGTCAACCGCGCGTACCCGGCGTCCACGAGCTCACTCCACGCCGCATCGAGGATCGCCTCCTCGAGTTCTCTGCCTCGACGACGGTGAGCGGGGGCGGATGCGGCCATGTCGCGAGCTTAGAAAGCTTTGACTTCCTTCTCAAGGCGGCGTACTCTGCGAAGAAAGCTATTGCTTTCTTAGAGGAGACATCATGACGGATCTCAGCACCACGGTGCTCATCGTCGGAGCGGGGCCCACGGGACTCACGCTCGCCTGCCAACTGGCGCGCCGAGGCGTGCCGTTCGAGATCATCGAGGCCGAGGAGGGCGCACGACCCGGATCACGGGGCAAAGGCCTCCAGCCTCGGTCCCTCGAGGTTCTCGAAGACCTCGGGATCATCGACGAGATCCTCGCCAACGCGCAGACCATGCCGATGACCGCGATCGCTCCCGACGGCTCCTCGAAACGGGTCGGCGAAGTGCCGGCCTCGCTTCTCAACCGGTCGGACATCCCCTACCCCGCGAGCGTCATCACCCCGGAGTGGCGTGTCGAGAGCGCACTCCGAGCGCTCCTCGACGAGCTTGGCGGCGCGGTGCGATTCGGCACGAGGCTCGATTCGTTCCTCGCCTCTTCCGGCGACGTCGTCGCCACGGTCGTCGACGCAGGAACCTCCCGCACGATCCGGGCACGCTGGCTCGTCGGCTGCGATGGCGGACACAGCGTGGTTCGCAAGGGATCCGGCATCCCGTTCGTCGGAGAGACCCGCGATGACGTTCGCATGCTGGTCGCCGATGTCGCCGTCGACGGTCTCGACCGCGAGTCGTGGCACATGTGGCGCTCCGCCGACAACATGGCCTCGCTGTGCCCCCTGCCGTCGACCGATCTCTTCCAGTTCCAGGCCGGCATCGCGCCCGGTGACGAACCAGACTTCCGCCTCGACCACCTGCAGGCCACGCTCGACGAGATCTCGGGCGGCACGGCGGCCCGGATCATCGACACACCGTGGACCTCGGTCTGGCGCGCCAACATCCGGCTCGCCGAACGCTACCGCGTGGGCAACGTCTTCCTCGCCGGCGATGCCGCGCACATCCACTCCCCGGCGGGAGGCCAGGGGATGAACACCGGTATCCAGGATGCGACGAACCTCGGCTGGAAGCTCGCAGCGGTCGCGACGGGTGCCGACGAGAGCCTCCTTTCCACGTACGAAGAGGAGCGCCGCCCCGTGGCGGAGCACGTCCTGGCGATGTCGAACGAACGCATGGCGGCGATGATCCGCGACCGCGTCATGCCTGCCACGCGCGACCTCAGCACGATCCAGCTCGACATCGGCTATCGCGGTTCTCGACTCGCCCGCGACGACCGCGATGAGCGAGCGGCGCTTCGCGCGGGTGATCGCGCACCGGATGCCACCGGGCTGACGACCCGCGACGGATTCCGGGGTCGGCTGTTCGAGATCCTGGCGGGGGGAACGTGGTCGCTGCTGAAGTTCGGCGACGCGCCCGCGCCGATCATCGACGGGGTGCGCGTCATCGACGCGCTCGACACGGACGGCTCCCTCGCCGCCGCCTACGCGCCGTCGGAACGCACGCTGGTGCTCATCCGCCCGGACGCCTACGTGGCGGTGATCTCCGACGCGGGCGATGCCGACGCGATCACGGCGTACCTCCGTGACCTCCGGGCGGGCACACTGCGGGCGAGCGCCGGGGCCTAGCTCCGCAGCGTCACTGTTCGAGGTCGGTGAGATGGATACGACCGCCCTGCTTGCCGTAGATGGCGATGATCTCCGCGGGCACCGTCGGATGCGCGTTGCCGATCCAGTGCGGCGTCGCCGTGTCGAACTCCGCCGCCTCCCCCACCGTCAGGTCGGTGACCTGGCCCGACAGCACCAGTCGGATCTCCCCCGACAGGACGTAGAGCCATTCCCGCCCCGGATGCGCGTGGAATCGCGCCGGGGGTAGCTCGGACACCGCGGGGTAGATCACTTTGAACGCCTGGAGTTCGCCGCGGTTCACCCCCAGCGGCACGTACGTGAGCCCCTCCCGCCGCACCGGCCGAAGATGGACGCGCGGATCCCCGTGGGCGGGCGCGGCGACCAATTCGTCGAGCGGCACCCCGTAGACCCGCGCGAGTGGCAGCAGCTGCTCGAGAGACGGCCTGATCTGCGACCTCTCCACCCGCGAGAGCGTGCTGGGCGTGAGTCCGGTCCGCTCGGCCAATTGCGACAGCGTCAGCCCCGCCGTTAGCCGGAACGCTCGCAACCGGGGTCCCACCCTCTCGACGATCTCGGCCTCGTCCGTCACGATCGCCTCCTGAGTTGCAGATGTGGCACGAGCTTTGCGTACGGGCGTCGCCTGTCGCAACGATGAGACGGCCACCGAGAGGAGAGACGGATGCCACACTCCCACGCCGATTCGGGGTTCACGACCCGCGAAGACCTCGACACCCGCATCGAGCAGTACCGTCGGCTCATCCTGGGCAGTCTCGACGACCTCTCCGACGACCAGGCCCGTGCCGTTGTCGCCCCGGGGAAGCCGTCATTGCTCGGGGTCGTCCGCCACACGGCCTATGTCGAGGGCGTGTGGTTCGGGGAAGCGATCACGGGACGTCCGCGGACGGAGCTGGGTCTGCCCGTCGCCACCGCGAACTCGTGGAAGACCCGCAAGACCGACACCGTGGCATCCCTCATCGGACACTGCCGACGGATTCACCAGCACTCTCGCGAGACCCTTGCCGATCTCGAGCTCGACGACGTCGTCTCGGGTCGAGGCCGACGCACGGTCCTCAGCCTGTATACGCACGTGCTCAGCGAACTCGCGTGGAACACCGGTCAGCTCGACATCCTGCGGGCGTGGCATTCCCGATGAGGCGAGGCGCCGTCAGAGTTCGCGACGCCGGTAGACGCGCACGGACACGGCCGCGGACACCCCCAACAGCGCGATCACACCGATGAGTACGAGTGCCGCGACTCCCGGCGCGGGCGCCAACACATCGGCGAGTCCGATTCCTTCGAGCCAGCCCACGCGCCCGGCGATGAACCCCGCGACGGCCACGATCGCGACCGGAATGTAGATCATCGGCCGCCCGCGGGTGAACCCGAGCAGAAAGAACCACGGCAGCTGGAACGCGTACGACACGCCGACGCACGCAACGGCCGCGAGAAGCATGGTGGCGACGAGCGGCCACGGCAGCTCCTGGTGACGCAGGCTCGCAGAGACGAACGCCGTCACCGTGCCGACGCCGACCGCGGCGATACCGAATGCGATCATCGTGACGTACCGTCCGAGCACCACGGCCGTGCGGCCGATCGGGGCGACGCCGTAGAGCGTATCGAGCCGTCCGCGCTCGTCGCCCTGGAACGGAATGGATGCCGAGACCGCCGCGATCACGGCACCCACGACGATGCCGAGACCCGGCGCAGGCAGAGTCGCCGCGAGGACGACGATGAACAGCAGGGGGAGCAGCACGCGCGCGGGTTGCGTGCGCGCGGTCGTCGAGAGATCGAACCGCGCGAACCGGATGATGGCGGTGCTCATGCGGGGATCTCCGTTCGGGTCGTGCGGCTCTGTTCGGCGAGATGGATGACGACGTCGTCGGTCGTGGCCGGGTCGATGACGACATCGGGACCGAAGGCCGCGGTGTCGCGGGTGCGGATCAGTCCTTCCCAACGCCCGCTGGTGTCGTGGCGCGCACCGATGGTCGCGGCTCGGGCGTCGTCCGGAAGCGGTCCGGCACCGCGAGCAACGGCGAACCGCTCGTGGAGCTCATCGACACCGCCCTCGTACGCGACGGCGCCACCGGCGAGGACGACGAGGTGATCAGCGAGGTCGTCGAGCTCGGCGGTGATGTGCGTCGAGAAGAGCACGGTGTGCCCGGGGTCGAGGACGAACTCACGGATGGTATCCGCGAGGTCTCGGCGCGCGACCGGGTCAAGACCGCTGGACGGCTCATCGAGGACGAGCAGTTCCGGCTCGTGGGCGAGGGCGATCGCGAGAGACAGCTTGACGCTCTGCCCGCGCGAGAGCTCGCTGACGCGGTTGCCGAGCGGGACGCCGTAGCGGTCGAGAAGTTCTCGGAACCGCCGCTCGTCCCAGCGTCGGTAGAGGAGCCCCACGTAGCCTCCGATGGATCGCACACGCCACTCGGGGGCAGCACTCACCTGGTCGAGGACCACTCCGATGCGGTCGTGCACAGCGGCATCCGTGGGACTCTCCGAGCCGAACAGTGAGATGGTTCCGGCATCGCATCGGACGAGACCCAGGATGCTCTTCACGAGCGTCGTCTTACCCGCACCGTTGGGGCCGACCAGGCCGGTGACGAGTCCGGTCGGGACCGTGATGTCGAGATCATGCAGGGCGAAGGAACCTTGCTGTTTGCGGAGGGATCTCACCAAGATGGCGGTGTCAGTCAGTGTCGGTTCCATGCGTCTTCGACCTTCCCGTGGATGTCGCCGATAGTCAGGTGTGCGGCGCGTGCCGCCTGGATCAGTTCGTCGGTGGCGCGAGCCAGGCGTTCCGCGAGAGCGGCGTCCACCTGGTCGGCGTCGACCGCGCGCACAACGAACCCGCGGCCGTGATCGTTGCGGACGAGTCCTTCCGCGACGAGATCGTTGTAAGCGCGTGTCACCGTGATGACACTGACGCGCAGTTCGAGCGCGAGCTGGCGCAGCGACGGCAGGAGGACCCCCTCGGTGAGCTCTCCGGCGTGGATCGCATGACGGATCTGGGTCTTGATCTGTTCGTACATCGGCACCGAGGTGGTGCTCGACAGGATGATCCGCACGTGCGCTCCTACTGTTTATATACACCAGAACAGTAGGTCTCTTGAGTTCAGGCGTCAAGACCCCTCGGCGCAGCTGCTCGCGATGTGTGGGCGGTCACGCGAGCCCGGTGGACGATCGGCACACGCTGGCCACACCAGGGCGTGCGGGGCGACTACGTCTGCGCGCGCAGCACTCCCTGGGGACCGAATGCCGCACCGACGAATCGGCGCCCGATGAGATCATGCGTCGCGGTGTCGGGGTGCAGGCCGTCGGGGAGCGGAACCCTCTCGGCATCCTCGGAGCCGTACAGCTCCAACCCGCTGATGAAGTGAAGGTGCTTGTCATCTGAGCGATCGTTGACGACCTGGGCGAGAAGATCGCGGATCACCTCGAGCGTGAGCGAGCCCTCTCGCGTGCGGGCAGGGTCACCCGTTGCCACGAAGCGGACGCGCCCCGCGCGGAGCGCGTCGAGGTCGAACGAGCCCGGGCCGGGAGTCGCTTCATGGATATCGCAGAAGATCGGCGAGACGAGCGCGAGGGGCGTGCTCGGATGACCCTCGCGGATCGTGTCGAGGAACCCGTGAACAGCCGGGACGAAGCTGCGCGCGCGCATTGCGTCGAGGTTCACGACGTTGATTCCGAGCTTGACGCTGATGGCATCGGCGGGGGCGTCTCGGATCACCCTGGCCATGAACGGATCGACGACCGCACTGCCCCCGAACCCCAGGTTGCGCAGGTTCATCCCAGCCACCCGCGCGGCAACGACCGGCCAGATCCGCAACGGCGTCGCCGCGTTGGAGCCGTGACTGATCGAACTCCCGTGGTGAACCCAGACCGGCCGCTCATCACGGAGCGGATGCACGGGTGCGTCCGCGCGCAATCGGACGATGTCCACCTGCTCATTGTGCGGCAGCCAGATCTCGACGGTCTTGTCGCCGGGCGCGAGCCGCTTCCACGACACCCGATCGATCTCGCCGCCGAGTGAGGCGGTGGCGCCCGTGCCCATGTCGATCTCGAGCACGTTGCCGTGACGGAGGGGGTGGCTGCCATGGTGGTCACCGTCGATGGTGACGTCCACGGCACCTCGCTCGCGGGCAAGACCCTTGTAGACGACGCGGGTCGCCCGCAGCTCGAGCTCGATCGCGGTCGCCCGCGTCTGGAACGCAAGCCGCACAGCGGAGGGCTGAGACTCCATCAGCCGCAGCTGACCGTCCGCCTCACGGCCGCGGTACGGCAGAGGCAAGCGGTGAAGGCGCACGCCGCCCTCCACGGCCTCGAGCTCGGCTCCCCCGTGGAAGAGGGATGCCGAGAGCGTGACGTCGTTCACAGCCTGTCCTCCTGCGCCGCCTCTTCCGGTCCACGACCCCAGCTTTCGAGAAGAAGGTGCACACGGCCCACCAGCTCGTCCCACGACGCCGTCACGTCGGGCTCGCTGTGCGAGAACGCCCCGATGTGCTCCAGGTTCACAAACCCATTCAGGAAGGCGCCGATCAGGCGGGTCGCGTGGACGCGATCGGACTCCCGGATGCCGTAGCCACGGAGCACGGCGGCCATCGTGCGTCCCGACCGAGCGGCGGCATCGCTTCGGGCGACCGTCTCCCCGAGACGTCTTTGCAGCGCTTCCCAGCGGCCGGGGTGGGAGGAGGCGTAGCTGCGATACGCATCGCAGATCGCGCGAAGCGCGTCCTCTCGGCCCCTCCCCGCGATGGCATCGCCGCTCCGGGCATCCAGTTCTCTCAGCGCCAGGATGCTCACGCCATCCCTCATGGCGGCGAGATCTTTGACGTGGCCGTACAGGCTGGGCGTCTGAACCGAGAGGGACCGTGCGACCGCCGACAGCGAGACGGATGTCAGTCCGCCCTCGTCCGCGAGGTCGGCGGCGCGTTCGATCACGGCCTCATAGGTGAGGGGTGTTCGCGGCATGACGTTACCTACGTTCTGTAGATTAGAACCTACAGACTATAGGAGCCCTCGCACGCGTCAAGGCGCTGTCGTCGGGTGCTCCGGAGCCGGGTGTGTCACATCCCCGGCGCCATATCCGCAAACCGCGAATAATGCCCCTGGAACGCGACGGTGATGGTGTCGGTCGGACCGTTACGGTGCTTCGCCACGATCAAATCGGCCTCGCCCGCACGCGGCGAGTCCTTCTCGTACGCGGCCTCGCGGTGCAGCAGCACGACCATGTCGGCATCCTGCTCGATCGAGCCCGACTCACGCAGGTCACTCAGGGCGGGCTTCTTGTCGGCGCGCTGCTCGGCACCACGGTTCAGCTGCGAGAGGGCGATGACGGGAACCTGAAGCTCTTTCGCCATCAGCTTCAGCGCGCGCGAGAACTCACTGACCTCTTGCTGGCGGGACTCGACGCGCTTGCCGCTCGTGAGCAGCTGCAGGTAGTCGATGACGACCATCTTCAGGCCCTCGCGCTGCTTCAGGCGACGGCACTTCGCGCGGATCTCGACGAGCGTCATGTTCGGGCTGTCGTCGATGTAGAGGGGGGCGTCGTTGATGCGTCCGCGGGTGGCGGCGACGGTGGTCCAGTCGCGGGAGTCGAGCGTTCCCTTGCGCATGCTCTGCAGCGGGATGGCGCCCTCGGCGCTCAGGAGGCGCATAGCGATCTCGGAGCGCCCCATTTCGAGCGAGAAGAAGATGCAGGGGGCGTTCGACTTGATGGCGGCGGCGCGCGCGAAGTCGAGCGCGAGCGTCGACTTACCCATGGCGGGACGCGCGGCGAGAACGATCATCTGGCCCGGGTGCAGGCCGTTGGTCAGCTGGTCGAGACCGGCGAAGCCGGTGGGGATGCCGGTCATCGAGCCGTCGCGGCCGCGCGCGGCTTCGATCTCGTCGACGGCGGCATCCACTGCGACCGTCAGGGGGATGTAGTCCTCGGCGTTGTCGTCGCCCGAGACGTTGTAGATTTCGGCCTGGGCGCTGTTGACGAGCTCGGTCGGGTCGCCCTCGCCCGAGTAGCCCATCTGCACGATGCGCGTGCCGGCCTCGACGAGGCGGCGCAGCAGCGCGCGCTCGGCGACGATCGACGCGTAATAGCCGGCGTTGGCGGCCGTGGGAACGATCGAGGTGAGGGTGTGCAGGTAGTCCGGGCCGCCGGCGCGCTGCAGCTCACCGGTCTTGATGAGCTCGTCGGTGACGGTGACGACGTCGGTGGGCTCGCCGTGCGAGTACAGGGTGAGGATCGCGTCGAAGATCAGCTCGTGTTTCGGCACGTAGAAATCGGGACCGCGGAGGGTCTCGATGACATCCGCCACGGCATCCTTCGACAGGAGCATGCCGCCCAGGGCGGACTGCTCGGCCAGCATGTCGTGCGGCGGGGTGCGCTCGGGGCGCGGTGCTTTTCCGAGACGCTCTTCGGCGATGTCAGCGATCGACACAGGCTCTCCTTCTGTTCTCGGACGCACTCACCCATCGCGACACGAGAAGGGCGCGGTGACGGCCTCGAGAGCATCGAACCAGGGGGTTCCGACATCGACGCGCGCGGGGGAGGAAGGGTGTGCCCGAGGGGCTGCACCCACGTTAAGGACGGGGCTCTCCCCATGCAAATGAGCCTGTGGATAACTCTGTGGAGAGATTGCGAGAAACGCCGCACAGGCTGTGCACAACCTCTGTGGACAACTTGGGGTCAAATGTGGAAACTCCGCACCGTGTACACCTCTGATCTGGGCTTTTTCTCTCCACAGGAGGTGGGGGAAAATCCGGGTTGAAGTGGGAGTTGAAGGTTGCTCGACTTGACAAAAAGGTGTGCACAACCAGGGGGATAACTTCCGCCGTGCGGTACTGGTGGGCTGCTCCCGTGTCAAGTTCACGTTCGCGTGGGCGTGTCGTTCGGACAGCGACTCTTCACCGTCCGTTCACGCGTCACACGGGTCACACACGCCACCGCGAAAAAGCCCTCGTCGACCGCCGAAAGCCGCCCGACACGGCACCGTCAGGCCGACTCCGCGCGCGGCGCGTGGCGGTCGACGAGATCTCGCGCGAGCTCGCGGACGCGCTGCCGCGCGGCATCCGGAGCGAGCACTTCGAGGTGGTCCCCGAACTGCAGAAGCTGACGAACGGCCTCGATCTCGGGATACCCGAGCGTCACGGTGCACCAGCCCTCCTCGGCGGGCGTGACCGTCTGGATGCGGGAGCCGAGGATACGCCGAGCGAGATCGACACGGCTCGCGCGCAACCGGGCGGTCACGACGACCTCTCCCGTCGACTCCGTCCGTGCGCTGAGGGCAGCCCAGACCGTCCGGAGGGTCTCGCCGCCCCGCAGCCGGCACGCCGCGTCCAGCACCTCGTAGCTCGACAGGCGTTCGAGGGAGAACAGTCGCGGTTCGGCCTCGACGTCGGCGACGAGGTACCACCGGCCCGCCTTGGCGACGAGCCCGTACGGGTCGACCACGCGCGCCGAGGCTTCGGCATCCGCGCTCCGGCGATACTCGATCCGGAGTCGACGACGACCGCGCAGCGCCCAGGCGAGCTCCGCGACGTCGACCTCGGCGACGGCCCCCGACAGCCAGGGCTTGCTGTCGACCAGGATGATGTCGCTCAGGCGTGTCGCGGTCCGCGCACCGGGAGCCGTCGCTTCGCGCGCCGCGATCTTGCGTGACGCCGTCTGATGGGCGGCGGTCAGACCGAGGCGACCGAGCAGGGCGTCGTCGAGCCCGGCGACCGAGAGCGCCTCGAGTTCACCGGGATCGAGGTGAGAGGCGTTCACGCGGGCGCCCGAGAGCAGGACGATGCCACCCGTGCGCCCTCGTTCGGCGTAGACGGGAACCCCTGCGGCCGACAGCGCCTCCACGTCGCGCAGGATCGTACGACGAGACACCTCGAGCCGCTCGGCGAGCTCGGTCGTCGTCACGCGCTGCCGGGTCTGCAGGAGGAGCAGCAGGTGCAGCAGCCGGGACGCCTTCACTCGACCAGTCTCCCGGAATACATGACAGGTTCTGTCGTGTATCGGTGATCGGCTGGGGTGGTACCGATGTCCACCGCACGAGGGAGTTCTCCGTGTCCGCACCCAACCTGTTCCTCATCTACGTCAGCGACGCCGAGGCCTCGACGGCCTTCTACAGCGACCTCTTCGAGATCGAGCCGTCGTTCACGAGCCC
>Ga0308159_1003028_pt1 | contig 17958 bp, 16 predicted proteins | sample PhyCR1_FD_201040 | JGI IMG/M metagenome (GOLD analysis project Ga0308159, IMG submission 201040) | Phyllosphere microbial communities from UC Gill Tract Community Farm, Albany, California, United States - DLSLC.R1 | ecosystem: Host-associated > Plants > Phyllosphere > Unclassified | place: USA... | reverse complement strand
CCACGCAGGTCGGCGCGCTTCCCGGCATCCCGGTGCTCGGCGCGATCCCCGACTCGAGCTCGCCGTGGCTGCTCCTGCTCGTCCTCCTCCCCGTCGGCATCGGTGCTCTCGCGGGATGGATCCTCCGGTCCCGGATGCCGCTGACCACCGGCCCCGAACCGGTCGGCCCGCGCCTGGTGCTCGCGATCGCGGTCGCCACGCTCACCGGCGGAGTCGGCGCCCTCATGGCCGTCGTCTCCCGCGGGGCGATCGGACCCGGGCGCCTGGCCGAGACCGGTCCGCCGCCGGGGCCTCTCGCCCTTGCGATCGGACTCGAGGTGCTGGTGGGGCTGGCGATCCTTCTGCTGAGTCCGCGCTTCGGCGCCGCGGGCGTCGACGAGGCCCTCCCGGACGCGCACGAGGGGAGGCGAGACGAGACGCCCGCGTTCTCGTTCAGCCCGCGCGCCCAGGTGCCTTTCGACCGCGACGAGCACGCCACCGGACCCGCGCCGATCGTCGCGGCGCCCGGGACGGGGATCTCGCACGACGTCTGGCCGAGCGCGTACCGCGGACCCGACGAGACGGATCCGGCGGGCGAGCTCAGCGACGACGAGGTGCGCGCGCGCATCCGCGCGGCCTGGGCGAAACCGGGCGACGAGGGCTCCGCTCCGCGACGGTGAGTCTTCGGCTCCGATCCGCTCCGCGCGTCGCGCAGGACTCCTGACGGCATCCGGTCGGGACGCTCCGGGAACAGGCTCCCGGTCCCCGCGGCGGGACCGCGACTCGGCGGGTTCGGGTGCACCTGCGTAGACTGACCTCCGTGCTCACGGTCGCCGTTCTCATCTCCGGCACCGGCTCCAACCTCCGCGCCCTGCTCGAGGCGGCTGCCGCTCCCGACTTCCCCGCGCGCGTGGTCGCGGTCGGTGCCGACCGCGAGGCCGAGGGCTTCGCGCACGCCGAGCACTTCGGCATCCCGACCTTCCTCGTGCCCTTCCGCGCGTTCGCGACCCGCGAGGAGTGGGGCGCCGAGCTCGGCGCGCAGTTGGCCGTGTGGAACCCCGACCTCGTCGTGCTCAGCGGAATGATGCGCCTGCTGCCCGCCGACCTCGTCGCCGCGTGGGAACCGCGCATCATCAACACCCACCCCGCGTACTTGCCCGAGTTCCCGGGGGCCCACGGCGTGCGCGACGCCCTCGCCGCGGGGGTCGAACAGACCGGCGCGAGCGTGATCGTCGTCGATTCCGGCGTCGACACCGGACCGATCCTCGCCCAGGAGCGCATCCCCGTCCTTCCCGGCGACGACGAGCACGCCCTGCACGAGCGCATCAAGCCCGTCGAGCGCCGTCTGCTGATCGACGTCGTGCGGCGCATCGCCGACGGCGAGCTCGACCTCGCCGCCACGGCATCCCGAACCGCCTGATCCGCGCGACGGGCGCCCGGCCCGTCGCGTTCCCGAACCCGTCTCGAGACACAGGAGCCGCAGCCATGGCCGGACCCCGCCACGACCCCGCCGACTACCGCCCCCGCGACATCGTCCCGATCCGCCGCGCGCTGGTGTCGGTCAGCGACAAGACCGGCCTTCTCGAGCTCGGGGCCGCTCTCGCGACAGCCGGCGTCGAGATCGTCTCGACCGGCGGCTCGGCGACGCTGCTGCGCGAGGCCGGCTACGACGTCACCGACGTGTCGGCCGTCACCGGCTTCCCGGAATCGCTCGACGGCCGCGTGAAGACGCTGCACCCGAACGTGCACGCGGGCCTGCTCGCCGACCTGCGGTTGGCCTCTCACGAAGCGCAGCTCGGGGACCTCGGCATCCGTCCCTTCGAGCTCGTCGTGGTCAACCTCTACCCGTTCGTCGAGACCGTGGCATCCGGTGCCGAGGGCGACGACGTCGTGGAGCAGATCGACATCGGCGGCCCCGCCATGGTGCGCGCCTCGGCGAAGAACCACGCCAACGTCGCGATCGTCGTCTCGCCCGAGTCGTACCCGGCGATCATCGACGCGCTGCAGGAGCAGGGCGGCACCACCCTCGTGCAGCGCCGCGAGCTCGCCGCGCGCGCGTTCTCGCACACCGCCGCGTACGACACCGCGGTGTCGACCTGGTTCGCCGAGGGCACGCTCGGCGACGACATCGACCTTCCCGCCCACCTCACGATCCAGGCCGAGCGCCTGTCGACCCTGCGCTACGGCGAGAACTCGCACCAGCGCGCCGCGATCTACACCCGCGTCGGCGGGCACGGCATCGCCCAGGCCACGCAGCTGCAGGGCAAAGAGATGTCGTACAACAACTACGTCGACGCCGACGCGGCCCTTCGCGCGGCCTTCGACATGGTCAAGCCCGCGGTCGCGATCATCAAGCACGCCAACCCGTGCGGCATCGCGGTCGCCGCCCCCAACGCCCTCGACCCGATCGCCTCGGCGCACCTGCGCGCGCACGAGTGCGACCCCGTGTCGGCGTTCGGCGGCGTCATCGCCGCCAACCGCACCGTCACGCTGAAGATGGCGGAGAACCTGCGCGACATCTTCACCGAGGTCATCATCGCCCCCGACTTCGAGCCCGAGGCGCTCGAGGTGTTCAAGCTCAAGAAGAACCTGCGCGTGCTGCAGCTGCCCACCGACTGGCAGCAGGAGCGCATGGACGTGCGTCTCGTCTCGGGCGGACTGCTGCTGCAGGATGCCGACCGCTTCCCCGACGACATCGAGTCGGTCGCGAAGAACTGGGAGCTCGTCTCGGGCGAGCGTCCCGCCGAGGCCGACATGGAGAGCCTCATCTTCGCGTGGAAGTCGTGCCGCGCCGTGAAGTCGAACGCGATCGTGCTCGCCCAGGCCTCGGCCACCGTCGGCATCGGCATGGGACAGGTCAACCGCGTCGACTCGTGCCGCCTCGCCGTCGAGCGCGCGGGCGACCGCGCGCGCGGCTCGATCGCGGCATCCGATGCGTTCTTCCCCTTCGCCGACGGCCCGCAGGTGCTGATCGACGCGGGCATCTCGGCGATCATCCAGCCCGGCGGATCGGTGCGGGATGCCGAGGTCGTCGACGCCGCGCGCGCCGCCGGCGTGACGATGTTCTTCACGGGGGAGCGTCACTTCTTCCACTGAGGTGCCGCGTTCACTCGAAGGAGACGTGCCCGTGCCCCCATCCGCAGCGGAGAGTCCGAGCCCCACGCCACCGCCACGGCGTCGGGGCGCGTACGCGAAGTCGGAGCAACGTCGACGCGACATCCTCGCGGCCGCGGTCACCGTCTTCGGCGCCCACGGATACCGCGCGGGTTCGCTCAAAGAGATCGCCGACCTCGTCGGCATGAACCCGACGTCGCTGTTCCACTATTTCCCGACGAAGGAAGCCCTGCTCCAGGCCGTCCTCGACGAGCGCGACGCGGTCTCCGACCAGGTGGCTCTGGACGGTGAGCCGATGGTGTCGCGCGCCGAGGACGTGCCGGCGCTCTTCCTCCGGATCGCCCGCAACAACGAGTCGCTGCCCGGGATCATCGGTCTGTACACCCTGGTCGCCGCCGAGTCGTCGACCCCGGGGCATCCCACGCGGGAGTACTTCATCGAGCGGTACCGCCGCATCCGACGCCAGTTCGCCAGCGGCTTCGCATTGATGCACGAGGCCGGCCTGCTCGCCCCCGGGATCACGCCCGAGTACGCGGCATCCTCCACTCTCGGACTCTGGGACGGCGTGCAGATGCAGTGGATGATCGAGCCGGAGGCCGTCGACGTGGTCGAGCACCTGCGACGCCATCTCTCGATGATCACGACGCTCGAGGTCTGATTCTCACCGTGCGGTCGCGTCGTGGGGCGCCGGCGTCCGCGCGGTCAGCGAGACGTCCACGCGTTCGGTGTCGGTCGTGACGGCGACAGAGATCGCGCCGGCGCCGGTGGGGCGGATCACGGCGAGGGCGCGGCCGTCGAAGGTCCGCCACGTGGTGGCGTCGAAGCGTTCGGTCGTCGACGGGTTGGCGCTGCACATCCCCGCGAGCACCGCGGGGCCCTCGACCGAGACGGACACGGCCCGGTCCTGCCCGGTCGCGAGGCGACCCGCGTCATCGCGGAGCTCGAGGGAGACGAAGGCGAGATCGTCATCGTCGGCGATGATCTCGTCGCGGTCGGCGAACGCCGTCAGCCGAGCCGCGCCCGCCGTGGCGAGTGTCGTGCTGCCGACCTCGACCCCGTCGCGCACCGCCACCCGCGCGGAGAGTGCCCGGTGCGTACAGGGTCTCGATCACGGCCAGTTGGGGCTTCTCGACGCCGACCCGCGCTTCCCCCACCGGCACACCGTCGAGTTCGAGACGCACGGCGTCGGCGTCGGCGTACACCTCGACGGTGATCGGTCGGCCCTCGAAGCCCGCCCATGTCCACGACGAGACGCTGTCGCTCCACGCCCACATCGACGGATTCACGACGTCGACGCCGTGGTGCTCGGGGCGGCGGACGGCGATGTACGGTTCGGAGCGTCGGCCGAAGACGATCTCCCGGTAGAACGAGACCGGTCGACGCGCGCCCGTGATGTCGATGTCGCCGGTCCACGCGGTGAGGTACGGGAACTCGCGCTCGAGTGCTCCCGACGCGGTCGTGTCCCCGGCGTACATCGTCGAACCGATGCCCACCTCGCCGAGGTAGTCCCACCCCGTCCAGGTGAAGTCGCCGATGACGTTGGGGTTCTCCTTCACCAGCGGCCAGAGCCGACCGATCTGCGGGGCGAACGTCTCGGACCCGACGATCACCCGGTGGCGGAACTCTTCCCGGTCCGCCGCGTAGCGCGAATCGGCGTAGTTCAGGCCCAGGACGTCCAGGACCGAACTGGACTCCTCGATGCGGGGTCCCGCGGTCGGGCTGGCGCTGATCGCGGCGAAGACGTCTCCCGCCGCCATGGCGGCGTTGAGCCCCCCGAGTTCCTCGATGATCTGCGGCACGTCGTCGAGCGCGGCGAGGAGGACGTTGACGCCGTTCGTGATGAGGCGCGTGGGATCGAGGGTGCGGACGCGGTGCGCCAAGCGCCGTGCCCACCGCGCACCGTGGGGGGTGCCGACCTCGGCGATCTCGTTGCCGAGCGAGTACATGATGACGCTCGGATGGTTGCGATCCTTCACCACGAGGGATTCCAGGTCGGCCTCCCACCACTGCGGGAACTCGGCCGCGTAGTCGTAGGGGGTCTTGAACCGCGTCCACATGTCGAATGCCTCGTCCATGACCAGCATGCCCAGCCGGTCGCAGGCATCGAGCATCGCCGTCGAGAGCGGGTTGTGCGAGGCGCGGATCGCGTTGAACCCGGCCTCTTTCAACAGTTCGACACGACGTTCTTCGGCGCGGCCGATGGCGGCGACGCCGAGGGGACCGTTGTCGCCGTGGATGCAGGCTCCACGCAGAAGGACCGTCTCTCCGTTGATCCGCAGACCCTTGCGGGGGTCGACGGTCACGGTACGGATGCCGAACGTCTCGCGGTGCACGTTCTCGCTGCTCTCGAGCGAGACCGCTGCGACGTGGAGGGCGGGGTGATCGGGAGACCAGAGCGAGGGGTCTTGCACGGAGAAGAGCTGCCGCACGAGAGCCTGCTCGCCGGGGGCGAGGGTGACGGGCGTCCGGTCGCTCTCCACCTCGTGTCCCCGCTGGTCTCGGATCGACGTCGCGATCCGCTCGGTCCGGGTGACGAGGTCGGCGTTGGTCACGCTCGTGACCACCTCGACGACGGCCTGGTCCTCCTCGATGCGGAGGGTGCGGACGGTGACGCCGTCCGGGTCGATGTGGCAGGGGTCGTCGACGTGCAGCCAGACGGGACGGTGAAGGCCCGCGCCGGCGTACCACCGCGAGTCCTCTCCCGCGCGGACCTCGATGCGGAGGGTGTTGTCCGCGCCGAACCGGAGGTAGGGGGTCACATCGACGAAGAATCGCGCCCATCCGTCTGCGCGGTTCCCGGCGAGCTCGTCGTTGAGGAACACCTGCGCGCGGCGGAACGCACCCTCGATCTCGACCTGCACGCGCCTGCCCCGCCACGACTCATCGACCGCGAAAGACTTGACGTACGAATAGGCGGCACGGGGGAAGTAGGCCCCGGCTCCTCTGCCCGGGGCGTCGGGGCTCCGCTCCTCGTCGCGCAGGGCGTCGTGGGGGAGTCGGACGACGCCGAGGTGCCCGCCCTCACCGTGGAAGCCGGCGAACGGGCCCTGCGGGCGGCGGTACGTCCAGTCGTCGTTGAAGGGGATGCGCGTCATCGCCGGATCTCTTTCGTGGGGTGGTGCGCTCAGCGCACGGAGCGGATGGGGAGGATCGAGGCGCCGAGCTGATGCGCCCTCACCCGTCCCTTCGGCGGCCGATCGGACGCGCTGCCGAAATTCTACTGCGCAGTGGATTTTCGTCAATTCGGGTCGTCGGCGCTCGTCCGGCCACGTTCCGGGGGTCGCCTGGACCGCGCATCACGCGACGCCGCGAGAGATCCGGTGATCGGACCGGGATGGGAGCGCGCGGAAAGCGCGCGGGTCAGGCGCTCAGTGCGATGAGCTTCGCGATCGTGTTCGCGTTGCGGGCGGTCCCGATGACGCCGAGGCGCTTCTCGAACCAGCCGGCCTGCAGCTTCGACCCGCCGATGCCCTCCGGATAACGGACGAACACCTCGCGGCCGTCGAGCACGGCCTCCTCCGGAATGCCGTCCGGCACCGTCAGGGTCGGCTCGGACGGGGGAGCGTCGAGGAACACCGTCTGCACCCAGCGTCCCTCGGGGGCGTCGGCGAAGGGGTTCCGCGCGACGGCGTCGACGAGCTCGTCGTGCGAGCGCACGAGGACCGGCAGGTCGAAACCGAGACTCCCGCGGATCGCCTCGCGCATCGTGGCGGCGATGTCGCCGGGGGAGAGGCCGGCGGCATCCAGGATCACGTTGCCCGCGACCTGCAGCGTGTCGACCTCGCCGAGACCCGCGGATGCCAACACCTCGCGCAGCGCCGCCATCTTCATCGCCGTGGGCCCGCCGACTCCGCGGATCAGGGCGACGGTGCGGGGCATGGCGTCAGGTTACGCGCTGTCGCGGCCCAGCGTCTCGAGCAGGCGCAGCCATACCTCGCTGACCGTCGGGTAGGACGGCACGGCGTGCCACAGGCGCTTCACGGGCACCTCGCCGACGATCGCGATCGTGGCGGAGTGCAGCAGTTCGGCGATGTCGGGTCCGACGAAGGTCGCGCCGACGAGCACCCCGCGGTCGAGGTCGACGACCGCGCGCGCCTGGCCGACGTAAGCGTCGGACTGCTCGCTCGACCCGGCGACGTGGGCGAGGTCGTAGTCGAGCACCTTCGCGTTCAGGCCGCGCTTCTCGGCGGCGGCGGCGGTGAGCCCGACCGACGCCACCTCGGGGTCGGTGAAGGTCACCTGCGGCACGGCGTCGTGATCGGCGGTGGCGACGTGGGCGCCCCAGGGCGCGTCGTCGACCTCGTCGCCCTTCGCGCGGGCGGCGATGACGTCGCCCGCGGCGCGCGCCTGGTACTTGCCCTGGTGGGTGAGGAGGGCACGGTGGTTCACATCGCCGACCGCGTACAGCCAGTCCGACCCCGGAACGCGGAGGGTGTCGTCGACGGTGATCCACTCGCCGGCCGTGAGGCCGACGGTCTCGAGCCCGAGGTCGCTCGAGCGCGGCACCCGGCCGGTCGCCACGAGCACCTCGTCGGCCGTGATCGTCGTCCCGTCGGACAGTTCGAGCACCGCGCGCCCGTCGTCGTCGCGGCGCGCGGCCGTGGCATCCGTCCCCGTCTTGACCGTGACCCCGCGCTCGCGGAGGGACGCGGCGACGAGCTCGCCGGCGAACGGCTCGGTGCCGCCCAGGAGGCCGGAGCGGGCGATGAGGGTGACCTCGGCGCCGAGGCTCGCGAAGGCCGTCGCCATCTCGGCGCCGACGACGCCACCGCCGAGGATCGCGAGGGAGGCGGGGATGCTCTGGACGGCCGTCGCTTCGCGGCTCGTCCACGGTGAGATGCCGGCGAGGCCCGGGATGTCGGGAAGCAGTGCCGCCGAACCCGTGCAGACGGCGACGGCGTGCCGGGCGACGAGGTCGGTCGTGGTGCCGTCGTCGGCGGTGACGCGGACCGTCTTCTCGCCGGTGAGGCGGCCGTGGCCCCGCACGAGGTCGATGCCGGCGCCCTGCAGCCACTCGACCTGACCGGAGTCGTTCCAGTCGCTCGTCATGGTGTCGCGGCGGCGCAGGACCGCGGCGATGTCGAGGTCGCCGGTCACGGCCTGCTTCGCGCCGTCGACGTCGCGCGCGGCGCGGAGGGCCGCCCCGCTCCGCAGCAGTGCCTTCGACGGCATGCACGCCCAGTAGGAGCACTCGCCCCCGACGAGTTCGGACTCCACGATGACCGCACTCAGCCCGGCCTGGACGGCTCGATCGGCGACGTTCTCGCCCACGGGGCCGGCGCCGATGACGATGAGGTCGTACTCGCGTTCGCTCATGACTTCACGCTAGCGACGGGCGCCGACATCGGGGAGGGGTTGCGTGGGCGGGCGCGGGCATCGGGGCGTCGGCGCCAGGCATCTTGACGGCGGCCCTGAACCGGTTTAGGCTTCCTGGTACTGAACCGGTTTAGACCGCGATTCCCCACGAAGAGGTGACGGATGCCGAATGACACGCGACCCACGATCGCCGACGTCGCGCGCCGCGCGGGCGTCAGCAAAGGCCTGGTCTCGTTCGCGCTGAACGGGCGCGCCGGCGTCTCGCCCGACACCCGCGAGCGCATCCTCGCCATCGCCGCCGACATGGGCTGGAGCCCGAGCCTGCGCGCACGCTCGCTCAGCGTCGGACGCGCGTTCGCGTGCGGCCTCGTCATCGGGCGCAGCCCCGACGTGATCGCGGCCGACCCCTTCTTCCCGTCCTTCATCGCCGGCGTCGAGGACGAGTTCTCGGTGTCGGGGCAGGTGCTCGTGCTCGCCGCGGCCACGCCCGGCCGCCACGAAGCCGAGACCTACCGCGGCCTCGCCGCCGATCGGCGCGTCGACGGCGTCATCCTCTCCGACCTCCGCGCCGACGACCCGCGCATCGACCTCGTCACCGGTCTCGGCGTCGCCGCGGTGACGCTGGGCGTGCCCGACGTCGCGAGTCCCTTCACCTCGGTGTCGGTGGACGACGGCGCCGGTATCCGCCTCGCCGTCGACCACCTGGCCGATCTGGGGCACACCGACATCGCCCACGTCGCGGGCCCGTCCGCGATGCTGCACGGTCGGCATCGCACCGCCGCATTCGCGCAGGCGGCTGCGGTCCGCGGCATCCGGGCCCGTGTCATCGAGACCGACTTCAGCGCGGCCGACGGCGCGCGCGCCACGGACGAGCTCCTGGATGCCGACATCCCGCCGACCGCGATCGTCTACTCCAACGACAACATGGCGATCGCCGGTCTCGGGCGCGCGCAGCAGCGCGGGCTTCGCGTTCCCGACGACCTGTCGATCACCGGGTTCGACGACGTCGAGATCGGTCGCCACGTCCACCCCGCGCTCACGAGCGTCGCCACGGATGCCCGGGGGTGGGGAGCCGCCGCCGCGCGCGCTCTGCTCGACGCGATCGGGGGCGCGAGCCCCGAGGCTCTGACGCTCCCCGACCCCCGGCTCATCGTGCGCGCCTCGACGGCCGCGCCCCGCGCCGCCGACATCCCCGGTCGGTCCGCCGAGCGGACCGCGGAAGCCGAGCCGACGGCGGACGCTCCGCCCACCCCCTGACGCTCCGGCGGGCCCCCGCCCGCCCCAGACGGAGCCTGACGTATCCGCGGGCCCCACCCGCCCCACAAGGAGGAAGACATGCGACGACGCATTCTCGCCACAGCAGTAGCAGCCACAGGCATCCTGGCCCTCTCCGCCTGCAGCGGAGGCGGGGGAGGAGCCTCGGGAATGGATGCCAAGGGTCCGATCACGATCTGGTACTCCAACAACGACGCCGAGATCGCCTGGGGCCAGCAGATGGTCGCGGCCTGGAACGCCGCGAACCCCGATCAGCAGGTGACGGCGCAGGAGATCCCCGCCGGGTCCTCGAGCGAAGAGGTCATCGGCGCCGCGATCACCGCGGGCAACGCCCCGTGCCTGATCTTCAACACGTCGCCGGCGGCGGTTCCCGGCTTCCAGAAGCAGGGCGGGCTGGTCGATCTCTCGGACTTCCCGGACGGGGAGCAGTACATCACCGACCGCAGCGGCGACCTCGCCGACCAGTACCGCTCGGACGACGGCGGCTTCTACCAGCTGCCGTGGAAGAGCAACCCGGTCATGATCTTCTACAACAAGGACCTCTTCGCCAAGGCCGGCCTCGACCCCGAGAACCCGCAGCTGTCGACGTACGACGAGTTCCTCGCCACCTCCCAGAAGCTGAAGGCCGCGGGGGTCTCGGACTACGCCATCAACCCCGCGCCCACGAGCGAGTTCTTCCAGTCGTGGTTCGACTTCTACCCGCTGTACGCCGCGCAGACCGGCGGGAAGCAGCTCGTCGAGGACGGCAAGGCCACCTTCGACGACGCCGACGGCGCAGCCGTCGCCGACTTCTGGCGCACCGTCTACGCGGATCAGCTCGCCGGCAACGAGCAGTACCAGGGCGATGCCTTCGCCGACGGCAAGGCCGCGATGGCGATCGTCGGACCGTGGGCCATCTCGGTCTACAAGGACAAGGTCAACTGGGGCTCCGTGCCCGTGCCGACCGAGAAGGGCACCGCGGCGTCCGACACCTGGACCTTCAGCGACGCGAAGAACGTCGGCCTGTTCACCGCGTGCCAGAACAAGGCGACCGCGTGGGACGTGCTGAAGTTCGCCACGAGCGAGGAGCAGGACGGCGCGTGGCTGAACGAGACGGGCCAGATGCCGCTGCGCAAGGACCTGACGACCACGTACGCCGACTACTTCCAGGCGAACCCCGCGTACCAGCGGTTCGGCGACCAGGCCGCGCGCACCGTCGAGGTGCCCAACGTGCAGAACTCGGTCGAGATCTGGCAGACCTTCCGCGACGGGTACTCCAAGGCGGTGATCTTCGGCGAGGGAGATGTAAAGAGCTTCCTGTCGGATGCCGAGACACAGATCGACCAGCTCGCGGCGGGGAAGTGACATGACCGTCGATCTCGCCGGCACGACCGGCCGCACCGGGGGAGACCCCGGGCGGTCCGGTCGTGCCGGGGGAGAGACGGATGCCGGGAAGAAGCGTCGCCGGCCGTTCGGGGCGCAGCCGCTCGGCATCCTGTTCTCCGCCCCGTATCTGATCTTCGTCGGGGTCGTGTTCGCCTACCCCGTGATCTTCGCGGTGTGGATGTCGTTCCACGACTACTTCTTCACCGCCCCGGGTGCCCAGGTCGACCGGCCGTTCGTCGGGTTCGACAACTACGTCACCGCCCTGACGGATCCCGACGTGTGGCGCGCGTTCGGCAATGTCGGGATCTTCCTGATCATCAACGTGCCGCTGACGGTCGTGCTCTCGATCGTCCTGGCCACGGCGCTGGATCGCGTGGTACGCGCCCGGACGTTCTTCCGCGTCGCCTTCTACGTGCCGTACGTCACGGCGTCCGTCGCCGTCGTCGCGGTGTGGCTCTTCCTGTTCTCGAACACGGGCCTGATCAACAACGTGCTCGGCCCCCTCGCTCCCACCCCCTCCTGGTTGGTCAACTCGGCGCTCGCGATGCCGACCATCGCGCTGTTCGTGACGTGGAAGGGACTGGGGTTCTACATCCTGCTGTACCTCGCCGCGCTGCAGAACGTGCAGAAGGAGCTGTACGAGTCGGTGGCGGTCGACGGGGGAGGGCGTCTCCGCCAGTTCTTCTCGGTGACCGTGCCGGGCGTTCGTCCGGCGACGTTCCTCGTCGTGCTGCTGTCGACGATCACGGGGGCCAACCTCTTCACCGAGCCCTACCTGCTCACGAACGGCGGCGGACCCAACGGGGCGTCCACGTCGCCCGTCCTCTTGATCTACCAGAAGGGCATCGAGCAGCAGAACCCCGACGTGGCCGCGGCCATCGGCGTGGTGCTCATCGTCTTCGTGCTCGTCATCGCGCTGCTGCAGCGCCGGTTCGTCGGAAGGGAGGAATCGTGAGAAGCAGAATCGTCACCTACGGCGTCCTGACCCTCGGGGCGCTCGCCTTCCTCTTCCCGTTCTACTACATGGTCGTCGGGTCGCTGCAGACGAACCCCGACCCCTCGATCGCGGGGGCCTTCCCGCATCCGTCGAACCTCACCACGGAGAACTTCACCGCGATCGACGGCCGCATCAACCTGCTGCAGGGACTGGCCAACTCGGGCATCTTCACCGGCGGCGTGATCCTCGGCACCCTCGTCTTCGGGGTGCTCGCCGGGTATGCGCTCGCGGTGCTGAAGTGGCGGGGCCGGTCGGCCACGTTCGCTCTCGTCCTCCTCGTGCAGGTGGTGCCGTTCCAACTGCTGATGATCCCCCTGTACGTCATGATCGCCCGCGATTACGGTCTCAGCGACAGCTACCTCGGCATGATCCTGCCGTTCTTCATCAACTCCACGGCGGTCGTCATCTTCCGGCAGTACTTCCTGCAGCTGCCGAAGGAGCTGTTCGACGCCGCGCGGATCGACGGCGCGGGGGAGTTCCGTCTGCTGTGGAGCGTCGCCCTCCCGCTGGTGCGCCCGGCGCTGCTCACCGCGGTGCTGCTGACGTTCATCGGTCCGTGGAACGAGTTCCTCTGGCCGTTCCTCATCACGAAGGACGCCTCGATGCAGCCCCTGGCCGTCTCGCTCGCGAACTTCATCTCCACCATCGCCGCCTCCACCACGAACCCCTTCGGCGCGATGATGGCCGGCGCCGTGGTGCTGGCCGCCCCCGCGGTGGCGCTGTTCCTGATCTTCCAGCGCTACTTCACCTCCAACGACCTCGGATCCGGAGTGAAAGGATGACAATGACCCCCGAATCCCCCGTCCCCTACCGCCTCACGCGCGTCGGGGTGGTGATGACCCCCGAGCCCGGCAACGCCGACGAGGCCGAGGGCGTGCTCAACCCGGCATCCGGTCGCGGACCGGACGGGCAGCTGTATCTGCTGCCGCGTCTGGTCGCCGAGGGCAACGTCTCGCGCGTCGGCCTCGCCCGCGTCGTCGTCGAGGACGGCGTGCCCGTCTCCGTCGAGCGCGAGGGCGTCGTCCTGCAGCCCGACCGCGGCTGGGAGCGCGGCGCCGACAACGCCGGCACCGAGGATCCGCGCACGACGTGGATCGAGGCGCTCGGTCTGCACGTCATGACCTACGTCGCGTACGGTCCGCTCGGCCCGCGCACGGCCGTCGCCGTGTCGGACGACCTGCGCGAGTGGAGGCGGCTCGGACCGGTGCTCTTCCGCTACCAGGACGACCTCGACATGGACCTCAACCTGTTCCACAACAAGGACACGGTGTTCTTCCCCGAGCCGGTCACGGCGCCGGACGGCACCGAGGCCCTCGCGGTGCTGCACCGTCCCATGTGGGATCTCGGCGAGACCAAACCCGGCCAGGGTGTGCGGGTGCCGGCGGGCGTCGAAGACGAGCGGCAGTCGATCTGGATCAGCTTTGTGCCGTTGGCATCCGTTCGCGACGACCTGTCGGCGCTCGCGCTCTGGGAGCAGCACCACTTCGTCGCGGGGCCGCAGTTCCCCTTCGAAGAGGTCAAGATCGGAGGCGGCCCGCCGCCCCTGCGCATCCCCGAGGGGTGGCTCGTGCTGCATCACGGGGTGACCGGCGTGATCGACAGCGCCTTCTCCCAGCAGCAGAAGGTGAACTACGCCGCCGGGGCTCTGATCCTGGATGCCGATGACCCCCGCCGCGTGATCGCCCGCACGCCCGCGCCGCTGCTGGCGCCCGAGACCGACGACGAGCGCAGCGGCATCGTGCCCAACGTCGTGTTCCCGACCGCGATCGAGGAGATCGACGGTCGCCACTTCGTGTTCTACGGCATGGCGGACTCCAAGATCGGCGTCGCCCTGCTCGAGCGCACGGACTGAACCCCCGCGCCGCGCTCGACGCCGTGACGGCTCGGGCGCGGCGCGGACCGACCCGCCGCCCGCGCGCGAGGCCGTGACGGCTCGGACGCGGGCGGACGGACACCCCCATCGAAAGGATCCCCCTCCCCATGAACGCACGATGGAGTGCGCGCATCACGGCGGCCCTCGGTGCCGTCGCGCTGGCGGTACCGCTGACCGCCGGGCCGGCGTCCGCTGCGGAGCCCGCGACCGCCGCCCCGGCCCCGGCCGCCGCGCCGTTGACCGATCTCGACCACCTCGACTTCCTCCTCGGCGAGGCCACCCCGCCCGCGGGCGTCGAGGGCCACTCGACCTACCGTCTCGCCGAGGAGCCGACCCTCCTCGCGCCGTGGACCTACGCCGACGCCCGCGACGGCGGCACCTTCGAGCGCGTCGGCGGGGGTCCGCTCGACGCCGCGACCGGCCACTGGGGTCAGGGCGCCTACAACGCCGACGACACCGCCCGCGCCGCGATCGTCTATCTGCGGCACTGGAAGCAGACCGGCGATGCCGACAGCCGGCACAAGGCCTACGAGCTGCTGCGGACCGTCGCCTACCACCAGACGACCGACGGCGCCTCGGCCGGCAACGTCGTGCTGTGGATGCAGCCGGACGGCGAGCTGAACCCGTCCGCCGAGCCGGTGGAGCTTCCCGACCCGTCGGACTCCGGGCCGAGCTACTGGACGGCGCGTACGGTCTGGGCGCTCGGAGAGGGCTACGCCGCCTTCGTCGACGCTGATCCCGCCTTCGCGGCGTTCCTCGAGGATCGTCTCGCTCTGTCCCGCGGGGCGATCGAACGCGACGTGCTCTCGAAGTACGGCCAGTACACCGAGGCAGACGGCATGCGCGTGCCCGCGTGGCTCATCGTCGACGGGGCGGATGCCTCGGCCGAGGCCGTCCTCGGACTGACCGCGGCCGTCCGGGCCGGGGACGACACCTCGGCCACCGCGGCGCGCCGGCTCGCCGAGGGCATCGCGGCCATGGCATCCGGGAACACCCGTCAGTGGCCGTACGGCGCGATCCTCCCGTGGGCGCAGTCGCCCGCGATGTGGCACGCGTGGGGCTCGCAGATGCCCGCGGCGCTCGCCGAAGCGGGCGCCCTCTTCGGCGACGACGCACTCGTCGCCCCCGCGATCACGGATGCCACGAGCTTCACCACCACTCTCCTGACCGCCGGTGGGCCCGACAACGGCTGGTTCCCGAGCCCCACCGACCGGGTCCAGATCGCCTACGGCGCGGACTCGCGCGTGCAATCCCTGCTCGCGCTGGCGGACACCACCGGATCGTCGGCCTTCGCCGAGCTCGCGGGGATGCAGGCGGCATGGTTCTTCGGCGCGAATCACGCGGGAGAGCGCATGTACGACCCCGCGACCGGCGTCACCTTCGACGGCCTGCAGCCCGACGGGACGGTGAACCGCAACAGCGGGGCGGAGTCGACCATCCACGGGCTCCTGACCGCGCTCGCCCTCGACGCGCACCCCGAGGTGGCCGCGAGAGCGACGGCGCTCACCTCCGTCACCGAGCGCGTCGGCCTGACGTTCGTCCAGGCGGAGGACGCCGCCTCCACCGACGGCACCGTGTCGACGCCGACGTCGTGGACGGGGGAGTCGAGCTGGTCGGGCGCCGCCCTCACCCTCACCCCCGGGCAGAGCGCGACGTGGGACATCGGTCCCTCCGCGGCGAAGCGGTGGGTCGAGCCGGTCGTCTTCTCGCAGCCGGGGGAGCAGTCGCTCTCGCGCTGGCGCGGGAACGGCGCGCTGAAGATCACCGGCCCCGCGCAGGGCATCTCGCCGACGCCCGGTGCGCTGCTGCCGCGCCCGCTCACCGCCCCCGTGTCGGAGCGGCGGACGGAGCTGAACGTCACCGCCCAGCGCGGCGCCCTGGTGCTCGACGGGCTCATCGTGCGTCCCTTCGTGTCGCGCCTCGTCCTCGAGGGCGCCGGGAGTCGCAGCGAGCTCGTGCACTCGAGCGCGCCGGGTGCCGAGCGCACGACCGTCTCGGGCGGCGGCACGGTGCGCGTCTACGACGCCCGGGGCACGCTCCTGCGCACGACGTCGTTCGACGGTGAGACCACGGTGCTCCTGCCGAGCGGGGGGTTGGCAATCGTGGAGCGCTGAGGCCGCGGCATCCCTTCGTCTCCCGGGCGTGGGGCGTGATTCTCCGTCAGGGGCGTGATTCCTGCGCCCCGAACGGACGAACGCGCCCCACACCCGGATGCCCACCGAACCGGGATGCCTCCTCACGGGGCGTGGATCGCCTCCACCACCGCCCGCACGTGCCGGCGGTGCACGGCGGCAGCGCCGACGGTCAGCGAGACGGTCCACGGCGGGAGGTCCTCCGCGACGGGGTGGACGTGGCATCCGGTCGTCGGCACCACGTCCGGGATCACCGCGACCCCGAGTCCCGCGGCGACGTACTCGGGCACGGCGGCGAGCTCGCCGACCTCGGCCACCACGTGCCGCGTGATGCCGAGACGATCGAGCTCGCGGTCGAGCTGCACGCGGTTGCCGAACCCCGGGAGCACGTCGATCCAGTCGTCGTCGGCGAGTTCGGTCAGAGCGACCGGCCCCTCACCGCGGGCGAGCGGGTGCGCCTCGGGCAGCACGGCCACGTACGGGAACGAGGCGAGGTGTCGCGACACGGCTCCGGACCCCGCTCTACGCGCTGTACCAGGAGCGGGACGGCTTCCCCACGTTCCTCATCACGGTGATGTTCGCCGCGTACTCGATCGGCGTCATGGTGTCGCTGTACCTGGCCGGGCACCTCAGCGACCGCCTCGGTCGTCGCCCGCTCATCCTCGCGGCCGCGGTGCTCGAGATCGCCGCCGCCCTGGTCTTCGTGCTGCGCGCCGACGCCGCCGGTGTCATCGCCGCCCGCCTGGTCGCCGGACTCGGCATCGGGCTCCTGACGGCCTCGGCCACCGCGCACCTCGCGGATCTGCGGCGCGTGTCGCACCCGGCATCCCCGGGTTTCGCCGCGACTGTCGCGGGCGTCGCGAACATGGGCGGCCTGGCCCTCGGCCCGCTGATCGGCGGCCTCTTCGCCGCGTTCACCCCGGCGCCGCTCGTGCTGCCCTACGTGGTGTTCCTCGTGGGGTTCCTCGCCCTGGGCCTCGCATACGTGTTCGTGCCCGAGACCGTCGAGGTCGACCGCTCCTTCCGCTACCGGCCCCAGCGCGTCCGCATCCCCGCGGACGGCCGACGCGCTTACTGGGCCGCCGGGACGGCGGCCTTCGCGGCCTTCGCGGTGACGGGCCTCTTCGGCTCGGTGGCACCGACGTTCCTCGCCGGGGCGGCTCGGCGTCACGGATCACCTCGTCGCCGGCGCGGTGTCGTTCTCGGTCTTCGGGGCCGCCGCGCTGTCCCAGGTCCTGTTCGCGGGCCGCTCGACCCGGACGCAGTTGCGGCTGGGGGTGGCCGCCATGGTGGGGGGACTCCTGAGCCTGGGCGCGGCCGACCTGGTGACCTCCGGTCCGCTCTTCCTCGCCGGGGGCATCGTCGCGGGGGCCGGCGTCGGCCTCCTCTTCCGCGGGGCCCTCGCCACGGCGGGATCGCTCGCCGACCCCCGTGCCCGCGGCGAGATCACCTCCGGTGTCTTCCTCCTCGCGTTCGCCGGGATGACCGTGCCCCCGCTGGCCGTCGGGGTCGCACTCCTCGCGCTCCCGCTGGTGCCGGTGTTCCTCGGCTTCGTCGTGCTGGTGCTGGCCCTCGTCGTCTGGGGCGGCCTGGTGATCCTGCGCGAGACCGCCCGCATCGCCTGACGGGTCGGCTCTCGACCTCACCGCCGCGCGTCTTCGCGTGCTGAGCGTCCCCGATACGGCGTGTGCTGGACACGCGACATCGGCCCACCCTCGTGTCCGATTTCCGCCAGCCGATGTCGGAGGTCGGTGGCAGGGTGGATGCCATGACCCTCCGCCCCCTCGATGCTCCGGCCCCGACCGCTCCGGGCTTCGCCGAGCGCTACCGCGTGATCCAGTCGCGCGACCGGCGCTTCGACGGGCAGTTCGTCACGGCCGTGCGGTCGACCGGCATCTACTGCCGGC
>Ga0308159_1003026_pt1 | contig 17962 bp, 22 predicted proteins | sample PhyCR1_FD_201040 | JGI IMG/M metagenome (GOLD analysis project Ga0308159, IMG submission 201040) | Phyllosphere microbial communities from UC Gill Tract Community Farm, Albany, California, United States - DLSLC.R1 | ecosystem: Host-associated > Plants > Phyllosphere > Unclassified | place: USA... | reverse complement strand
AGGTCGACGCTTCGACCACGGTCCCGATGGAATACGTGAAAAAAGGCGAAATCGTCCTCAACATCAGCTTCGGCGCCACGTCCGGCCTGAAAATGGACAACGACGCCATCCGCTTCCACGCCCGCTTCGGCGGCGTCTCGCGCGAAATCTACGTGCCGGTGAACAACGTGATGGCGATCTACGCCAACGAAAACGGCCAGGGCATGGCGTTCGAGCCGCAACTCGGTGGCAGCGATGCTTCCGCCGGACAATCGTCGCCCGTGGTGGAAGAACCAAGCGCCCCGGCACTCGCCTCCGTCCCGTCGATCGCCCCCGCACCAGCACCGGTGTCGACCGCCAAGCCGGACGACGGCGCATCGCCTGACGACGACAACGAACCACCACGCAAGGGCGGCCGCCCGACCCTGACGCGGATTAAATAGCGTATAATCTTCCCCGTACAAGTTTCGCCGACTTAGCTCATTTGGTAGAGCAGTTGATTTGTAATCATCAGGTGGCCAGTTCGAAACCGGCAGTCGGCACCAATAAAATCAAACACTTAGCCCAGTCTCCAGCGACTGGGCTTTTTGTTATGCAGCCTCATGTAGGCACTGTGTAGGCATTACCTTTTGTTGCCGCGCAACAATTATAGCAATCCGATATCTAAGCGCTTTGTTTTGACGTACACTTTGAGTAATGATGTGCCGGAAAGGGCTTTCTCAATGGGTGGAATTCCGAAGCCTATCCCTTCGTTTCTTGATGGGGTGGCTAAATACAAGGTTGTTGGAGGCAGGCAGGTGTGGGCGAATGACGACAAAAGTCGCTTTTTCACATGGGACTCACTACACGGAGAAATTGAGTGCTTTTCAAAAAGGGGGAAGCACCTAGGGGCTATGCATGCAGGAAGCGGGCAATTTATTAAACCAGCAGTCCATGGGAGGACGCTAGATGTCTAAAGTTCAGAGCTTCGTCGAGCGCTGCCTTACAGGCACAGCGCTGCCGGACGAAATTGACGATTATATTGATACGTGGCACGACACAGACATAGGTAAAAACATTTCTTTGCATGTGTTTCTGGGAATGGATGAGCACGAATACGCTCTCTGGATGCGTGACCCCAATGCTATCTACGGAATAATTAAAGCGCATAAAAATCATCGAAATGTTGATGACTATGTGAGTGACTATTATTCTATGCCCCTTGCTGCTCGTGCTGAAAGTACCAAAGATACCGTCCAGTTGACCAAATGGCTAAAGAAACTGGGTAAGCTTGAATGAAATTGTCGGTAGAGGCTGAATTAGCAAAACATATTGCAAAACGTCATGGCTTTAAGCCAGGCAACGACCTCAAAAAGCTTGTTAATATATATGCTGATGTAGAAACAGTTCTATTTCCTGTTGATACGGTCGATGGAATTTCCCTAAACTTAAAGCTCCCGAAAAAGCGCCCAAACATTCTTTTAAATTCAAGTATCCCAGATACTAGACGATTATTTACCCTTGCACACGAATTTGGGCACGTCATAATTCCTTGGCATTTTGGCACTGTTTTTTCAAATATTTCCGGATTTGAAGACAGTGTAAATAGTGCTTATAGGGAAATGGAGGCAGAGGCGAATAGATTCGCAGCAGAGATTTTAATGCCGCGCGCATGGCTACTCTCCCTGCACTCTGAGTGTAATGACCCAGCCAAGATGCTTGAGACAGTGCTGAATACGTGCGGCACATCTGTAGCTGCTGCCGTCATTGCCATCAACAATTCTCTGCCTCCCGGCTATGTTTATGCTACCACGGACGAAAACGACGAGATAATAGCCTCGTCTACCTCACAGGGTACCTTCGTCACGCCTTTCTCCAAAGGCGAATTTCTAGAGGGCTCATCCCGGTTAAATGAGTGTGTAGAGTGTAATTATTTCAAACACCGTGGCATTGATTACAACTGGCTATTCTTTGAGAGTGAACAACAGCTTGACGTGGTCTCTGATGGCCGCGGTTGGCGAGAAATCTTGACTCAGATTATTGCTGATACGGACCCTGATAATTCTCAGCCTAATATTAAGATGAGTTTAAATGGGATTATTTCTGCGTGCAATAAGCCCGGCGTTAGTCAGGAGAACTTCTACGCTACTGCGCGTCAAAAATTAGCGGGCCGTGACTCCTTGCGTCAAGAAATCCTAGGCCATCCGTTGTTCAATTCCTTTTTAATTAAAAGGATAGAGGAATTTATGGCCCGACAGAAAAGATAGATTTGGCTTTAACCGCTACAGCAATCCAGATTTATTAGTAATAATCAGCAACTCCGAGAAATTTTTTGAATCACTCCTAGAATGTTGGCGCGTGATACCCCATAAACGCGCGCCAAGGAGCTGACACTTTCCCCGGCGGCATGTTGAGAAATGATGTCTACGCGCTGCTGAGGTGTCGTTTTCGATGGACGCCCCAGCGTCTTACCTTCGCTTCTGGCCCTGGCCAAGCCAGCTTGGGTACGCTCTACCAACAAATCTCGCTCCATCTCGGCCACCGCCGCCAGCATAGTGAGCATCATCTTCCCCGCCGGTGAGGTCAGGTCCAATTTACCCAGCTGCAGCACGATGACGGCAATCTTGCGGCTGGCCAGCAGCTTGACGGTGGCGCCGACATCCTGCGCGTCGCGGCCCAGGCGGTCCAACTTCGCCACCACCAGCGTCTCGCCATTCCGAATCTGACCGAGCAGCGCAGCGAACTGCGGACGCTGGGTGGCGCTCGTCTTGCCGCTGATGGTGTCCGCGAACCAGAAATCCACCTGGTGGCCGGCGGCTTCGATTTCGATGCGCTGATTGTCTGCGCTCTGTTCGGTGGTGCTGACGCGGCCGTATGCGAAGGTTGCCATGGTGTCTCTCCGGTTAAGACTGTTAGAAAACGCTGTTAGAATATATCTATCTGTTAGAAATAGCAATCCCTATATTTTCAACATGGATATAGCTTCCCTTTCATATCTGTTGGAAATCGTTCGTTTTCTAACAGTGCAGGAATTCTGCTAGCAGGCCTTGAATATTGGCAATCCACCCCAACACATTTCTTTACTACAACACCGAGAGGAATCGAATGCCAGAGGTAAAATTTCCGGTCATGTCTGCTGTCGATGAGAAACGTAATTTAGTCACACTACCCGTTGTCATCGATGGAGAGTCATCAGTCTGGTTAATCACAGAGCCAGCGATGCACGCGAATTTCGAGGTAGTACCATTGCATCATCTATCAATATTGCTCGAAAAGCATCGCCCTCAAATCGAGCATGCTATTCTTAGGAGAATTGGTGAAGGCGCCCGAGGAAGCCAAACCCTGAATCGCGATAAATTAACTCGTCTTCTAAGCTAGATGATTAGAAGGCTCACAACGACTTTGAAAGGGGTAGCGTCTCGCTATCCCCTGCCAAAACAAAGGGGGGGCTGAATCAGCCCCCCCCCCACCCTTTGCTACCCTTCGACAGCATCACCCATTCACGAAGAGTGCACGAAGGGAGCGAAGGGAGCGCAGAAAAAACAGTGCTCCCTTCGCTCCCTTCGCGCTCCCTTCGACCGCTTATTCGGGAAGGAACCAAATCCAGGCGCCGCCCATGCTGAGCTTCTTGGCCTCGATGCCGAGTGATTTCTTGAGCCGCTTGGCCGCATCCCATGAATGCCCTGCATCGCGCACCTCGGCCTGCAACGCCTTCGTGGCCATCTTGCCGCCGGCCTCGCGCAGCGTGTCAACCAGCATCCGCTCCAGGTCGCGCCGCGCCTCCCCATCCTCGCCACTGTCGTCGTGCTCCACGTCACCCAGGATTTCCCTCGCTGTGCCCTCGATGGCGCCGGCCCATACCGCATGCGTTGCCTCGATGCCGCCGGCGATGGTCGCCAGCTCAAGCGAATAGGCCACGCCACCATCGTCGGGGGCGATGTTCGACTTGGCCCTAGCCATCACCCGCCGGTTGCTGCCTTCCTCCTTCGCCGTCACCAGCACCATACGCGCCAGGGCGCCGAAGGCCTGCGAACCAATCACGCGGTCCTGCGGCGACTTGCCGGCGCCGCCCTTGGCGAAGTGCGTGATGCCGATGACCGCGCAGCCGTGGGCGTCAGCGAAGTCCACCACCGCCTGCAGACTGCGGCGCACATCGTTGGCGCGGTGCATGTCCCCGGCCACGGCCGACACAATCGGGTCTATCAGCAGCAGGCTGACGCCGCCGATGGCCTCGGCTGCGCGGCGAAGGTCGGGAATGTCCTGCGATGGGTCGAACGGTACGCTTTCGCCGTCCTGGGCGATGCCCTCAATGAAGTGACAGCGCGCGAGGTCGGCGCCTGAGGCAATCAGGCGCGGCACCAGCGTATCGTCGGCCACGTCCTCGCTCGACCATATCAGCACGTTGCCGCCACCGGCGCACTCGCTGCCGTCCGGCCAGCGCCCCCCGGCGGTCACCACGGCAGCCAGCGCGAGGGCGAGCGTGGTCTTGCCGGTACCGGCGGCGCCGGCCAGGATGGTCAGCTTCCCCGCCGGCACCCAGCCGGGCCACAACCAGGTGATGGGCAGCGGCTTAATGTCGGCGCCACACCGGATTTTTACCACCCGCTCACCGCGCTGCATTCCCCGGTCGAAGTGGCGCGGCGTCTCGCCCTTGCGCTCGAGCTCAAGGCGCGCGGCGCGCGCGGTGTCGTCTTCTTTGCCCAGCGTGAAGCCGGCCATCTGGCCATCTGTGTGTTTATCGGCCATCATGATTCCGCCAGCTTGAGGAAGGCCGTGCGGTTGTGGTCGCCATCTACCAGCAGCAGCCGTCGCGGCCGGGCCTGATACAGCCGGTCCGACAGCGTGCGCAGCGCGCCGTACTTGGTCAGGTTACCGGGGAATATCAGCACCACGTCCAGGCCGGCCACGGCGCGGCACTCGAAAGCGGTCGGCAGGTTGGCCGGGTCGATTTCAATGGCGTTGCGCTTGGGCGGCAGCATGCCCACGCCCAGCCACAGCACGCCGCCCACCGGAGCCAGCCCGTATTCGGCGCGGATGCGCGCCAGCTCAGCGAGCGTTGTCATGGCTTGCCTCCCAACTTGTACCCGTCGATGATGCCCTGCACGATGCGCTGCAGCTTATCCAGGTGCCCATCCATATCAGCAAGGCAGGCGGCCGGGTCGCGCACCACCAGGAGCAAGCCCGGGTCGGGCTCGCCCACGTCCACGCAGACGTTGACCAGCTGGCGCGCTGCTGGCTGGCCAGGGGCGCGCGCGGCGGCTTCCTCTACAGCGGCGACCAGTTCCGGGCGCACCTTGGCGAACAACTCCGCCACGGTCAGGCCGCTGGGCAGCAGACGGTCAACCTGGCAATGCACCTCAACCCGGCCACCCACGCCCTCGACCGTGGTTTGCACACGCAGCAGCTCAGGCCCACGGCGCGCCATGACGATGCGGATTTCGCCTGCCCACTGCGAATCTCCCACGGCCAGGCGCTCGGCCATGATTCGACTGGCATCCGCGACGCTCACGCCCAGCAGCAGCACGAACCCACTTTCGCTGAAGACGTCGAACAAGGTTTCGCCGGTGTTCGGGTCCAGTGCCATTTGCGGGCGGTTCATTTGACACCTCGGTCATCGGCTACCAACTGGATGCGGCGGGGCGCCGGCGGTGGCTGCTCAACTGGGAACATCTTGGCGACCATGTTGGCGTAGTCGATGATGTCGGCGCGCCAGTACGGCACCGTAGCGCGGTAGCGCTGCAGCAGCTTACTTTCGTCGGCGGTCAGCACTAGCGGCGCCAGCGCCAGGGCGGCGGCTTCTTCTCTGGTCGGCGTCTTCATGCGGCACCGCCTTCCACCACCAGGGCGACGATGTTATCGGCAGCCTCGCGCATCAGCGCCACGGCGCGGGCCGTGCAGGTGGCAAAGCAGTTGATGGCGGCCACCTCCGGCGACGTGTCGCCCACCGGGTCCAGTTTGTCAAACAGGGCTTGCAGCAGGATGTCGGCATGGTCGGCCTGGGAGAGGATATCAACTGCCTGCTGCTCGATGCGGAGCATCTGCGCGCTGGCGCTGGCCGGCGCCGCAGCCGCAATGACAGCGGCGCGCTCGTGGTGGCGGGTCATACCCTCGCCGGCCACACCGTCGGCCTCAAGCTTGGCGCCGACGCGGGCCTGCTGCTGCACGGTCATGGCGTTGAGCATGGTCTTGATGATGTGGTCGGCGTGGCGCAGCTCGGCCAGCAGGGAGACGGTGGCGCTCATTTGGCACCTCGCACCAGGGCGGCCAGTTCGCCGGCCAGTTCGTCAGCGAGGCGGGTGGTGGTTTCGAGCGTGGTGCGCTGGTCGGTGACCGGCAGCAGGTGGACGGCAGAGAGCAGATTGGCGACGGCCTTGGCCTGCCAACGCAGATGGTTGATGGTGTCGCGGGTGTTTTGTTCGGGCGTGGTGGTGCTTGGCATGGTGTTGCCTCCGTGTGTGGTGAAGAACCGCACAACCCGCTGTCAAACGGGAGGAGCGGCAGATGGCAGGGTTGACAGACCGGCACACAGGGAAACCGGCAGGCCGAAGCCTCCCCACCACCGCCACTCCATAGGAGACGCAATGGTACGGACGAAAAAAAGCCGCCAGTCGGCGGTAGTCCGCCATGTGTAGTTCGAGCTGTCAAACCCGGCACCGTTTTTATTCGGTACGTATAAAGCATACAAGTAGGCAGACACGAGGTCAACGACTTTTAATTTTCAGTTATCGATTATATAATGAAAATCATACCCAAAGGAAAGGAATATTTTAATGAAAACATTGTTTTTTTGTGCCGCTTTTGTATTGGCGTCAGGTGCCGCTATCGCAGGCCCATTCGGGTTGGAAAAAGGAACGTCTTTTGCTGAGCTCAACAAACGTTTGAAGCTAAAACCGGAAACCACCGGCATTTATAGCACGGCCAATCCACCACGCGCCCACCCAGATTTTGATGACTACAGAATGACGTTTGCTCCCGGGGTCGGGCTATGCCGCGTGATTGCCTTTTCTCCTCCGGTTACGACGAATGTATATGGAGAGGAAGCCAAGCAGAAGTACAGCACGCTGCAGTCTGCACTCATTCAGAAATACGGCCAGCCAAATCATAATTTTGATGAGCTAAGGCATGGCAGTATTTGGAGCGACAGCAAAGATTGGACCATGTCTTTGCTGAAAACAGAACGCTCCTTGTCGACGTTCTGGTTATCAACTGACCTTCCTGACTCACTTCAAAGCATCAGGCTCAACACCGTAGCACTCTCCACGACGAAAGTTATGATTGTTATCGCGTATGAGTTTGACAATATTCAGCAATGCACTGACTGGAGAAAGCAGCAGATTGACTCTAGTTTGTAGTTGGAGCAGCCTCCATCGGCAGAACGTGTAACCGATTTTGTGCACTAGACGAGCACACTGCATTCACGCCTGTTGCACTGCGCGGCCAGGCCACCGACGGCGGAAAATTTCAGCGGTCGGTGCTGGCGCTGGCCGGCACTTTCCACTGGCAACCAAGCTGGCAACCGGCCACCCGTGACTGGCGAAACCAGTCGAACGATACGACCAGTTTTTTGCCAAAGCCTGCCGCCCGCGCGTGGCCGGTGGTGCAGTTGCGTCGAACGAGGCCGGGCCGACGAGAATCTAATTGTGGCCCAGCGTCAGAATTAGCCGCCCCGCTGCACGCCACTATATGCCGGTTTGCACCATACCCATGGTAAGCCGCAGATTTGCAAGCAACTTGAAGTTGGTCACAAACACGGCACGCGGCAAAGTCCAAATGCCGTCCCGGCCGGTATTTGCACGTTACCGATGTTCACTCGCAAACTACCCAGCTTCCGGGTGATTTCCAGCGCCAGCGCAACGACCGTTCAACGCCTGTTCAACGTTCGTTCAACGTCCGTTGAAACAGGTCCGCAAAGGCCCATGGAAGGGGCTTGCAAGGAGCTTCGAAGGCTTCGAGCAAGGGTTCCGGGAAGGCTTCCGCAAAGGGTATCGAAAGGGTTCCCGTAACCGTTCGCGAACCGTTACAGGCGTTACAGGTGCCGTGACAGGTCGTCGGGATGGGCGAGTCGATTACAGCCCGTCTTCGGGCTGTCCGCATGGCTCACACTCTGGTGGGCAGCGTAAGTGCGCCCGGCGGTCACCTGAACTGCGTTGATATAACGGGTCGGTTAAAACGCGGTACGCCAAGCATGCGGGAATGGAACGTTCAAGCATGTAGTCGATGGCCGACCCAATGCCACTCCGCGTTGCTACTTGCAGAGCATCTGCGATGATTTTCGACTCAAGCGAATGAGTGCGCCGGTCATACTGCGGCGCCGGAGGAGTAGGTAAAGTCATGCCTAAGTGTATCCAGTGAGGGTACACGGTCTGTTCGGTACAACACCGACCGCCATGGTGATGTAATTGACGCGTGCCTCACGCGTGGCCGAAGCGCCGGCTTTTTATCTCTGCATGGGCGCAGAATTGTGCCGAAGGCCCACGGGCTGCCACATCGCCTGAAAACGAATGATATGTGGTGGCCGATATGGGATTCCCCATACCGGGATTTCCCGGGTTCGGGATGGTCGTAAATACGGGATTTCCCCGGTTTTAGAGCGGCGCAGGGCGATGTGGGATTTTCCCACTTTGAGGCGATGCAGGAATTACTGCATCGCCCCCGCCCGAGCAAAGATTACGACTGCTTAATACCAGCGTTCCCGGTCATGATAATTGACGCACTGCCAGTGAGCTTGATGCTAGTACCAGCAGATTTCAGTTCGCTATTACCGCTAATTTTCGTCGTACCACGACCGGTTCCGCCGGTACTGAGCAACGGTGCTGAGATGGTTGAATGGTCGATGAGCACCTCACCATCTTGATGGTCAAAAGTGGCAGAACGAAGCGCATTGATAATGGCACCATCAATGCCGATTGCCCCGGTACCTGCCAAAGCCTCCAGCGCAGAAGCTAACTCATTTACGGCGGCCTGCTTATCCGCTGCCACCTCGGCAGTAAGGAGGCGATGCTCCAAGTCTGGCTTCAGCTTGAACACTTGCTGATAAGCCATCTTGAGCGCGTCCGTCGAAATGTTAGCAGCCAAGCCGGAACTAAAGCTAACCAGAAAATTCATCAAATCTGCATTCATATCACTTTACTCTCTCTATTTGAATATTTCCATTATGCACCAAAAGTGTCACCACATCATGTGAGGACTTGCTTGGAATAATCAAGATGCGCGAGAAATTGCGCACCAATTTTCGATAAGGCTGCTCAGAAAAAGGAGAACTTAGAGCAATAAATTTATATAATTTCCCTATGAGGCCCGACCTTTGTCGCCCATGTGGAATCTCGCTAATGTTGCGCACTATTCGTGCACGCCCCGCGTATTTTCTTTGCCAGTGCGGCGGACGTCGCTCAGGCGCACGTCGCCCACTTCCCGGGCCGCCTGTTCGATGATGCGAGCCGCCAACAGCAGGTTGCCCATGGCCTCGGCCTGAGTGGCCACCCGGTCCAGCATGCGCAGGCGGTAGGCCTGGCAGGCGATGGGGATGTCGTCCAGCTCGGCCAGCAGCCTTGCCCGCGTCTCGTAGAACATGGTCCTCCAGCGGGTGCCCAGCTTTGCGCCGGCCCGCCGCTCCGGGTGCCACGCCTCGATGCGCTGCCGCGTCAGGACCAGGCCGTATCGTTGTTTGACGGCGTTGGCCACCTGCTCGGGGGTGTCAAAGCACGCCAGAGCAGCAACGATATAGGCGCTTACGTGTCCAGGTAGTGATGCCATGGCTTATTTCCGTCAAGGTGGGTCAAACAAAACGCGCTCACACGGCCGCCAGCAGGGTCACGGCGCCGTCCAGGTCGATGACGTCAGCACCGTCCAGGCGGCCACGCTGGCGGGCACAGGCCTTGGCCAGTTCGCGCAGGGCGGCCAGCTCGCGGCGCTTGAGCTCGGTCACCTGGCGGCCGGCCTCGCTCTGCTGCACGGACCGCTGCAAACACCATCCATCGTCCCCGCCGGCCTTGAGCTGGGCGTCAAGCCGGCGCTTTTCTCGCCCCACGGCCAGGCGGCGCGCGTGGGCGGTGTGCCACAGCAGCGCGGCGTTTATCAATTCTCGGTCGTTCATAGTCATCTCCGTTTACCCAGCAGTACCGCAAATCGGGCCGTGGCGACGCGAACGGCACTGCCTTGGTGGGTGAGGTCGGCCAGCTCAGGAAAACGCCTCAGCGGGCCGATTTGCTTAATCCGATACCGTGCCGCCGGATTTGATGAATGTGGCGCGGGCAAGATGCGGGGTTTGGTCGAACTGGGCCCGGGTCATGACGGACTTGGCGCCGGTGGTCGGCGTGGGCAAGTTCGCTGGCGCCGGCGTGCTGCTTTCACCAATCCGGCCGCCCTCGCTCATGAACTTGGCGCGGCTGGCCGGGGGCAGCGCGTCGAACTGCACACGAGTGATGGTGCTGCCGGTAGGCTGCTGGCCGGGAGCAGCACCGGCGCCAGGCGCGCCGCCCTCGCGCTGAATCATGCCCTTTTTCTCGTACCGGTCCACCAGGTGCGCGAATGCTTCGTTGAAGTCGGCCGCCTCGCCGTGGCGCTTGGGCGAATAAATCTGAATGCCAAGGTTGTCCACCGCGACCAGCTTGCCGCTCTCGAGGCGGAACGAGTCGCCGAAGAACGAGGCAGCCACATCGGCCGGCAGCTTCAAGCCGGCCATCACCGGCGAGGCCTCGAAGTGCGCGCCCAGTGCCAGCTTCCAGGCTGCCGGGGCGTCGAATGCCTCTTCACGGCCATTGCTGTGCACGTAGACTGGTTTGCCGTCCTTGACGACGGCCGAGCCGTCTTTGTTCAATTTCAATTTCATGATGTTGCCTTTCTGGTTTCGTGTACCCGATACCGCCGGGCCGGTTGTTGGTGGTGCTGCTGGGCGCCGCACGGCGGGCCGGTGGCCGGCACGAATTCACTGCGGTCACTGCACCAGCTCGCGGCTAGGTGGTCACCGTCGCGCTGCCGCTTAAATTCGCTGCCCACCATCGGCGGTTGTGATGGCCAGGCGCTGCGAAGACTTCCGCCACTGGCGGGTGTTGTCGCCGGCAGGCTCGTGCCCCCCGTTTCGGTGTTCTCGGAGATTCCCGGTTGCGCGGGAACGTTGCCGGGCTGACCAGGCTGCTCGCCCTCGGGGTTGAGTAGCGAGATGTGAGCAGGTTTGCGCGCATCAGCGCCGGCAGGGGTGGGCCCAAACTTGGGCGCACCTGCAGGGATGACTCCACGAATGGATGCATCTTTGCGCGCAAGAATTTCCTCCGCATTCGGCGCGCCGGCGCCGGCCTGGTGCTGGGCGTCGGCAGGGGTGTCAGGAATCTTTCCGGTACCTGCCTGCGCCAAACTGACGGTCTGAACCGATGCGCATGGCAACAGGGGCGCCCTGCTCGGTGGCTGGCGCGACGGCGCGTTACGTTCCTTGGGATGCAGGAGCGCGCCGGGGCCGCCGGCTGGCGCTGGCCGGGTGTCCAAAACTTTTTGCATACCGCTGACGGCCTGCTGGTGGATGGCATCGGCCCCGGGTTCGCACTGCTCGAACTGGCAAACGGCATTCGTCACGCAGGCTTGCTGGTCGGCGGTGCTGGTCTTGGTCGGCTGCTGGCGGACTGGATTTGGGGAGCGGGAGGGAGCAACGTCTATACAGAGCATAGACGTTGTCGAATTCTCGCTACCCTGATTGCCTAAATTTTGTGCAATGTCTATAGGCTTCGTATTCGGTGCAGCGCGGTGGGCGCGCTCAGGCTTGCAGGGCGCCGTCATGATGGCCGCAAAGCTCTTGGCCTTCGCCTTGGTGGTGGGCATGCTCAAGCCCAGCAGCCCCACCAACGCCTCCGCCTGGCTGCCGAGGGCGGCGACAAGCGCGTCGCGCACGCCGGGCTCGCACAGGCGCTCAGGGCGGGCGCGGAGCGCATCCAGCACCATCCGCCCGGCTGCGTCCCTGCTCAGCTTGCTGAGGCGTTTCGTGCGCGGCTGGTGGGTCAAGCCGAAGCGCTGCGCCACCTGGTGCTGAAAGTCGGCCAGCATGGCGCGAATCTTGGCAGGGCCGCCGGCGAGCGCGCCGCCCTGCATGCGGCCAGCGACCAGCGGTAGCAGCAGGACGTGAAGGTGCGGCGCGGCTTCGTCCAGGTGGACGGCGGCGCTCAGGATTGGGACGTTGAAATACGTGTCCGCCCACGCCACGGCGGCGCGAAAGTATTCGCGGTGGTCTATGACGGTGCCGGCCGGAAGACTGATGACCAGTTCCAGCGCCATGCACGCATCACGGCGCAGCGTCTTCACGCCCGCATTGTCCAACAGCGCGGCGGCCAGGCCGGCCACATCGTCGGCGGTCGCCGGACCGCGCAGTTGGTAGTTCAAGTGCATGCGCGCGGGATTGATGCCGCTGGCGGCACTGGCGCCCAGCTCGGCCTGTATCTCGCGCAGGTTATGCATGGCCGCTACCCGGACGATGTTCTTGGGCGACGTCACGCCGCGCACAGTCCGGGTGTTCAGGCTCTTGAGCCGCAGGTACAGCGAATCGGTCATGCACATCCTCGGCATGCCGCGCAGACAAGCGCCACCAGCACCAGCAAGCCGGGCGGCGGCGGTGGAAGTGGGCGCAGCAATACGCCGTGCAGGAAGTGGGCGGCAGAAATCATTTGTCGGCCTTGCGGTCGCGCAGGCGTAACCAGGCGTTGATGGCGCGGCGGTCCGCATCATCGAGCGCGTACACGCCGAACCGGACCGGGTTTCCGTCACGGTCAATGCCGGGCGTGCGGTGGCAGGTGGCGCGCAGACCTCGGCGGCGGAGTTCCGCCACCAGGTCCGGGCCATTGCTGGCGCCGGCGATGTGGTCGATTTCCTCGCGCTTGCGAGGGCGAGTCATCAGCGAATGCAGCACGCGCAGGTGGCGCGGATTATCAGTGCCCGAAAAATGGGCAGTTGGTGTAGAATCGCTGACAGGTTCAGTAGTTGGGAATAGGTCCGGTTCTGCTTGGCGGCGGCCGGACTTTTTCTTTGGGCGGTCGCCCGGTGGCGGGCGGTCCATTACGCTGCTCCGCTCAGTGCGTGGGCAACATCAGCAACGGGCCACAGCAGCAGCTTGCCGCGTTTGATGGGACGCACCCCGTAACACTCGCCCTTGAGGCAATGGTTTTTCAGCGCAGTCTGCGGCGCGCAGCACATGGCGCGGGCAAACTCTTGCGTAGTGATGTGGTCGCGGCCTTGTGCAACGGCAGCAAGTGCTGGCGGCATCGCCGGCTGGTTCAAGTGGCAGGAGCCTTGCATCATCTTCCCTTTCGTGGATTGGATGATGCATTCTTGAATTAAGCAGCCAAGCGATTTGTCAGCTGACAAAAATAGCTGTCAGCTGACAGAAATACCTAACTTTTCAGCAGCTTTATTCCTTCAGCGATACTTGTGCGGATACTCGTATTGCCTGCACCGAAAGTATTCGCGTCGGGCATCGCCGCCAGCAGCTCAACCACTTCACTGGCAATTTTTTCTCTATTCGGGGTCTCGCCTCGCTTGTAGGTGCCGTGTACTTCAGCTAAAAGCATTGCTAGCCCTCCAATATGACGGAGCAATTTATTTCGCTCCGAAGCGGAGGCGCCGGCCGTAGAAAGCTGAGCATTCACTGGCGCTAATGACACATCCCATTCGGGCACGAATACCATTTCCAAAGCCACCTGTTGCGGCTTTTCCAGATGCCAGTAGTGCCATATGAGGGGGTCATCATCATCCATCGCTGCCGGCCAATGCCTGATTTCGACTAAGCCCTGTAGCGCAAGTTCCACGCAGCTATCCGGCGTCAGCGCGACGAACGTGCGAGTGCGAGAGGAGCGCTGCGCCTGTCTCGGTGCTTCATGGGATGGTATCGCGCTCAGTGTGGCATCGTAGGGTGAAAGCGCGCAGTACAGAAGCCGTTGACCAGCCGCCCCCTCTCGCAAAAGTCCCTCGACGGTTCTTCCCATGAGCTCGGCCGCCCGGTCAATTTTGACCATTTCCAAAAAGCTCAGTTCAACGCTATTAAGTTGCATGCGCGCTCCTTCGTGCGCCTTCAAAATAGGTGCTGCAACCGGTCGGTGAAGGTGCCAATGTTCGCCCCGTCGGGCTAGGCTGCAGCGTAAATCGTGCCTGATGCGGTCAGGCTGCCGGGACCAGGCGCAATGCTGCTGGCGCTGGTTGAAACTCGATGCCCGATTGCTCCAGCATCCACTCCTCTATTTTAACGTGCCACTTCCGCAGCAGGTCGAGCGGCCGGCGGATGTAGTTCTGTTCGCGCACGCCCTGGGGTGCGTGGCCTTGAATCTGCGCCGCGATGCCGGCCGGCGTCTCGGTCCACTCGCTCAGGGTTGCGAAGCTGCGGCGAAGGCCGTGCAAGGTCAAGTGCGGCAGGCCGGCGGCAGCCACCGCTTCGTTATGGGCAATGCGTGGCTCGGCCAGCTTGCCCGAATCGGCGCTCGGGCTGCTGAATACCCACTCGTTCCGGCGCGGCAGCGCGGCCAGCAGGTTCGCGACGTAGGGCGTCAGCGGAACCATGCGGAAGTCCTCCACCTTGTCGCCCAGCTTCATGCTGCCCCACTGGAAATCGACGTCGGCCCAGCGCAGCCCGGCCACCTCCTCGCGGCGGGCGCCAATCATCAGCAGCGTTTGCAGGTAGGCGGAGATAACAGGATTGCCTATCTTACGGACTTCACGGAACCACGCCGCCAGCTGCTCACGCTGCAGTAGGTCATGCTTCACCTTCGGCTTACCGAGTATTTCGCGTGCCTTGGCGCTTTTGGCCGCGTTTCTGGTGACGATGGCCGAATAGTGCGGGTGGGCCGAACACCAGTTCAAAAAGGCTTTCAGCAGACGCATGGCCAGGCGCGCACTGGACGGCCGCGTCTGCGCTTCGACCTTCGCCCACGCCTCAATGCGCGCATCGGTCAAATCGACAAGGCGCTCGGCGGCGAGGATGGAGAGCGGTCCCGGCTTCGTTGGCTTGGGGCTGCGCTTGCGCCCTTCTCCGCCGGCCTGAATGATTTTTCGATGCGCCGAAATCTGATGCTCACCCCAGTGCGGCGTGCGCTCCGCGACGTAGACGGGCCACGCGGCGCCAAGGGTAACGGATTCCCGCAAGGCGGCTGCCGCTGTCTCGGCCTTTACCGCCGCCTGCGCAGCGTGCTGCTCAGCGCGCACCTGGCGCGGGTCGATGTCCTGGTCGGTCTGCGCCTTGTAGCGCGTGGCCTCTGCCTGTGCCTTCCCTACTGTCCACGTCCGGACATCGCCGATGGTGATGCGGATGGTTTTACCCTCAAGGCGAGTTTCAAAGATATAAGACCGCGCGCCGGCGGCGGTAACGCGCAGTCCCAAGCCCGGGGTTTTCGCGTCCCACATGATGCTCTGCTGCTTGCCGGCCTCGCATTTAAATGCGGCCACCCGTTCAGCCGTGAAATTGACCTTCGCCACCTGTCTGCTCTCCCTCGTGTAGGCGCCATGTAGGCACTGTGTAGGCAGATTCTAGCAAACTAAGGGAAAGTATCGGCAAGTTTAGAGAGTGCCAGAACGGCAAAAATCGACCATTTCCCCTATGAGGGAGGATATTTTCGACCAAAAAGGGAAACAATAGAAAACTAAAATCCCAGCGATTTGTAATCATCAGGTGGCCAGTTCGAAACCGGCAGTCGGCACCAGAAATTAGCAGTAAAAATAAAGGGTTACAGGCTTTGACTTGTAGCCCTTTTTTCTTTGTCTTACATGTCGTAGAGGGTACGGAGATGCCGGGGCGGCGCGCGACTTATGGCTGTTCTCGCTTAGGGCCCGGCATCGGAAAGATGCCCGTCACCGTTAAGATGGATGCAGGTGGAGGGAGCAGGTTAAATGGCATTAAATGCTGGTGGAGGCGATTCCAGGCGCTGCGTAAATGTTCGGCCTTAAGGGCTTTCTTCTTGCACGGGTTCCACGCCTGCACCGCCGCAATGGCGGCCTCGGCCGATTCGGCTGCGGCGTGATCGTGGCGCATGACCCAGTGCACCGAACTGAGCAGTTCCAGTCCATAGGGGTCTTCGAATCCCTCGATCAGGGCTGATACCTGATTAACGTGTGCTGTCAAAGCCGGGTCGGCACCAAAAGCTGCCTCGGCTGCTTCGACCGCGCCCTCTTTTAATTCGAGCGGCTTGTTGGGATCGTCAGCGCACGCGCCATATCCTTGCAGAAAATCACCATCCAGCCTGATCAGTACCTGCCGCAGATTTTTAGCGTAAGGCCCATACTCTCCCGCTTCATATTGCAGGTTGAGCCGCTGCCCCGATTCCTGCAGAAAGTACATGAGTTTGTGTACTTCCAAAAGCGTGATGAACGGGTCAAACATCCCTTGCTGGTAACGCTTGATAATGCTGATCAGCGCCGCGCGCCCCGGCGTCATGGCAGGACGGTCGGTGCGTATCGGCATGGTGCTGGTGCCAGCAGGCGGGTAAAGTTTGACGTCCACCTCGGGCAGGTCGCGGAACGCATCGATAATCAAAGGCTCGACGTCAGCCCACTCCAGGCCGCCATAGCCGCACCCCAGGGGAGGAACTGCGACGGAGCGTATGCCCAGCTGGCGCACCTTGGCCGTCAAGTCCTGCAAACCCTTGGCGATATCCTCGATGCGGCTTTTCGACTTCCAATGCCCCTTGGTGGGGAAGTTGATGATCCAGCGTGGCCCGCCCACCAGGCCACCGAGATCGTAGATGTGCACTTGCCCCAACTGCACCTCGCGCGCCTTGCAGGCCGCTTCGTAGGCGCGGAACATCGCCGGGTAGGCCTGCTTGAATTGCAGCGCGATACCTTTGCCCATGACGCCTTCCGTGTTGACGGTATTGACCAGTGCGTCCACGTCGGCGTTGAGGAGATTTCCAGTTGAGATGTGCAGCATGTCAGTAGTACCACTTCTTAAAAACTTTGACGGGCAGGTCCGGCAAATACGGAGCGGCGATCAGGCGTGCCTTTTCCGCCGTCTCGGGGTTTTCACAACCGATGCCGATCAACGCGGAAACAGGAAAACGATCGGCAACCAGGAATTCGGTCATCTTCGTATTCAATCGCGGCCCCTTCCAGTCGTTGGATTCGACGACCTCCCGGTTTACCCGGTCAAGCGCCTGGGCATCATTGACAAAAGTCGTATAGGGTGCGCCGGCATTGCCATCGCTGATTTTTGCTCATCAGCCGACGACTGAAACTTCCGGAAAGTCGCGACAAAGGGTGAGTTCTGGCGTAACGCTGCTGCACGCGGTGATCGTTCTTCCAGCATGGAAGCAGCAGCGACAGGATTTTTAAGAAGTTCTCGCCAATCCTCGATGTAATCCTTGCTGCAAAGTGAGTCCTTCTCCCACAAGGATAGCTGATCGTACGCCAGGGATATCATTTCGTTCACGACAGCGGAGGATGCTGACCGTAATGCATGTGCAATCGGCGCATGCTTGGCAAGGCGGCGATCGGCAAGCGCCGAAAAATATTCTGCAGCGCAGAGGTCGCCTTTACGCTGTGCATCGCTGCTCATATAAATATCGCAATGAAAATGTTCGGGGCGCCGTAACCAGTGGCTTAATCATATCACGCATTGCTTAAAAATTACGCACTGCGACTGCCACAACGGCAACCGCGCACCAACGCCGGCTGGCCATCATCAAATGCCTACAGCCGAAGTCATTTTATCCGTTACTCAGCTATATTGACTTTATCTGAACATCAGCTAAAGTGAATTTATCTGATTAACGGATATTCGACATGTCATCTGCCCACCTTCTGCTCACCGCCGCACAGCTCGGCCAGCTACTCGTATCGGCACGCAAAGGGCGCAAACTCACCCAGGCTGCGGTAGCGACTCGCATCGGTTTGAGCCAGAATCGCATCTCTTACCTTGAGAGTCATGCCGACGAAATCAGCATCAAGCAGCTGCTCAGTTGGTGCTCGGCGCTCGAGCTGGAGCTGCACCTGGGAGAGCGCGACACTGCCAGCAGCTCGGCGGAGTGGTAGCGATGGGTCGCCGCTCGCA
>Ga0308159_1003025_pt1 | contig 17967 bp, 16 predicted proteins | sample PhyCR1_FD_201040 | JGI IMG/M metagenome (GOLD analysis project Ga0308159, IMG submission 201040) | Phyllosphere microbial communities from UC Gill Tract Community Farm, Albany, California, United States - DLSLC.R1 | ecosystem: Host-associated > Plants > Phyllosphere > Unclassified | place: USA... | reverse complement strand
CGGCAGGGACGCTGCAGCGGCCGCTAGCAAAAAAGGAGCGGCCAGCCAGGCGGTCAGGGACGAGGTACGGGGGCGCATGCGGCGGGTCGGAGCAGGGGCGGGGCGCAAAGTTCCGATGGGGGCGCTCAGCTGCCCCATCCCAACACCACCCTGCGGGTGGTCGCACTCTTCTTCTCGATCTTGGTCACCAGCACGGGACCGATCTCCTGCGTGTTGGCCACGTGCGTGCCGCCGCAGGGCTGCAGGTCGATGGGCGCCTCGCCGTCGCCGATGCGGATGGTGCGCACGGTGCCGCTGCCGCGCGGAGGCTGCACGCTCATGCTCTTGACCAGCGCCGGGTTGGCATCGAGCTCGGCGTCGGTGATGGCGCCCACGGTCAGCGCGTGCGCCTGTCCGACCAGGCGCGCCAGGCCCTGCGTGAGCAGGTCCTTGTCGAGCGGGTCGGTCATGTGGAAATCGAGCCGCGCGTAGTCCGGCGTGATCGAGCAGCCGTTCACCGGCTGCGCAACCAGATGGCACAGCAGATGGGTGGCGGTGTGGAAGCGCATCAGCCGGTGGCGGCGCTCCCAGTCGATCTGCGCCGTGACGGCGTCGCCCGCAGCCAGCCGCCCGAGCAGCTCTTCCTGGCCAGGCGCCGGCACATGGACGATCTCGGCGGTGGGCCGGCCCTCGGCGTCCTTGCCCTTGCGGGTGTCGGCGATCGCCAGTTCGGCACCGTCGGCCAAGCGCAGCACGCCCGCGTCGCCGGCCTGGCCACCCCCCAGCGGGTAGAAGACCGTGCGGTCCAGCACCACGCCATCGGCATCGGCGCGCAGCACGCGCGCCTCGCAGTCGCGCAGGTAGGCATCGGTGCGGAACAGATCGAGCGTCATCGGGGGGTGAACGGGGGGAGGGCCAGCCGGCATGGTAGTCGCGCACGGCCGGACGGGCCGGAGGACGACAGGACAACCCGCTGCGCCGCAGGATGATGGTGGCCGTGACCGCCCCCCTCCGGAGACCCCCGATGCCCCTTGCCGCTGCCCTTCCTCGATCCTGGCTGCCCGCCCTCGCCCTCGGCGCGGGCCTGCTCCTTGCCGGCTGCGGCGAGACCGCGCGGCTGCCTTTCGAGGCCGGCACCGGCCCCAACCCGCAGCTGCCGCCGCCCAACAAGACGCTGATCCCCACCGTCCACGTCGCCAAGGCGGTGGGCTGGACCGACACCGCCGGCCCCACGGCGCCGCCGGGCTTCAAGGTCACGGCGCTGGCCCGCGGGCTGGACCACCCGCGCTGGGTCTATGCGCTGCCCAACGGCGACGTGCTGGTGGCCGAGAGCAACAAGCCCGCCGCCCAGGCCGAGACGCCGCCGGGCCTGTGGGACCGCATCCGCCGCAAGGCCATGAACGCGGTGATGAAGCGCGCCGGTGCCGGCGTGCCGAGCGCCGACCGCATCACGCTGCTGCGCGACACCAACGGCGACGGCGTGGCCGACGTGCGCACCGTGTTCGCCAGCGGCCTCACCTCGCCCTACGGCATGGCGCTGGTGGGCCAGGAGCTCTTCGTCGCCAATGCCGACGCGCTGGTCAAGTTGCCCTACACCGAGGGCCAGACCCAGGCTGGCGGCGCGCCGGCGAAAGTCACCGACCTGCCCGCCGGCATCAACCACCACTGGACCAAGAACGTGATCGCGAGCGGCGACGGCAGCAAGCTGTACGTCACCGTCGGCTCCAACAGCAACGTCGGCGAAAACGGCCTGCCCGCCGAAGAAGGCCGCGCGGCCATCTGGGAGGTCGATCCGAAGACCGGCGCCAAGCGCCTCTTCGCCACCGGCCTGCGCAACCCCAACGGGTTGGGCTGGGAGCCCGACACGCAGGCTCTGTGGACCGTGGTGAACGAGCGCGACGAGATCGGGAGCGACCTGGTGCCTGACTACCTGACCTCGGTGAAGGACGGCGCCTTCTACGGCTGGCCCTGGAGCTACTGGGGCGGCGTGGTCGATGCGCGGGTCCAGCCGCAGCGGCCCGATCTGGTGGCCAAGGCCATCGCGCCCGACTACGCGCTGGGCACGCACGTCGCGCCGCTCGGCCTGGCCTTCTCGAACGCCCGCGGCATGCCGGCGGAGTTCGCCAACGGCGCCTTCGTCGGCGAGCACGGTTCCTGGAACCGCAAGCCGGCCTCGGGCTACAAGGTGGTCTTCGTGCCCTTCATCGGCGGCCGCCCGAGCGGCGCGCCGGTGGATTTCCTCACCGGCTTCCTGAACGGCGACGGCCAGGCGCAGGGGCGGCCGGTGGGTGTGGCGCTGGACCGGTCGGGCGCATTGCTGGTGGCCGACGACGTCGGCAACGTCGTGTGGCGTGTGGCGCGGGCGCGGTGACGCGGCGGCCCATCCATTGCGCATGGCGCGCGCGAGTCGGCGCCTGAATTCGAGGCTCAAGGTGCGGACACCGATCGGTGGGCCGTGCCCAGGAATTGTTCGATGCTGTCTTCGTTCTGGATCGTCGTGTTGACCGGGGCCGTGGTCGTGGCCTTCGTGGCTGCAACCTGGCTGCTGTTGCGCCGGCGTCGGCTGGACAGCGGGCGCACCAAGACCGTGGCGTTGGTGCGCCGCCGCCGGGAGCTGATCGAGCGCCTGCACGAGCTGGCCGGCGAAAGCGGCGGCAGCGAACTCGCGCGCCTGGAGGCGCGCCGCCTGCGTGACGCCAGCAGCAGCATCCCGGTCCTGGAAGCCGCCATCGCCCGCGCCGAGCGCCAGCTGGCGCGGGAGCGCGAAACCGCCGCCCAGACGCTGCGCTGAACCGCCGCGGCCTAAGATGCCGCCATGGCTGCCGCAGCAACCCACGCTTTTCCTCCCCGTCGCTTCTGGGCCGAACTCGGCACGCGCGATTTCGCCGCGCTCGATCCGGCGGCCACTGTGGCGGTGCTGCCGCTGGGCGCGACCGAGCAGCACGGCCCGCACCTTCCCCTGGGCGTCGACACGCTGCTGGCCGAGGGCATCGTGCGCGCCACGCTGCCCCTGCTGCCGCCCGAACTGCCGGTGCTCTTCCTGCCGACCCAGCCGGTTGGGCTGAGCCCGGAGCACGCGCGCTTTGCCGGCACGCTTACGCTGTCTTCCGAGACGGTGATGCGGCTGTGGAAGGAGATCGGGGCCGGCGTCGCGCGCGCGGGGCTGCGCAAGCTGGTGCTGTTCAATGCGCACGGCGGCCACGTCGGGGCCATGGACATCGTCGCGCGCGAGCTGCGCGAATCCCACGACCTGCTGGTCTACAGCGTGAGCTGGTTCCACCTGCCCCTGGTCGATGCCGGCGGGCAGCCGCTGGTGACGGAGCGCTTCGACGTGCACGCGGGCGAGTCCGAGACGGCGCTCATGCTGGCCCTGGCGCCGGAGCTGGTGCGTTCCGACGCGGCAGAGGATTTCCGGCCGAGCTCGGAGCAGCGGGCGCGCGACTACCCCATTCTCGGCAACGGGCGCAGCGCCAAGCTGGGCTGGGCGATGCAGGACTACCACCCGGCCGGTGCCGCCGGCAACGCCGCCGCGGCCACGGCCGAGCAGGGCCGGGTGTGGCTCGAGGCCGCTGCGCGCGGCTTCTCGGCGCTGCTGGCCGAGGTGTCGCGGCTGCCGCTGTCGACGCTGGGGGACGATCCGCCGCGCTGAGCGCAGCCGGCGTCGATCGCTCGGACAGCCGCTTGTGCCCGGCCGGCGGGCGCAGCTGCTGCTCCTCGTGCCGCGCGTTAGCCGGCAACGGCCGGGGCGCCGGCCGCGAGCGGGATCTTTCCGTCGGGCCGCTCGTAGGTGCCGATCAGCAGCCCGCTGGCCAGCGCGCGTTCGCGCACCGCATCCAGCACCTCGTCGCGCCCGGGGGTGTCGGAGAACGGTGGTCCCTCGGCCAGCGCATAGAGCTGAAAGGCATAGCGGTGCACACCGTGGCCCGGCGGCGGGTCGGGCGGCAGCCAGGCGGTCTGCAGGTAGGAGTTGCGGCCCACGTGCATCGCGTCGGGCCCACCCTCGCCGTCGTCGGCCAACGCACCCTCGGCCAGGGCCCCGTCGCCGGGCGGCAGGTCGACGGCGATCGCATGCACCAGCGGGCTGGGCGTCGGCGAGTCGGCGTCTTCCACGATCAGCACCAGCGAGCGCGCCTGCGCCGGCACGCCGGTCCACGACAGGGGCGGCGACAGGCCCTCGCCGTCGGCGGTGTAGCGCGCCGGGATCGGCGCGTGGTCCGCGAAAGCCAGGCTGGCCAGCTGCAAGGTGCCGTGCCCGGCGCGCAGGCCCAGCGTGTTGAAGGCAATCTCGTCCAGCCCCGCGCGGACGCCGGACAGCACATGGCCCACCACATCGGGAAGTTTCTCAAGCATGGGCACGACATTAGCCGCCCGCCGCCCACGCGTTTGTAGGACGTTGGGTGACACGCCATGCCACGCGCCACCCCCAGAATTCGAACGACTCAGGAGATGCCAGGAGAAGCCATGCCCCTTTCTTCCGTGCCGGCCCGGTCCCAGGCACGTGCGACCACCGGCATCGCCGGACTCGACAACGTACTGGGCGGCGGCCTGCCGCGCGGTCACCTGTACCTGGTCGAGGGATCGCCGGGTGCCGGCAAGACCACGCTCGGCCTGCAGTTCCTGCTCGAGGGGCGTTCTCGCGGCGAGTCGGGCCTGTACATCACGTTGTCCGAAACGCGTACCGAACTGGCCCTGGTGGCCGAGTCGCACGGCTGGGCGTTGGAGGGACTGGAAATCTTCGAGCTGGTGAGCGAGGAGGGCCTGTCGCCCGATGCCGAGCAGTCGATCCTTTACCCCTCCGAGGTCGAGCTCGGCGAGACCACGCGCGCCGTCATGGACACGGTGCGGCGCCAGAAGCCCGAGCGGGTGGTGTTCGACAGCCTGTCCGAGATGCGCCTGCTGGCGCAGGACCCGTTGCGCTACCGGCGGCAGATCCTGGCCCTGAAGCACTTCTTCGCCACCCAGGGCGCCACGGTGCTGATGCTCGACGACATGAGCGGCAGCAAGGGCGAAGGCGACCTGCAGCTGCACAGCATCGCGCACGGCGTGGTGGCACTCGACCAGTCGATGGCCGACTACGGCCCGGTACGCCGCCATCTGCGGGTCGTCAAGATGCGGGGCGTGCGCTATCGGGGCGGCGAGCACGACCTGAGCCTGGACACCGGCGGCCTGAGCGTGTTCCCGCGTCTCATCGCCGCCGAACACCGCAGCGATGTCGAGTCCTCCTTCGCGTCCACGGGCACCACGGCGCTCGACGCACTGCTGGGCGGCGGCCTCTCCCGCGGCAGCAACACCCTCTTCATCGGCCCGTCCGGCGTGGGCAAGACCACCACCGCGGCGTCGGCGGTGACAGCGGCGTTGCGGCGTGGCGAGCACGTCGTCTACTACATCTTCGACGAGGGCCTGGGCACGCTGCTGCACCGTTGCCGCGCGCTCAACCTGCCGCTGGAGCGCTATGTCTCGTCCGGCCAGCTGAAACTCCTGCCTCTGGACCCGGGCGAGATGTCACCGGGCCAGTTCTCGAACATGGTGCGCGACGCCGTGGAGGATGGTGGCGCCGGCATGGTGGTCATCGACAGCCTCAATGCCTACATGCAGGCGATGCCGGGCGCGAAGTTCCTGCTCTTGCAGATGCACGAGCTGCTGAGCTACCTGAACCAGAAGGGCATCGTCACCATCCTCGTCATGGGCCAGCACGGACTGATCGGCGAGGGGCGCAGCGAGCTGGACCTGAGCTACCTGTCCGACGCCATCGTGCTGTTCCGCTTCTTCGAGGCGCGCGGCCGCCTGCTCAAGGCCGTGTCCGTGGTCAAGAGCCGCACCAGCCGTCACGAGCAGACCATCCGCGAGTTCAGGCTGACGGAGGAGCGCGGCGTCGAGGTGGGGGCCGCGCTGACCGACTTCCGCGGCGTGCTCAGCGGCGTGCCGTCGTACGACGGCGAGGTCGAGCTGATGGCAGAGGCCGACCAACGCCGCGGCGGCGGCCCGGAAGCCTGAGGCATGGAGCGTCGGGTCCTGGTCCACGCCCCGCGCGGGCGCGATGCGCTGGTGGTGCAGCGCGTGGTCGAACAGATGGGGCTCACCGCCGTGGTGTGCGGCTCGCACGACGAATTGCTCGCGCGCATGAGCGAAGGTGCTGCCGCGGCGCTGCTTACCGAGGAGGCCCTCCTGGGCCTGCCCGAGGAACCGCTGCACGCCTGGCTCACGGCGCAGCCGAGTTGGTCCGACTTCCCCTTCATCGTGCTGGCCACGCGCGAGGCGCGCTCGATGCGCGCCCTGGGCATGATGCAGACGCTGGGCAACGTCGTGGTGCTCGAGCGGCCGGTGCACACGCAGACACTGGCGCGCGCCACCGACGCCGCCGTGCGGCAGCGGCGCCGCCAGTACGCCACGCGCATGCATCTGCAGCAGCTGGAGGACGCGCGGGCCGAGGTCGAGCGTCTCAACGCCCAGCTGGAGGAGCGCATCACCGCCCGCACCCGCGAGCTGGCGAGCGCCAACGACCGGCTGATGGCCGAGATCGCCGAGCGCGAGCGCGCGCAGGCGGCGCTGCTCCAGGTGCAGAAGATGGAGGCCATCGGCCGCCTGACCGGCGGCATCGCGCACGACTTCAACAACCTGCTGCACGTGGTGAACATGAACCTCGACCTCCTCGGCCGCGTGTCGAAGGACGCGAAGGTCGGCGAGATCGTGGGCCGCGCCAAGGGCGCGGTGGGCAAGGGCTCGCGCCTGACGGGGCAGCTGCTGAGCTTCGCACGCAACCAGTCGCTGCTGCCCAGGCTCACCGACGTCAACGCATTGATCGAGGGGGTGCGCGACCTGGTCAGCGTGTCCGTCGGGCCGCAGATCCAGGTGCTGCTCGTGCTGGCCGATGCGCCCTGCTGGGCCGTGCTCGACGCCAACCAGCTCGAGATGGCGGTGCTGAACATGGCCGTCAATGCGCGCGACGCCATGCCTTCGGGCGGCACGCTGCGCATCGAGACCGCGCTGCGCCGCGACCCGGAAGGCGATCTGCCCCCGGGCGAGTACGTGAGCGTGTCGGTCAACGACACCGGCACCGGCATCGCGCCGCATGTGCTGGCGAAGGTCTTCGATCCCTTCTTCACCACCAAGCCGGTCGGCAGCGGCACGGGCCTGGGCCTGAGCCAGGTCTACGGCTTCGCCAAGCAGTCCGGCGGGCTGGCCTTCGTGCGCAGCCAGGAGGGGCAGGGCACGCGCGTCGAGATGCTGTTCCCCGCTTCGGCCGACCGTGCCGTCGCCGAGGCCATGCCGGCCACCGCCGAGGCGGCAGCCGCCGAGCAGGGCCACCACCGCGTGCTGGTGGTGGAAGACGACGCCGAGGTGCGCCGCGCCATCGTCGAGAGCCTCGGACTCCTGGGCTATGCCGTCACCGAGGCGGCCGATGGCGATGCCGGCCTGGCCGCGCTGGCGCGTTCCGTGCCCGACCTGATGGTGGTCGACTACGCCATGCTCGGCATGAACGGCGCCGAGTTCATCGGTCGCGCCCGCGAGGCGGCCGGCCGCATCCCCGTGGTGCTCGCCACGGGTTACGCCGACATGGCCGAGGTGGGCCGCGTGCTGGGCACGCAGCGCATCCTCATCAAGCCCTTCGATATCTCGACCCTGGCGACCACCGTGCGCCAGGCCTTGGTAAGCGGCGCGCCGGTATCATGAATCCGGCAGCCGCTCGCCCGACAACAACGTATTTCAACCACCGCTGCCACTTCAAGGGAATCTCATGAGCATCATCTGGACCATCCTGATCGGTTTCGTCGTCGGCCTGATCGCGCGCGCCATCAAGCCGGGCAACGACTCGGCCGGCTTCATCGTCACCACCGTCATCGGCATCGTCGGTTCGCTGATCGCCACCTACCTCGGCCAGGCCATGGGCTGGTACGCGGCGGGCCAGGCGGCCGGCTTCATCGCCTCGGTGGTGGGCGCGATAGTGCTGCTGTTCATCTGGGGCCTCATCAAGCGCAAGACCTGATCGAGGTCCTTCGCGCCTTCAGCACTCGACCACGTTCACGGCGAGGCCGCCGAGCGAGGTCTCCTTGTACGTGGACTTCATGTCCTCGCCGGTCTGCTTCATGGTGCGAATCACCGTGTCGAGCGACACGTAGTGGTTGCCGTCGCCGCGCAGTGCCATGCGCGCGGCGTTGATGGCCTTCACCGCCCCCATGGCGTTGCGCTCCACGCAGGGGATCTGCACCATGCCGCCCACCGGGTCGCAGGTCAGGCCGAGGTTGTGCTCCATGCCGATCTCGGCGGCGTTCTCGACCTGCCCGGGCGTGCCGCCCTGCGCGGCCGCCAGCGCGCCGGCCGCCATCGAGCAGGCCACGCCGACCTCGCCCTGGCAGCCGACCTCGGCGCCCGAGATGGAGGCGTTGGTCTTGTACAGCATGCCGATGGCCGCGGCCGTGAGCAGGAAGTCGACCACGCCGGCCTCGCCGGCCCCGGGCACGAACTTCATGTAGTAGTGCAGCACCGCGGGCACCACGCCGGCGGCGCCGTTGGTCGGTGCGGTGACCACGCGACCGCCTGCGGCGTTCTCCTCGTTCACTGCCATCGCGAAGGCGTTGACCCAGTCCATGACTGCCAGCGGGTCGGCGCTCGCCTCGCCCGTGGAGAGGCTGCGGTACAGCTCCGGCGCACGCCGCCGCATGCGCAGCGGGCCGGGCAGGGGCTCGGCCGCCTGCGGGTTGCCGATGCCGAAGCCGCGCTGCACGCACGCCTGCATCACCTGCCAGATGCGAAGCAGCCCGGCGCGCACCTCGGCCTCGGGCCGCCAGGCGCATTCGTTGGCCATCACCAGCGAGGCGATCGAGCGCTGCTGCGCGGCCGCGTGGGCCATCAGTTCGTCGCCGGTGCAAAAGGGGAAGGGCAGCGACACCGCATGCACGGTGGACGCTGGCGCCTCGGCGCCACCCTCGACCACGAAGCCCCCGCCGACCGAGAAGTAGTGGGTCTCGCGCAGCGGCGCGCCCCCGGCGTCGAAGGCCGCCACGCGCATCGCGTTGGGGTGCTCGGGCATCGAACGTTCGCCGAGGAAGGCGATGTCGCGCCGCGGGTCGAAGGCGATCGGCTGCGTGCCCAGCAGCGCCAGCATGCGCTCGCGGCGCACGGCGGCCAGGCGCGTGGCCACGCCCTCGGGCTCGACCGTGTCGGGCGCCTCGCCCATCAAGCCCAGCAGCACGCCCAGGTCGGTGGCGTGACCGCGGCCCGTGGCACCCAGCGAGCCGAAGAGCTGCACCTCGATGCGCGTCACGCGCGCCAGCAGGCCCGTCGCCGCCAGCGAGCGCGCGAACATCAGGGCGGCCCGCATCGGGCCCACGGTGTGCGAGCTCGAGGGACCGATGCCGATCTTGAAGATGTCGAAGGCCGAAAGCATCAACGCATCATGAAACAGGAAGTTGCTGCCTGACCAGCGCCACCCAGTAGGCGGCGCCCAGCGGCAGGATGTTGTCGTTGAAGTCGTAGTACGGGTTGTGCACCGGCGGATCGTTCCGGCCTTCGCCGGCGCCGATGCCGATGTAGGCGCCCGGGCGCTTCTGCAGCATGAAGGCGAAGTCCTCCGAACCCATCGCCGGCGGGATGTCGGTGTGCACCTGCGCCTCGCCCACCAGGCTGGCCGCGGCGGCCACGGCGGCGGCGGTTTCGGCGGGCGTGTTCACCACGCCCGGGTAGCCGCGCATGTACTTGAGCGCGACCTGGGCGCCGTGCGTCCGGGCCACGCCCTCGCACACCTGCCGCATCGCGGCTTCGGTGCGGTCCTGCACGGCCGGATCCAGCGTGCGCACCGTGCCGCGCAGCACGGTGGTCTCGGGAATCACGTTCCAGGTGTCGCCGCCGTGGATCTGCGTCACGCTCACCACGGCCGATTCCGTGGCGCCGGTGCGGCGGCTCACAATGGTCTGCAGCGCGTTGACCAGCTGCGAGGCGACCACGATCGAGTCGATGCCGGTCTCGGGCATGGCGCCGTGGCTGCCCTTGCCGGTGACGGTGATCTCGAAGGTGTCGAGGAAGGCGGTCATGGTGCCGGTGCGAATCGCGAAGTGGCCGCGCGGCATCTGCGGGAAGTTGTGCATGCCGTACACCGCATCGGCCGGGAACTGCTCGAACAGGCCCTCGTCGACCATCACCCGGCCGCCGCCCTCGTTCTCCTCGCCGGGCTGGAAGACGAAGTGCACCGTGCCCCTGAAGGGCTTGTGGCGCGCCAGGTGCGCGGCGGCGCCCAGCAGCATGGCGGTGTGGCCGTCGTGGCCGCAGGCGTGCATCTTGCCCACGCACTTCGACGCATGCGACTGCGACCCGAGCTCCTGCATGTTCAGCGCGTCGAGGTCGGCGCGCAGCGCGATGCTCGGGCCCTCGCCGTTCTTCAGCGTGGCCACCACGCCCGTCACCGCCAGGCCACGGTGCACCGGCAGGCCCATCAGCATCAGGGCCTGCGCCACCACGTTGGCGGTGCGGTGCTCCTCGAAGGCGGTTTCGGGGTTGGCGTGGATGTCGCGCCGCCAGGCGACCATGCTCTGGCGGATGTCTTCGGAGATCTCGGGGTCGCGGTACATCGTGGTTTCTCGAAAAGGGTCAGTGGAAGAATTCTGCGATCAAGGTGGCGCCCAGGAAGGTCCCGGCGGTGGCGGTCAGCGATACCACCACGATGCGCCAGCCGAGTTGGCGAAACAGCGGCAGGTCCTTGGCGACCGAGAAGCCCGCCAGCGCCAGCACCGGCGTGGTGAAGGCCAGGAAGTTGAGCTTGCCGGTGAGCGCGAGCACGGTGTCGGTGAAGGGGAACAGGCCCGGGATGCCGACGCCCGTGGCCACCACGGAGAGCACCAGCACCAGCGGCAGCCTCGGCAGCAGGCGTTTGATCGCCTCGACCACCGCGACGATGGCCACCACCACCCCCATGCCTTCGAGCGACACCAGCGCCGGCACCTTGTACGAGAGCGCGTTGGCGATCACCACGCCGCCCGTCATCACGATCCAGGCCAGCACCGTGTCGGCCAGGGAGCTTGCATGCGCGGCGGCCGGCTGGCCCAGCGCCGCTGCGGGCGCTGGCTCGGCCACCGGGGCGCGGCCGCGCGTCGTCAGGCGGCCCAGCACCGGCTCCAGCCGGCCGTAGAGCCACGAGCAGACCGGCAGCGACAGGAAGAGCGTGAAGTAGAAGCCGACCACCGAGGTCAGCAGGTTCGAGGCGGCGGCAATGGCGGTGAGCTGCGGCACCATATCGGCCGGCTGCTGCGCGGTGATGGCGCCCAGTGCGGCCGCCATGAGGCTGCCCGAGCCCACGCCCGCGCCCATGGCCAGCGAGCGCGGGTCGAAGATGTGCAGGCTGGCGACGAAGCCCGCCAGCACCGCGATGAAGACGGCGCCCAGCACCGTGCCGGTGATGTACTCGGCCAGCACGCCGCGGCCCTCGGGCGAGGCCATGCCGTACTTCTCGCCGATGATGACCAGGTTGCCCTCGCGCCCCACCGAGAAGGTGGCGCCCACGGCTTCGCGCTTGATGCCCAGCAACAGCGCCAGCGGCAGGCCCAGCGCCAGCGTGCCGAAGGCATGGCCGAACTCCTGGAAGAACAGGGCCCAGCCGGCCTGCCGGACCATCGGCAGCGCCGCGCCCACGGTCAGGCCGAGCTTCACCACGAAGAGCAGCAGGCCGGCGTTGAGCAGTCCGCCGGCCAGCGCCTGCAGGCCGGTGTCGACGCGCGCCGCGGCCGGCACGCGCCGCTGCGCGATGCCCCACACGGCCGCGAGCAGCAGCGCCCACAGCATGGGCAGCAGCACCACCTTGCCGGGCCCAAGCTTGAACTGGGTCGCGCCGATGGACTCGGCGACTGCGACGACGGCCAGGGTGACGAGCAGCAGCTTCAGCTTGCTGCCGACGGTGACGGAGAACGCGGGGGCGCCCGGCAGGGCGGCGGACGGGGGCACGGCAGGGTTCATGGGGCGGTGGCGTCTGTTGGAGGGGTGCTTCGCCGGCAACTGCGCAGCGGCAGACCGGAAGTCTCGCCACCGGCAGCCGTTGCATCAATGACCGGAACTTGAGATATTTGTTGCATGCAATGCAACACTCGCCGCCGCCCGCCATGCTGACTCCGATGGACGACCGGCTCGACACCCGCCGGGTGCGCTACTTCATGCAGGTGCTCGACAGCGGTTCGGTGCGCGGCGCTGCCGAGGTGCTCGGCATGGACCCCTCGGCCGTCAGCCGCGCCATCGGCGTGCTCGAGGACGACTGCGGCACGCGCCTGCTCGAGCGGCGCGGCCGCGGCGTGGTGCCCACCGATGCGGGCGAACTGCTGGCCGGCTACGTTCGCCGCCAGCACAGCCAGAAGCAGCACCTGCTGGCGCAGCTGGACAGCATCCAGAAGGTGGAGCGCGGCCACATCGACGTCGTGGCCGGCGAGGGCTTCGTCGATTGGCTGATGCGCCACAGCCTGCGCGACTTCATGGCCTCGCACCCGGGCATCACGGTCGACCTGTCGGTCGGCAGCACCGACGGCATCGTCCAGCACATCGTGGACGAGCGCGCCCACATCGGCATGCTCTTCCAGCCGCCGAAGGACGAGCGGCTGCGCTCGCACCATTCGCATTCGCAGCCGATCCAGACGCTGGTGCTCGACACCCACCCGCTGGCGCGCATCGACCGCCCCCTGCGCCTGGCCGACCTCGCGCCGCACTCCGGCGCCACGCTGCACCGCAGCTTCGGCGTGCGCCAGCACATCGAGGCGGCCGAGGTGAGCGAGGGCGTGCGCCTGCAGACGCTGCTGACCACCACCTCCTTCAGCGCGGTGGGGCATTTCGTGGTGGCGGGGCTGGGCTACGCGCTGTCCACGCGCATGTCGCTGCCGCCGCACCTGGACAGCTCGCGCGTGGTGGCGCTGCCCATGAAGAACCCGCTGCTGTCGCAGGGCCGGGTGCATGTGGTGTCGCGCCACGGGCGGGTGCTGTCGCCGGCAGCGGCCACGCTGCTGCGGCAGATCGTGGCCGACATCGGTGCGCCGGCTTCGCGCGAGGGCTGATGGGCCGCCCGCACCACCACGTCTACGTGGTCGAGCTCGACGACCGCGTCTGGAACAGCGCGCGCTTTCGGCGCGCCAACCCCGGCTGGCAGCTGGGCAGGCCCTTCGTCTACGTCGGCATGACGGGGCTGGACCCCGACGTCCGTTTCGACAAGCACAAGGCCGGCATCCAGGCCAACGCCTTCGTGCAGCAGCACGGCCTGCGGCTGCTGCCGGCGCTCTACGAGCGATACAACCCCATGACCTACAAGGAGGCGCAGTCGATGGAGGTGGAATTGGGGCTTCACCTGCGCGCGCTGGGCTATGGCGTGTGGCAGGGTTGATTTTCAGGACCAGGAGCCCTTCGATGACCGACACCGCCTGCATCGTCATGACCACCGCCGGCACCGAGGACGAGGCCGACCAGCTCGCCGACGCCATCGTCGAGGCCCGCCTCGCGGCCTGCGTGCAGATCCAGCGCGTGCGAAGCGTCTACGCCTGGCAGGGCGAGACCAAGCGCGAGCCCGAGTGGCTGCTGATGGCCAAGACGCGCACCGGCCGTTTCGCCGAGCTCGAGGCCTTCATCCGCGAGCGGCACAGCTACGAACTGCCCGAGGTCGTGCAACTGCCCATCACCGCGGGCTCGGCGGCGTACCTGCGATGGCTGGGCGAGGCGACGGCCTGAGGCGCGTTCGCCTTCTCAGGAGTAGGTGACCCAGTCCTCGTAGGCCGGACCGTCCAGGTGCGGCAGCGTGTTGTAGGTCACCAGCATGTGTCGCTTGGGCGTGAAGGCGAACTCGGTCACCGAGGTGTTGCGGATGCGCAGGTTCAGCTCGATGGTGGTCTCGGCGCTGGTGCCCAGCACGTGGCCTACCGCCGTCGAGATCGGGCCGCCGCTGCTCACCACCAGCACCTTGGCGCCGTGGTGGCGGTCGCGCACGTGGTCCAGGGCCGTGGTCACGCCGGCCAGGAAGTCGACGTAGCTGGGCATGCCCACCGGCGCGGTGCGGCCCTGCATCCAGGCCGAGAGGCCATCGCGCAGCAGCCGGAAATGCATGCGGTACAGCTCGGGCGTGTCGGGCCTGGGCAGTTTCTCGGGGTGGATGGTGGCGACCACCGCCTCGCTGTCGTATTCGTTCAGGCCGGGCCACGGCAGCACGTCGTGGTCGGTCAGGCCCAGGCCTTTCGCGATGCCTTCCCAGGTCTCGCGGTGGCGGCGCAGCGTGCCGGTGATGACGGCGTCGAAGCGCATGCCGCGCTCGCGCCAGTACTCGCCCAGGCGCACGGCCTGCCGGTGGCCGAGCTCGCTGAGCTTGTCGTAATCGTCCGCGCCGAAGGAGGCCTGGCCGTGGCGCACGAGGTAGAGCGTTCCCATGCGCCCGATTCTCGCGAGCCCGTCCGCCGCATTTGTCCCGGCGGCGACGGCCGCAGGGCGGCCAGTCGCGCCGGCGACGCGCCCGCGGCCCATGCACCGTGAACTTTTCCCGGCGCCCGACCGCTTTTTCAGGCTTCATCCGACGCCCGGTAAACTTCACAAACTAATACTTCAGTTTTCTTTTTTCGAAGCCGTCGCGCGCATCTGCCCCGGTGCGTCGACGGTTTCGGCCTTCAAAGGGTCTCTACGTGAACAAATGTCATAGAAGTGTGTGGAATGCGGCCCTGGGCACGTGGGTCGCGGCACCCGAGACCAGCCGCCGCAACGGGCGCGGCAGCCGCGCCGTCCTGCCGCTGGCCGCCGTCGTGCTGGCCCTGCCGGCCATGGCGCAGACCACCATCAATCCCGGCGACACGCTGGACGTCACGAACCCGGGTGCGCAGGTCACCGGCAACCTCATCATCAACGGCGGCGCGCTGCGCGGCGGCGTGACCCTGCCCAACAACGTCCAGATCAACGGCCCCTTCGTGATCGATCCGCTCGATCCCAACAGCGCGCAGCCCTCGGCGGAATACGGCATGACGTGGACCGGCAACGTGTCGCTGGCCAACACGCCGACGATCAGTTTCCGCACCCCTCCGAGTTCGGTCACCTATCTGCTGACCCTGTCCGGCGCGATCTCGGGCAATTCGGGGCTGACCATCGAGTCGAACCAGCCCGCGCCGGAATGGGGCGATGTCGATTTCGTCGGCAGCGCGTCCAACACCTACACCGGCCTCACCACCGTCCGCGGCAACGCCGTGCTGGCGCTGCGCCGCACGGGCGGTGCCACGTCCATCGCCGGCGACCTGCTGGTCGAGGGCACGTCCACGGTCGCTGTGCAGCAGAGCGAGCAGATCGCCGACAACGCCACCGTGACCATCAACAGCCAGGGCGGCATCAAGCAGGGCTTCGTCGTGCCGCTGCCGGGGCTGCTGTTCTACGGCCCCAACCTCACCGAAACCATCGGCACGCTCAACGGCAACGGCACCATCGGCCTGGGTTCGAGCACCCTGGCGGTCGGGGCGGGCGATTTCAGCGGCGTGATCTCCGACCCGTCGCTGACGTTCCCGGTCACCGGCACCGCCTCGGGCAGCGGCGGCAGGCTCGTCAAGTACGGCCCCGGCACCCTCGCGCTGGGCGGTGCCAACACCTACTCGGGCGGCACCACGCTGAACGCCGGCACGCTGCTGGCCAACAACGACAGCGCACTGGGCACCGGCGCGCTCACCATCAACGGCGGGGCGCTGGGGACGGGCCAGGCCGCCACGACGCTGGCCAACGCCGTGACGGCGAACGGCGGCTTCGACATGCTCACCACCGCGCCGGGCAGCGCCAGCCTCACGCTGAACGGCAACGTGGCGCTCAACGGGCCGGTGCGCATCAACGGCGCATCCGCGGGCCAGAGCACCTTCGGCTTCGGCGGCGCGATCAGCGGTGGCCAGGGCCTCACCTTCGACGCCACGGGCAGTGGTACCAACACCTTCAACCTCTTCGGCGCCGCCAGCAACACCTACGGCGGCCCGACGAGCGTGCTGGGCAATGCCGCCCTGGTGCTGTCCAAGAGCAACGGCGCGACGGCCATCCCCGGCGACCTCGCCATCAACGGCGCGGCGTCCGTCCTCGTCGCGGGCAGCGAGCAGATCGCCGACAGCGCCACCGTGACCGTCAACAGCACCGGCCACGCGACGCCACTGGCCGGCAGCACGGTGCCGGTCGAGGGCCTGGCGCTCTTCAGCAGTGCCGCCCCGGTGGTCGAGACGCTCGGCGCGCTGCAGGGCAGCGGCTCGGTCGGGCTCGGCGCGGGCACCCTGCGCGTGGGCGCCGGCGACTTCGCCGGAACGATCTCCGACGGTGCGTCGGCTGCCACGCTGGGCGGTCCGAACACGGTCGGCGGCACGCTCGAGAAGTATGGCGCCGGCGTCCTGAGGCTCAGCGGCGCCAATAGCTACACCGGCGCGACCCGGGTGAGCGGCGGCACGCTCCAGGCCGGCGCCGCGAACACCTTCGCGCCCGCCAGTGCCTACTCGGTGGCCAGCGGTGCGACGCTCGACCTGGCCGGCCACAGCCAGACCATCGGCGCGATGGCCAACAGCGGCACGGTGTCGCTGCTGGGCAGCGCGCCGGGCACCACGCTCACGGTCAACGGCCCGTGGGTCGGCAACGGCGGCCTGCTGTCCATCGGCACGGCCCTGGGCGACAGCGCCAGCGTGAGCGACCGGCTCATCCTCAATGGCCCCAATGCCGCCGCCAGCGGCACCACCAACCTGCGGGTCACCAACCTGGGCGGGCTCGGCGCGCTGACCAGCGGCAACGGGATTGAGGTCATCAGCGCCGCCAACGGCGCCACCACCACGGCGCAGAGCACGAAGAGCGCCTTCAACCTCGTGGGCGGCCATGTCGATGCCGGCGCCTTCGAATACCGCCTGTACGCGGCCGATGCCAGCGGCGCGGGCGAGAACTGGTACCTGCGTTCGACCACCACCGTCACCCCGCCTGCCGGTGGTGGGGGCGGTGGCGGTGGCAGCACGGGGGGCGGCACGCCCGCCACGCCTGCCACGCCCGCCACGCCTGCCACGAGCCTGCCCACCTACCGCGCGGACGTCCCCCTGTACGCCGCACTGCCCGAGCAGCTGCGCCAGTCCAACCTGGCCATGCTGGGCAACATGCACCAGCGCATCGGCGACGACGGCGGCACGGGCACCAACACCAGCTCGCCCGACCAGGGCTACCGCCAGGCCTGGGGCCGCGTGATCAGCATCGACCGCGACATCCAGCAGTCGGGCACCGTCTCGCCCGGCAGCTCCGGGCGCCTCACGGGCTTCCAGGCCGGCACCGACCTGTGGGCCAACGCCAACTGGCGCACCGGCGTCTACGTCGGCCAGCTCGAGGGCGACATGAGCGTCACCGGCTTCGCCCGCGGCGTGCTGAACTACGCGGCCGGCTCCAACGACCTGCGCAGCCAGTACCTGGGCGCGTACGCGACCTGGAAGAACGACTCGGGCCTGTACGTCGACGGCGTGCTGCAGGCCGGGCGCCACCGCTACACCGCCAGCCCCACGCTGGCCTTCTCCAGCAGCGGCAAGGGCGACAGCCTGCTCGCTTCGATCGAGGTGGGCCAGGCCTTCGCGATCGCGCCGAACTGGACGATCGAGCCGCAGCTGCAGCTGGTGCACCAGCGCCTGAGCCTGGACGACACGGCCATCACCGGCGCGTGGGTGCAGCAGAACACCGACGGGGGCTGGCTGGCGCGCGCCGGGGTGCGCGTCAAGGGCGAGTTCCAGACCGGGCTGGGCACCTTGCAGCCCTATGCGCGGGTGAACGTGTACAAGCGCGGCAGCGGTACCGACACCACGACCTTCATCGGCCCGGCGGCCAGCACGCCGATCCTGACGAGGACGGGCGGCACGAGCAGCGAGCTGGCGCTGGGGGCGACCTGGCAGCTGAGCCCGGCCACCAGCCTGTACGGCGAGGTGGGCAAGCTGTGGGCCTCGGGCGGGGACGCGCGCACCAAGAGCGGCGTCAACGGCAGCCTGGGCGTGAAGGTGCGCTGGTAAGCGGCAGGGCTGCCCTGAT
>Ga0308159_1003024_pt1 | contig 17968 bp, 19 predicted proteins | sample PhyCR1_FD_201040 | JGI IMG/M metagenome (GOLD analysis project Ga0308159, IMG submission 201040) | Phyllosphere microbial communities from UC Gill Tract Community Farm, Albany, California, United States - DLSLC.R1 | ecosystem: Host-associated > Plants > Phyllosphere > Unclassified | place: USA... | reverse complement strand
TACCCGCCCGCCTCGTTGTAGCGCAGGTAGTGCCGGCCGCAGTCGCGGCAGCGGGCTACCTGGCTGATGTTGCAGGGATAGTAGCGCGGGGCGATCGGGGCGTCCGGGCTGTCGTAGCGGGTGCCGTGCGGGTGGTATTCGGCGAAGGTCGGTTCGTCGTACGGATCGACCACCAGCGTGCCCACTTCGTCGAAGCGGTCAAGTTCCAGAGTCATCGGCAGCGCTTGCCAGGCTGCCAGCGGCACCTGGTTGCAGGTGCAGTCGCCGGTGACCGCTGCGGAGACCAACGCCAGGTCCAGCAACTGCTTGAATTCAATTTTTTGCATGGGATAAAAAAAGGGAGCCGCAGCTCCCTTTGTAGTTTTACAGAATGTGACGTCCAGCCCACCAGGCAATCGCCGCCACGAACGCCGACGCCGGAATGGTGAAGATCCAGGCCCAGACGATGTTGCCGGCCACGCCCCAGCGCACCGCAGACATTTTCTGCGAAGCGCCCACGCCGACGATGGCGCCGGTGATGGTGTGGGTGGTGGAGACCGGCACGCCCAGGGCGGTGGCCACGAACAGCGTTACCGCGCCGCCGGTTTCGGCGCAGAAGCCGCCTACCGGTTTGAGCTTGGTGATCTTCTGGCCCATGGTCTTGACGATGCGCCAGCCGCCGAACAGCGTACCGAACGAGATCGCCGTGTAGCACGAGATGATCACCCACAGCGGCGGCTCGGCATCGCCGACCTGCGAGTAGCCGGCGGCGATCAGGAGCATCCAGATGATGCCGATGGTTTTTTGCGCATCGTTGCCGCCGTGGCCCAGGCTGTACGACGCAGCCGATACCAGTTGCAGGCGGCGGAACCATTTATCGACGCGGCGCGGCGTGGAGCGCACGAAAATCCACGACACGATCAGCATCATGATCGAACCGAAGATAAAGCCCATCAGGGGCGCCAGCACGATGAACACGACGATCTTGATCAGGCCGGCGGAAATCAGCGCACCGGTGCCGCTCTTGGCAACAGCCGCGCCCACCAGGCCGCCGATCAGCGCGTGCGACGACGACGACGGAATGCCGTAGTACCAGGTGACGACGTTCCAGACGATGGCGCCGACCAGCGCGCCGAAAATCACGTACTGGTCCACCACCGAGGGATCGATGGTGCCCTTGCCCACCGTGGCCGCCACCGTCAACTGGTGGAACACGAAGATGGCGATAAAGTTGAAGAAGGCAGCCATGGCGACGGCCGTTTGCGGTTTCAGCACGCCGGTGGAGACCACCGTGGCGATCGCATTGGCGGCGTCGTGGAAGCCGTTCATGAAGTCAAACACGAGGGCCAGGGCGATCAAAATGCCCAGCACCCAGATGCTGATTTGGATGGAATTCATCTGTTGTTCTTTTTCTGTTGAGCTTACGCGTTTTCGACGATGATGCCTTCGATGATGTTGGCCACATCTTCGCAACGGTCGGTCACAGTTTCCAGGATCTCGTAGATGGCTTTCATCTTGATCAGGTTGCGCACATCGGGTTCGTCGCGGAACAGCTTGGACATGGCAGCGCGCATCACGTGGTCGGCGTCCGATTCCAGGCGGTCGATTTCTTCGCAGATGGCAACGATCTCGCGCGAGTTGTCCATGTTATGCAGCAGGGCCACGGCAGCCTGGACTTTCTCGGTGCAGGCCAGGACCAGTTCGGCCAGGCGCTGGGCTTCCGGCGTGACCGAGTGCAGGTCGTACAGCGAGACGGTCTGGGCCGCGTCTTCCAGCAGGTCGAGGATGTCGTCCTGGCGGGTGATCAGCTTGTGGATGTCGTCGCGGTCGATCGGCGTGATGAAGGTTTTGTGCAGCAGATCCACGGTCTGGTAAGTGATCTTGTCGGCCTGCTTTTCGATGCTTTCGATCGCGTGCACGCGATTTTCCAGGTCGTCGAAGTTGGACATCAGGCCCAGCATTTCTTTTGCACCCTTGACGCACAGGTCGGCGTGTTGGTTAAACAGGTCAAAAAATTTGCCCTCGGTGGGCATCAAGCGTCCAAACATGTCTTTCTCCGATCAATGATTCGTCATTACTACAGGTTGCCGGCCCGGGGTACGGGTCGGCGTAAAGAAGCGTCGCTCTGGGTCTTCCCGGGCTTAATCGCCCTGGTAGAGCGCCAGGTTACCGACGTAATTGCCAAACTTGGTATATTGGCCGATCCAGGTAAGCCGTACCGAGCCGATCGGCCCGTTACGCTGCTTACCGATAATGATTTCGGCCGTTCCTTTATCCGGCGAGTCGGGGTTGTAGACCTCGTCGCGGTACAGGAAAATGATCACGTCCGCATCCTGCTCGATAGCGCCCGATTCGCGCAAGTCGGACATGATGGGGCGTTTGTTGGGGCGTTGTTCCAGCGAGCGGTTCAGCTGCGACAGCGCGATCACCGGGCAGCCGAGTTCCTTGGCCAGGCCCTTGAGGGAGCGCGAGATCTCGGAAATTTCAGCGGTACGGTTGTCGCCCTGCTTGGAACCCTGCATCAGTTGCAGGTAGTCGACGATGATCAGGCCGAGCTTGCCGCACTGGCGCGCCAGGCGGCGCGCGCGGGCGCGCATCTCGATCGGGTTCAGCGCCGGGGTTTCGTCGATGAACAACTGGGCGTCGTTCATCTTCTGGATTGCATGCGTCAGGCGCGGCCAGTCTTCGTCGTTGAGGCGGCCGGTACGCAGGCGGTGCTGGTCGAGCTGGCCGACCGAACCGAGCATACGCATGGCCAGCTGGGCGCCGCCCATCTCCATCGAGAAGATTGCCACCGGCAAGCCGGCTTCGATCGCGACGTTCTCGCCGATGTTGACCGAAAACGCGGTTTTACCCATTGATGGACGACCGGCCACGATCACCAGGTCACCGCCTTGCAGGCCCGACGTCATACGGTCGAGGTCGATAAAGCCGGTGGGCACGCCGGTAATCTCGGACTGGTTGTCGCGCGAATACAGTTCGTCGATGCGCTCGACCACTTGCGTGAGCAGCGGCTGCACTGCGAGCCAGCCGGCGGCGCCACGGGCGCCCTGCTCGGCAATGGCGAAAATCTTCGATTCGGCCTCGTCGAGCATCTGCTTGACTTCCTTGCCTTGCGGGCTGAACGCCTGGCCCGAGATTTCGTCGGCTACTGTGATCAGCTGGCGCAGGATCGAGCGATCGCGCACGATCTCGGCATAGCGGCGGATGTTCGCTGCCGATGGCGTGTTTTGCGCCATGGCGTTCAGGTACATCAGGCCGCCGACGTCGTCGGCCTTGCCCAGTTGCGTCAGCGTTTCGAACACGGTGATCACGTCAGCCGGCTTGGACGCGTTGATCATCTTGACGATCTGTTCGAAGATGATGCGATGATCGTAACGGTAGAAATCGTCCGGGTTCATCATGTCGGCGATACGGTCGAACGCGGCGTTATCGCGCAGCAGGCCGCCAATGACGGACTGTTCTGCTTCGATGGAATGCGGCGGGACGCGGAGCGAATCGACTTGCGGATCGGAGGGGGCGTTCATGGCGCGAATTATACCTGCTTAGGCAGTGCAACAAAAAAAACGGGGCGAAAAAAAGCCGGGCGAGCCCGGCTTTTTTTCATGGTATTGCTTACTTGACAGGCCGAAACCCGATCAAGTCTTAGGCAGCTTCGCCCACAACAGCAACGGTCACTTCAGCGATCACGTCGGTGTGCAGAGCAACGCTCACTGGGAACTCGCCGGTGGTCTTCAGAGGACCGGTTGGCAGGCGCACAGCCGATTTCTCGACAGCGAAACCAACTTTGGTCAGCGCTTCAGCGATGTCGAAGTTGGTGACCGAGCCGAACAGACGGCCGTCAACACCAGCTTTTTGCGAAACGGTCACGGTCATGCCGTTCAGTTTCTCGCCTTGAGCTTCTGCAGCAGCCAGCTTGGCGGCAGCAGCTTTTTCCAGTTCAGCGCGCTTGACTTCGAATTCCGCAACGGCAGCAGCGGTAGCGCGGCGAGCCATTTTTTGCGGGATCAGGAAGTTACGTGCGTAACCGTCTTTGACTTTAACGACTTCACCCAGGTTGCCCAGGTTAACGACTTTTTCCAACAGAATGATTTGCATAGTTCTTCTCCAGATGCTTGTCTAAACTACGCAATTAAGCGTGGTGCAGATCGGTGTATGGCAGCAGGGCCAGATAACGGGCGCGCTTGATCGCGGTGTCCACTTGACGCTGGTAGTGCGCCTTGGTGCCGGTCAGACGTGCTGGCATGATCTTGCCATTTTCCTGGACGAAGTCTTTCAGGGTGTCTACGTCTTTGTAGTCCACTTGCTCAACGCCAGCGGCGGTGAAGCGGCAGAACTTCTTGCGCTTGAACAGTGGGTTTTGTTGCTTACGCTTTTCTTTAAGCTTGAGCTTGTTTTTGTCGAACTTTTTACCGAATGCCATGTGAGGCTCCTGTATTTAAATTGAGCTGTCCGTGACAGCACTAAAATCAATGATGTGAAACACCAGGCTTTTGCTATTGCGCGTCTTCTTGTTCAGGAAACCGGTGAACTGATACACCCCGCCCAGCGGCGCCGCGTTGAACTTGCCTGAAATCTCGCCTGCGGCAACCGCAGAAATTTCAAACTCGCTCAACCGGGCGATTCCCGCCTCCATTTGCTGCGACCGATGCTGGAGTACAGCATTGATGATCGGCATGCCTGCCGGGGTGTAACGCAAGGCGTCACGTTCGGCAATGAGGGCAGTGAACTGGAGCTGGTTCAGCTCGGTTCCTTGAAACAATTAGGCTGCGGCAGGAGCTGGAGCAGCTGCTGGGGCTTCGGTGCGATGCGATTTGGCAGCATCTTCACGTTGTACCGACTTCATCATTGGCGAAGGAGCGGTTTCCGCTTTCTTCAGCTTGACGGTCAGGTGACGCAGCACGGCATCATTGAATTTGAATGCGGTTTCCAGCTCGACCAGGGTCTCGTTGTCGCATTCGATGTTCAGGCAGATGTAGTGTGCTTTGGCCAGTTTCTGGATCGAGTACGCCATCTGACGACGGCCCCAATCTTCAACACGGTGCACGGAGCCACCGCGGGTCGTTACAGTGGTTTTGTAACGTTCGATCATCGCGGGCACTTGCTCGCTCTGGTCCGGGTGGACGATAAATACGATTTCGTAGTGACGCATGAAAACTCCCTTAAGGACTTGTGAATATAGCCCACCCTGGCGTCAAGACAGGTGTGGGAAGAGGTAAGCCCGCGACTATAGCAGCTTTTTCAGCGGAACGCCAGCCTGGTGTTGCCGGTGCTACAGTGCGATTTTCTTGTCCTGGGAACATGATCATGAAGCATCTGATGGCACTTGCGGCGCTGCCCGCCCTGCTGTTCTCTCCGCCCGGCCTGGTTGCCGCACCACACGAACCGACGCCCGTCAAGACCCGCGCCTACAGCACCCCTGCCCTGCTGTTCGCGCTGCGCACCGACACCCAGACCCTGGCGCGCCTCACACCCGTGCTCGACCCCAGCTTCGATTTCGTGCCCGGCCCGCGCGAAGATGCGCGCCAGGGCAATGGCTACCGCCACCTCGGTGACCTGGCCCTGACCGTCCGCACCGGCAACGACGCCGAACGCACCTACACCTCGTTCGAGGCGCGCCGGCCAATCCGCGTACTGCCGGCAGGCCGGGCGCTGGCCGCTGCCGATATCAGCGCCAGCATGGGCGCCGACTTGGGCGCCAGCGTGCCGCTGGCAGTGGAACGGCGCTGGCTCAACGAACGCGGCACGCTGGTGCTGCGCTTTTCGCTGATCAACCGGGGACGGCAACCGGTGCAGGTGGTGTCCGCCAGCATGCCAATGGTGTTCGAGCAGCATGGTTTCGGCGCCACTGCCGAGGAACGGCAGGCCAGCAGCAGTACCGTCAAGCCGCGCCCGGGCGCGCTGGGCTCGGTGGAAGTGGCGCGCGCGAACGGCCAGGCACCGGCGCTGCGGCTACAACCGGACGGCCGCACCCCGCTCGATAGCTGGCAAGCCATGCCAAGCGGGCAACTGCAGGGCGAACAGTACGCCAGTTGGGTGACCAGCGGGTTTACCCTCAAACCGGGCGCCAAACGTGACATCGGCGTGCGATTCGTGATCCAGCCGCAAGGGGCAACGCGCTGATTTCTCATAGGGGAGCGCGACAAACTCCCCTGTGCAACAACTTTTTTCACATTATTTCGCTCAAAGCAAGAAATTCCCTTGCATTGACGGTCATACTGTACAAAAATACAGACTGTCTATATACACAGCCCATTTTTTACTGACCACGCCCATGATCAAGCTCACCGCACGCCAGGAACAAATTCTCAATCTGATCAAGGACGCCATCGAAAACACCGGCTTCCCGCCCACGCGCGCCGAGATTGCCAACGAACTGGGCTTCAAGTCGGCCAACGCCGCCGAGGAACATTTGCAGGCGCTGGCGCGCAAGGGCGCGATCGAAATCGCTGCCGGCACCTCGCGCGGCATCCGCCTGCTCGGTGTGCATGCCGAACCCTCGACGTCCAAGATGCCTGCCGCGCTGATGATGTCGCTGCCGCTGATCGGCCGCGTGGCTGCCGGTTCGCCGATTCTGGCGCAGGAAAACCTGGAAGCGAGCTACAACGTCGATCCGGCCATGTTCTCGGCCAAGCCCGACTACCTGCTCAAGGTGCGCGGCGAATCGATGCGCGACGCCGGCATCATGGATGGCGATTTGCTGGCCGTGAAAAAAATCGACAGCGCCAAGAATGGCCAGATCGTGGTGGCGCGTATCGGCAACGAGGTAACGGTCAAGCGCTATCGCAAGACGGGGTCGCTGGTGGAACTGCTGCCGGAAAACCCGGAGTTCAAGATCATCAAGGTCGATCCCGAGGCGGACGAGTTTGCACTGGAAGGCCTGGCAGTAGGCCTGATGCGCACCTGGCACTAAAAAATATGGACCGCCGCGGCGGTCCATTGTTTTAACAACCTTCCAGCGCGCAGCTGAAGTCTTCCAGCAGGTCGTCCTCATCCTCGATGCCGACCGACACCCGTATCAGCGACTCCGCAATCCCCATCGATGCACGCCGTTCGGCGCCCATTTCAAAGAAGATCGTGTGCGCCACCGGGATGATCAGGGTGCGCGTGTCACCAAGGTTCGACGCCGGGATCGCCAGCTTGAGGCGATTGAGGAAGTCGAAGCAATCGATGCCATCCTTCAGCTCAAAGCTCAGCAGCGAACCGTGCTTGCGGAACAGCTCGGCGCTGATGCCATGCTGGGGATGCGACGCCAGGCCCGGGTAGTACACCGCCGCCACCCGCTCGTCCGATTCCAGCAATGTGGCCAGCGCCAGCGCGTTGCTGCTGGTGCGTTCCATGCGCAGCGCCAGGGTTTCGGCGCCGACGGCAATATGGTGCGCCGCCTCGGGCGCCAAGGACGAGCCGAAGTCGCGCAGCGCCTTGGCGCGGATTTGCGCCAGGCCCCATTGCACCGGCTGCGCCTTTTTATAGTTCTCGTAGATGTTGGGGAACCGGGTCCAGTCGTACGCGCCGGTGTCGGTCAGGCTGCCGCCGAGTGCATTGCCGTGGCCGCCGATCGACTTGGTCAGCGCATTGACCACCAGGCCGGCACCGACCGATTTCGGCCGGAACAAATACGGCGTGGTCATGGTGTTATCGACCACGTACAGGATGCCGCGTGCCTGGCACAGTTCGCCAATGCGCTTGAGGTCCGCCACTTGCGTGCGCGGGTTGGCAATGGTTTCGACAAACACCACGCGGGTGTTGTCGGTGATCGCCGCCTCGACATTGGCAACATCGGTGGCATCGACAAACGACACGCCCACGCCCTGCGCCATGGTGGTTTGCCACAGGCTGTTGGTGTTACCAAACAAGAACGACGACGATACCACGTGGTCGCCGGTGCGCAGCAGCGCCTGGAACACGGCGCCGATCGCGCCCATGCCGGTAGCAAAGCAGATCGTGCCCACGCCCTGCTCCATCTTGTTCACCTTGTCTTCCAGCGCGGCGATGGTCGGGTTGCCCTGGCGACCGTACCGGAAGCCCGGCTCCTTGCCCTGGAATACCGAGGCCAGCTGGCGCGCATCGGCATAGCCGAACGCGACCGACGTATGGATCGGCTTGTGCAGCGAACCGTGCTCGATGCCTTTCTGGCGGTCGTTGTGCAGGATGGTGGTGGTGAAACCGTAGTTTTTCTTGTCTGTCATGGACGATCAGCCCTCGGCGGCGGCCAGGTTCAGGTTCAGCTGCGAGCGGCCCGCATCTTCCGGCTTGGCGGCCTTGGTCGGGTTGTTGCGCTCGTTTTCGAGCTTGTCCAGGTACTCGCGGCTGACGTCGCCGGTGATGTACACGCCGTCGAAGCACGACGCTTCAAAGCTGGTCAGCGCCGGGTTGACGTCGGAAATGGCTTGCTTGAGCGCATCGATGTCCTGGTATACCAGGGCGTCGGCGGTGATCTCGCGGCACACTTCTTCCACCGTGCGGCCGTGGGCGATCAGCTCGTCGCGGGTAGGCATGTCGATGCCGTACACGTTCGGGTAGATCACCGGTGGCGCGGCCGACGCGAAGATCACCTTCTTGGCGCCCGAGTCGCGCGCCATTTGCACGATCTCGCGGCTGGTGGTGCCGCGCACGATGGAGTCATCGACCAGCAGCACAACCTTGTCCTTGAACTCGTCAGGAATCGCGTTCAGTTTCTGGCGCACGGATTTCTTGCGTGCCGCCTGGCCCGGCATGATGAAGGTACGGCCGATATAGCGGTTTTTAATGAAACCTTCGCGGTATTCCTTTCCCAGCGCCAGCGCCAGCTGAATTGCTGCCGGACGCGAAGAATCGGGAATCGGCATGACGACGTCGATATCGTCGGCCAGGCCTTCGCGCACGATTTTCTTGGCCAGGTACTCGCCCATTTTCAGGCGGGTGCTGTACACCGAAGCGCCATCGATGACGGAGTCGGGACGGGCCAGGTACACGAATTCGAACACGCACGGGTTGAGCGACGGATTGTCGGCGCACTGGCGCGTGTGCAGTTGCTTGTCGTTGTCGATGAACACGGTTTCGCCCGGCGCGATGTCGCGCACGAAGCGGAAGCCCATGCCTTCGAGCGCTACCGATTCGGAGGCGATCAGGTATTCGTTGCCCTGCTCGGTTTCATTGATGCCCAGGCACAGCGGACGGATGCCGTACGGATCGCGGAAGGCCAGCAAACCGACGCCAGCGATTTGCGCCACGGCAGCATAGCCGCCGCGCACGCGGCGCATCAGCACGGTAACCGCCTGGAAAATGGTCTCGGCATCGATCGAGATATCGACCGTGGCCTTCTGGATTTCGTGCGCCAACACGTTGAGCAACACTTCCGAATCGGAATCGGTGTTGATGTGACGGCGGTCGTTCTTGAACATCTCTTCCTTGAGCTGTTCCCAGTTGGTCAGGTTGCCGTTGTGGGCCAGGGTGATGCCGAACGGTGCGTTGACGTAGAACGGCTGCGCTTCTTCCTCGCTCGACGAACCGGCGGTCGGGTAACGGCAGTGGCCGATGCCCGAGTTGCCTTGCAGCGTACGCATATTACGGGTACGGAACACGTCGCGCACCAGGCCGTTGGCCTTGTGCATGGCGAACATGCTGCTGTGATTGGTAGCGATACCTGCCGCGTCCTGGCCGCGATGCTGCAACAGCAGCAGTGCGTCATACAGCAGTTGGTTGACAGGTTGATGGGAGACGACGCCGACGATGCCACACATGTTGATGCTCCTGGACTGGACTTGCAGATTTAAAAACGTTGATTCAATTCACAAATTCAAACTTCAAAAATTCACATGCTGCGCCATCGCAGCAGGAAGGTAGTCCTTGACCACGCGCGCTCCCAGCTCGCAGTACGGGCTGAGCAGCGCATTCTTCCAGAGTTCTTCTTGCGGCAATGCCGTCATCCCACCCAAGATGACGGCGGCCAGCACGATTACAAGGCCACGGCCCAGGCCGAACACGGCGCCGAGCAGGCGGTCGAACAGGCTCAGGCCACCGGCGTCGAGCAAGGCGCCCAGCACCATGGACAGCAAACCCATCAGGATCCGCGCGCCGATGAACAGGGCGATGAACGCCAGGATCAGCCGCAGTACTTCCCCGGGCACAACTTCGGGCAGCATGACCGCCAGTTGCGCCGCGTAGGCGTTGGCCACCACGAACGCCACGATCCAGCCCACCAGCGACAGCACTTCCTTGACCAGTCCGCGCACCATGCTGATCACGACCGATGCGGCCAGCACGAAGATCACCAGGTAGTCGAAGATGGTCACGACAAACGTTCCGGACGGTGCAGCCAGGTCAGACGGTTTCCAGGCGGCCAGCCAGGCCCATGCTTTGCAGCTTGGCGCGGACTTTTTCCGCCTCTTCCTTGCTGCTGAACGGCCCCACGCGCACGCGCGTGACCTCGCCCGACGGCGCTTTTTGCGTGTACGAATTGATGCCGGCCTGCTTGAGGCGCTCGCGCAGTTCGCTGACCTTGGCCTGGTCGCTCAGGGCAGCCACTTGCAGTACGAATTTCTGGCCGGATTCGGTGGCAGCGCCGGCCGGCTTGGCGGTTTTGCCTTCGAGGATGGCCAGGGCGCGCGCATCCTGCGCCTGTTTGCTCTCGGCGGCGGGCTTGGCGGCCGCTTTGGCTTCAGCAGCTTTGATGTCGGCAGCGCGCGACTCGGCCAGCTTGCGGTCGGCTTCGGCGCGGGCATCCGCCTTGGCTTTGGCTTCCTCGCGAGCCTTGATCCTGGCGTCGGCTTCCGCCTTGGCGTCGGCTTTGGCTCCCGCCTTGGCGTCGGCCAGCTTGCGCTCGGCTTCGCGTCTGCGCTCCTGCTCGGCGCGGCGGTCGGCTTCCTGCTTGTTGCGGGCGTCGGCCTCGGCCTTGGCGCGCGCCTCGCTGGCCGCCACAGAGCGGTCCAGTTCGTCGGAATGCGCCTGGGCTTGCGCCGACAGGCCGGTCTCGGGCTTGGCGGCCGGCTTGGCCGCTACCGCAGCAGGCTTGGCGTCCTCGACGATTTCTTCGCTGTTGTCGAGCGTATCGCTGTCGGCAATGGTGGCGGCGCGACGCTCGCCGCCGACGGCAGGCGCGCCGGCAGAACGTTCTTTCGAGGGAATTTTGATATCGATGTCGGACGCCAGCGGCTTGGGCTCGGAGTCGAGCAGCATCGGCAAACCGACCGCCACGGCCAGCGCCAGGGCGATGGCGCCAACCAGGCGGCGGCGCGCGCGTTTCTTTTCAGGCAAGACCGGATCGTCCGCTTCGCGGTCGCGCGAGCGGCGGCGCGGACCATCGGTGGACGAAGCGCGCTTGGAACGGGCACGCTCGAGCGCAGCCTGGTCATCGGCACTGGTGTAATAACCGCTGTCCTGGGCGGATTCTTGCTTGTTTTTGCCGAATTTCGAGAACAAGCCCATGCGTGATTTCAGTCCTGTGTGTTCAATGGAATGAGGATTTTCGCGCTGCCATGACGCCGGCAACGGTGAGGAAAGATCCAAAGACCACAATTCTATCATTCTCCCCGGCCCGGCTGACCGCATTTGCGTACGCTGCTGCCGGATCGTCGAAGATATTGATGGTCCGTTCAGCCTTGTCTTCCTGCACCAGTTGCACCTTGGCCGCCAGTTCCGACGCCGTGGCCGAGCGCGGCGACGGCAAGGTGGCCAGGCACCAGTGATCGACATGCTCGGACATGGCGGCGATCACGCCATCGATATCCTTGTCCTGCATGGAGCCGAATACGGCGAACGTGTACGGGTGAAAGCCCATGTTGCCGAGGTTCTGGTTCAGCGCCGAGGCCGCGTGCGGGTTATGGGCCACGTCGAGGATCACGGTCGGACGGCCCGGCAGCACCTGGAAGCGGCCCGGCAACTCCACCGTGACCAGCCCGGTGCGCACTTCCTGCGCGCCCACCGGCAATTCGATGCGCAGCGCTTCGAGCGCGGCCAGCGCAGCGCAGGCGTTGAGGATCTGGTTGGCGCCGCGCAAGCTCGGGTACGCCAGCGAATTGCGGCGCTGCGAGCGACCGCCGTAGTTCCACTGCTGCTTGTCGCCCGAATAATTGAAGTCGCGGCCCATCAGCCACAGGTCGGCGCCGATCGCCTCGGCATGGTCGATCAGGGTTTGCGGCGGCACCGGGTCGGAGCAGATGGCGACCTTGCCGGCGCGGAAAATGCCGGCCTTTTCAAAGCCGATCGCTTCGCGCGTATCACCGAGGTAGTCGGTGTGGTCGATATCGACGCTGGTGACTATCGACACATCGGCATCAACGATGTTGACCGCGTCCAGGCGGCCGCCCAGGCCCACTTCCAGGATCACCACGTCCATGCCGGCGCCGGCCAGCAGGCGCATGATGGCCAGGGTGGTGAATTCGAAGTACGTCAGCGTGGTGTCGCCGCGTGCAGCCTCGACCGCGTTGAACGCTTCGACCAGCGCCTCATCAGTGGCCAGTTCGCCGTTGACGCGGGCGCGCTCATTGAAGTCGAGGAAGTGCGGCTTGATGTACAGGCCCACCTTGTAGCCGGCGCGCAGCAAGACCGATTCGAGCATGGCGCAGGTGGAACCCTTGCCGTTGGTGCCAGCCACCATGATCACCGGGCAAGTAAATGCCAGTTGCAGGCGCTGCTTGACCGCAAGCACGCGGTCGAGGCCCATGTTGATGACGGTTTCGGCATGGCGCGATTCGAGCAGCGCAAGCCAGGCGGGCAAGGTGGTGGGGAGATTGGACATGTGGGGCTCTGAAATAAGAAACGGCGCGCAGGATCATATCCGATTGCGCGCCGTAGCGTTGAAACCTGCTTGATTTACTTAGGCAATGACTTCTGCGGGTTGATTTTGCAATAAGGCGAGGAGACGGGCGATTTCTTCGCGCATCTTGCGGCGGTCGACGATCATGTCGATCGCACCCTTGGTGACCAGGAACTCGGAGCGCTGGAAGCCTTCCGGCAGTTTCTCGCGCACGGTGTTCTCGATCACGCGCGGACCGGCAAAGCCGATCAGCGCTTTCGGCTCGGCCATCACCACGTCACCCATGAAGGCGAACGAGGCGGACACGCCGCCCATGGTCGGGTCGGTCAGCACGCTGATGAACGGCAGTTTTTTCTCGGAAAGCTTGGTCAGCATCGAGGTAGTCTTGGCCATTTGCATCAGCGACAGCAGGCCTTCCTGCATGCGGGCGCCGCCGGTGGCGGTAATGCAGATGAATGGCACTTTCTGTTCCAGCGCCGCTTGCGCGCCGCGCACGAAGCGCTCGCCCACCACGGAGCCCATCGAGCCGCCCATGAATTCGAATTCGAAGCACGCCACGACAACCGGCATGCTGAGGATGGCGCCGCCCATGACGATCATGGCGTCGGTTTCGCCGGTGGCTTCCATGGCCTGCTTGAGGCGGTCAGGATATTTTTTGCTGTCCTTGAACTTCAGGGTATCGACCGGCAGCGTGTCCATGCCGATCTCATAACGGCCGCCGGCGTCGAGCAGGCTGTCGAGCCGCTCGCGGGCGCGGATGCGCATATGGTGGTCGCACTTGGGGCAAACGTGCAGGTTCGACTCCAGGTCGGTGCGATACAGCACGGCTTCGCACGACGGGCATTTGACCCACAGCCCTTCGGGCATGGTTTTGCGCGCGGCAACGTCGGTGCGCTGGATACGCGGGGGCAGCAGTTTCTCTAACCAACTCATAATTTCTCCTTGCAGCTTACTCGTGGCCGAAGTGTAGCCGTTTCTGGCGACCCTGTCGAACATTGCAATACATTAATTTTTACTTTGAGTCATTGCTTTAAAGCTGCTTTAGAGGAAAGCCACTATGCGTTAGCCCGCGTATCAGTATCCCCTGCCAACGATTCTTTAAGCCGCTTGCGTTCCTCCAGCGTGAGCAATCCCAAGTCGGCGCTGTAGCCCGATCCTGCCAAATGGCGAAGATACCGATACATCATTTCTTCGGCATCCAGACCGTAGGGTTCACCGAGCTTGTGGAAATACTCGATCGAACGAAAATCCAGCCGAAAGGTCACCTCTCTGCTGAGCTTTTCGAAGTGTGGATTGGGGATAGCATGGGAAAAATCTACCTGCTTGGTCATTTTTTTCATCTGTCCAAGTAACGAATCTTCTCGCGCGGCTGCGCCTTTCGAGCTGAAATGATGCGCACAACAGAGCTTTTTCGGTAGCACCGTGTTTGCGCAGGTTCGCCGTTGCTTTGATGGCATCCCACTCAAAACGCATGGCAGCACCCCGCCTATTAACATAGTCAGTGTGTGACTATGGTTCAAGGCTGGAGTTCCCGGCGAATCGAAAAAAATCAGGCGTCCAGCGCAGTCCTAATGCCAGCCACGAAGGTCTGCACCGCTGCTACCGCCCCCTCGGCGCCGTGCTGTTCGATTTCCTGGATGATGCGGCTGCCGATCACCACGGCGTCGGCCACTTCGGCCACGGCGCGGGCGGTGGCGCCGTCGCGGATGCCGAAGCCCACGCCGATCGGCAGCGAGACGTGTTCACGGATCGCGGCCAGGCGATGTGCCACTTCCACGGTGTCGATATTGCCGGCGCCGGTCACGCCTTTGAGCGAAACGTAATAACTGAAACCGCCGCCAACGCGGGCCACCTGCCGGATGCGTTCCTCGGTCGAGGTGGGCGCCAGCAGGAAGATCAGGTCCAGTTCGGCGGCGCGCATGGCGGCGGCGAAGTCTTCGCACTCTTCCGGCGGATAATCGACCACGATGGCGCCGTCGGCGCCCACCGCCTGCGAATTGGCGATAAAGGCTTCGGGACCGATGCGTTCGATCGGGTTGGCGTAGCCCATCAGCACCACCGGGGTGGCCTGGTTGGTCTTGCGGAATTCGGCCACGTAGTTAAAGACGTCGCGGATGCCGACGCCATGCGCCAGCGCCCGCTCGCAGGCGCGCTGGATCACCGGGCCTTCGGCCATCGGGTCGGAGAACGGTACGCCCAGTTCGATGATGTCGGCGCCGCCGGCCACCAGCGCGTGCATCAGCGGTACCGTGAGCGCGGGGCCGGGGTCGCCAGCGGTAATAAAGGTGACCAGGGCGGTCTTGTTTTGCGCTTTCAGCGCGGCAAAAGTAGTAGCGATGCGGGACATGAATTGTTCTTTCGACGATAACGGTAACGGGACGTTCTAACCCGCACGGCAAACTGGAGTCGGCCCCATGCGGGGTCGGCCCCCGCGCTTGCGGGTGCGGGGCGGATCAGCTGAAATTGAGCCCCATCCGCTCCGCCACCGTATGCATATCCTTGTCGCCCCGGCCCGACAGGTTGGCCAGGATGATCTTGTCCTTCGGCAGCGTGGCGGCCAGTTTCACCGCGTACGCCAGCGCATGCGACGATTCGAGTGCCGGAATGATGCCCTCGATATGGCAGCAATCGTGGAACGCCTGCAAGGCCTCGTCGTCCGTGATCGAGACGTACTCGGCGCGGCCGATATCTTTCAGGTAAGCGTGCTCGGGTCCGACGCCCGGGTAGTCGAGGCCGGCGGAGACCGAGTGGGTCTCGATGATCTGGCCGTTCTCGTCCTGCAACAGATAGGTACGATTACCGTGCAACACGCCCGGATAGCCCTTGGTCAGCGAGGCCGCGTGCTTGTTGCCATCGAGGCCCTCTCCCGCCGCTTCCACGCCGATCAGGCGCACCTGTTTCTGGTCGATATACGGGTAGAAAATGCCCATGGCGTTCGAACCGCCGCCGATGCAGGCGGTCACCACGTCCGGCTGGCGGCCCGTCATTTCCGGCATCTGCACCAGGCATTCCTCGCCGATGACCGACTGGAAGTCCCGCACCAGCATCGGATACGGGTGCGGGCCGGCCACGGTGCCGATGATATAAAACGTGTTTTCAATGTTGGTGACCCAGTCGCGCATCGCTTCGTTGAGCGCATCCTTGAGGGTTTTCGAGCCGGACTCCACCGGCACCACGGTCGCACCGAGCAATTTCATGCGATAAACGTTTTGCGCCTGGCGCTTGACGTCTTCGCTGCCCATGTACACCACGCATTCGAGACCGAAACGGGCGCAAATGGTGGCCGTGGCCACGCCATGCTGGCCGGCACCGGTCTCGGCAATGATGCGTTTCTTGCCCATGCGGCGCGCCAGCAGCGCCTGGCCGATCACGTTGTTGATCTTGTGGGCGCCGGTGTGGTTCAGGTCTTCGCGCTTGAAATAGATTTGCGCGCCGCCTGCGATCTCGGACCAGCGCTTGGCGTGGTAGATCGGCGAGGGACGGCCGACGAAGTGCTTGAGCTCGTAACGGAATTCTTCGAGGAATTCCTGGTCTTTGCTGTAGCGCGCGTAGGCGGCGTTCAGTTCGGCCAGTGCATAGGTGAGGGTTTCGGCCACGAACGAGCCGCCGTACGGGCCGAAGTGGCCGCTGGCGTTGGGGAAGTCGTAATCGGTGGCGTGGAACAGGGGCGCTGCTGCGCCAATCTCAGGCAAGGCTTTCATGGGGGTGTTCTTTCAGGGTTGCTCTGTCGAGCTGGTCATCTCCGGCCCGCACCGCCGCGATAAAATCGGCGATCTTGCGGGCGTCCTTGATCCCCTTCGCTGCTTCGACACCGCTGCTGATGTCGACCGCGTAGGGACGTACGCTCACCACGGCATCAGTGGCGTTGTGTACGCTCAAGCCACCACTCAAAACGACCCGAGGCGCGAGCTCTTTTGGAACGAGAGACCAATCAAAACCCTTTCCTGCGCCACCATAAGCATCCACATATGTGTCCAGCAACAGGCTGGTGAACAAGGGACTGGCGGCACGGCATAGCTGCTCGTATTCTAGCAAATCGGCAGGCGCGGTGTCAGGTTTCACACGGAACACGCGCAGGAACTGTCGTCCGCACGCTGCGGCGATCGCTGCCGACTCGGCGATGCTCTCGTCGCCATGCAGTTGTACCAGCGACACCGGCGCCACCTTGACCACGGCCGCGACCTGCTCCGGCGAGGCATTGACGAACAGGCCGGTGCAGGTGACGAACGGCGGCACGGCAGCGATCAGCGCAGCAGCCTGCTCGGGGGTAACGTAGCGCGGGCTGTTCGGATAGAACACGAAACCGATGGCGTCGGCGCCCAGGGCAACTGCCGCCTGCACGTCTTCCACGCGGGTCAGCCCGCAAATTTTGATACGGGTACGATGCATGGTGTTTCCTTTAGAACCAGGGCAGCGGCGCGGTGGTCTCGAGCGGCAGTTCCCACTTGGGGTCGTAATCGATTTTGGCCAGGTACAGGCCATCGGGCATGAAGGTGGGCGCGGCGGCATGGCGGTCTTTCGACTCCAGCAATTCACCGAGCCACTCGGGCCGCTGGCGCTTGGAGCCGATGTACACCAACGAACCGACCAGGTTGCGCACCATGTGGTGCAGGAAGGCGTTGGCGGTAATGGTAAACACCACCAGCTCACCGTGACGCTGGATGCGGATGTCGTGCATCAGCTTGACGGGCGACTTGGCCTGGCACTGGGCCGCGCGAAACGCCGTGAAGTCGTGCCAGCCCAGCAGCGGCGGCACGGCCTGCTGCATCAGTTCCACGTCGAGCGGACGAAAATAAAAGCCGGCGCGTCCTTCGAGCAATGGCGAGCGGGTGGGATTGTTGTACAGCACGTAATGATAAGTACGGGCGCGCGCGCTGAAGCGGGCGTGGAAGAAATCGTTGACGCTCGGGTCGCCCGGCAGTTCCTTGGCCCAGCGCACCGCGATCGATGGCGGCAAAAACGCGTTGACGCCGCGCAGCCAGGCATTGGGGTCGCGCGACAGGTCGGTATCGAAGTGCACCACCTGCTCGAGCGCATGGACGCCGGTATCGGTGCGGCCGGCGCAGGTGGTCGCCAGCGGTACCCTGGCGAATTTCTCCAGGGCCCGTTCGAGCTGGTCCTGCACCGTGTGGCCGCTTTCCTGTTTCTGGTAGCCGTGCCAGGCGGTGCCGTCGTACTGCAGGCCGATTGCGATCCGTTTCAATTGCTGCCCAATCTGAATTTCCGAATCGGCCATTATATCGCTTGCACCGC
>Ga0308159_1003023_pt1 | contig 17970 bp, 12 predicted proteins | sample PhyCR1_FD_201040 | JGI IMG/M metagenome (GOLD analysis project Ga0308159, IMG submission 201040) | Phyllosphere microbial communities from UC Gill Tract Community Farm, Albany, California, United States - DLSLC.R1 | ecosystem: Host-associated > Plants > Phyllosphere > Unclassified | place: USA... | reverse complement strand
CGCCATGATGTCATCATGAATATTACAGCGCCGGGCGCAATCGACGAGGTGTTGTACGTCCCGTTCATCTTCGAAGCTTGCGATATTCTCGGCAATCGACCCGGCAAACAGTGTATCTTCCTGCAAGACGCAGGCAGTACAGGCACGGTAATTATTCGCCCCGACCTTACTGATATCCATGCCGTTCAGGCGCACTTCGCCCGACGTGGGCGGCAGCAGACCCGCCAGAATCTTCATCAGCGTCGTTTTGCCCATGCCCGAGGGGCCGGTAATGGCGACACTTTCACCGGCTTCAACCTTGAGATTGAGGTGATTTATCAGCGGGGCCGACAGCACATCGTACTGGAAGGAGACGTTTTGTACCTCCAGCGCGGCGGCCTCGCCGACCCGCAGCAGGGCGCGTTCCGGCACATTATGCTCGACGTCGGTCAGCGCGATATCGGCGATGCGTTCGGCGTGCAGCGACAGCATCTTCAGTTGCAGAACCATATCGAGCAGGTTGGCGGCGCGTTCCGAAAACTGACCGCGATAGGTATTGAATGCCACAAACATCCCGAGCGTCATGTGGCCGTCTATCACCTGGGTTGCCCCGAGCCACAGCAGCACAATCTGGTCCAGCGTGGCAATCAGCGTGTTGCCACCCTGAAACAGCATTTCGTAGCGCGTTTTACGCACGGTGGCATTGGCTGTATCGATATTCATGTTCAACCAGCGCTGGGCGCGATTAGGGGATAATCCCAGCGCTTTCAGTGTGCCCATGCCGTAAAGTGTTTCCATAAAGTGCGAACCGGCGCGGGCGGATTTCACCAGCTGCTCTTCGGCAATCTGCCGGTAGGTGGGATAGGTCGACAGACGAAACAGGCAGTAAAGTGTCGTAAACCCGAGGATGACCCACACAAGCCAGCCCCCGTAAAGCACCATCATCACGATAAGTCCGACCGACATGATGCCGTCCATCAGACTGTTCACGACATTACTGGTCAGCGTGGTGCGCAGGGTGTCGAGAGAGACAAAGCGCGACTGAATATCCCCCAGTTTGCGCTTTTCGAAATAAGACAACGGCAGCGCCAGCAGGTGGTCGAAGAGCCGCGCCTTCCACTGCACGTCAATCAGCGTGGTCATGACCAGCTGCGTCCAGGACTTGAGAATGCTTATCCCGGTTCGAAACAGCACAAAAAACAGCAACCCGAGGCAAATCAGCGTCAGCAGATTGGGGTCCTGCGCGGGAATAACGTGGTCCATTACCAACTGCATGCCGACCGGCAGCAGGAGATTGACGGATTCGATCAGGAGCGAGAAGCAGAACAGTTTGGTGAGTGTGGCAAACAGACCGCCGACGTTGCTGACCATGCGGCGCAAATTCAGCCGGTTGAGATTCTTCCTGTGGCTGAAATCGGCATCGGGCCACAGCTCCAGCGCCACGCCGGTGAAATGGGCCGAGACTTCCTGTGTGCCAAGCACGCGCTTGCCGAACGCGGGGTCGTGCACCACGATGCGCCCGCGTTTTGCCGAAATCAGCACTACAAAATGATTCATGTCCCAGTGCAGAATGCAGGGGGTCTTGAGCTCGGTCAATTCATCGATATCAAGTCGCAACGCGCGGGATTTCAGGTTTAGCTGCCGGGTCATCGCCATCAGCGTTTTCAGGGTAACGCCACGGGTCGAGACATCAAACTGCTGGCGCAGGCTGAGCAGGTCGGTTTGCCGCCCATGATACCCGCAGATCATCGCTACGCAGGCCAGCCCGCATTCGGCGGCCTCGGTCTGAATAATCTGCGGCACCCTGCGGCGAAAGCCGAAGTGCAGTCTCTCGACCAGTGCATCGAGCTGTAGCTTGTTCATAGACTTGTCCTGCTGTTAACCGGTCCGGTAATGCTTTTTTTCAGGCTGTAATAAGGCGAGAGCATCCACTGATACAGCGGGCGCTGCTCGAGAAACAGGGTCGATTCGGCCTGCATTCCGCTAGACAGCGCAAGAGGTTGGCCGTGCCAGAGCAGCGACCCCCGGTCGAGCGAGACGATTGCCTTGAAATAACTGCCATCGGCCGTGGCGGCATTGACGTGTGGCGCGCTGACGTAACCCGCCATCTCTTTTGCCGTGCTCGGGGCACTGGCGACGGAGATAATCTTGCCCGGAAACTGGCCATATTTCTGGAAGGGAAAGGCGGCGTAGCTGACGTTGATTTTCTCGCCCAAATGCACGTAAGGGCGGCTGGCGTCGGGCAACCAGGCGACCAGATAGAAATCATGTTCGCTTTGCGGCACCAACTGCACCAGGCTGTCACCCGCATTGACCATCTGGCCCGGCGTGACACTCAGCGATGAGATATTTCCGGCGGTAGGGGCTGTGATCATGATGAGGTTTTTGGCGTTGGCCTGCGCCAACTCGCGGTCAAGCCCCTGCTGCTGATACAGCGACTGCGAGATCTCGTTGTCGAAATCGGCGGCTTTGGTCACTTTTTCGCTTTGCAGATTGCTGATTTGCAATGACTGCTGAATAACCTGCGCGGTCAGGCTCTGATAGGCGCTTTGCTGCTGGTAATAAAGGTAGCGCTGGTTATTGAGCTGATCGGTGGTAATCAACCCTTTTTTCAACGAGTCAGAGTAGGAGTCGAGGCTTTTACCCATGGACGCCAATCCTTCCTTTGCCGATGCCACCATGTTATTGAGGCCGACCTGCGCCCGCATGTATTGGTCAAGTTGCTGTTGCAGGTTGGCAAGCGTCGCGGTTTTGTTGTTGCGCTGCTGGGCGATAATGTCGTCCAGTTGACGTCGCTGTTTATTGATGGCGTCAAGCGTCGAGGTACTGACATTGCCGGATTGCGAAACCTGACTGACATCAATTTGATACAGCGGCATTCCTGCCTCGACCTGTTGACCGTTTTGCACCAGCAGTCTGGAAATCACGCCCTGCTGCGGCGAAAAGAGATTGATGGTATAGGGTTGGGTGATGACTTCTGCGTTGACGTTAATGCGGCGGGTATAATTCGCAAAGGTCAAAAACAGCAGCAGCAAGACAATAAAGGTGCCGGTCAAGGTCACGGTGACCCATAACGGCCAGCCTTTGAGCAGCAGCGCCTTGCCGAGCCACTGGGTTTGCTGCTGGGTGGTGGCTTCCTGTCGGAAAAGTGCGGACATCAACATACTCTGGTGGGAGATAAAGGATCCCCTGCGGCGAGTGCGGCAGAGTCATGCGACGGGCACGCATGGCGCGACCCGTCGCATGAATTCTTTTTAAATCAGGACTTAAACCAGTGCTTTCAGCACGTCGTTTACACCTGACTCAACGCTGCTCACCGCGTCAGGAATAGTGGTGTTCACCAAAGTGTCCACCGCCGTGCCGACGGTGTTGGCAACCGTACCGACGACATTACCCAGCAGGCTTGAAATCAGACCGCCACCGGCTACTTGCTCAACTTCGACCATATTCAGTTCTTTCACGATAATCTCCAGATTTTATTGACCCAACTCGATGACTTTCGTGTAAACACGCAAGCCGAGCGCGGGTGATGATAATGAGAGCGAGAAACGGGAACGCGAGGTTCCGTCCGTGCGGCTTAAACCAGCGCGGTGACGACGTCTGATACGCCGGTTGCGACGCTGTTTACCGCATTGGGAATCGTGGTATTAACGATGGGGCTTACCAGCGGGCTCACCGTATCAACGACGTTACCTACCAGACTTGAAAGTAAACCGCCGCCTGCTACCTGCTCGACTTCAACTGAATTCAGTTCTTTCATAGTAACCTCTGTTATTGACAAATAAGTTAAGTAAAAAACAATAAAATAGATAAGTAAAATTTAACTGTAATCGCTGATTATTAAATGTGCTGAAACATTTAGCCCCTCGGCGATGACGGAAATTACTCTAAACTATCTTGATGAGTTTGACTTTTGGTTTTCTTAAAAAAGATTAAAATTCTTATTTATTAGCGTGATAAAAAATAACGTGCCAAATATTATCTTTATAACCAGAGGCTTGGCGGTATTGGGCGTGAAACTCTTAACGGATAAACACAGCATTAATAGATAAGTTAAATTGCATGATCAAATTTAGTACAACGTTAATACATTAAATTTATAGGGGTATTGGTAACTTATTACGCAACGAGAGAGGTCAATGAATGTCGCGGCGGTGTCGATATTTCGGCCAAGGCAGGGCGAGAGCGAAAATAGCCGGTCGAACCGGCAGACTTATTACAGACAGGAGTCATTACTCGCCCAATATAATCACCCGATCGGCAGAAGCAATAGTGGAAGGCCGATGGGCGATAATGACGCGAGTCATCTTCAGCGCCGCAATCGAGGCATTGATATGCGCTTCGTTTTCGACATCCAGATGGCTTGTGGCTTCGTCGAGAAACAGAATGCCGGGTCGCCGGTACAGCGCCCGCGCCAGCAACAGCCGCTGTTTTTGACCACCGCTTAAACTGCCGCCCAATTCGCTTATCAAGGTTTCATAGCCCATCGGCATGCGCAGAATATCCGCATGAATGTTGCACCGGCGAGCGCAATCGACCCCATGTTCAGGGTCAGGCTGCGGGTCGAATCCGGCAATGTTCTCGGCAATCGATCCTGCAAACAAGGTGTCATCCTGCAATACACAGGCGATACAGGCGCGATAGTTGTTGACTCCAATCTTGCTGATATCCAGCCCGTTTACCCGTATCTCCCCGGATGTGGGCAAAAGTAAACCGGCAAGCATTTTCATCAACGTGGTTTTGCCCTGTCCGGAAGGGCCCGTAATCGCCACGCTTTCTCCGGCGGCGACCGTAAGCGCGAAGTGGGAGATAACGGGCGGTGACAATGCATCGTATTGAAATGATACGTCATGCACCTCGAGCGAGGCCGACTCTCCAGGACGCAGCATCGTGCGTGTCGGCATAGCATGTTCCGCTTCATTCAATGCGATATCCGCGATGCGTTCCGAATGCAGCGACAGCATTTTCAACTGCAACAGCATGTTGAGCAGGTTGGCGGCGCGTTCGGAAAACTGACCGCGATAGGTATTGAATGCCACAAACATGCCGAGCGTCATATGACCGTCGATGACCTGGCTTGCCCCCAGCCACAGCAGCACTATCTGGTCGAGTGTTGCAATCAGCGTGTTGCCGCCGGAAAAAAGCATCTCGAAGCGCGTTTTTCCCACCATGACGTTGGCGGTGTCAATATTCATATTCAGCCAGCGCTGGGCGCGTTGGGGAGACAGACCCAGCGCTTTCAGTGTGCCCATGCCGTACAGGGTTTCCATAAAATGCGAGCTGGCGCGGGCGCTTTTGACCAGTTGTTCTTCTGATATCTGCCGATAGGTCGGATAGGTAGCAAGGCGAAACAGGCAGTAAAGCAGCGTAAAGCCAAGCACGACCCACACCAGCCATCCTCCGTACAATATCATCATCACAATCAGCCCGACCGCCATGATGCCGTCCATCAGGCTGTTGACCACATTGGTGGTGAGCGTGGTGCGTAGAGTATCCAGCGAGATAAAACGCGACTGAATGTCGCCCAGTTTGCGCTTCTCGAAATAGGCCAGCGGCAGGGCGAGCAGATGGTCGAACAGTCGGGCTTTCCACTGCACGTCAATCAGCGTGCTCATGACCAGTTGAGTCCAGGATTTAAGCATGCCGATGCCGGTGCGAAACAGCACGAAAAACAGCAGACCCAGGCAAATCAGCGTTAAAAGCGCGCTGTCCTGCGCGGGAATGACGTGGTCCATCACCAACTGCATGGCGACCGGCAGCAACAGATTTACTGACTCGATGAGTAACGAGAAGCAAAACAGCTTGGTCAGGGCGCCGAACAGTCCCCTGACATTGCCAACCAGGCGGCCTAAATTCAGGCGATGGCGTTTTTTTGTGCGGCTGAACTCGCTGTCGGGCCATAGCTCGAGCGCCACGCCGGTGAAATGCAGCGACACTTCATTCAGACTTAACACGCGACGTCCAAAGGCCGGATCCTGAATCACCAGCCGCCCACGCCGCACCGCAACCAGCACGACGAAATGATTCATGTCCCAATGCAGAATACATGGCCTTTTCAGCGCGTTCAGATCACTGATGTCGACTTGCAGGGCGCGCGATTTCAGCTGCAACTGGCTGGCGATAGCCATCAAGGTGTTAAGGGTCACGCCGCGAACCGACACCTCAAACTGTTGGCGCAGGCTTGGCAAATCGGTTTGCAAGCCATGATAGCCGCAGACCATCGCCAGGCAGGCGAGACCACATTCGGCGGCCTCGGTTTGAATGATGGGCGGCACGCGGCGGCGAAAACCGAAATGCAGCTTCTGTGTCACGTCATGAAGTGTCTCATTCATGAGCGGGCGCCATAATGCTGGTTTTCAGGCGGTAATAGGGCGCGAGCATCCACTGATACAGCGGACGCTGCTCGAGAAACAGCGTGGTTTGGGCCTGCATGCCGCTGGTCAGGCGCAACCGCTGGCCGCGCCAACTCATCGACCGATCATCAAGAGCAATAATGGCCTTGAAATACGCACCGCTTATCGTGCCGTTGGCGACGCGCGGCGCACTGATATAACCCTGCATCTCTTTGTCGGTGCTCGGCGCGTCGGCGACAGACAGCACGCGACCCGGAAACTGACCGTATTTTTCAAACGGGAAGGCGGCATAGCGAATCGTGATGATTTGGCCCCGTTTAATATAGGGGCGGCTCTCGTCGGGAAGCCAGGCTATCAGGTAAAACGCCGAGCCGGAGAGGGGCACAAGTTGCGCCAGACTGTCGCCCGCATTCACCATTTGTCCGGCCGTAACACTCAACGACGAAACGCGGCCTGCGGATGGCGCGTTGATCATCAGCAGATTTCTCACATCCGCCTGCGCCATTTCGCGATCCAGCCCTTGCTGCTGATAGCGCGACTGCGAGATCTGGTTATCGAACTCTGCCGATTTAGTCACCTTGGCACTCTGTAGGCCGCTAATTTGCAGTGACTGTTGAATCACCTGCGCGTTCAGGCTTTGCAGCGAACTTTGCTGTTGATAATACAAATAACGCTGATTATTGAGCTGATCGGTGGTGATCAACCCGCGCTTCAATGAGGTGGCGTAGGAAGTGAGACTGGCCCGCATGGCGTTGAGTCCTTCCTGTGAGGAGGCGACCATTTCGTTTAGCCCGCGTTGAGCAGCCTGATATTGCTCGAGCTGTTGTTGCAGATTGGCGAGTGTGGCCCGTTTATTGCCTTCGAGCTGGTAGATGATATCGTCGAGTTGCTGATGCTGCCTCGCGATCGCGGCGAGTGTTGACGTACTGGCGTTACCGGCCTGTGTAATGCGGCTCAGGTCTATTTGATAGAGCGGCGTGCCGACGCCGACGCGTTCTCCGTTGCCCACCAGCAGTTTGGCTATCACGCCCTGTTCAGGGGAGAAAAGGTTGATGGTTTGCGGCTGGGTAATGATTTCGGCATTCACATTGATGCGCCGCGCATAGCTCGCAAAAATAAGTGCGGCCAGCAGCGCGAAGATAAACGCCAGCGTAAGCATCACGATAATCCACGGCGGCCAGCCTTTAAGCAGCAGCGCCTTGCCGAGCCACTGTGACTGCTGATGCGTCGCGACTTCAGGGCGAAAGAGTGGGGGCATGGTTTATCCAGTTTTAAAAATCACCGACAATTTCTGTAGGTGCTTCATTATTTAACGACTGACAGCTCAAGTCACAGTTGAGTCAGCTACCCGCTTTGTTATCTCAACGTTCCTATCAGAATATCTTCTGATTCAGCCGCGATGTCGCCGAGTTTACCGACTTCTTCGTTTGCCATTTCGTTCACGGTATTAAGTGCCTGCTTTACATTTGCTGCCGCAATTGCCTGCAATTGAGAGACGCTCAAGCGGGTGCCGGAGGTCTGTATTAAGGGTATACGCCGCACTGAACACGCGCCATGCGGGCCAACGCCGACGGCATAACCTGCCGCATAAGGATTTCGGCTTATCCCTCAACGGGCTGCACCACCGCGCGAATAAATTCACAGGTCAGGCAACGCCTGGTGGTTTTATGGGCGGAGAAATATTTGGCAGGCAAGTCAATATCGGGGTGAATATTTTGCCGTGAAAACTTATAAGGGGTTTTATGCTGGATTAATTTTTTTGATAGGTCTACTAATCTAATAATTTACGTAAAGTTAACTTTTTGCGTCGATATTTTAATGTTGTCTTAAACGGCTTTGAGCCACTATCTATTGTCCTTCCGCTTGCTGTCGCCCCTTGGCAAGTAAACACGAAATGTTTTTTGCCGCATGGATAACGCACATTGTGCTGTGCCAATGCGCGCATTCCCCACAAAAAATTCGGCATTGTCGGTAAAGTAAATTCATACCTCATTATTGTTGGCTTGGTTATTCACGGCCAAACATTGAACGACTGAATGGAGAGAATATGCCGCAACTGCCCCTGAAGGATTCAACCCTCTATCGCCAGCAGGCGTTTATCGCTGGCCGCTGGGTCGATGCGCACAGTAAAGAGACTCTCGAGGTGAGTAATCCGGCAACCGGTGACATCATTGCCCAGGTTCCGGCAATGAATGAGCAGGATACCCGCGAGGCGATTATGGCCGCCGAGAATGTCCGTCGCGAGTTTGCCGACACGCCCGCAGCAGAACGTGCTGCCATGCTGGAAAGGTGGCATCAGCTGATCCTCGATAATACCGAAGATCTGGCTATTTTGATGACCGCCGAGCAGGGAAAATCTCTGGAGGAGGCGCGGGGTGAGGTGCGTTACGGCGCGAGTTTCGTGAAATGGTTTGCCGAAGAGGCACGCCGGATTTATGGCGAAACCCTCCCCGCGCCTACCCGCGACCGCCGTATTCTGGTGCTTAAACAGCCCGTTGGCATTGCCGCTGCGATTACGCCGTGGAACTTCCCGATTGCGATGATTACCCGCAAATGCGCACCTGCCATAGCCGCAGGCTGCCCGATAATTGTCAAACCTTCGGATTTAACCCCGCTCTGCGCGCTGGCGCTGGCCGAACTCGCGACGCGCGCCGGGATCCCCTCCGGCGTTTTGCAGGTTGTGACCGGTATGCCGCAGGGCATCGGTGCCGAGCTGACGTCTAATCCGCTGGTGCGCAAACTGTCGTTTACCGGTTCAACCCGCGTAGGGCAATTGCTGATGCGCCAATGTGCCGACTCCGTTAAGCGCCTGAGTTTCGAGCTGGGCGGAAATGCTCCCTTTATTGTGTTCGACGATGCCGACCTCGAATTGGCGATCGCAGGCGTTATGGTGAGCAAGTTCCGCAATGGCGGGCAAACCTGCGTCTGCGCCAATCGTATTCTGGTGCAGCGCGGTATTTACGACAAATTCGCGGCGCGGCTGGTGGAGGAGACGCAGAAGCTCAAAGTCGGCAACGGTTTCGAGCCTTCAACCACGATAGGCCCGCTTATCAATAAAGCCGCAGTCGAGAAGGTGAATCGTCATATCGATGATGCCCTGAGCCAGGGCGCGCGGGTGTTGACGGGCGGCATGGCAGAAGGTGACAGCCATTTTGCCAAACCGACCGTGCTTGCCGATGTGACGTCGAGCATGCTTATCGCCAATGAAGAGACATTCGGGCCCGTCGCGCCGCTGTTCTGTTTTGACGATGAACAGGAAGCTATCGATTTGGCCAATGCCACGCCGTTTGGATTGGCCGCCTATTACTTTACCGAAAACCTGCGCCGTTCGTGGCGGGTGGCGGAAAAACTCGAGTTTGGCATGGTAGGGCTTAATACGGGTTCTGTCTCGCTGGAAATAGCGCCATTTGGAGGGATTAAACTTTCCGGCATTGGTCGCGAAGGCGCAAAAGCCGGTATCGAAGAATATCTCGAAATGAAATCTTTCCATATTGGCGGCCTGAATTAATTAATCTCTCCCCTTAATTGCTGTGTGTTCTGTGATTTATCCTTGAAAGCATAAGGAATGCGGCTATCACCTCCCCGATAGCCGCCTTTTTACCTCCCGGCATCTTGCCGATTTTTGCCTGCGTGCCATGCGGATTTTCCGTGAACTTTCACGGTGCAGTCTCTTTTTAACCATGAAAAATAACGGGTTAAGCCAATTCGTGCGTTTTATTGCATCCATTTTGGTGCAGGTTGCGCGGGCTTTTTCCTGCTTATGGTGCAGCACTCGTCGATGAACGGGGATGCGCTGTTTTGCAAAAATCGATCCGTGAAGTTTTACCCCGCAAGACGGCATAAAACGTTTTTTGGACTCGTTATTCCGCAGATTACGTTTTCCATAATATGGCACGCTTTATGCTTACTTATTTATAAGCCGCATTGAGGGTCGACAAAAAAATAATCGAATCGAAATGCCGAGTAAATTGATTAGCCAAGAAAGCGTTTATTTTAACCGGCTCATTCAATGAGGATTATCCGGGGGAAAATAAAAGCCAGTTTGTAAAAGTGGTTATTAATTGATCGCATTGGCGTGAGGGAAATAATCGCCATGACATTAATGCCTGTGACTGTTTACCAGTAATCAAGAAGGAAGGGTTCACTATGTTGAGTTTTGATCCGGAAAGCGTGTCTTTGCCAAAGGGGCATCTGATTGGCGGCAAAATCCATGAAGGTGACGGCGAACGCCTGCGTGTCAATCGCCCGTCTGACGGACAATTTCTCGGCGAGATCCCGGATGGTGATGCCGCACTGGTAGACCTTGCGGTCACCAACGCGCATCAATCCTGGCTGGAAAGCGGATGGGGGACACGTCCGCCGCGCGAACGGGCCAAAGTCCTGCGTCGCTGGGCAGACCTGATTGACGCCCACGCCGAAGACCTTGGCCGCCTCGAAGCGATAAGCTCGACGCGTCCTATCTTTGACGTGGTCAATCATGAAATTCCGTTCACTGCCGAAGCCATCCGTTTTTATGCCGAATGCTGCGACAAATACAGCGGCGACGTGCTGCCCACCCGCACTGCGAGTCTCGGCATGCTGGTCCCGGAACCTTACGGTGTCATCGGTGCCATCACCCCGTGGAATTTTCCGCTGTCGATGGCCTCCTGGAAACTCGGCCCGGCGCTTGCGGCAGGGAATGCCGTGGTGCTCAAACCTTCGGAACTGACGCCATTCTCCAGCGTTCGTCTGGCGGAACTGGCTATCGAAGCCGGTCTGCCCGCAGGCGTGCTGAATATTGTGCAGGGGCGAGGAGCAAGCTGCGGCAGTGCGCTGGTCAATCATCCGCTCATCCGCAAAGTCTCCTTTACCGGTTCTACCGCCACCGGCGCGCAGATTATGAGCCAGGCGGCATTGAATGGCATGAAACCGGTCACCCTCGAACTCGGCGGCAAAAGCCCGCAACTGGTCTTTGATGACGCCGGAGATATCGATGTGGTCGCCGCACGCATCTTCCGCGGCTTTACCGCCAACGGAGGACAGGCCTGTGTGGCCGGAACCCGTCTCGTGGTGCAATCCGGCATTGCCGAGGCGCTTGTCGGCAAACTGGTGGCGTTGTGTGAAAGCGTCGAACCGGGCAATACCTGGCAAGGCGGCTGCCGCTACGCGCCCATTATCGACGTGCGTCAGGCCAAAAAAATCGAATCCATTGTGCAGGCGGCTATCGACGAAGGTGCGCAACTGCTGGCGGGTGGCGAGTTCTTCCCGAATACCGGGCAGGGCTATTTCTTCAAGCCCACGCTGCTCGCGGGGGTCGGCGCTGAATCTGCCGCCGTGCAGGAAGAAATTTTCGGCCCGGTGCTGACGATTCAAACCTTTGAAACCGAAGAGCAGGGTCTGGCTTTGGCCGACCACGCGATTTACGGACTGGCGGCGGGCGTTCACACCCTGAATATCGACCGCGCCTTGCGCGCCATGCGTCGACTGGCCGCAGGCACCGTCTGGATCAATCGGTATGGCCGCTCCGGCGATTTCATTATTCCTACCGGCGGTTTCAACGGGTCCGGAATCGGCAAGGATCTTGGCCGTCAGGCCTTCGAAGCCTGCCTGCGTTACAAGAGCGTTCTGATTGATTTTTAATCGTTATCACCACTTTTAACCACGACATCACTATCAGAGAAGGGGATTATCATGGCGGTATTCAAACCTAAGTTCATTACTTTCGACTGTTACGGCACGCTGATTAATTTCGACATGGCCGGTGCGGCTAAAAACATTTTTGCCGATCGCGTCTCGCCGGAAGAGATGTCGGCCTTTACCACCGATTTCGCCCGTTACCGTTTCGACGAAGTGCTGGGTGCGTGGAAACCTTATGATCAAGTCGTGTGTCAGGCGATGATCAGAACCTGCAGGAAATGGGGCGTGGAATACAAAGACAGCGACGGCGCGGGCATCATGGAAGCCTGTGCAACCTGGGGTCCTCACCCTGACGTCCCGGCCGGTCTTGCAAAAGTCGCCAGGGAATTCCCGCTGGTGCTGCTCTCCAACACCATGAATGACCTGATTCCGCAGCATGCCGCGCGTCTTGGCGCACCGATTCACCGCATCTTCACCGCCGAGCAGGCACAGTCCTACAAGCCGAAAATGAGAGGCTTCGAGTACATGCTCGATGAGCTGGGCTGTGGTCCCGAAGACATTCTGCATGTCTCTTCCAGCCTGCGTTACGACCTGATGACCTGCTACGACATGGGGATCAAGAATAAAGTCTGGGTCAACCGCGGGCATGATCCTGCCAACCCGGCTTACGAATACACCGAAATCAAGGACATTGGCGGCCTTGCAGGCGTAGTCGGACTGTAATTCACAACGCCTGCGGGCAGGCGATAGACGGCACGGTAAATCTGGATGAGGCACAGGTATGAAACTTGAATCATTTTGGCAGGCAACGGCACCGGTATTCACCGGTGCGGCGGCGGGCGAGCTTCCGGCAAAAGCCGAGGTGGTGGTCGTTGGAGGGGGATTTACCGGGCTGTCTGCCGCTTACAATCTGGCCAAGGCTGGAGTCGATGTCGTGGTGCTGGAAGCGGGCGAGGTTCTAAGTCAGGCTTCGGGTCGCAACGGCGGACACTGCAACACCGGCGTGGCGCAAAACTTTGCCGGACTGGTTGACAGTGTCGGCCTCGAGCAAGCCTCTATCTATTATCACGCCTACGCCGATGCGGTGAACTATGTGCACTCGGTGGTGCAGGAAGAGGCGATCGACTGCGACCTTATCCGCACCGGCAAGCTTAAACTCGCCAGCAAGGCCAAGCATTTCCCCTCGCTGGTTAAAACCTATGAACTGCTCAGGCGCACCGTCGACAGCAATGTCGAGCTGATTGATGCCAGCCATATTCGCGACGAAATCGGCTCCGACGCCTTTCACGGCGGTCTGCTGCAAAAAGGTGGCGGCCAGATGCACATGGGCAAGTTCGGCGTGGGGCTGGCGCAGGCCGCTGCGGCAAAAGGGGCGGTTATTCATGCGCATACGCCGGTTACCGGCCTGCAGCAGATTGACGGCCACCGTTACCGCGTCAGTACCGCACGCGGCGATATCGATGCCGGACGCGTGCTGCTTGCCACCGGCACCTCGGACAAAGGGCCGTTCGCCTGGTTTCAACGTCGTATCGTGCCGGTCGGCAGCTTTATTATCGCCACCGCGCCCCTGACGCCGGGCCAGCTCAAAGAGGCGTTTGTCAACAATCGCACCTATGTCACGTCGCTGAATATCGGTAACTATTTCCGCACAACGGCCGACAATCGTCTGATTTTCGGCGGGCGCGCACGTTTTGCCATCAGTAATCCTACGTCGGACGCGCGCAGCGGTGCCGTGCTGCGTCAGGGGTTGAGTGAACTGTTCCCGCAACTGGCCGACGTAAGAATCGACTATTGCTGGGGAGGACTGGTGGATATGACCGCAGACAGGCTGCCACGCGCCGGTGAACACGAGGGCCTGTTCTATTCAATGGGCTACAGCGGTCACGGAACGCAAATGTCGGTGTACATGGGCAAAGTAATGGCGGCCCTGATAACCGGTCAACCGGTCGGAAATCCGTGGCAGCGCAGCCAGTGGGCCGCCATGCCGGGATATTTTGGCAAGCCCTGGTTTTTGCCGGTGGCGGGCCTGTATTACAAAGCCAAAGACAAGGTTTCCTGAGTCGGCGGCACACACAACGCAGTTACTTCATGGCTTTTTTCGGTAAATACCGCATTCGGGGAGATTTCAATGAGCAAATTTCGTAAAGAATCAGGTCCAGATACACCGAAGTCAGCATCAACAGCGGGTTCACTCGCTGATATCAATATTTCTCGTCGCGGCATGATGAAAATGTTTTCCGCCGGTGCGGCTCTGAGCACCGGGATAATCAGCCTGCCAAACAGCGCATGGGCCGCAGAGGCCGCGCCGGTGCAAGGCGGTAAACTGCGCGCCGCCGCGGCCAACTCGTCGGCAGCGGATACGCTGGATCCGGCTAAGGCCAACAACAGCGGCGACTACATGCGCCAGTACATGTTCTACAGCGGCCTGACCGAACTCGACACCAAGCTCATTCCGCAGATGGGACTCGCCGAATCCATCACCAGCAGTGACGGCATCTTGTGGAGCATCAAGCTGCGTCAGGGCGTGACCTTCCATGATGGTAAATCGCTGACGGCGCAAGATGTCGTGTTTTCACTGTCGCGCCACAAGGACCCGGCTACGGCGTCCACGGCAATCGCGCTCGCCAAGCAGTTTGCCAGCATCAAGGCCGTGGGCTTGATGGAAGTCGAGCTAAAACTCGAACAGGCCAACTTCGACCTGCCGTCGATTCTGGGCACTCCCGCCTTCCTGATTTTGCAGGACGGCACCAAGGATTTCAGCAAGGCTATCGGCACCGGCCCCTACACGTGCAAGGAGTTTTCGCCGGGGACCCGCACCGTGGGCGAGCGCAACAAGAATTTCTGGAAGCCCGGCCTGCCGCATCTCGATGAAGTCGAGCTGCTGGGAGTGACCGATCCTGCCGCACGCGTCAATGCGCTGCTCTCCGGCGAACTGCATTTTGTCTCTACCCTGAGCTCGCGCGATGTCAAGCGCGTCAACGGTTCCGGCACCTGTTCGGTACTGGAGAGCAAGTCCGGCATGTACAGCGATTTAATCCTGCGCCAGGACGCCGCCATCACCAGCAATCCCGATTTCGTGCTGGCGATGAAGTACCTTCAGCCGCGCGAAATGCTGCTGAAAACCGTGGTGCAGGGCTTTGGAACGATGGCCAACGACCATCCGGTTCCGCCCTGGCATCCGTTTTTCAACAAAGACCTGCCGCAGCGACCGAATGATTTGGACAAGGCCAGATTCCACCTCAAGAAGTCCGGACTCGTTAAACCGAGCCTGGAAATAGTCGCCACCGACAACATCGAAGGTGCGATGGAAGGGGCGCAGTTCCTGCAACAACTGGGCAGCCAGGTCGGCATGAATCTCAAGGTGCGCCGCGTTCCTTATGACGGTTACTGGTCGCAGCACTGGATGAAACATCCGCTCGGCTACGGCTCGGTCAACCCGCGCCCGACGCTGGACATGCTGTTTAGCCAGTTCTACAAGTCGGATGCGCCGTGGAACGAATCCGGCTGGAAAAACGCGCAGTTCGACCAGTTGGTCACGGCGGCACGCGGCGAGCGCGACCAGGCGAAGCGCAAACAGATGTACGGCGATATGCAGGAGTTGGTCTATAACCACTGCGGCACGATTATTCCTTTGTTTATCAGCGCACTGGATGGCTACAGCAATAAAGTCAAAGGGGTGGAATCCTATCCGTCCGGCATGATGATGGGGTATCGCTTTACCGAGTTTGTCTGGTTAACCGCGTAGTCCGGAGGCAACAATGAATCAGCTTATCCTGTTCCTTATTCTCCGTCGTATCGGTTCTGGCGTGCTGACGCTGTTCATCGTTTCGGCGCTGGTGTTTATCATTACCAGCCTGTTGCCGGGCGATGCGGCGCAGCAGGCGCTGGGGCAGGCCGCGACCCCCGAAACGGTGGCGGCCCTGCGTGAACAGCTCGGCCTGAACCTGCCGATTTGGCAGCGCTACTTCATGTGGCTCGGCGGGATGCTGCACGGTGATTTTGGCACGTCGTTTGCCAATCATCTGCCGGTCAGCAAACTGGTCGCCCAGCGTATTCCCGCCACCTTCGAACTGGCCGGAATCACCACGCTGGTCTCCGTGCCGCTGGCGCTCCTGATAGGCATTACGGCGGCGATGAAACGGGGTTCGCTGATTGACCGCATTCTGGTGGTCGGCACCATGTCTGTCGTCGCCGTGCCCGAATTTCTGGTCGCGACGGTGGCAGTCATGGTGTTCGCGGTACATCTGCACTGGTTCCCGGCGATGTCGCTGGGTTCCACCGATCAGGATTTCCTGAGCTACCTGCGCGCCTATGCGCTGCCGGTCTTTACCCTCTGCTGTGTGCTGATAGCCCAAATGGCGCGGATGACGCGCTCGGCCATCATCAACCAGCTCGACAGTTCCTATCTCGAAATGACGTTGCTGAAGGGCGTAAGTCCGCTGCGCGCCGTGCTGCGTCATGCCTTGCCGAATTCGGTCGGGCCAATTGCCAACGCCATCTCGCTGAGCCTTTCCTATCTGTTTGGCGGCGTGATTATCATCGAAACCATTTTCAGTTATCCGGGACTGGCAAGCCAGATGGTCGATGCCGTCAGTAACCGCGATCTGCCGATTGTGCAGCTGTGTGTGATGCTGTTCAGCGGCTGTTATCTGCTGCTTCTGCTACTGGCCGATATCGCAACCATCGCCTTCAATCCGAAGCTTAAACAGTAAGTTACCAGAGGGGACGCGTGATGCGTAAAACAGTAAGAGTGTTAAAAACGGCGCTGAACTTCTGGCTATCGCTCTCCGTGACCGGTCGCGTGGGCCTGAGTATCAGCCTGTTCTGGCTTTGCATGGCGCTGTTTGGCGGCTGGATTGCGCCCTATAACGTCGAGGATCTCGGCGCAGGCGGCATGAACGAAGGGTTCAGCCGTGCCTTCCTGCTCGGCACGGATTATCTCGGCCGCGACATGCTGACCCGCGTGCTTTACGGCGCGCGCTACTCGATTGGCCTTGCGCTTTCCGCCGCCGTGCTGGCGAGCGTATTCGGCACCTTGCTGGCGCTGCTGGCCGCGATGTCCGGCCGCTGGCTGGAAGAGTTGCTGGGCCGCATCAATGACGCGCTTCTGATTATGCCGGGCAAGATCATGGCGCTGCTGATTGTTGCGGTGTTTGGTTCCTCGCTGCCGATGCTTATCGTCACCGCCGTTATCAGCTACTGGCCGGGTGCGTACCGTATCGCCTATGCAATGGCCTCGAATCTGCGCTCGATGGATTATGTGCAGGCGGCGCATCTGCGCGGTGAAAGCAAGCTCTATATTGCGCTGACCGACGTGCTGCCCAACATGCTGCACCCGATGCTGACGGATTTCGGGCTGCGTTTTGTCTATATCGTGCTGCTGCTGAGCGGTCTGAGCTTTCTCGGCCTGGGCGTGCAACCGCCTTATGCTGACTGGGGCACACTGGTGCATGAAAATCTTCAGGCCCTGTTTGACGGATCGCCCGCCGTGCTTATTCCGGCGCTCGCCATCGCCAGCCTGACCATCGGCGTGAATCTGTTCATCGACAGCCTGCAATCGCGTCGCACCATTCGTCTGCAACTTGAAGAGGAGGCGGCATGAAGAGTCAATCCATCCATTCTGCGGGTCATCACGATATGACACAGGCACCTCAAACCGACAAGCCGGTGATAGTCAACGTTCGCCATCTCGAGGTGCAGGCCAAAAACGACGCGGACGAAGTGATTACACTGGTGTCCGACATCAATTTCGAGGTCAGAAAAGGCGAAGTGCTGGCGCTGATTGGCGAATCTGGCTCCGGTAAAACCACTATCGCGCTGGCGTTGATGGGGTATGCCCGTCATGGCTGTCGCATCAGCGGCGGTGAGATCGAACTGGCAGGCACCGACGTCACACACCTTTCTGCCCGTCAACTCAGCCAGTTTCGCGGCTCGACGGTGGCCTATATTGCCCAGAGCGCCGCCGCGTCCTTTAATCCGGCCATGACCCTGATGGATCAGGTGGTGGAACCCGTCTTGATTC
>Ga0308159_1003020_pt1 | contig 17984 bp, 14 predicted proteins | sample PhyCR1_FD_201040 | JGI IMG/M metagenome (GOLD analysis project Ga0308159, IMG submission 201040) | Phyllosphere microbial communities from UC Gill Tract Community Farm, Albany, California, United States - DLSLC.R1 | ecosystem: Host-associated > Plants > Phyllosphere > Unclassified | place: USA... | reverse complement strand
CGATCGTGGCGGAGGTCCGGGGCACGCGGCCCGACTGGTGCGCGTGAGCGCAGGCCGCGCGCCCCGGACCCGGCACTCACATGCCGTCGGCGATCATGGCCCAGATGATCTGGACGTGCCGGTCGGCGTTCACATCGGACATCTCGTTGTCGTAGTTCAAGCCGTACGGCCAGATGTGCGACCCACCGCAGTTCAGCACCGCACCGGCGCCGTCGAACTCGGCGAGCTTGGCGTTGGCGTTGGCGCCCGTCCACTGCCCGTTCTGGCACATCGCGTACCAGGCGTTGGCCGTGCCGTTGCCGACCGTGTGCGAGATCTCGTGCAGGGCCGTGCGCTCCTGCATGAAGCCGCGGTTCTCGCCGAAGCGGATGGTGCCGTCGATGCTGGCCTCGGCCGTGGGCACCCCCGGAACGTAGTAGACGTTCAGGTGTCGATCGAAATCGCTGAACTCGTTGTAGCGCGAGACCGCGGCATCCATCGCCGCTCGGATGCGGTCGTAGGCGTCGGCTTGATCGGCGGTCGGATTGGCCTCGGTGTAGAGGGTGTAGGTCATGCGTCCCGCGGCCTCCGCCGGGGTCGAGGCCACCGCGAGCGGGGCGACGACGGCGGCGAGCGCCGCGGCCGCGACGACGACACGTGGGAAAAGGGGCAGGGAACGGGGGGATGCGTGCTGCACGGTCATTCTCCTTCGAACGGTGCGCGACGTCGGCGTCGCGTCCTGAGACAGTAAACGCATCGATGATGCAAAGGAAAGCTCGTGGAGAGCCTTCTCATCTGTTTCTCATCTGGCCGACCTCAGTGACACGCGAATACCGCTTTCATCAGGTAACTGTTGCGCAACGACTCTTGCCCTCCTCACTCTGTGAGCGTTAACATTTTCGAGGCGGTGCCGATGTCGCCGCGCAATGACGCTCCTCCCGGAGGTCCGGCCCCCTTTCGCGAAAGGCCTCGCGCCTTCGCCGCACGCCGGTCTTCCTCGTTCTGCAACGTCGCAGGAAGGAACAGCATGTCCCGTATCCGAAAGTCGGTCGCGCTCGGCGCTGTGGCTCTGATGGTCGCCAGCGGAGCGGTCGCGCTCACAGCGCCCCTCGTCGCTTCGGCGGCCACCGGGCTCGACGGCGCGAAAGTCCTCGACCTCGCCTTCGACGATTCGATCGCCGACAGCGGTCCGAACAACAACGCCACCTCGATGATCCGCGGCTCAGCAGAGTACACCGACGGAATCGACGGTCGGGCACTGAAGCTTTCGGGAGACGATGCTCTGGGGCTCGGAACCTCCCCCGCGCTGCAGCCCGAGAACCTCACCGCCTCGTTCTGGTTCAAACCCGACGGGAGCATGAGTGAGGGAGAACAGGTCTTCACCTGGAACAAGCGCGAGTGGTTCACCGACGGGTGGTACCTCACCTCCGAGGGACCCAACACCCCACTGGCCCTCTCCGTGGGCCCCGGGAACAACCAGCCCTACAAGGTCGCGGTCACCGGCGCGCGCGACACGTTCTTCCCGAGCGACTCCTGGACGCACGTCGTCGTGACCTACGACGCGGCCAGCAAGGCCGTCTCGTTCTACCGGAACGGCGAGAAGCAGTCCTCGACCGTCGTCGTCCCGGTGGGTCCGAACGCCTCGGGAGTCGTCGGCACCACCGATGTCGAGAAGACGATCGGCTTCAACGGAGTCGTCCACAACGGGGCGTACACCCGCGGCGCCCTCGACGACTACACGCTCTACAACGCCGTCGCCACCACGACGGACGTCGTCGCTCTCCAGCAGCAGAACGACCCCGGCTTCGACCCGTCGACCGTCGCGCAGAAGGGCCTCGACTCCGTGTCGATCCCCGCCACCGCCTCAGCGGACTTCGGGGTGCCGACATCGACGGCGAACGGTTCGGAGCTGTCGTGGACCTCGTCGAACACCGACGCCATCTCCGTCCAGGGCGGACAGGCCGCGGTCACGCGCCCGCAGGGCGCCGACGCGACCGTCACCCTGACCGCGAGCGCCACCTACGGCGGCAGCACCGCCAAGACGAAGACGTTCACGGTCACCGTGCCCGCGGAGGGATCGAACGCCTCGCTGTACGTCGACGACACCGACCTCAACGAGGTGCTGGTCGGCGACCCCTACCTGCAGAACAGCCACACCAAAATGGTCGACTGGCTCCTGACTCTCGACCCGAAGCGTTTCCTGTACTCCTTCGATCAGCTCTCCGGCATCCCGACGACGGCCCAGCCGTACGGCGGATGGGAGCGCACCACCGGCGCACGCTTCCAGGGCCACTTCTTCGGCCACTTCCTCTCCGCGCTGTCTCAGGCGTACGCCACGGAGACGGATGCCACGCGCAAGGCGCAGCTGCTCGAGAAGCTGACGACGGCGGTCGACGGTCTGAAAGCCGCTCAGGACGCCTACGCGCAGAAGGACCCCGACAACGCCGGCTACGTCTCCCCGTTCCCGGTGTCGTACCTGCCCGGAGGTCGCGACGGCTTGATCGTGCCGTTCTACAACCTGCACAAGGTGCTGGCCGGACTCCTCAAGGCGCACGAGTACGCGCCCGAGGCGGTGGGTGACCGGGCGCTGACCGTGGCCGAGGGCTTCGGGACCTGGTTGAACACCTGGGGGTCGCGCCAGGCGAACCCCGGCGAGCTGCTGAACACCGAATACGGCGGGATGAACGAGGCGCTCTACGACCTGTACAGCATCTCGATGGACGAGACCCACAAGAAGGCCGCCCAGTACTTCGACGAGACGGCCCTGTTCCGCCAGCTCGCCGCGGGTCAGGACGTCCTCGCCGGCAAGCACGCCAACACGACGATCCCGAAGCTCATCGGCGCGCTGAAGCGGTACACGGTCCTCACCGACAACCCGGCGCTGTACGCCCGGCTCAGCGACGCCGAGAAGGCCGACCTCGGGATGTACCGGCAGGCCGCAGACAACTTCTGGGCGATGGTGGTCAAGGACCACTCCTACGTGGGCGGCGGGAACAGCTACTCCGAGCACTTCCAAGAGCCCGGCACGCTGTACGACTTCGCCACGAACGGCAACACCAGCGGCTACGGAGAGAACTCCACGGTCGAGGGATGCAACGAGTACAACATGCTCAAACTCACGCGAGCACTGTTCCGGGTGAACCCCGACGTGAAGTACGCCGACTACTACGAGAACACCTACATCAACACGATCCTCGCGTCGCAGAACCCCGACACAGGCATGATGACGTACTTCCAGCCGCAGACCGCCGGGTACGCCAAGGTCTTCGGCAAGAAGGAGGACGAGTTCTGGTGCGATCACGGAACCGCCACCGAGAGCTTCACGAAACTGGGTGACTCGATCTACTTCCACAAGGGCACCTCGGTCTGGGTCAACATGTTCCGTTCGTCGGAGCTCAGCTCCCCCGAGCAGAACCTGAGACTCACGCAGACGGCGGACGTCCCCAACACCGACGTGGTGGAGTTCTCCGTCGCGTCGCTCGACGGCACCGCGCTGGCCAGCGGGACGACCCTGCGTCTGCGCGTGCCGGACTGGTCCCCGAACCCCACGCTGACGGTGAACGGCAACATCGTCGACGCCGCCCGCGAGAACGGATACCTCGTGGTTCCGGTATCCGCCGGTGACAAGCTCGCCTACACCCTCCCCGCCTCCGTCACCGTCGACTCCGACGCCGGCAACCCGAACTGGGTCGCGTTCCGGTACGGCCCGGTCGTCCTGTCGACGGCGCTCAGCTCGACGAACGTCGATGCCTCGTACGAGGCCGGCATCCTGGTGCAGATGAGCGTGGCCGACAAGTCGCTGAGCAACAACGTGCTGGTGTCGAACGTCGGCGACTTCACGAAGAACATCGCCGCGAACCTGGTGCGCCTGCAGAACGGTCCCGACAACAACGGACGGTCGGTGATGCGGTTCGGCCTGAAGAACGTCGACAGCGCCTCGGCGGCCCTGACCTTCGAGCCGTACTACAGCATGTACAACGTTCGTTACGGCCTCTACATGAACCTCATCGAGCCCGACTCCGCCGCCGCTCAGGCGATGATCCGCAAAGAGAAGGAGCAGCTGCGCGTCGACGAGACCACGGTCGATTCGCTGGTGTCGTTCGACAACAACAACAGCGAGGCGGGAAAGAGCTACAAGACGAACCTGTCTCAGGTTGGAGTGTGGCGCGGCATGGGGTATCGCGACGCCCAGGCGAACCCCGCGGCGTTCTTCCAGTACGACCTGCAGATCGACCCGTCGGCGCCGAAGAACTACCTCGGTGTGCGCTACTACGGTGGCGACGACGGCCGCACCTTCGACGTCTACGTGAACGATCAGAAACTCAAGAGCGAGCGGATCTCGAACGCCGCCGGCGCGGATCAGTGGTACCTGCAGTACGACGAGATCCCGGCCTCGTTCCTCTCCGACACCGACGCGAAAGATCGGTATAAGAAGGACGCTAACGGGCGGTACGTTCTCGATGCCGCGGGCAAGAAGATCCCCGTCGTCACCGTCCGCTTCCAGAGCAACGGCGCGAGCTTCGTCGGCGGTGTCTACGGCGTCTTCACGGCGACGCAGACGACCTTCGGCACCGCTTCGGCGTTGACCGGCCTCTCGTTCGACGGGGGAACGCTCTCCCCCGCCTTCGACGGGGCGACGACCGCGTACACGCTGCGCGTGCCGAAGGAGCGCACGGACGTGACGTTCGACGCCGACCCGGCCGTCCCGAGCGGACTGGTCTTCGCGGACGGCATCCTGATCGACGACACGAAGGCGCGCACCCTGGTTCTGGGCGACGGGACGCCGACGCTCACCCTCGAGGCGTACGCGCAGGACCACCGGACGAAGACGACGTACACGGTGACCGTCGTACGCGCCGATGCCCCGAACCCGGAGCCCACGGGAACGGCGAGCCCCGAGCCCACCGCGACCGCGAGCCCCGAGCCCACCACGAACCCCGGCCCGCAGCCGACGGAGACAGCGGGCCCCGGTGCGTCAGCGACCCCCTCGCCCACCGCGGGCGGCACGGCCTCGCCGACCGCGGACACCGCGTCGACTCGCACGGCCACGATGTCGACCGGCGCGGTCGAGCGAGGCGGCGTGGTGCGCGTGGCTCTGGACGGTCTCTCCGCCGGTGAGCAGGTCACGGCCGAGCTGCACAGCGACCCGATCCGCGTCACGGGCATCCCCACGGCGGACGCGAACGGTCGCGTGAGCTTCGACGTGCGCATCCCGGCGTCGCTGCCGACCGGCCGACACCACATCGTGGTGTGGGCCGCGGACGGCACGGAGATCGCCCGACTGCCGATCACCGTCGCCGCCCAGGGCACCCTCGCCGCGACCGGAGCGCAGGCACCCTTCGGGGCCGCCCTGCTCGGAGCGGTGCTGCTGGTCGCCGGAGCCGCAGGGTGGGCGATGCGTCGCCCGCGTCGCCGGGCGAACTGAGCGCACCCGAGAGGCGGCGGCTCCCGCGGGAGTCGTCGCCTCTCGGCTGTCGCCGACACTCAGTCCAACAGCTCCACGCCGAACCCCGCGACCACATCCCGCACCTCGGCGAGATACCGCTGCGCCTGCTCAGTCAGGGGGATCGATACGCGACCGATCCAGCCGATCTCGATCCTCTCGTCGACGTCGAGCGGGACGGCCACGATCTCGGGGTCGAGGTCGTCGCTGATGATGCCGGTGGAGATCGTGTACCCGTCGAGACCGATCATGAGGTTGAAGATCGTCGCGCGGTCGGAGACCCGGATCTCCTGCCTGCTCGAGAGGGTCGAGAGAATCTCTTCGGCGAAGTAGAAGGAGTTGTTCGCGCCCTGGTCGAAGGTGAGACGCGGGAGGTCCGCCAGGTCGTCCAGCGTCGCGCGCTCGCGACCGGCGAGCGCGTGGCGTCGAGAGACGAAGATGTGCGGCTCGGCGCGGAAGAGCGGGTGGAAGGCGAGCCCCGAGTCCCGCAGCAGCTTGTCGAGGACGTTCCGATTGAAGTCGTTGCGGAACAGGATGCCGACTTCGCTGCGCAGCGTTCGGACGTCTTCGATGATGTCCCAGGTGCGCGTCTCGCGCAGCGAGAACTCGTACTCCGCGGCATCCGTCGCTTTCACCATCCGCACGAACGCGTCCACGACGAACGAGTAGTGCTGGGCCGAGACCCCGAGCAGGCGTCGTGAGGGCGGTCGCCCCAGGTAGCGCTGCTCGAGCAGTTCCGCCTGCTCCACCACCTGCCGGGCGTAGCCGAGGAACTCCACTCCGTCGACGGTCAGGGTGACCCCGCGCGCCGAACGGGTGAGCAGGTCTCTCCCCACCCGCGTCTCGAGGTCGCGCATCGCAGCCGACATCGTGGGCTGCGCGACGTAGAGCAGGTCGGCCGCGGCGCTGATCGAGCCCTCGGCCGCCACCTCGATGAAGTACTGCAGCTGCTGCAGGGTGATGCCGCTCGCGCGTCTAGCCATAGACCCAGGCTATATCTCGGCATAGCTGGGCGGAATTACCCGATGACCTGCCGTCGGCGGGACGATGAGGACACGATCACCGCACGGCCGCCCCGGCCCCTTCCGATTGGCTCGACATGGCGAACGACATCACGTTCCGCATCTCCACCACGCGCTTCGACGAGGACTACGCGCCGTCGTCGAGCTCGCGGATCACCACGAACTTCGCCAACCTCGCCCGGGGCGAGCACCGCCAGCAGAATCTGCGCAACGCCCTCACCATGATCGACCGCCGCTTCAACGAGCTCGCCGACGCCGACAACCCTTCGGGTGACCGCTACCGCGTCGAGCTCGACATCGTCTCGGCCGAGCTGCGGTTCGACGACGAGGGCGACGACCGCGAGTTCCCCCTCCTCGAGGTGCTCGACGTCCACATCGTCGACACCCAGACGGGCGAACGCCACCAGGGGATCGTCGGCAACAACTTCTCGTCGTACCTCCGCGACTACGACTTCAGCGTGCTCCTCCCCTCCGTCAACGACGGCGCCACCTCCTTCACGCTGCCCGAGGACTTCGGCATCCTGCACGGCAAGCTCTTCCAGCACTTCCTCGACTCCGAGGCCTACCGCGAGCGCTACACGCAGTCGCCGGTCGTGTGCATCAGCGTTTCGACGAGCCGGACGTACCACCGCACGGGCGTCGTCCACCCGGTGCTGGGTCACGAGTACGCGCAGGATTCGTTCTCGTTGACCGACGAGTACTTCGGCAAGATGGGCCTGCAGGTGCGCTACTTCATGCCGCGCGGCAGCGTCGCCCCGCTGGCGCTCTACTTCCGCGGCGATCTGCTCGCCGACTACACCGACCTGCAGCTGGCCGGCACGATCGCGACGATGGAGACGTTCCAGAAGATCTACCGTCCCGAGATCTACAACGCGCACGAGCCCGCCGCGGACGTCTACCGTCCCACGCTGGCGCACGAGGAGTTCACCCGCACGAACATCGCGTACGACCGCGAGGAGCGCAGCCGCCTGGGCATCACGCAGGGCCGCTACACCGAGGACCACTTCGTGAAGCCTCACCGCGCCGTGCTCGACGCGTGGCTCGTCTCCGACGCCCTCCCGACCCGATGACCTCCCCGAAGGCGACCACCGTGAACACCCTTGTCCCCACCTCCATCGTCGGAAGCCTCCCCAAGCCCGCCTGGCTCGCCAAGCCCGAGGTGCTGTGGTCGCCGTGGGAGCTGGAGGGCGACACGCTCGTCGAGGGCAAGCACGACGCCCTGCGCAGCGCCGCCAAGGAGCAGGAGCGCCGCGGCCTCGACATCGTCAGCGACGGCGAGCAGACCCGTCAGCACTTCGTCACGACCTTCATCGAGCACCTCGAGGGCGTCGACTTCGAGAACCGTGAGACCGTCCGCATCCGCGACCGCTACGACGCGAGCGTGCCGACGGTGGTGGGTGCGGTCAGCCGGCGCCAGCCGGTCTTCGTCCAGGATGCCGCGTTCCTGCGTCAGCAGACGGATCGCCCGATCAAGTGGGCCCTCCCCGGCCCTATGACGATGATCGACACCCTCGCCGACCGCCACTACCGCAGCCGCGAGAAGCTCGCGTGGGAGTTCGCGACCATCCTCAACCAGGAGGCGCGCGAGCTCGAGGCCGCCGGGGTCGACGTCATCCAGTTCGACGAGCCCGCCTTCAACGTCTTCTTCGACGAGATGAAGGACTGGGGCGTGGCCACGCTCGAGCGCGCGGCCGAGGGGCTGCGCGCCGAGACGGTCGTGCACATCTGCTACGGCTACGGCATCAAGGCCAACACGGACTGGAAGGCGACGCTGGGGGCCGAATGGCGCCAGTACGAGGAGTCGTTCCCGCTGCTGCAGCGCTCGAGCATCGACACCGTCTCGCTCGAGAGCCACAACTCGCACGTGCCGATCGACCTCATCGAGCTCATCCGCGGCAAGAAGGTCATGCTCGGCGCGATCGACGTGGCCAGCCACGATGTGGAAACCCCCGAAGAGGTGGCCGACACCCTGCGGCGGGCTCTGCAGTTCGTGGATGCCGACAAGCTCGTCGCCAGTTCGAACTGCGGCATGGCCCCCCTTCCGCGCCAGGTGGCGTTCGACAAGCTCACCGCCCTGTCGGCGGGTGCCGGCATCCTGCGCGACGAGCTCGCGCGCGTTCCCGCCTGAGGGCGGCGCGATCCGTGGCAGAGTCGACGGTGTCCCCCTTCACTGCCGAGGAGAACCATGCCCATCGCCGCCGATGATCCCCGTCTGACGTCCGCCTTCGTGGCGTCCTCCACCCGCTACGACGACGTGCCGTTCCTGCGCTCCGGGGCGAGCGGCATCCCTCTCCCCCGCATCTCCCTGGGGCTCTGGCAGAACTTCGGCAGCGGCCGCACGCTCGACTCGCAGCGCGAGATCCTGCGCCACGCCGTCGACCGAGGCGTCGTGCACATCGACCTCGCGAACAACTACGGCCCGCCCTACGGCGCGGCCGAGACGACCTTCGGAACGGTGCTCGACAGCGACCTGCGCCCCTACCGAGACGAGCTGTTCGTCTCGACCAAGGCCGGGTACGACATGTGGCCGGGGCCCTACGGCGACGGTGGATCGCGCAAGTACCTCGTGCGCTCGCTCGAGCAGAGCCTCACCCGCATGCGCACCGACTACGTCGACGTGTTCTACTCACACCGGGTCGACACCGAGACGCCGATCGAAGAGACGGTCACCGCCCTCGCCGATATCGTCCGCAGCGGCAAGGCGCTCTACGTCGGCATCTCGAACTACCCGGCCGAGCTCACGCGCCGCGCCCACGAGCTGCTGGCCGCCGAGGGCGTGCGTCTGTTCATCCACCAGCCGCGGTACTCGCTGTTCGACCGCACGCCCGAGACGGAGCTCTTCCCGACGCTGCGCGAGCTCTCGGTCGGCAGTGCCGTCTTCTCGCCCCTCTCGCAGGGCCTTCTGACCGCGAAGTACCTCGACGGCACCGTGCCCGCCGACTCGCGCGCGGCCGATAGCCGCTTCCTCGACGAGTCCGCCCTCACCGACGATTACCTCGAGCGCATCCGCGGCATCGACGGGGTCGCCCGCGGGGCGGGGCTGTCGATCCCGCAGCTGGCCGTGGCGTGGGTGCTGCGCGACCCGGTGGTCACGACCGCGATCATCGGGGCGTCGCGCCCGAGCCAGATCGACGACGCCGTCCAGGCGAGCAAGGCCACGCTGAGCGACGATGTGATCGCCGCCCTCGAACCCTTCGCCGCCCCCTCGGGCGGATCGCTGCGCTGACCGACGCACAACCGCGGAGTCGACGCAAGCGGCGCGGGATCCGGCCCTTGATCGTGTGAGGTGGGAACTCACACGCAATCGAGGAGGCGCTATGGGTGTCGCACGTTGGATCGGAACCGGAGCGGTCGGACTCGCCGGAGCCGTCCTGGCCCGGACGGCGATCGGCCGCGCGGCAGCCGCAGGAACGGTCGCCTACCGAGTCTGGAAGGACCCGAAGGTACAGAAGATCCGCCGCAAGGTGCAGGCGAAGGTTTTCAAGCAGCGCTCGCAGCGCTGAACTGCCCCGGGCCCGGGTCGCGATCGTTGACCCGGGCCTTACGCGTGCCCGGAGGCCGGTTCCAGCGGCAGGGGTGAGACGGGCTTGGTGACCCCGAACGCGAAAGTCGTGTCGATCGACGACAGCGAAGGGATTGCGCGCAGGTGCTCTCGGAGGAGCCGCTCGTACTCCTCGAAGCTCGGCGTGACGATACGCACGAGGTAGTCCCAGTCGCCGGCGAGCAGATGCGCTTCGACGATGTGCGGGATCGCGCGCAGGCGTTGTTCCACGGCATCCACGGTCGCCCCCTCGTGCGAGGCGAGGCGCAGGCGGACGAAAGCCGTGATGGTGAGGTCGACCGCCTTCGGCGAGACCACCGCGCGATAGCCCTCGATGACGCCCGCCTGTTCGAGCTGACGCACGCGTCGCAGACACGGCGACGGCGAGAGTCCGACACGGTCGGCGAGTTCTTGATTGGAGAGCCGCCCGTCGTTCTGCAACTCGCGCAGGATGAGTCGGTCGATGCGGTCAAGGGCGTCCATAGGGCAGATTCTGCCAATTTAAGGGCGTTCAGAGCAAGAATTGCAATCGGCTGCGCCGGTAATCTTCCTACGCTCACAGGGTGACGACGTTCACCCTTCCGCTTCCCCTCGCCCTGCCCCGCCGCACCGTTGTCGGCATCGCGGCTCTCGCCGCCGTCGTTGCTCTCTGGTCGTCGTTCGCTCTCTCCACGCGCGCCCTCGAGGGCGCCGGGCTCACCCTGGCGGATGCCGCGATCGTCCGCTTCGCCGTGCCCGCCATCGTGCTGAGTCCGTGGATCCCTCGCACGTTCCGCACCCTGCGCGCCGAGCGCCCCGCCGTGCTCGCTCTCGTCCTGTTGGCGGGACTCCCGCACTTCGTCCTGTTCGCGTGGGGCGCGCACCTCACCTCCGCGGCGCTCACCGGACTGCTCGTTCCGGGCACCGTACCCCTGTTCGTCGCGGGGCTGCTTTTCCTGTTCGCGCGCCGCACCGTGTCGCGTCGACGTCTGCTCGCCCTCGCCGCGATCGTCGCGGGCGTCGTGACCAGTGCACTGTTCATCGGCGGACCGTCCGGCCCGGGCGGCATCGTCGTGCTGCTCGCCGCCGGCCTGGTCTGGGCGGCCTACACCCTCGGGGTCGCGCGCTCGCGCCTCGACCCGATCGCGGTCATCGTCGTCGTGTCGGTGACCTCCGTGGCATCCGCTCTGCTGCTGGCGGTCACGGGCGTCCTGCCCTCGGCCCTCCTCGCCGGCACAGCCGGCCTGGGCACCGTGGGCGCATACGCGCTCGTCCAGGGGGTCGGGACCGGGCTGCTCTCGACGGTCTGCTACGTCGTGGCGGTCAAGAACCTCGGCAGCAGCGTGCCCGCCGCCGCCGGAGCGCTCAGCCCCGTTCTCACGGCCGTCCTCGCTGTACCGCTCCTGGGCGAGACCCTCGGACTGGGCCTCGGCCTCGCCCTCGCGCTCATCGTGACGGGTGTCGCGGTCTTCGCCCTGGCCCCGGCGACCGCGGCCGCCCCGGGCGCCGAGCTCTGACGGCATCCGTTCCCCCCTCCGCTCCGAAGAAGAGCAGAGACTCGTCGCGCATGCACGACGGGGAGAGACGAGGGATGCCATGACCACCGATACCGCGGCCCGGACCGAGAAGACCTCCACGGTCCGTCGCCCGCACGCCTGGATCTGGGCCGCCCTGGCCGGCATCGTGTCGGCGGCCGCCCTTCTCGCCGTCGCCGAAGCGCTCGCGGCGCTCGTCGCCCGCTCGGCGAGTCCGATCCTCGCGGTCGGCTCGTTCATCGTCGACATCGTCCCGCGCCCCCTGAAAGAACTCGCGATCACGCTGTTCGGCGAGAGCGACAAGATCGCCCTGCTCGCCGGCGTCGGCCTCGGGGCCGCCGTCGCCGCCGCCGTGGCCGGAGTGCTCGAGTACCGGTTCCGCTACGTCGGAGTGATCCTGCTCGGGATCGGCGGGGTGCTGGCGACCGCCGCCATCGTCACCCGTACCGGAGCCGGAGCGCTCGCCTGGCTCCCGCCGGTGATCGGCACCGTCGCCGGCATCCTCGTGCTGCTTCTCGCCATCGTGCGCCTGCGGCGCTGGGTCGCTGCGGCCACGGCGGGCAATGCGGACGCCGTCGGCGCCGACCGGCGCCAGTTCCTGCTCTTCACCGGCATCAGCGCGGTCGGCGCGGTCATCGTCGGCGTCGGCGCTCGGGTGCTGAACACCGCCACCTCATCCGTCGCCGCTGCCCGTGACGCGCTGAAGATTCCGGCGGCCCGCACGACCGTGACCGTGCCCGAAGGCGCGAACTGGGAGATCAACGGCCTGACCCCGATCATCACCCCGAACGGCGACTTCTACCGCGTCGACACCGCGCTCACGGTCCCCAACGTCGATCCCACGACCTGGCGCCTCTCGATCGAGGGCATGGTCGACAACCCGATCGAGCTGAGCTTCGACGACCTCGTCAACATGGGCCTCGACGAGTACGGCGTCACCCTCACCTGCGTCTCGAACGAGGTCGGCGGCGGCCTCGTCGGCAACGCCATCTGGACCGGCATCCCGATCCGCGACGTGCTGCGCATGGCAGGCGTCCAGGGAGATGCCGACATGGTCCTCTCGGAGAGCGTCGACGGATACACGGCATCCACTCCCCTCGCCTCCCTCACCGACGACAACCTCGACGCGATCTTCGCCGTGAAGATGAACGGCGAACCGCTCCCGTTCGAGCACGGTTTCCCCGTGCGCATGGTCGTCCCGGGCCTGTACGGCTACGTCTCGGCGACGAAGTGGGTCACCAAGCTCACGGTCACCCGCTTCGACAAGGACGAGGCGTACTGGACCCCTCGCGGCTACTCCGCCGAGGCCCCGATCAAGATGTCGTCGCGCGTCGACACGCCCAAGATCGGCTCGCCCGTCCCGGCCGGTGCCGTCGTCATCGCCGGCATGGCCTGGGCGCAGCCCGTGGGCGTGCAGAAGGTCGAGGTCAGCATCGACAACGGCGAATGGCAGGAGACGCAGCTGTCCACCCCGATCAACGACCAGTCGTGGGTGCAGTGGAAGCTCGACTGGACCGCCGAAGCGGGCACGCACTACATCGCGGTCCGCGCCACCGACAAGCAGGGCAACCTGCAGATCCAGGATCAGGCGCCGATCGCCCCCGACGGATCGAGCGGTTGGCAGCGGACGCTCGTCACCGTCTCGTCGTGAGGCGCCGCCCGGGAATGTCAATCTCTGTTCCCGGGCGCGCCCCCGAGACATGATCGGCGTATGCCTTCAGCAAGCACCCCGGCCCACGTGGGCGTTCTCGTATGACCACCGCCACGAACGAGCCTCCCCTGTCATCTCCCCCTCCCGGTCCCGATGCCGTCCCCACGCTGACGAGCATCCGGCGCTCGATCCCTCGGGACTGGGACGATCAGGTCGATCTCTTCGCGATCGTCAAGCTCGACAGCGGCGGGTTCGTGCGCGGCTGGAACCTCGGCGCCGAACGCATCAAGGGCTACCGCGAAGACGAGATCCTCGGTTCGCACTTCTCGCGTTTCTACCGCGAAGAGGATCGGCGCCGCGGCCGGCCCGACATGCTGCTCGCCGCCGCCCAGCGTGACGGACACGTCGAAGACACCGGTTGGCGCGTCCGCAGCGACGGCAGCGAATTCTGGGCGCGCGTGACCATCTCGGCCATCCGCAGCGACCAGGGCCAGGTGCGGGGATTCGTCAAGATCGTCCGCGATCTGACCGCCGAGAAACGCGCCTCCGACGAGCGTTCGGCGATGCAGCGCACCTTCGCGCACGACCTGCTCTCGCCCGTCACCGCACTGCGCGGCTACCTCGACCTGATCGGCGAGGAGTTGGCCCCCGACCACCGGCTCCTGCGTCTCGCGGGAGAGGCGAGCGACCACATCGTCGCCATGGCTCAGGCCCTCATGGCCGACGCCGACACCGCAGCACAGCGCGGACGCCGGCGAGCGAGTCTCGACCTCATCGCACGCGGGGCGGTCTCGCTGGTGCTCCCCGGAGATGCGCCCGGTCGGGTCGTCTTCGGGCAGATGGATGCCGTTCCCGTCTGGGGCGACGTGCTGGGGCTCCGGCGGGCGATCGCCAATGTGCTCGAGAACGCCGCGAAGTACTCCGACGACCTCATCGAGATCGACGCGTTCGAGACCGACGAGGGCGCAGCGGTCCGCGTGCGCGACCGGGGGCGCGGCATCCACCCCGACGACCTGGCCTCGATCACGAACGAGGGCCACCGTGGGCGGCTCGCCGACGCCGGCGACGGCGGGCACGGCATCGGTCTCGCGAGCGTGCGACGCGTCGTGAGCGAGCACGGCGGGACGCTGCGCATCACCAGCACCCTGGGCGAGGGGACGAGCGTGACGATCACGATTCCCCGCGCCGACGACGACATCGACGCAGAGCCGGCGGGCTGAGCGCTCCGGCTCAGGCGTCCGAGGTCGTGAGTTCTGCGCCCGCGGTCCCGATCTCGGTCAGAGCCGCGGCACTCGAGGCGGGATGCACTCCCGCGACCAGGTCGGTCAGCACGCGGACGCGCCGTCCGGCGCCCAGGGCATCGAGGGCCGAGGCCCGCACGCAGTAGTCCGTCGCGATCCCGACGACGTCGATATCCCGGATGCCGTGGCCCTCGAGCAGCTGCGCCGCCGTCTCGCCCTCGTCGGTGACGCCCTCGAAGAGCGAGTAGGCGGGCTTCCCCTGCCCCTTCTTGAGGTGGTGGGTCACGCGCGAGGTGTCGAAGACCTCGTCGTAGTCGGCCCCGAACGTTCCGCCGACGCAGTGGACCGGCCACGTGTCGACGAAGTCGGGAGCGTCGGAGAAGTGGCCGCCGTTGTCGTCGTCGCCGTGGTGCCAGTCTCGCGAAGCCACGATGAGCGCGTAGTCGTCGGCGTGGGCGGCGAGGTACCGCGAGATGCGCTCGGCGACCGCGTCGCCCCCTTCGACACCCAGCGCCCCGCGCTCGGTGAAGTCGTTCTGGACATCGACGATGAACAGGGCGCGCGTCATGCGTCGAGCCTACGCGCCTCGGCATCCGTCCGGCCCAGCTTCGAGGGCCACCAGATGCGACGGCCCAGGTCATAGGCCAGAGCGGGCACGAGGAGGGACCGCACCACGAACGTGTCGAGTAGGACCCCGAACGCCACGATGAACGCCAGCTGGGCGAGGAAGAGGATCGGAATGACACCGAGGGCGGCGAACGTCGCCGCGAGCACGAGACCGGCCGAGGTGATCACGCCCCCCGTGGCGACGAGTCCGCGCAGGATCCCGGCCCGCGTGCCGTATGCGAGCGACTCCTCCCGCACCCTCGACATGAGGAAGATGTTGTAGTCCACCCCGAGCGCCACCAAGAAGACGAAGCCGTAGAGCGGCACGGCCGGATCCGCGCCCGGGAAGTCCAGGACGCCGTCGAAGACCAGTGCGCTGACGCCGAGAGCCGCTCCGAACGACACGATGACGGTGCCGATCAGGATGACCGGCGCGACGACCGAGCGCAGTAGTGCCATAAGGATCAGCAGGATCACCGCGAGCACGATGGGGATGATGAGCGTGCGATCGCGGATCGAGGTGTCGATCGAGTCGATATCGGTCGCGGTGACCCCGCCGACCAGGGCCGTCCCCTCCCCCAGCTCGTCGGTCAGATCGGTTCGGAGCTGACGGACCGTGTCGTCCGCCGCGGAGGAATCGGCCGTGTCGGCGAGGGTCGCCGCGAACAGCACGTCGCCGTCGGCGACCGTCGGGGTGGGTGCGGGTGTGCCCGGCGCGCCGATCGCCGTCGTCTGCAGAACGCCGTCGACCACGCTCACCGGCGACTGTCCCCCGGGCGCATCAGCAGTCAGCACCGAGACCGCGTCGATTCCCGAGGCGTTCTGCAGCACGGTCGCCGCCCGTGCGGCCTCGGGCTCGGGGACGAGCACGTACGCCGGGCTGCCGGAGCCGCCCGGGAAGTGCTCGGCCAGGGCGGCTTGGCCGTCGCGCGCCTCCGACGCACCGAGGACGAGCGCGCTCGCGGGCACGCCGTCGGCGCGCAGCTGCGTCACGCCGAGGCACGCGGCGAGGAGCACGAGCGTGCACACGATCCACACGGGACGAGCTCGACGGGCCACGAACCGCGCCTGACGGGGCCAGAGGCCCTTCGCCGGCTGCGTGAGGTCGGCGGGGAGGGCTGCCGTACCCGGCTTCGGCAGGAACGGCCAGAACGCGGCGCGACCGACCAGCGCGAGCAGTGCGGGCAGGAACGTCAGCGCCGAGAGCACCGCGAACGCGATGCCGATCGAGGCGATCGGCCCCAGAGCGCGGTTGGTGGCCAGATCCGACAGCAACAGGCAGAGCAGCCCGGCGATCACGGTGCCACCCGAGGCCAGGATGGGCTCGAACGCGCCCTTCCACGCCCGAGTCGTGGCATCCCATCGGCTCAGCCCCTCACCGATGGCCTCGCGGAACCGCGCGACGTACAGGAGGGCGTAGTCGGTGGCCGCGCCGATCACGAGGATGAACAGGATCCCCTGCACCTGACCGTTGAGCACGACGATCCCGGCGTATGCGAGCCACCACACGGTGAGAAGGGCGACGCACAGCGCGAAGACCGAGGTCAGCAGGACGAGGATCGGCAGAAGCGGAGAGCGGTAGACGATCACGAGGATGACGAACACCGCCACGAGCGCGACGATCAGCAGAAGACCGTCGATGCCGAGGAAGCCCTTGACGAGATCGGCGGTGAACCCGGCCGGGCCCGTGACCCACGCCTCGACGCCCGCCGGGGCCTCGGCCGACACCCTCTCGCGCACCTGCTCGACGACGTCGCGCACCTCGCCAGAGCTGTCGATCGGTACGAAGATCTGCGCCGCCTGGCCGTCGTCCGAGACGACCGGAGGCGACGCGTCGCCCGACACCCCGTCGACGCCCGCGATATCGGTCGCGAGGGTCTGCAGGGCGGTGACCTGCGCGTCGCTCAACGCGCTGCCGTCGGCGGTGTCGGCGACGACGATCGCAGGGATGGTGTCGCTCCCCGTGAAGTCCGGCAGCCGTTCGCTCACGCGCGTCGCGTCGGCCGACTGCGGGAGGAACGACGACTGGTCGTTCGTCGAGACCTGGTCGACCTTGCCGAAGAACGGCCCCCCGATCGATCCCCCCACCACCCACAGCAGGACGAGCAGACTCGGGATGCCGACACGCAGCCACCGCGAGACCTGCGGGGGTCGCGCGGAGCGGCGAGCGGAGCGACGAGTGGGCACGGACGACGGAAGCATATAGCTAGCTTATCTAGCGATATGTCTCGGGCGCCAGTCGGTCACCCCCGGGCGAAGAGGACCACGATCGACACGACGAACGCCAGGACGCCCAGGCCGAGCACCCCGGCGGCGAGCAACGAGACGAAGCGGACCAGGGGCGAGGAGCGCGTCAGCCGCATGCGGTTCGCCGCGCCGCGGCGATAGAAGATGTCGGCCATGTCCGCGGCACCGATCTTCGCCTCGTCGTGCGCCGAGAGCGGCGCCTCGTTCACTCCCCCGTCGTCGTCGAACCAGCGGACCACGCGACCGCCGTCGACGTGCTCCACGACCGCGCGGGCGGGCAGCCACGTGCCGTCCGCCAACAGGAGGAACACCGCCGCGAAAGCCAGCAGCAGCCCGCCACCCAGCCCGACCCACGTGAAGATCTCGATGACGGCATCGAGGGCGTTCGACACGGGAACTCCAGCGAGGTCAGCGGGCGGAGGAGGGCCGTCACGCGAGCGCGGAACGAGACGGATTCAGCCTATCGGGCGACTGCCGGGCTCGCCGCCGACGCCGTCGGCAGGGCCTCGAGACGCCGCGTCGCCATCAGGGCGAGAGCGAGCGGCACGGCCGCGACAATAGCGAACGAGATGTCGATCACCGGCCACCCCACAAGCGCGCGGCGGGAGCGGCGGGATACCTCGCCGACGAAGAAAGGCCCCCACCCGGTGGAAGCGGGTGAGGGCCTTCGGAGCCGCCTAAGGGAATCGAACCCTTGACCTATTCATTACGAGTGAATCGCTCTGCCGTCTGAGCTAAGG
>Ga0308159_1003017_pt1 | contig 17990 bp, 15 predicted proteins | sample PhyCR1_FD_201040 | JGI IMG/M metagenome (GOLD analysis project Ga0308159, IMG submission 201040) | Phyllosphere microbial communities from UC Gill Tract Community Farm, Albany, California, United States - DLSLC.R1 | ecosystem: Host-associated > Plants > Phyllosphere > Unclassified | place: USA... | reverse complement strand
CCCCCGACGTTTCGCAGGCTGCTTTCACCGTCGGATCCACTTCGGCGTCGGCGGTGGGCGTGACGAGAGCTTCTGCTTTCGACGCCGTCGTCGTCGCGCGGACGGTTACGGTGAAGTCGGCGGACGCCTGCGGAAGAAGCTGGAACCCGAACGTCAACACCTGTCGTCCTTCGAACGACCCGGTAGGAGACACCGTTCCCGTCGCAGTACTGCCGGAGACGAGTTCGTACCCTTCGGGGAGGTAGACGTTGCTCACGACCGTTGCCGTGCCCGGCGCTGTGCCGAATTGGCCGTTCGCGGTCACATATCTCGGGAGCGATGTCGCAGCATCCGCCGGAGCTGTATTCGTGAGGGTCACCTTTAGAGTCAGCTGACGTGGCCCCTTCCGTCCGTCCGGCACGCATTGGTCCCAAGCGAGAGAAACGTCGGGCTTGACGTAGAAGCTCATTTTCGAGCCGCCGCCGTCGTTCAGATACACCCCGAATCGGGCCGTCTCCTCATCGGTTACCGGCAATTCGCCCGCCACGGACGATCCCTTGAGGATGTCCTGTTCTTCGGGATCGGCGCTCCACATCAGGACGCGGCGTTGTTCGGCCGCGGTCGCAAGATTCGTCAGCAAGCTCACCGTCGATCCGCGCCCCTCGAGGAAGGCAGTGAAGACCGCTCCCGTTGCACCGGCGAAGAATGCGTCTTGCGCCGATGGGTCCGGGTATCGCTGGTAAACGTCGCTGAGAAGCATCTGTACGGCGTTGTCTGCGGAAAGCGTCTCGCCATCGGGCAGTGCAACGGGTCCGGTTGAGCGCAGAAGGTACGACAGGACGACGGGGTCGAGCGTGATGACGCCGTCGACCTCGACGCCGGTTCGTTGCTTGTACATCTCGCGGGCGAGGGGTCCGTCGAAGGTGAAGTCCGGAATCTGCGTGAGGTTCTGGAAGAACCGCGCGGGTCGGGTCTCGTAGATGTTCTGCACCTCGGTCGGAAGGTTCACGACCGGATTCTTGATCCCTTTTGACAGCGAGGTGCCGGACTCGGTGTTCGCCAGGCTGATCGCGCCATGATCGGTCTTGAGAAGAATCGCCGTCCCCGCTATGCCGCCCAACGACCGCCACTCTGCATTGTTCTGCACGAGCAGCAGGTAGTTGCGCTCACCGTTCTGCCCCAGAACGTCGGGGAGCAGACTTGTCGCCCGTGACAGCGCGTCGAGACTGGTGGCCGCCTGCTCGAAGACCGCGGTCGACTTATCGACCGCGCGCGCGAGTACTCCCACGAGAGGCGTGCGATTGAGGCCCAGCAGTTGACCGGAGGCATCTGCAGCTGCGGATGCCGCGGACTGGGCGGGCTGCGCGAGAAGGGCGAGGCCGGTCGTATCGATACGACCGTTGACCGGCTTCAACGCATCGAAGGATGTGTCTTGGGCGGCCGTCACCAGGGGCAGGAGGGCATCGCTGAGGAGCGTATCGCCCGCAGACGCTACCGCGCCGAAGGCCTGCAGCTGAGGGCCGATCCACGGCGCAGCCTCCGCGAGGTGCCACACCGGGTCGGAGGTGAGGTCGTGCGCGGCGGAGGCGTCCGTCGCCAAGCGGGCGACGGTGGCGCCCGCGGCGCCCGGGTCGGATGCGAGCGCCGACGAGGCCTCGCTGATCCCCGCTTCGATGCGCGACAGGTGCTGATAAGCCATCCACCCTCGCACGCCCACCCAGGCGGCGATGACGACGAGAAGGACGAGGAAGGCACCGACGACCCAGGCCGCCACGCGACCGGTCCTGAGCATGGCCGGGGGGAGAGGGGAGGAGCTCACGCTGGTGCCCTTCGTTTCCGTTGTCACGCCGGTCTCCGTTCGCTACCGTTACACCTCTGTCGATCCGAGGTGGATCGGTGAGTCAGCTTTCGCGCTGTGCTTCTCGCGAGGTACGGCGTGGCGAGAAGCCCAGCTCGTCGAGCGAGATATCTTCCGGGGCGTCCGCGTCGGCGACGCTCTTCTCCTTCTTCCGCGAAAACCGGCTGGTCTTCGCGGGCAGCTCGCGATACCCGTACCCGTATCCGTAGGCGGCGTAGTACGAGTCCGGTCCTCGGGTCGGCACCATCGACATAATGAAACCGGCGAGCTTGGCCCCGACGGTGTTCAATGCCTCGGTGGCTCCCGTCAGCTGATGCTTAGTGGTCTTGCCCGCCGACACGACCATGAGTGCGCCGCTCGTGGCTCGGGCGAGGATCGCGGCGTCGGTGACGGGCAGCAATGGGGGAGCGTCGCACAGGACGACGTCGAAGTCGCGCTCGAGCATCTCGAGCAACACGGTCATCTGCTGCGACCCCAGCAGTTCGCTCGGGTTGGGCGGGATCTTTCCCGCGGGCAGCACGTAGAGGCTACGGCCGCCCCAGGGGAGCATGACCTCATTGACTTTGGCTCGGCCGATGAGAACGTCCGTCAGCCCTGCGCCACCCTCGATGCTGAGGTACTCCGCGACCTTGGGCTTGCGCAGGTCGGTGTCGAGCAGTGCAACCCGCTTGCCGGCATCGGCCAGCGCGATCGCCAGGTTGATTGTGGTCGTCGACTTCCCCTCGCTCGGGATCGAGCTGGTCACGACGAAGCTCGAACGCCCGCCCATGTCCAGGAACTGGAGGTTCGTGCGCAGCGCACGGAACGATTCGGCCCGCGGGCTCAGCGGATCCGCGTGGACGATGAGCGGCCGTTCCTTCGCCTTGGCGTCGTAGGCGATGGCACCGATGGCGGGGGCATCGGTGATGTGTTCGGCATCCCGCGGCGTCCGCACCCGGTTGTCGAGGGTTGTGCGCAAGACCGCTACGCCGACCCCCAGGGCTAGTCCGATTAGCGTGCCCAAAAGCAGGTTGAGCGGGACATTCGGGGAAGTCGGGATCAGGGCAGCCTGCGCGTCGGTCACCCGCGTGAGCCGCACGGGGCTCGAGCCTCCGTCAACGGCGGGTTCGAGCTGCGGGACGACCGTCGCGAGACTGTCGGCGACGGAGTTCGCGATCTGGGAGGCCTCGCTCGCATCAGATCTGCCCACCGTGATGTTGATGAGCGTCGAGTTCAAGGCCGCGGAGGCCTTAACTTCCTTGGCGAGCGCTTCCGCGGTTGTCCCCAGACCCAGAGAGTTGATGACCGGATTCAGCACGGCCGGCGTGGCCACAAGTCCCACGTAAGTGTTGATCCGAGCCTGCGTAAAGCTCGACCCCTGCTGGAGCTCGGCCGTGGTGCCGCCGCCCTGTGTCGAGACGAAGATCGTGCTAGACGACTCATACGTGGGAGTTCGAGTCAGGGTGTACGCCGTGGCTGCACCGAGCCCCACAACGGTGAGAAGAAGAATGACGAGCCAATTCTTCCTGAGGACTCGGATGTAGTCGCTGAGCTCCATGGTGCCTCTCGAAGATGCGCCCGCCGAGATACGACAGTGCGGGGGGAAATCTCGCTAAGTCTGACACATCGACTGTTTCAGGCACGTCTTCAATGGGACGCGGCATTTTGCCCAGTTCGAACGCCGGCACGATGGTGCTTTCGTGGGGTGGCAGGCCGGCCGTTGTGCGGGTGAGCTTTGAAATCTTCAGCTCATTGTGCGAATGCAAGCCTCGCGAGGCGCTCCACGGCAGGCAGCGCCGAGGTCAGCTGAGCGGCCGAGAGCTCGTACGTTCGGGAAGATCGACGGTACGGATCGATGACGTCGTCGTCCTCTGCGGCAGGCGGAATGACGGTCCCGCGTCGACCCGCCACGACATCGAGCATTGCCGAGAAGCGCGAACCCGGTGCCGGACTATCCGCTGCGGACGCCGCCGCGCCGAGGAGTTCCTCGTTAGACATGCCATCAAGGAGCCGCGCCAGCTCCCGTGCCGTGAAGGTCTTCCTCATGAAGGTCGGATCCATTTCCACGATCTGCCTCCGATGTTCGCGAGAGAGGGCGAGGCCGAGATCGGCTGATCCCAGAACGTCGGTCGTTAGGAAGCGCGCTCGGTGCCGTTCGATCCGCTCTTTCGGTGCCCCGAGTGAGAGCGCGATGCTGGCGGTTTCAGGTGTCACTTGCACACCGTCTCGCGCACGGGTTCCTGCGCTGGAAATACGTACGTCAAGGTCTGCCAGACGCGACGCCAGCAAGACTTCAGCGAGCGGCGAGCGGCAGATATTGCCCGTGCACACGGCGATGATGTTGAGCATTCCTGCCCCCAACTGTGAATGTCGATCTGAGCGGCTCTCGCGCATTGCCACTAAGTTGGCTCCGTGCACGACGAGCCTAGCGATGCCGCGGTCGAGGACGATCACCGCGGAGATCCGGAGACGGGTTGGACGGAACGTCCGGTCGGGCCGCTCGCGGCGCCGCGACCTCACCGCCGCCGGACGGACTGGCGACTCGGGGGTCGCGCCGTCAGCCGATGGGATACCTCGGTTCTGGTTTCTGCCGCTGTCGGTGGCGGCATCGGAGTCCTTGCGGCGGTTCTCGTGGCGCGAGTAACCGCGCCGTGGGCTCCCACCGTCTCGCTTTTTGCCCTCTGGGCGGGTCTGCTCGGTGCGGTCGTGTGGGCGTTCGTACGGGCTCGTCCCGCGGGAATCCTCGTTTTTCGACCGACGGACCTCGTCTGGGGCCTGGGGGTGGGGCTGGGTCTGCGACTTGTCCAAGGCCTGTTGAGCGACGCGAACTCGGCGCCGTTTCCTTCGTCAGCGTCCTTCTTCGGAATGCTCTGGGTTGGAAACGCCGGAGATGTTTTCGCCGCAGGATTCGCCGGTCCCGTCATCGAAGAGTTCTTCTTCCGCGCCGTCTTGCTGGTCGCTTTGTATCAATTGTTCCGTTGGAGCCTCGGTCATGTCGCGGCGGGGGTGACCGCGACCCTCGCGTCGGCGGGAGCATTCATCTGCCTCCACGCGGCGTTCGGTGCGCTGAGCCTCTCGGATGGACTGCAGCTGTTCCTCGTGGGGGTTGCCTGTTCCGGTTTGGTCATCATGACCGGGAGAATCTGGGGAGCCGTGCTCGCCCACATCGTCTACAACGTCTCCTTCGTCTTGCTGGGTGTGCTTGGAACGGCTCTCGCCTGACACATCAGCACCACCGTCCGGCGAGAAGAATGTGATGCCCGCGAGGGTTCCCGAGCCAGCTGCGAACCGGTGAAAGTGCTCGACATCACACCGCCTACCGTCCACTCTCGAAAGCAATGCATCCAAGCGAATGGGGCAACATTCCGCGCGAACTTTGCTGTTATTGTTCGTGCCATAGCCGGGGTTCTGACCCTCCGGTTGGAGGGGGATACAGCACTGTGACGTCAGGCCACTCGGTCGACGCGACATCGCCGTCGCAGCGCACTTTCCCTCTATTCCCGTACTTCGCTCGACGGATGCAGTGTGTCAGACGCGCCGTCGCGATGTACGGGAGCGGCTCCGCTGCGCCGAAGATGGCAATCGCTCCGCGCATCTCCCGCACGTTCTTGATCCTTGTCGGGCTGAAACGATCGCATTCTCAACCCAAGCGCTGGGGGCAGTGTTGACTACAGGAACGACCTCGCCGAGGCCCGCCAAGGGATCGGTCGCCATTCTCGGTACGCGCGGATATCCCAGCTTCTACGGTGGGTTCGAAACGGCGGTCCGAAAGCTTGCACCGGCTCTCGCCGATGCGGGCTGGTCCGTCAGCGTCTACGGGCGCCCCGGCCAGACACGCACTGACGATCCCGATCTCGACCCGCGCGTCCGACGAATCACGACCCGTGGCATCGAGAGCAAGAAGACGAGCACCCTGACCTTCGGGTTCACGTCCGCGGTTCATGCCGTTCGCCGAAAGCCCGACGTCGTGATCGTCATGAACTGCGCCAACGGGCTCTGGCTCCCCCTCCTCAAGCTCCGCGGCATCTCGACGGCCGTCAACGTCGACGGGATGGAGTGGGAACGAGCGAAATGGGGCAGGCTCGCACGCGGTGTCTTCAAACTGGGCGCCCTCTTCACCGCGCGATTCGCCGATGTCATCATCTGCGACGCCTCTGCGATCGCCGAGCGGTGGAAGCAGCAATTCGGACGATCGAGCGAAGTGATCGCCTACGGCGGTGAAATCCCGGCCGCCTCGCCGGCCCCTCTGGGCTTGACGTCGGGTGGCTATGTTCTCTGGGTGGCGCGGCTTGTCCCGGAGAACACGATCGAGGAGTTCCTCTCTGCCGCCTCGTCCCTGGCGGACTCCTATCCGGTGGTGATCGTGGGGAGTTCCGGCTACGCCGACGAGCTCGATGCCAAGGTCAACGAGGTCGCGCGGCACCCGAACGTGACCGCGTTGGGCCACGTCAGCGACGATGAGCTCCTGCATTCTCTGTGGGCGCATTGCGGGGCGTACTTCCACGGGCACAGCGTCGGCGGGACGAACCCGGCCCTGGTTCAGGCCATGGCCAGTGGCGCGCCGGTGGTGGCGCGCGACACCGTATTCAATCGAGAGGTTCTCGATGACGCCGCCATCTTCGTCGAACCGACCGCTGATGCGATCTCGACCGGCATGCGCACGATGATGACCGATCCCGGGCTCGCGTCCCGTCTGTCTGCGAAGGCGGAAGCGCGAGCGGTCACGCACTACTCATGGAACACGATTTGCGACAAGTATGAGGCGGTCGCGCGGAGCTTGGTCGCGACATGAGTTCCTACACCCGCGTCATCCCCGAGTTGCGTGCGGCGCATGTCGAACGCATCCACGCGTGGGGTGGCGATGAAACCGTCTTGTACAAGGCTCTGAAGTGGGATCTCGGAGGTGAAGAGAGTGTTCCCGACAACTGTCGCCGACTCACACTGCGTTCGCTGCGTGAGATCTGTCGTGAGGCGAGACCGGTGATCGAGCTTCCCGAGCCCCTCTGGGTGCGGGAGCTTCCTTCGACCGTCGCCGTGACGGTCGCGCTCTGGGCCCTCTCCAGGGGGAGGGCACGCTTCGTGACCTACGCCATCGAGAACAATGATCTGGGTGCGCTTCTGGGACGCGGTTTCCGGGGGCGTGTTCTGCGTTTCGTGATCGGGACGTTCTTCGGACTCGTGCTCCACCGTGTCGCCTATGGCAGTGAGTCGGCAGCGACCACCTACGCTTCACTGCCGTCCATGGCAGGCGTGAAGAGCACCGTCATCCTGGAACTTCCTGCGAGCTCGCCGGCCGTGTCGCGCGCGTCTGACCGATCAGGCGCGCTGTTCGTCGGACGCCTCGAGGAACGCAAGGGTGTCAGAGAACTCATGGACGCTTGGGCAGAGATCGAGCACGCATCGTCTGGCGATCTTCTGATCGTCGGTGACGGACCACTGCTCCCGGCGGTGGAATCGTGGGTGGCGGAGCGACCGACGTCGCGGGCTCACGTTGCGCACATCGAACACACCGCTCTCGACCGCACGTATGGGTCCCGCGTGGTCCTCGTAGCGCCGTCGAAGCGAGACGGTCGGTGGCGTGAGCAGATCGGTCTCCCTGTCAAAGAGGGCTTGGCTCAGGGCTTGACGATCGTCGCGACACCGGAGACAGGCCTCGCTCCATGGCTGCAGGAAAACGGTCATCAGATCGTGCCGTTGTCCGGCCTCGTCATGGGGCTACGAACCGCCGTCGATGACCCGCTGGTGCCCGAGCACGTGGTGGAGGCCCTCCCTCCGGTGGATGGGCGCGAGCGATCCGACCAGTGGCTGAAGGGGGAGATGCAGTGACCGATGTGGCAGCGGTCGTGGTGCACCACAAGCGCCATGGGGATATCGGCGCCGTCATCCGTTCGCTTTCGGATGCCGGAATCGATCCCGATCGGATCCTCGTCGTCGATAACTCCGAGGTGCCGGAGCTGGAAGCCCAGCTGAGCAAAGACGTGCAACCCGCTCACCTGCTGGTCGCGAAGAACCGAGGATACGGTTCCGCAGTGAACGATGGGCTGGCGCTCATCGACTCGAGATGGCCCGACACGCAGTTCGTTCTCGTTGCGACGCACGAGGTGTCGATCGGCGCGGCGTCGCTGTCCCTGCTGCGGGGCGCCCTCGTCGAGTCGCCCGAGCTTTCCGCAGTGGGGCCGACCCTCCTGCGTGCTGACTCCCGAACCGAACAGGTGTGGTCCCAGGGGGGAACGTTCACGACATTCGGACGGATGCCAACCCACATTCGTCTGGATGGTTCCCGTGCCGATTCCGTGGTCCGGGATTGGTTGGATGGCGCAGTCGTCCTTTATCGGCGAAGCGCTTTACCAGCTCGCCCGTTCGACGAGACGTTCTTCCTCTACATGGAGGAAGTCGATCTTCATCTGCGTCTCGCGTACGCGGGTACCCCGGTCGCGTGGGTGCCGGCCGCCAGGGCGCAACAGAGCTCCAGCGGCACTCCACCGCGGCTGTTCGCGAGGAACCTTCGGTATCTGCACGCCAAGCACCGGCTGAGCTGGTGCGGCGCACGCGCACTTCTGCCCATGGCGCGGCGTGCCGCCGGATTCGCCGTGCGGTCCCAGTGGCGGCAGTTCGCAGAGGTCCTGCGCGGAGGAACCGAACGCCTACCGCGTCCGGAACGTCAGGTGGTCTTCCTCAACCCCCTCGGCGCTGCGCTCGCACACTACGGGGACGAGTTCCGGTCTGTCTGCTCGTCGGCCGGTCTCACCTGCACGACCGTCTCCATCCCGGAGCCCAGTAGCGCGGGGGACGGTCGAGTCCGATGGATTCTGCGGTATGCGCGGAGCCTACGACTGGCTCGGGCGCTGTCCCGCAACGCGAGTGCGCAGATCGTTGTCGCGTGGCCAGTGCTCGGATTCCTGGACTCCGTTGTCATCCGCGTGCTCGCGGGACGCGCGCTGCAGATCATTCATGACCCGACGCCGCTCGTCCGAGCGGTCGGCTACGGGCGCGCGAGTCGATTCATCGCGCGGGTAGTGGGGAAGAACGTCCGCTACGTCACTCACAGTCCTGCGGCCGATGCGGAGATGCGTCGCTTCGGGTTCCCTCCCCATCGTCTCGTCCTCGTGAATCATCCGGTTCTTCCTGCCGTTCCGTCCACGTTGCGAACCGAGGGGACGATCGTCAGGGTTCTGGGGCAGTACAAGACGGACCGCGACCTCGAGCTCATGGCGGCGATTGCCCGCGCGAACCCTGGTACGTGGTCGTTCGAGGTATGCGGACGTGGGTGGCCTGAGGTTGCGGGGTGGCACACGCAGTCGGGATTCCTCAGCGAGGTGGAATTCGAGTCGAAACTGAGAACCGCCGACGTCGTGCTCGTTCCGTACCGGCGCTTCTATCAAAGCGGTGTCGCTCTCCGAGCGCTGGAACTGGGGACCCCGGTTGTGGCGCCAGCGGGCTCGGTTCTCGACCCCTTGATCGACCCACGTCATCGAATCTCGTCGGACGGTTCGTCGGGGCCCGAGGCCGTGCGGCTCGCGGCAACCTCGTCGAACGGCGAATGGGTCCAGGCCTTCGCCGCTTATCGAGCATCCGCGGTCAATCAGGTACGAGAACTCCTCGGGTCTGCCGGATGATGCGCGCTCGGAGCGAGGGGATCATCGTCGCGACGACGGCGCCGGCAGAGCGAGCGCGGGAGTGGGATCCGCTACCCGACGTCCGCCGGGTCGTCGCGTTGAAGAAGCCGAGCCTGTCGGGGCGCCGCTTCGGGAAGCTCGCTCTGGGTCTGGGGCTCGACGCCCTGGCCGTCGCGTGCAAAGTACGCCTGACCGTCGATTCTCGAGCCGAGGTCTTGACCACCAATCCCTGGATTGCCGTTGCACTGCGCCTGCTCGGCCATCGCGATCTGGCGTCGATGGGGATCTACGCGGCGCCCGGGTCCACGACGTGGAGAATCTTTCGGCGCCTCATCCCGCGTTGCGCCATGGTCGTCATGTCCACCCTTGAGCGTGACAACTGGCAGAGGGAGGGCGGGTCGGCGGCATATGTCCGGTACGGCAACTCGTTTCCCTACCCCCGTCCGAGGCATAACGATCGTGCTGAGAACGCCGTGAGAATCTTCGTCGGCGGGTCGTCTGACCGCGATCACGCGCTCATCGCTCGTCTCGCGTCAGAAGTGCTCGAATCGGGTGCCGAGGTGAGCCTGGTGGTCGCGGTCGGCGGCGCGGAATCCACCGAGCGGTCCGGTCGCGCCGAGGTCCGATGGCTGGGGCCGCTGTCGCAGGAAGAGTTCGGTGCGGAGCTCGGGGACGCCACCCTCTCCTTCCTGCCGCTCGAGGAGAACGGACGATCGGCGGGCCACATGTTCATCGTCGGTTCGCTGCAGATGGGGACGCCGGTGATCTACACCGAGACCGAGGGCATGCGCGAGTACGGAGACCCCGTCTTCTGTCGTGCTGTGCCACGGGACTCCTCGCCTTTGCGCGTCATCCTCGAGGCGGCGACGAACCTGCCCTCGACGACCGACACACACGAGTTCTGGGCCGAGAACTACTCGCGCGAGAAGTTCCTCGAGTCGGTCGTCTCCGCCTCTCAGAAGCTGCGTGCGACGAAACGGGCACATGACTGACGCGCGCGACCAGCCGCCCAATCTGCGACGAGGCGCACTCTCTCTCCTCGGCGGTCAATGGGGGAAGTATCTTCTCCAGATCCTGTCCTTCGTCGTTCTGGCGCGGCTGCTGACCCCGTCGGACTTCGGCCTCGTCACGATGGTGACCGCGGTGTTGGGCTTGGCGACGGTGCTGGGCGACATGGGCCTGAGCATGGCGGCGCTGCAGCGTGAGTCGCTGTCGCAGGGGGAGAAGAGCAACCTCTTCTGGCTCAACGTCGTCACAGGACTCGTGGCCATGCTCCTTGCAGTTGCGGCATCGCCGTTGCTCGCGGCCTTCTATCAGCGTCCGGAGGTGCTGTGGATCGGGCTGGCCATCTCGGTGACGTTCCTCATGAACGGGACGAGCGTTCAATCGAAGGTCGAGCTGAATCGGCGCGGCAAGTTCGGCGCTCTCGCTTCCATCGATCTCGGATCGCAGCTCGTCGCCTTCGCATCGGCGGTGCTGCTCGCTCTCGTCGGTGCCGGATACTGGGCCTTGGTCGCGCAGAGCATCACGGCGGCTCTCGTCGGGAGCGTGTGGGCGATGGCCCAGGCCTCGTGGGTCCCCTCACGGTGGTCGCGTGCTGACCCGGTCACGCCGTTCCTTCGTTTCGGACTGAGCACGCTGGCCTTGCAGGCAGTGAACTACATCTCGGTGAACGTGGCGAACGTCGTCCTCGGCCGAACGATGTCGTCGGCCGCCGTCGGCATATACGGCCGGGCGACGCAACTCGTGTCGCTCCCCGTCCAGCAACTGGCATCGCCCTTGACGCGCATCTCCCTGCCGTTTCTCGCTGACAAGTCTCGAGCATCGCATGCCGCTCTGCTGACGGCGGCCGTCACCATTCAGCACGTGCTCGTCGTGGCTCTGTTGGGTGCCCTCAGCCTGCTCGCGGCAACGGCGGATCCGTTGGTGCCTCTCCTGCTGGGGTCTGATTGGGCGGCGGCCGTGCCGCTCGTCCAGGTTCTGGCAGTGGGCGGAGCCTTCCAGGCTCTGGGGTACCTCTACTACTGGCTGTTCTTGTCCACTGCGCGGACCGGGTCGCTCCTGGCCTCCGAGCTGCCGGGCAGGCTCCTTCTCATCGTCCTGGTCCTCCTGGCATGGCCATTCGGCCTGACGGCGGTGGCCTGGAGCTTCTCGATCGCGCAGTTCATCATCTGGCTGACCGGCAGTCTGTTCTACGTGAAGCGCACCGGGGTGCCCGCTGGTGCGCTCGTCCGTGCAGCGACTCCCACCAGCCTTCTGTACACGGTTGCAGCCGTCGGAGGAATCTGGGTGGGGCAGGTCGTACCGACCGACGCGTCCGCGTTGCGTGTGCTCGTCAGCGGTGCTGTGTGGCTCGCCGTGTGCGCGATCGGCTTTCTGGTCGTGCCGAGCTGCCGTAGAGCGTTGCTCGGCGCCGCGAGGATCCTCAGAGCTCGGAGGGCTGGATGACGAACGACCGACAGTTCTCTGTTCTCGCTTACCCCTCCCACCGCGACACACTCTCCAACCCGTACATCCGGTTTCTGTACGACGAGGCGGAGGGCAGCCCCTTCCACATCGAGTCCTTCTCCATCCGTCGAGCGCTCTTGAGTTCGGCGGACGTCGTCCACGTCCATTGGCCGGAGTGGGCGATCGTTCAACGCTCGCCCTGGAAGGCCTATCCTCGACTCTTCGCGTTCATGGCGGCGATCTTCCTCGCCAGAGTCCGCGGTGCAGCGGTCGTGTGGACCGTCCATAATCTGCACCCGCACCGGCGCGTGTCGCGAGTGCGCGAAGGGCTTCTCTACGCGTTCCTGCGACACGCAGTCGATCAACAGATTCATCTCACCGATGCCACCTACAGCGTGATGGAGGACACCCGTCATCCTGCACGCAACGGGCGGTGGACGGTTATCGAGCACGGTTCGTTGAATACTGACGAAGCGAGGCCTGATCGAGGCGGTTTCCGGCGGAAGCACGGGCTGGGCGCCGATTCCCGGCTCGTCGCATTCTTCGGGGGGATCGACCGGTACAAGGGTGTTCCCGACCTCATCGAGGCGTTTCGTCAGCTCGACGATCCGAGCGCCTCCCTGGCGATCTGCGGCCGGTTCGCTGATCGCGACGTCGAGACCGAGATCCTCGCGGCTTCGGAGGGCGATGACCGGATCCTCGTGCAACCGGGATATCTGTCCGATGCTGAGCTCGCCGAACTCGTGGCTGACGCCGATCTCGTCGTGTTGCCGTACGCGGCGGGGTTGAATTCGGGGAGCGTGTTCTATGCGCTCAGTGCACCCTGCCCAGTACTCGTGCCAGACACGAAGACATTCGCCGCTGTGGCCGAGACGGTCGGGCGAGGCTGGATGACGACGTACAGCGGTCGGATCACCTCGGTGGCGATCGACGACGCGCTGGCGGCATACGTTCCCGGGACGAGCCCACGGATCGCCTCATGGCAAGAGATCTGGTCGGAGACGGAGACGGTCTACCTCGCGGCGCTGTCCGACCGTCGCCATCGCAAGACTGGGCACTGAGTGAGCAGCGACGCATACCGGACAGCGAGGTGTCGGGCGGTCGTTCGAGACGTGCTCGGTATCGGACGGATGCCGCACACGGTGTGACGCGGCCCCACCGATCACCCCGCGGGTAGGGCGACTCGTACACCGGATGGAAGACACGCCGCGCAACCTCAGCCATGCGGGGGACGCGCGTGGTCATAGGCTGAGCCCCGTCTCGACTACCTGCCGAAGGCGCAGATGGTCGAGAAGATTGTCGAACGGTGATCCACCCACCTGTGGCATCTCGAGGGCGAGGGGCAATGCGTAACGAACTTCTTCCGTTTTCTGTCGATCAATCGATGCTGACGAGCGCGGCGGCTGCGGCCCTGTCCTGGGTCGTCGTCGTCACGCTTGCCGTGGCCGGTGTCGCGATGCTGTCTGTTCATGGCGACACGGGCGCAGTGCTTCTTGTGGGGGCTCTCGTGGCCGCCGCGCCGGCCGCGGCGATAAGTCAACGCCGAAACGCGCGGTGATTCTTCTGGCGTGTGAAGTTCTCGCTCGCCTGAGGAGAAAAGGCAGAAGGCCCCGGATCTGTCGATCCGGGGCCTTCTTCTTGTTGCGGGGGCAGGATTTGAACCTACGACCTCTGGGTTATGAGCCCAGCGAGCTACCGAGCTGCTCCACCCCGCGGCACAAGAGAAAACATTACGCCGAGATGAACCAACCCGCAAATCCGGGCACACCGCCCGGGAGTGTCGCGAGAGAATAGCCAGGTGAGCAGCAATATCGACGATCTCGACGACGGGCGCCCCGAAACGGCCGCGCAGCGTGCCGACCGCAATTGGAACGAGATCCTGCAAGAACTTCGGGTGCTGCAGACCGGCACGCAGATCCTCACGGGCTTCTTGCTGGCGTTGGCGTTCCAGGCGGCATTCGCCGAGCTCGACACCGCTCAGCGGGTGTTCTACCTCGTGCTCGTCTGTCTGGCCGCCCTGAGTGCGGTCGTGGCTCTCGCGCCCGTGGCACTTCATCGCGCGGTTTTCCACCTGCAGGTGAAGCCGGCGCTCGTCCGCATGGGCCACAACTGTCTGCGCGGGGCGCTGGCACTGGTGTCGCTGTTGCTCGTCGGCGTGGTGGTTTTCGTCTTCGACGTCGTCGTAGGTCTCGGTGCCGCGGCGGCATCCGGAATCGCGCTCGCGGCGATCATCCTCGTACTGTGGGTCGTGGTGCCGGTGCTCGTCCGGCACCGGGGGAGGAGCCCGCGATGAGTCACGACACCGTCGGCATCGCCGTCGCGCAGTTCGCTCCGTCGGCGTCCCCCGAGGGAAATCTCACCGACATCGCCGGCGCCGCGCGAACAGCCGCAGCCCGCGGGGCCCGCGTCGTGGTGTTCCCCGAATACTCCAGCTACTTCGTCGACCCCTTCGACTCCTCGCTTGCTGAGAACGCCGAAGACCTGGACGGTCCCTTCGTCCGTGCGCTGACCGCCCTCGCATCGGAACTCGACATCGTCGTCGTCGCCGGTCTCGTCGAGAAGGCCGACGACGGTCGTCGCGTGCGTAACGCGGTCGTGGCGGTGGGGGCCGACGGCATCTGGTCGGTGTATCGAAAGCTCCACCTGTACGACGCTTTCGGCCAGCGCGAATCGGATTGGGTCGAGCCGGGTGAGATCACTCCGCCCGAGACGTTCGAGGTGGACGGGCTGCGGGTCGGGCTCATGACCTGTTACGACCTGCGCTTTCCCGAGGTCGCCCGCACGCTCGCGGACGCGGGGGTGGATGTGGCACTGGTTCCGGCGGAGTGGGTGCGGGGGCCGCTCAAGGAGCACCACTGGAAGACACTGCTGACCGCGCGAGCGATCGAGAACACGTTCTTCGTGGCTGCGGCCGACCACCCGCCGCCCCTGGGCGTAGGTCACTCGATGATCGTCGACCCGCAGGGCGTCACGCTCGCTCAGGTGGGAACGGCGACCGACGTCGCGGTGGCGCACATCGATCCGGCCGCGATCGCGCGCGTGCGGCGTGTGAACCCCGCGTTGGAGCTGCGGCGGTATCGGGTGACGCCGCGCTGAGGCGTTGCGGCTGGCGCCGGTCGCAGCCGAGGATGGCCCTTTCCTAGAGGGCGGACATACTCGTGGTGGTGGCCCACATCGCAACGGCCACCGGCTGAGAAGTCGTGCACCCGCCATGGTCGGAGCCGCGCGAACAATGCTCGATCTCAGGGTGTGGGGAGCTTTGACTCTGGCGCGTAACAGAAAAATGCCGGGTGCCGAATAAGATCAGCGCTATGGACCAGGTCATGCTCAGCGGGCTCATCGCCGCGTTCATCGCGGTGTCGCTGATCATTCTGCTCACGGTCAAATACGAGCATCGCGAACTCGTTCTCACCTGGCTTGTCGGCGCAACTGGAGCGCTTATGGCCTTGCAGGTCGCCCAGGTGCACGTCTTCACCATTGTGGTCGTTTTGTGGGCGCTGCTCACGCATCGGTCCAGCCGGCTCCCGGTTCCTGTTGAGAGCGTCGTGGTCGTCGGTGCCGCAGCGATCCTCGCGTCCACCGTCTTGTTCGGAGCGCTCGTCAACAGCCAGACTCTGGGCTTGCAGCTTGTTGCACTTGCGGTGTCAGCTGCCGTGCTCGGGGCTCACGTCAGCCGGGCGCGAATATCTCGGATGCTCGAAGCCGTGCTTGCGATCGTGACGGCCTCTAGCGCTTGGGCGCTGCTCCAAGTCGCTGGCGTTGCGCCAATCGAGGCATGGCATTTGGACGTTTCTGCGCTTGGCAGGCCGGTGGGCTTCTACCCCGAGCCCGATTGGCTGGGGCTGTTCAGTGGCATAGGAATCCTCCTTGCGTGGAGGCTGCCGCTGGGACGGCTCGTCAGGGCAGTCCTGCTGACGCTGAACATCGCGGCGTGGGTGCTCGCGTTTGCGCGTGCCGCCTGGATCGCCGTGGCAGTGGCCGCGATTCTCGGGGCCGCGGTCTACTTCCTTATGCGGCACAGGGATGAGAGTTCACTGCCCCGCAAAGGACGATGGCTTGGTGTTGGTTTTGTCTCGGTGACGGGACTTCTCGCTTTCGAACTCATTCCATCTCTTCATGACAACGTTTTGACCCGGCTGAGTCGCACTTTTACTGTTGCCGCCGACGACATTTCGGCGCAGGCGCGAGTGAACCAGAACGCGGGGATGCTGGAGCTCGCTCAGTCCGCGCCCTGGTACGGGTGGGGCCTCAGCGCTAGTGGTCGCGTAGGCGTCTTCGGTGGAGTAAACGTAGGTGAGGCGTCTCGTAACAACGTCGGATCAAACTGGATTCTCAGTTTCTGGGCGGAGGGCGGCGTACTTTCCCTTCCGCTTTTCGCCGTCATCGTGGGGGCCATAGCACTGACGGCGCGGACAATCTCGGCTCAGTTGCTACTTGTTGTCCTCATCAACAGTGTCTTTTCGAACGCGATGTATCAACCGATCGCGTGGCTGCTGTTGGGGCTGTGCCTGGCGGAGATTCGTCTCTGGCGAGATAATCGTCTGGTCACTGACGAGCACGTCAAGGGGAGCAAACTGCCGAGCAATGTTTCCAGCCACAAGCTTTCAGGGGTTGTGGCTGGGCAACCTACATCACATCGCGTTTGATCTCTCGGTCGTCTCAGCTGCTCATTTTGATGGGGTCCGATTCTTCTTAGGTCGAAAGAATCCCGTTGTGGGCCATCGCTTTTTCTGGGTGCTCTTAAACCGTAGGGCTGGCTTCTCGACGGCGAACCAACTGAGTGCCGCGATGGGGATAGTCGCCACCATGGCGAGCGTCGCAAATGCGGGTATTCCAAGGGTCCACGCGCCGCAGATGGCCAGCACCTGCTGGAGGGGAAACGCATAGATGTACACCCCGTACGAGATGTCGTTGCGCAGACGGAGACGGGGCGTCGTGATCTTCGCGCCCGCGACGAGGACAAGGAACGCGAGGGGCAGGGCCGAAAGCAGTCTGTAGTCCGGCAGGGCGAGACTTGAGATCACGACAGCAACGCTCCCGATGACGGTGACTCTATTTACCGGGATGCGGTCCCGATGCTGCCAAACGATCGCACCGGCAATGAACATGATTCCGAACCGGCTGCCCGTGATGAGGAACCAATTGGTGATCAGACCAAGGCTGGCCGCTGCGGTACCTCCGACGCACAGGATGAAAAGGGTCCAGAGCGTCGCGCGCCTTCGGATGAGGCCGGTGACGCCGAGACCGAGAACCAGAAGATAGCAGCCGAACTCCCAAGCAAGTGTCCAGATCGAACCGTTCCACACCCCCGGGTAGGGGACGCTGCGCGGAGTGCCGTCAATGTCAAACTGGAATACCCACAGGGCGAGGTTTCGTACAACGTACGAGATGTTATTGCTTCCAAGGGAACCCGTGGCCAGTGGTGCTATGAAGAATGCCGTCACAAGAAGACACACCCAAAACGCCGGGAGTATTCGTAACAGGCGCGCACGCAAGTATCTGGCGGCGTTGGGGTCCCGTGTCCACGACGAGACAATGAGAAAACCTGAGATTGCGAAGAAGCCATCAACCCAGATTTCCCCGAGCAATTGTCGCAACGGGTGCCATCCGATCTGGATACCGCTCAGTGCGAACGAATGCCAGACGATAACACCGAGCGCCAGGGAGAGGCGTACGAAGTTGAGGCCGTTGGCCCTCGGGTCGAATACGTCACTCAGAGATCGGGTATGGACGGGGGCGAGGGTAGTCACAGGGCAGACAGTATCGTTCGATTGCGGCGCTCGTGTGGCAGACGTGTTTCGATTCCATCGGTTGTGCGCGGTTGACCTGCTCGTCCGAAACGAACTATTTCGGCAACGTTGCCGATTACATCATCAGGAAGACGTTCTCAGGCCCGGTCGATCGCGGGGCTGGCTGACACGCGGAGGCCGAGGACCGTAAACGGACATGGAGATCTGGCTGAATGTGTCGGTTTTGAATCCCGCACATATCGGCCGCCCGCGGATACCGCAGCTCGCGCATCTCAGCCATTTCCACCGCCTCAGTTGAACGTCATCCCCGCCAACCGCTCCGCCGCATCCTGCAGCACCTCCACCCGCTTGCACGCGGCG